>Ga0068855_100000167_pt1 | contig 83661 bp, 67 predicted proteins | sample KBSCornC52_FD_66592 | JGI IMG/M metagenome (GOLD analysis project Ga0068855, IMG submission 66592) | Corn rhizosphere microbial communities from Kellogg Biological Station, Michigan, USA - KBS Corn C5-2 | ecosystem: Host-associated > Plants > Roots > Rhizosphere > Soil ...
GTACGCGCTTTGGAATCAGAGGCTTAGTGTCACCGACGGTTCTAAGCTAAGGTTGACAAGATGAAGACCACGTTTGAGGATTAGACGCTCTTTATAACCTGCCAGTGATTCTGTTTAGGGCCGTGCTTGGCATACGCGGCCCTTGCCTCCTCCGTGGTCCAAGGGAGAGTACTAGTTGCGCTTATGGGCCGCCTTGGCCAAGATTGCAATGACTTCGCTTTGTTCCGAGCGTGGCAGCATTGGCGGATCTCGTGCGATGTCAAGAGCGCTTCTACCATCGTGGGTCAAGGCGGTAGTATCGGCTCCGGCATCCACCAGGAGTCTCACAGCGTTGACGTTTCCAACTCCAGCAGCAACCACAAGGGGAGTCGCGCCGGCTAAATGCTTGGCTGTCGAGCTCAGCTTTGAGTTCTTATCGGCCCCGGCCTTCAATAAAAGTAGTATCACGCCTGAAGCATCGACTTGCCCAGCAGCATAGTGCAAAGCAGTCCTTCCATCCACATCAGCAACGTTCACATTTGCCCTATGTTCAAGCAATATTCGGACTGCATCCTTATCCCCTGCCATGGACGCCGCCATAAGGGCCGTAAGCCCCCTTTGGTCTTGAGCATTGACCTCCACTCCCTGCTCAAGTAAAGAACTGAGAGCCGGAAGGTTGTCAGATATTGCAGAGGCTACAAGAGGCGTTATATCAGGATCAGTGATATCGCTTAAGGCACCTCTGGCCCCTAGACATGCATCGTCAAAGAAAGTAACCACGATGAAACCCTTTGCCCGTTTAAGTCCTCGGCGCGACAATTCGGGAGGAACCAATCGTTCAAGTTGTTCTCTTATGATTGGACCTGCTGCTACTGATAATTGCCGGCTAAAATCATCCGCAGTGGGAAGCGTATCGAGGAGTCGCGCATTTGAAGCTGAATACGCCGAATAGTAACTCAGATTTGTGACAGAAAAGTCTTTGACTTCTTGGTCCCACGCAAAGGATGCTTCCGCGTCAACCGCCTTCACCCCTCGCGCACGCATTTCCAGCATCCACGGAGCTACAATTTTCGCTGTCTGGGGAGCCCTGCTTCCACACTGTGCATCCGCTTTGCCGGATTCATTGGAATAAGATATCTGTGCATTTAGCTCACAGAATACGATACAAAAGATACAAGCCGAAACTACATGTTTCGCCTTGAACATAAGTTTACTCCCACCATGTTATCTGGCTCTATCCAGTCCCCACAATTGTGAATTGTAGCACTCGTCTACCGCCGCAAGCGGGGGACGCAATCGACCGAGATGCCAATGGAAAGATTCTCTTCGACTCTCGCCAGCTTAAGGTGAAACCAAAGGCGCCTTTTGTGGAGTGGAGCCCTGGGGATCCCCCGCATTCGATAGAGAACCTGGATGATTTACCGTTGAAACTAATCCGGGTTGAGAATAAGACAGCAACGAATCGGTCCCAGGAGATATGCCCTTGGCCCGGAAACCTGGATGGTGTGAAAGCAGCGCCTGAAACTCACAAGGTCATCTTTGAGAATAAGCACGTCCGAGTACTGGAGGTAACAATCCCACCGCACAGCAAAGAGCCAGTCCATACCCATTGTTTGGCCAGTACGCTCTAGATCCAACAAATTGGCGACATAATCGTCGGAGACCCTGACGGAAAAATTCTCTTCGACTCTCGCCACATGAAAGAAAACGAAAAGCAAAAGACGCCTTTTGTTCTGTGGAACGCTGGGGAGGGCCCACATTGGGATGAAAACCCAGATGATTTGCCGATAAGAATAGTTCAGGTTGAGCACAAAGACTGATCTTGCCACCCAGGTGAGAACAGGCCAATGCACTTGTTGACCGCGCAGCGGCCTGTAATCCGTCCGCGATGCACGGATGAGCCTGGCGAAATCACCGGGGGCGAGTAGAAGTTCGTTTCATCTGAGCGCGTCGTGTATTTACTGGCGAACTGCTCATTCGTGTCGCCTCGCTGATAGGCTCCTGCTATTCCGGCAATGCGTATTGGCCGTCAATGTGGAAATGGCCAGTGACAACGGGCGCGCCGGTATCAGGCTGACCGCCACCGACGCTGATGGTGTAGTCCCCAGGAGCAATGATCGGATTGCCGTCCTCGGTCACCATACCCAAGTCGCGATCCCTCAGCTCGAAATGAACTTTCCGGCTTGCACCTGGATCGAGATGAATTCGCTGAAATCCTCTGAGAGCAATAAGGGGCGCGCCCTTCACCGGCGGGAATTTGAGATATAGCTGAACTACCTCATCGCCTGGGATCTTTCCGGTGTTGGTGACCGTTACATCGGCCCCGACAGGGTGTCCCGCAGCGATGCCCTGTTCCGGCACACTGAGATTGCTGTAGCTGAATTTCGTGTAGCTGAGGCCATAGCCAAATGGATAGAGGGGTTTTTCCGTGAAAAAGCGGTAGGTCCGGTTTGCCATTCCGTAATCTTCGAAGTGGGGCAACTGGTCAACACCCTTGTAGAACGTAACCGGCAGCCTTCCGGCAGGATTGTTTTTCCCGCTGAGGGTTTCTGCCACTGCTGCGCCGCCCTCTTCTCCCGGATACCATGCGTCGAGAACCGCATTGGCGTGCTCGTTAATCCAGTTGACGGCGAGGGCGCTGCCATTCATGAGAACGACGGCGACGGGTTTTCCGGTCGCAACGACAGACTCGACCAGGTCTTCTTCAGGCTGAGGAAGGTCGATGCTGGTGCGATCTCCACCGAGGAAGCCGGGTTCGCTGACCGGCATCTCCTCGCCCTCGAGTTGACTCGTAATTCCGACGACCGCGATTACAACATCCGCGCTCTTCGCTGCGGCAACAGCTTCAGGTGAAGGAGCGCCGCTGTACTTGGTCCAGAAGATTTCGGCATGCGGCTTGCCGTTCCTGGTCCCATAGAAAATTTCGAGCTCGACCTTACGGCCTTTTTCGAGATGAACGCGGCCCGCGCCCGATGCGACTCCTCGCGTGCCGCCGCCGATGGCCGCCGCTACTTGCTTGCCATCGACCATAAGTCTGCCGAACCCCGCGCAGCGAATGCCGAGAAGAAAGTCGCCAGATTCCGAAGGTGTCAGGAACCCGGACCAGCGCACGCCAAAGGTCTTCTTTCCGGCGACTTCTTTTGGCAGATCGTTTTCGGTGAGCTTCACGTTCGGTTCCGTACGGCTGACAAGCGGGGCAGGCGCAGGACCTGAAGCCAGATCACCTCTTCGCGGCGCTTCGTTGTACTCCACCTTGAGTCCGGGTTTGCCGTCCGGAGTGGTCAGAAGGGTATCCGGTACGGGGCCTCCATCTGTACGCAGGAACTGCGTTCCAGGAACGAAGGTGATCGTCGTATTGGGGAATTCAGCGTGGAGCCCATCGAGGATGGAGACGATATGAGTGGGCTGCCCCGCATAGTTTCCAATAAGCGGCCTGGTCTGATCGGCGAGAGGCCCGACTACGGCAATCTTCCGGATCCCAGGCTTGAGCGGAAGAATGCCGTCATTTTTCAGCAGGACCATGGACTCGTTCGCCAGTTTACGGGCGTGCGCGCGATGTTCGGCGCTGTCGAGTTCCTTCTCATCGATCTTCGTGTAGGGAACCATGTCCGGAGGATCGAACATGCCGAGCTTGATGCGCGCGGTGAATAGGCGAATAAGCGCCGTGTCGAGGACGTTCTCGGGAAGATAGCCCTGCTGAACGGCATCGACGTAGGCTTTTTCAACCGGTTCGCCAAAACGCGAAGTGAAAGTGACGCACTCGTTGTCCATCCCGCGAATCACAGAGATTGCTGCACCCTGCGCTTGCGTCGGGCGATAACGATGATTGGCGGCAACGTCTCTCACCGCGTCACAATCGGAGACCACGTATCCCTGAAAGCCCCATTTGCCGCGCAACTGGTTTTGCAGCAGGTACTGGCTCGCGCACGCCGGCTCGCCGTTGATCGCATTGTAGGCGCACATTACCGATCCCGCTTTGCCTTCCACGACAGCCGCACGGAATGCGGGCTCGTATGTGTCCACCTGATCGTGCTTGCTCACGTCCACATCGGCAAAGTGGCGCGTGGGTTCTGGGCCGCTGTGCACGGCATAGTGCTTCGGTGTCGCAATGCCGAGGTAGTACTTGGGATTGTCGCCCTGCAGTCCGGTCACGTAGGCGACGCCCATGCGACCGGTGAGGAACGGATCCTCGCCATAGGTCTCCTGCCCACGTCCCCAGCGCGGATCACGAAAAATGTTCAGATTGGGCGACCAGAAATCCAGGCCTCCCATAATGCCGACGTGCCCCTCGCGCGCGTTTTGCACGTGCTTGATGCGACCCTCAATGCCAATCTGCGCCGCCATAGTGTGAATACTGGGCGCGTCGAACGTCGCCGCAAGCCCGATCGGCTCCGGATATTCAGTCACCCCATCGTTAATGACTCCATGAAGGGCTTCACTCCACCATTGGTACGCAGGAACTTGCAGCCGCGGAACGGCCGCCGAATTGTTCTGCATCTGTGAGGCTTTTTCCGCGAGCGTCATGCGGCGAACCAGATCCGTGGCACGTTGCTCGGGTGAAAGCTGAGGATTCAGGTACGCGGGGTTCTCGGATTCCTGCGCAACTGCACTTTGCAGGGCCGCCGTCAGTAAGAGCGCTCCGGCGCAAACAAGAATCCACTGCTTGGTTCGCATGATGCGGCGTTTCATAATCTTCTCCGCGGGGTAGATGAATGCAGCGATTTGTCGACAGCGTTGCACAAGGTCTCGACTATACAAAGGGTCACTGGTGGCCGACAAGTGAAATAAATCGTTTTAGACCTCAATATGATCAGCTACGATACATGTGCTTGAAAGATCACGAATGTCGATGAGACAGGGAGTATTCGCGTGAAGAATCGAATTGCGATGGTTGCCGCAGTTACGCTCTTGCTGGCGAGCACAGTCAAAATCGGAGCAGCCCAGCAAAACGCGGGAAGTGCGCCTCAGCAACTGAAAGTCAAAATCGATACTCAGCAAACTGCCAGGCCTGTGTCGCCGTACGAATACGGCATGTTCATTGAACACATCGGCGCACTCATTTATCGCAGCCTCTGGTCCGAAATGCTGGATGACCGCAAGTTCTACTTTACAATCAAGCCAGAGGATGCCCAGGCGCCTGCACTCGCGCAGGGCGGCCCATTCCGCAATATGCAGTTGCGAAAGTGGCTTCCGATAGGTCCGGCCGAAACCATCGTAATGGACAAGGATCATCCCTTCGTTGGCGAACAGAGCCCACGGATCGAGCTCGACTCTTCCGCGCCTCACGGTATCCGCCAATCCGGGTTCTCCCTCGTGAAAGGCAAGAAGTACACAGGCCACATCTGGTTGCGCGGGACGCCGGGCGCCAAGGCAACCCTCGCAATCATCTGGGGCGAAGGCGCGAACGACAGGCAGACTCTCACGCTCTCCGCGCTGTCAACAACGTACAAGGAACTGCCGTTCACCTTCTCAGCCGCAGCAGACGCAGCTGCCGGCGCGCTCGAGATCACCGGCACGGGCAAGGGTAATTTCCACATCGGCGCTGTCTCCCTCATGCCTGCCGACAACCTCGATGGTTTCCGCCCTGAGGTCATTCCGTTGCAGAAGCAGTTGCACTCCGGCTTCTGGCGGCTGCCCGGCGGGAACTTTATTTCGGATTTCAACTGGTATCACTCGGTTGGCCCACGCGACCAGCGGCCGCCGGATTTCGATTACGCGTGGAATGCCATGCAGACCAACGACGTCGGCATGGATGAGTTCATGACGTTCTGCAAATTGATCGGCGTTGAGCCCTACATCACCGTGAACGCCGGCTTTGGCGATGCGCACTCCGCCGCAGAAGAAGTCGAATACATCAACGGCGCAACCACCACGCCGATGGGTGCGGTGCGCGCGCGGAACGGACATCCGGAGCCGTATCACGTCAAGTTCTGGAACGTCGGCAACGAGCCCTATGGTCAGTGGCAGCTCGGCCGCACCGATCTGAAGTACTACCTCCTCAAGCACAATGAGTTTGCGAAAGCGATGCGCGCAGCTGACTCCTCGATCACCTTGCTGGCATCAGGCTCCATGCCCGAAGAAGCAATTATTGAGGGCGTCGCCGCTGACTGGCACATCCCCTTCGATCAGGCCGGCATCTGCTCCGAGGCAGACTGGACCTGCGGCTTCCTGAAACACGATTGGGGCAACTTCGACGGCGTCACCGAGCATTGGTACACACGCGCGGGTGTGCGATGGGACCGCGAGCGTGCTGAGAAGGGAGTGAAGGTCGGTCGCCTTGAAGCCGGGTACGTGCCGGACGAAGAGAGCGTTCTCGAGTGGGTGCGCCGTCCGTCGGATCGCGTGCACCTCAAGAGCGAGGAGTGGCAGGAGTACGAGCAGCGCTTTCCGGAGATGAAGGCAAAGAAGATTTTCATGTCGAATGATGAATACGCCTACACAGGCGGTCAGCCGAATCTTAAACTCGCCCTTGCTTACGCCATGGTGTTTAACGAAATGCTCCGTGAATCCGACTTTCTACGCATGACGGCCTTCACCATGGGCGTTTCCACGCTGGATTTCAACCAGACCGCCGCAACGCTCAACACTAACGGTCTGCTCTTCAAGCTTTATGGCGACCACCTCGGAGCAGGCTCCGTTCCGGTTGCGCTTGCGGGCAACTCGCCGCAACCAGTTCCCACGCAACATATCGTGGGCGACCTTCCACGAACGAGCGCCGGAAGTCCCACATATCCGCTGGATATGGTGGCGGCACTCAGTGCAGATCGCAAATACCTTACGCTAGCTGTCGTGAACGCGACCGACGCCCAGCAAAAATTCGATCTCGACATCAGCGGCGCGCGGCTCGCCGGAAATGGAACGTTATGGCAGATGACGGGGAAGGATCTAGATGCTGCCAACCACGTTGGGCAGGTGCCACAGGTCGAAGTGAAGGAAACCGCGATCGGCGAAGCGCCGGCGACTTTGTCCGTTGCGCCGATCAGCGTGGACATTTATCGATTCCCAATTGCGCGGTAGCATTTCTTTGAAGCTGGAAAGTTCGCCGCACAGGTTCTCATATCGCGGGATATGAGTCCGGCCCGGGTCCGTAGTGCCCGGATTCAAAATGCGATCGTGTACTCGTTTCGCGGCTCCAGGTGCAACGTCCACACCCCGTCCTGCTCGGTACGCGCGATGGTACGGCCCGCCGACTGAATGCCGGTGATCTGCTGGCCGTGCGGCGGCCGGATTTTGAACTCGCCAGCCACGCTCGACCGCAATACGGCAGAGGTAGCGCGGCCATCTTTCCATGCTGCGTCCACTTCTACACCGCCGCGGGCCCGCAGTCCGCGAAAGTGGCCATCATGCCAAGACGGAGGCAGAGCCGGAAGCAGCGCGATCACCCCGGAGTGACTCTGCAACAGCATCTCGGCAATAGCTGAGGTTCCGCCGAAATTGGCGTCGATCTGAAAGAATCTGCGGTTGGCGTTGAGCAGACTTTCAGAGGAAGTGGCGAGTAGATTCTGAATTTGCCGATACGCATGATCGCCATCTTCAAGGCGCGCCCACAGGTTCGCGTACCAGGCGGAAGGCCATCCGTTCTTGCCACCGCCGTTCTGTTCCCTGCGCTCAAGCGAGATGCGCGCGGCGGCAGCCAGCGCCGGCGTACCGCGCATCGTAATCTCGTCGGCCGGAAATAGCGCGAACAGGTGCGATACATGACTCATGCCCGGAGATGGCTCGTCATAATCTTCGCTCCACTCCTGCAGTTGGCCATGCTTGCCGATCTCTAAATCGGGGATCCGCTTGAGCGTGCTTTTCAACTGTTCTCGATACTCCGGATCGGTGCCCAGTATTTCCGATGCGCTCATCGTCGCGTGGAAAAGCGTATAGATGATCTCGTAATCCATGGTCGCGCCCACGGTCTGCCGGCCGATGGTTCCACCCGCCATTCGGTAGCTGTTCTCGGGCGAATAGGAGGGATTGGTGACGAGGTGGCCTTTGCCATCGTCGACCAGATAGTCGAGCAGAAACTGCGAGGCCTCCTTCATGACCGGATATGCCTCGTTGCGCAGAAAGGCACGGTCGAGGCCGAACTGGTAGTGCTCCCAGAAGTGCAGGGCCATCCATGCTCCGCCCATGGGCCAAATGCCGCAGTACGCATAATCGACGGGCGCCGTATCGTCCCAGGCATCGAGGTTGTGATGAAACACGAACCCGCGTGCGCCATACATTTCCTGGGCTGTGCGCCGGCCGCTGGGTATGTTGTCCTTAACCAGATCGAAAAATGGCCCAGTCGTCTCCTGCAGATTGCCGACCTCGGCCGGCCAGTAATTCATCTCGACATTAATGTTCGTGGTGTACTTGCTGTCCCACGGTGGTGCCATGCTTTCGTTCCAAATGCCTTGCAGATTGGCGGCCATGGTGCCGGGGCGGCTGCTTCCCATCAGCAGGTAGCGGCCAAACTGGTAATAAAGAGCCGCCAGTCCTGGATCGTCCTTGCCTTGCCTAATCCTGGCCAGGCGCTCGTCAGTGGGAAGATTCTGGATCGAGTCATCGTTGGCAGACGATGACAGTTCCAGTTCTACGCGACGGAAAAGTTTTTCGTGGTCCGCGATGTGCCCGGACTTGAGCTTCGCATAAGGCTTGGCCGCATGCGGAAGATACCGCGCACACTCCGCGGCCGGATCGCCGCCGCGATAATTCGTGGCCGCCACCAGAAGCAGGGTCGCCGCATCAGCGTTAGACACGATCACATCGCTGCCGGAGACCTCAACATGACCGCCATTGTTGATCGCACGCAGTTCCGCGCGGAATCTCACGCCAGTAGGTTCGAGTTGGTCCTTTTCTTTCTGGAGCTTTTCGCCGCTCAGGTTTGGCGTGATCCAAAAGTCAGTGTGCGCAATGGCTTCGCCTTGGAGGATCACGCGGTCCGGAGCCGCGGTAGTGGTCTTGCTGTCCTGAGAGCGCGTAAGCGTGGCGTGAAACGACAACCGGCCGGGTTTATCGCAAGTTAGGCGAACTGCCAGCACCTGATCGGGTGCAGACGAAAACACTTCGCGCGTGCAGTTCGCGTCGCCAATGCGATACGTAATACGGACCATACCCGTAGCTAGGTTTATCTCGCGGCGGTATTCGGTGGCGTTGTCCTCGCCCGCGAATGAGATGTTCAAGTCTCCCAAGGGCTGATACGGGGGCTGGCGGTTGGGAATGCCCATCATCGTGCGCTCTTCGAGCGTCTCCGCCTCGAGTGGCTTGCCGGCGAACAACAATCGGCGCACCTCGAGCAACGCCTTGAGCGCCTCTGGGTTGACGCGATCTCGCTTCTTGCCATTCCAGAGGGTGTCTTCGTTCAGCTGGATGCGCTCTTGCTTGACTCCGCCAAAGACCATCCCACCCAGCCTGCCGTTTCCGACAGGCAGCGCATCGCCCCACCGTTGGGCCGGGTGCGTATACCAGAGCACAGGATCGCGGTCGACAGCCGAAGCCTGAATAGCCAGGCATAAGAAAAGAATTGAAGTCCAAATGAGATTGCGCATGCCATCCTGCTTCAAGAAAAACAGATACCACCCCACGTCGAACACACCGTCGCGATTATGCCATTTGTCACCTGTTCCACCCACTCGATCGGCTGGCGCGTGCCGACTTGTAAGCGCAGGCTCACAGGTTTTCGCTGCGGCAGGTGCAGATCGATGTTGGCGCTACCCTTTGCAGACGCCCTGGGAGCACCCCCGACGGCATGGCACGGCCCGAGCGCGTACAGCGTTTTCTGAAATTTCAGCACGCACGATGACAAAACAGATGATCAGCTCAAAATAATCCTGCGAGCCTCGCCATCGGGGTCGTTCATCATACGGCATTCGTTACCCCAGATCATGGTCTTGTTAGTATCGGGATCTGTTGCTTCCCACTTGAGATCGGGCAGACTCGGGTTGCCGCTTTCAGCGAACTTCGCCCAGGATGAGGCCATCTTTTTCGCCAACGCTTGCGCCGCAGGAGTGTTGCCAGTTCCTTGCTCGCAGCGTTTTGTGTTGTCGAAGCAGAATTGAAGTTCGGCGGTATGCCATGCGCCCGGCAGGCCGTCGAGGATCGGCGTTTGCCAGGTGAAGTAGTACGTGTACGCTGGGGCCGCCTTGAGTTCGTGCTTCAATCTCGCCATTTTCACAACATTGTTGCGCATACCGAGGCCGTTCAGGAAATTGCCCGTGCACATATAGGACAAAGTCTGAATCTTCTTTTGCGGGTATGCCTTTTTCAAGGTGGTGATGATCGCAGTCGCCTTTTCGTCACCATAGGCTTTGGCCAGGGTCGCATGCCATTCTTCTTCCGTCGGCCGCGAGGACATGCGATTGCCTTCTTCCGTGACCGAGCCGATCAACATGGGCACATTCTTAGAGATGTCCGGAGCGGCGTCAAAGAAGGAGCGCATATTGATCTCTTTGCCATCGACGCACGGTGACCAACCCACACGCGGCTTGCCGGGAGCTCCCGGTCCCATAAATGGTGGCCCCGGGGGGTTGATCTTGGCGGCGGCTGCGTTGCCGGCGGCAATGAGCTTTGCCCAGTCCATCTTTTGTAGCGATTCGATGTCGTTCGGCGCCAGTCCGAGATCTTTCATTACCTGCCGCGCAAGCTCCTTCTGCTGGTCCTTGCTGGGAATGTTGCCACCGCCGCCGGATTGCACCGACGCACGATGGAAAAGGCCTACTGCCGAAGGCATGCCCATCAGCGTTGTCACCTTCGAGCCGCCGCCAGATTGGCCGTAAATCATCACGCGATCGGGGTCGCCACCGAAGTTCTCGATGTTCTCTTGGACCCAGCGAAGCGCGGCGACCAGATCAGTCATCCCGACGTTGACCGAATCTTCGTAGGCAGAGCCTCCGATCTCTGAGACCTCGAAGAAACCAAGAATGTTGAGGCGGTGATTGACCGAGACCTGTACCACGTCATGGTGACGCGCCATCTGTGCACCCTCGTGCGAAGGCAGCTCGTAAGACGACCCGAAGCTGAATCCTCCGCCGTGCATGTAGAACATGACAGGACGCCGTCCGGTCAAGCTCGGCGTCCAGATGTTCAACTTGAGCATGTCCTCACTTTGCCAGCCATCATCCCAATCCTGAATGAAAGTCTGCTCAGGGCTCGTCCAGGTGTGCAGGTTTTGAGGGCAATTTGCTCCATAAACAAGCGCTGGATATTCGTCAGTCCATGGTGTGGGAGGCTTAGCCGGAAGCCACCGATTCTCTCCGGCGGTCGTCTGCCCGTAGGGAACCCCCTTGAATGTGACAACACCCCCGTCGATAAATCCGCGCACCTTCCCGGACCGGGTATTGGCCACTGCAGAGCGCGGGGTCGAGCAGATGCCCGGCCCTTGATGGGCTGCAGTCTTGATGCTGTCGGAACCGAGTGCACACTTAGCTGCAATGCTCATTCCTGCGGTGGTCGAGAGAAGCAGCGCCTCTCGGCGGGTGAAAACAACGGACTCAGCCATGAACTTGTTCTCCTTTGTGGATACTGCCTGCGCGGGCAAGCAGGCACACAATTTCGTTGACGTCCAAAACCCATCTCAGGCGCTAACTGGAAACGCAATTACGGCAACCATAAGAATTCATGGTTCAAGGTAAGTCAAACGTGTACCTCGCTCAGACTTATGACTCCTGAAACACCACCTTTGCGGGAACAGGGCTCGAGGCATTCTCCGGGGACGGAGGTCCCGCAACAGCCGCAAATCTGAGCATGCCAACCGATGTTACGGTGGATGCGAATGGGAATGTATACATCGCTGACTGGATTCAACCTGCGAATTCGCGTGGTGGACCCTGCTGGCACCATCCAGACCATCGCTGGCAGCGGCGGCGGCTTCAACGGAGACCGGCTACCACCTCTGCAGACCGGAATCCTGCCTATCGGGCTTGCGCTTGATTCGAATGGGCAATTGTATTTTGCGGACTCGAGTTCCTACCGGGTGAGGACAATTCAAAAGTAGGCTGGGACTGCGCCTTGCCAGAAGGGCCAACGCATGCGGCGGGCCCCTTCTGTTCTCGCGACCGTCAGAAATTCCGAGGCAGCAACCTCCATCCTGGCCATGAATTGGCTGCGTCGAGCGATATCCACCTTTGGCGAGGCAAACACTTCCTCTCCGAACGTCAATCCAAGAGTTGACTTTTCCGGGTGCGGGAGAGCGTTTCTGTGGGGAGATTTCTGTTTTACAGAAATCACTCCGCGGAACATAATCAGTTGGCCGGTCTTCGGCGGACTATACGAGTGCGCTTGAACCACCAGCGGAATGAAAAGACGAACGCCAACCTTGATTAGATCGCCTCTGGCATTCCATCTTGGGGATGTTCCAGTGACGCATCCGGCAATCCCCGTGTTAGCCGAGCGCGGGGGCACACAACTCCGAGCGCCACGAGCAACGGTGGTTGTCGATACTCGCGAGCAAAATCCCTTCGACTTCTCACGATTTGAAGGCTGGTTTGCGGGAGTCGAGCGGCGCGCCTTAGAACTTGGAGACTACTCGATTTCTGGCATGGAAGATGTTTGCGTGGTCGAGCGTAAGGATCTGACCGACCTGGTGCGCTCGTTTTCTGTTGAGCGTGCAGCCTTCGTTGCCCGGCTGAAGCGAATGCATGCATATCCGCATAAGCTTCTGGTGATTACAACGGCCTTGAGTTCGGTAAAGGCGCCGTATTCGTTTTCCCGTTTCAATCCGAACCGAATCATGCAGGCCATGATCGCGGCATTGGCGGGATGGGGCGTGCCTTTTCTCTGCAGCGAAACACACGAACTGGGGGAGGAGCTGATCGCTTCCTACCTCTATCAGATTCACCTCTACCATTGGCTCGACACCGCTGGATATGGAAGGTATCTGGCCGATGAGGATTTATGAGCCACCTAGGGACTTGCTGCTGACCATCATCTTGGCCACGGATGACAGAAAGCCAATGATTTGGGGCATTCCGGCGTGAACAGACGGTTGTCAAGCTAAAAAATAGTACTTTTACACTATTGCATTAGGAAAACGGTTTTCTAATGAGGCGTGCCTGGAATAACTGGAAGTATACTTCGCGCAAGGGATTCGCAGGGTACAGCGAAAACGAACCAGCGAGCGACCGGGAAAAGAAAGGGGCGACCTGGTGGTCGGTCGCCCCAAACCAAGTTGGGTTTCCCTTATGAGCCCCACTGAATGACGGTGTAGGAGCGGGGAGGAACTTCGAAACGAGTGCGCCCATTCGAAGTGGTTGGCTTTTCAAACGACTGCGGCTTCACTCTTTCCGGAGCATCAAACCCGTTCACTGCCTTAAGGTCGTTTCCAGTCAGGACTTGTGCGACAAGAACACGACTGTGGGGCTGGTCTTCCCAAAGCAATTCAATCGGATGCGAGTTGGCGAGATCACGGTTCAGAACAAACAGGGAAGTCTGGCCATTTTCCGAGGTCGCAACCGCGTCCAGATACGGAACGGGATCGTCAAAGCCCTTCACCTCGTAGGTCGGTGATTCCACCATGACGTTGAGCACCTTGCCGCGTCCGTACTGCAAAGCCCAGGCATAGGGATAGTAAATGGTCTGACGGTAGAGCCCGTTCTCATTGGTCATGATGGGGGCGATCACATTGATGAGTTGCGCCAGGCAAGCAATCTTCACGCGGTCAGCATTCCTCATCAGCGTGTTGAGCATGCCGCCCACTAACAGGGCATCTTCGAGGTTGTAGATTTCCTCGAGAAGATGGGGAGCTTCCTTGCGATGACCGTCGGTTGAATCGCCGCTGCGGGCGCGGTACCACACGTTCCATTCATCGAACGATAGCCACAATTTCTTTTTCGAGCGCTTATGGCCGCGCACCAGGTCGCAGACCGCCAGTGATTCAGCAATCTGCTTATCCATGGTTAGATTCATGGCCAGAAACTTCGCACTGTCACCACCCGTCTCGTCATTGTTGCCCAGGTAACGGTGGAGAGAAAGGCCATCGACGTAGTCATAGCACTGCTCCAACACCTCGCGATCCCATTCGAGGTACGTGGGCATGAATGGGCCGCTCGAGCCGCAGGCGATCAATTGCAAGGAGGGATCCTGTGCGACATAGCGCATCTGGCGGGCGGTGTCTTGGGCTCTCATTCCATACTCGCTTGCGGTCATGTGCCCGATTTGCCAAGGCCCGTCCATCTCGTTACCCAGACACCAGTGCTTGACGTTATAGGGCTCGGCATAACCATGTTTGCGTCGCAGATCGCTCCACTGAGTGCCCTTGTCGATGTTGCAATACTCCAGCAGCGCAGCCGCCTGTTCCGGCGTTCCGGTTCCGAGGTTCAGTCCCATCAAGGGGAGGGTCCCGACGGCTTTGCACCAGGCCATGTACTCGTTTGTTCCGAACTGGTTCGAGTTCATCGCGTCCCAGGCCTTATCCAAAACCTTGGGACGATCCTGTTTCGGGCCGACACCGTCCAGCCAGTTGTATCCGGAGACAAAGTTTCCTCCGGGATAACGAATGATCGGAACCCCAAGCGTCTTTATCTCCTGCATGACATCTTTTCGGAAGCCGTTGGCGTCGGAGAGCTTTGATCCAGGATCGTAGATGCCCTCGTAAATGGCCCGGCCGAGTTGCTCCAGGAAGGAGCCAAACAGGTTGCGATCAAGCGGAGAAATGCTGCGTCGGCTATCGATATACAAGCGGGCTGTCGGATCCGATGTCGATGTCGCTTGCGCCGAGAGCAAGCGGCCAAAGAGTGTGCTCGAAGAAGAAGCTAAAGCAACGGTGGAAGCTTGTTGCAGGAACCGTCGTCTGGAAGACATGGCTAGACCCCTGAGCTTGGCGACGAGCCTCAACGAAGCTGCCGTTGTAGAACGCCGCAAAGGATTTTGTATGGTAAACGCTTACTTAAGGCCCCTCAATATACGTCCTTGGTTCTGGTCCTAGCAAGCAAAAAGCTGGACTGGGTGCCTGCCGGGCTTTTCCGAGGCACAAGCAATCCGAGCATTTACCCAGTTCGCATCTCTCTCGTAGGACGATTTACCTCGGGTGCACGGCCGATGTCCAGGAATGGACAGGCGATTCCAGGGACGAACACTCGCGCCTCTTCTGGGAGATCGGTGCCCAGGCTTGGCCCACGAATTTTCAATCGCTTGGGACTATTTCCAATCTGGCCACGTCATTGCATGCGGCTAGTGTGTGGATATCGCCCGACCCGAATTCAAACAGCAAAAGCGTAAGCGACAGATCATTGGGGGTGTGGTGGGCCTTCTGTGTCTCACTGCCCTGGCGGTTGCCGTATCGAGACTCAAGCCGGCCGCTCCCGAGGTCGAACGCAGCACGGTCTGGACCGACACCGTGAAGCGCGGCCCGATGCTCCGACAAGTCCGCGGCATCGGTTCTTTGATTCCCAGTCAGGAGTTCACCCGTCAAATTCCAGCAGAGACCGAAGCTACGGTCGTCCGAATTCTGAAATTGCCCGGATCCCAGGTGAAAGCCGACACCGTTCTTATGGAGATGAGCAATCCGCAGGTCGAACAAGCCGCCATCGATGCCCGGCTACAGCTCAAGGCTGCTGAAGCGGAGTATCAAAGCCTGCGAGTGACGCTGCAAAGCAACTTGATGAACCAGAAAGCGGGCGCGGCGACGGTCAGCTCTGATTTCACGCAAGCCAAGCTGCAAGCCGACACCGACAAAGCGCTCTACGATCTGGGCGTGATTTCTGGCATGGCTTACAAGAATTCAAAGAGCCGCGCGGACGAACTCACCACCCGCAACAACATCGAAGGCGAACGACTTGACATCAATCAGAAAGCAATTGAGTCGCAATTGGCGCAACAGCAAGCCAAGGTCGATCAAATGCGGGTACTGGCGGAACTGAAGCAAAAGCAATTGGACGCACTCAAGGTGCGGGCTGGAATCGAAGGCGTGCTCGTCGATTTGCCTCTTCAAGTAGGACAACACGTGACACCGGGGACGATGTTGGCGAAAGTTGTCCAGCCGGACCACCTGATCGCGGAACTCAAGGTTGCCGAGACTCAGGCGCGGGACGTCCAGATAGGTGAGCCGGCCCTCATTGACACCCACAACGGCACCGTACCCGGGCAAGTGATGCGGGTTGATCCCGCGGTGCAAAACGGTACGGTCACGGTTGACGTCAGAATCACCGGAGAGCTGCCCAAGGGTGCACGTCCTGACTTGAGCGTCGAGGGAACGATCGATCTGGAGCGCCTCGAGAACGTTCTATTCGTGGGTCGTCCAGCCTTCGGCCAAGAAGACAGCACGATCAGTTTATTCAAACTGGACGCCGACAGTAAGGGCGGCGTGCGTGTTCCCGTGAAGGTCGGGCGGGCGTCGGTGAATTCCATTCAAGTCATTGAAGGTTTGCACGAGGGTGACACGGTGATTCTTTCCGACATGTCACGATACGACAACACCGACCGGATCCGATTGGAGTAAGCGCAAGAGGCCGCAGCCGAACCATTGGTTCCATCGAATCAAACCCCGATGGTTCCATGACTCAACTTGCTAATAGCAACCCGTCGCGAGGACAAATATGACAGAAGCAGGGCAGACGCTGATCCAGATTGAAGAGCTCAAGAAGGTTTTTTACACGGACGAGATTGAAACCCACGCGCTTTCTGGAGTGCATTTGGCAATTCGTAAGGGCGAGTACATCGCCATCTCCGGGCCATCGGGTTGTGGCAAGTCCACGCTGCTGTCGATCATGGGTCTGCTCGACACCCCCACTGGCGGCAAGTACGAATTGAATGGCCAGTCAGTCGAAAGCCTCGACTTCGCACAGCGTTCGCGCATTCGTAACCGCGAAATCGGCTTCATCTTTCAGAGTTTCAATTTGATTGGCGACCTCACCGTGTATGAGAACGTTGAGCTCCCCCTGACCTACCGCCAAAGGATGCCTTCGGCGGAGCGCAAAAGCCGGGTGATGGAATCGCTCGAGCGTGTCGGCATGGCGCATCGGATTCGCCATTACCCGTCGCAGCTGTCGGGAGGTCAGCAGCAGCGTGTCGCCGTTGCCCGGGCGCTTGGCGGCCGTCCTTCGATTCTTCTGGCCGATGAACCAACCGGGAACCTCGATTCGCACAACGGTGAAGCCGTTATGCAGCTGCTCCAAGATCTTCACCGCGAGGGCGCAACGATCTGCATGGTCACACACGATCCCCGATTTGTGAAGCACGCTGAACGCGAAATTCACCTGTTTGATGGCAAAGTCGTCGCCGAAGGCGAGTTGAAGAACCTGATGCAAGAGGCGGGCGCATGAGTGCCCCCATTGCCGACCTGGCGCAATGAGCGGAAGGCACCGTGTGGGCACTGCGGGTGAGGGCTGATATGAGCGGGCTAACTCAAGATCTTCGATACGCGGTGCGCCAGTTGCGCAAAGATTCCATGCTGACCGTGGTTGCTATGACCACGTTAGCGCTTGGCATCGGCGCGACGACCGTCATCTTCTCGGTGGTGAACGGGGTTCTGCTTCAGCCGCTCCGGTTCGAGAAGCCACAGCAACTCTATGTAGTTCGGGAGATCGTCCCCGAATTGAGCCAGACGTATCCTTCGTTTCCAGCCAACCTGGCGGGCTTCAGAATCTGGCAGCGTGAGTGCCGCTCGCTCACCGATGTCGCAATCGTGAAGCCGGAAGGTATGACGCTCACCGGCTTCGGTGATCCGGAACAAATCTCGGGAGGAAAAGCATCGTCGAATCTGTTTGATCTTTTAGGAGTTCTACCTGCCTTAGGCCGGACGTTTCTGCCGCAAGAAGACAATCCGGGACAGGACCACGTCGTAATTCTCACTTATCCCTTCTGGCAAGAGCGCTTTCATGGTGACCGGACGATCGTCGGCAGGGCAATCACGCTCGATGGTGTGCCCTTCCAAGTGGTTGGAGTACTGCCTGCATCCTTTCGATATCCGAGAAATTTCGGCCCGCTCGCGGAATTTCCCTCGCGACTGGATTACTTCAAACCGCTCGGGCTTGATGCCTCACAATGGTCGCCATTTGGAGACTTCGACTTTGCTGCCATCGCGCGGCTAAAGCCTGGAATCAGCGCCGCGCAAGCACTCGCCGAACTGAATGTGGTGCAGGCCAACATTGCGAAATCCCACAATGTCGGGTTGAGTCTTCGCGCTCAGCTTATTCCCCTTGAGAGCCAGGTTGTTGGCAGTGCGCGGATCGGGCTGTTCCTTCTGCTCGCGGGCGTAGGTGCCGTGCTTTTGATCGTTTGCCTCAACCTCGCGAATCTTTTCCTTGTCCGCGTTCCCAGCCGGTTGCGCGAAGCCAGCATCCGCGCGGCCTTAGGGGCCTCCCGAGCGCGCGTGGTGCGGCAAATGTTGATCGAGAGCACCTTGCTTGCCATGCTTGGCGGGATCATAGGGATTGCGCTCGCATACTACGGAGTACATCTGTTGGTCGGGGTGGCTCCTGCCAATCTTCCACGAATCGACGAGGTTCAGATCGATTCGCGCGTGTTGTGGTTTTCCTCCGCCATCTCGATATTGACAGGGATTGGTTTCGGCGTACTTCCCAGCTGGAGTCTTACTCAATCAGATCCACAACAGGCATTGAAGGCGGGCGCCGCTACGGTCACTGACAGCCGGACTTCCCGCCGGCTCCGGACAGCACTGGTTGGATTCGAGGTCGGGTTGGGGACGTTGCTGCTTGCTCTCGCCGGCTTGCTGACCTTGAGCATGGTCCGGCTGCTCGATGTGGATAAGGGATTCACTACCGAACACGTCGTGGCAGCTGACATCACGTTGCCTCCCGCGCTCTATCTGAAGGACGAGCGGAAGCGTGCCTTTTTCGAAAATGTGCTTGCCCGCGTTCATGCCTTGCCTGGGGTGAGGACGGCGGCCTGGATCAGTCGCCTTCCACTCGAGGGGCAGGAGCAGGTGGATAACGTGGTTGTTCCGGGACGCGCGATACCGGAAACACAGGCCCCGCTCGCGAACTACCGATTCGTTTCGCCCGAATATTTTCAGACACTGGACATTCCGTTGCTCAAAGGGCGCGCGCTTGAACCTGCCGATGGCGAGCGCCATGTCGCGCTTATTTCAGAAAGCGTTGCGAAAAGAGTCTGGCCAGGAGAAGACCCGATTGGCAAACAATTCCGCACGGGTGGAGATTCTCAGTGGCCGACGGTTGAAGTGGTTGGGGTTGTTGGCGACATCCGGACGGTCGCCCTGGAGGAAGCCCCGGGATTGATGATTTATCAGCCGATCGGACCGGGATCGCGCAAGTGGTGGGGGGGACGTGCTTCGCTCGTAGTCCGCTCAACCCTCGCTCCTGCGCCACTGTTTTCTGCAGTCCGGGATGCGATTCACGCGGGGGATGGGGGAGTCCCGATCATAGATCTTCGACCGATGACTGAGATCATCTCTGAATCGGTCAGCATCCGCCGCTTTGAGCTCGCCCTCGCCTCCCTGTTTGGAATTTTCGCCTTAGCGCTGGCCGCGCTCGGAATTTATGGCGTTGTGGGCTATTCGGTTGCCAGTCGCCGGCAGGAAATGGGAATACGAATCGCGCTGGGTGCGCGCTCCTCAGATTTGCGCAGTCTCGTTCTGCTGCAAGGAATGTTGCCGGTCGCAGTTGGCTGGGTGGGAGGCATTCTTTCGGCCGTCATCGCTGGCTCTCTGATGAGAACTCTGCTGTTCAGCGTTACGCCACATAATCCGGCGACGATTGGGGTGGTCAGCGCGGTGGTTCTCGGAACCGCGGTCCTGGCGTGCTACCTTCCCGCGCGCCGAGCCGCCAAGATCGATCCCATGGTGGCGCTTAGATACGAATGATCGAGGAGTAGACCATGAATCTGTGGCGTGATTTGCGTTTCGGATTCCGGCTTTGGAAGAAGAATTACGGCTTTGCCGCAATCGCTGCCCTGACGCTTGCGCTTGGGGTTGGCGCAACGACCGCGATTTTCAGCGTCATCTACGCCACCCTCTTCGAGCCGATGCCCTACCCCGAGCCCGATCGGTTGGTTGTTCTCTGGTCGAAGGTGAACGATTTTCACAATGTGGTCTCGGCGGGCGACTTCCGCGATTGGCTGCAGCAGAACACGACCTTCCAATCCATGGCGACCTCAAGCGGAGTAGGTTTCAACCTTGCCATGCCCGGTTCTCCGCCGGAAATGGTCGACGGTGGGCGAGCCACTCCAGGTTTTTACGACAAAGTCTTCGGGGAAAAACCCTGGATGGGCCGTTACTTCTTGCCCGAAGAGGCTCAGACTGGAAAAGACCGCGTCGTTATCATGACGCATCGGTTGTGGGAGCGGCTGGGATCGAATCCCAGGATTGTCGGTACACAGTTGAGATTGGATGGCGAGCTTTACACCGTAGTTGGCGTGCGCCCTCCGGGCCAGCCCGACCGCATGGCCGGTGACCTGTTCACTCCGCTAACATTCAAGCCCGAACAACTGAATCATGACTTCCACTGGCTGCTCGTCTTCGGTCGTCTGAAACCGCACGTAACCCTCCAGCAAGCACAGGCTGACATGAACGTAGTTGCCGCCCGGGTGGCGCATGACTATCCGGTTTCGAACAAGGGTTGGGGAATCTATGTAGAGCCGCTGCACAACGATTTCCTTCCGAAAGATGTGATCAAAACCATGTGGCTACTCATGGCGGCAGTCGGATTTGTGCTGCTCATTGCTTGCGTCAACGTCGCCAATCTTCTTCTCGCCCGGGGAACTACCCGGCAACGTGAGGTTGCCATGCGGTCCTCGTTAGGGGCCACGCGCTGGCAGATTTTTGCCCAGTTGCTCAGCGAAAGTGTCGCGTTGGCTTGCCTTGGAGGAATCGCCGGAACCGTGCTTGGCTACGTAATGATCAAGGCACTGCTCATAATCATGCCGCAATACACGCTGCCCTCCGAGGCGGACGTTCGCTTGAGTGTTCCGGTTCTGCTTTTCACCTTCGCAACCACGATGGTTGCTGGAGTACTGTTCGGGTGCGCACCCGCTTGGCAAGCTTCGAAACTGAATTTGAACGAGACCTTGAAGGAAGGCAGCCGGAGCTTTGGTGGTTCCGGCAAGCACCGGCTCCGCCGGTCGCTGGTGGTGGCGGAGTTCGCGCTGGCACTTTCGCTACTCGCTGGCGCAGGGCTTGCACTCCACAGCTTCTGGAACCTGGCACGGGTGAATCCCGGCTTTCGCATCGATCATTTGCTCACATTCGATCTGCCTGTACCTGACGGCAGGCTGACCAGGCCTGAACAGATCGTTGGTTTTTACCGCCAGCTTCTCGACCGGGTTCAGTCCCTGCCCGGAGTGATTCAGGCGGGAGTGGCAAATGGAGAACCCATCACCGGCGCAAGAATGGGAATGCCGTTCAGCGTCGAAGGCCAGGCGGTGGCCGATCCCTCCTCCCGTCCGGGAGCGGCTTTCATTTTGACCACCCCCGGGTACTACCGGACATTCGGCATTCAAATGGCACTCGGCCGCACGTTTTCGGACGAGGACCGAGCGGGAAGCGTCCCGGTGGCGATTGTGAATCAGGCCTTTCGGGATAAATACCTGAAAGGCATGGACCCGCTTCGGCAACGTCTCATGGTAGAGCAACTGATTCCTGGAGTTGCCAAGCTCGGGCCAACAACTGCCTGGCAAATCGTCGGCGTGTCGAGAAACGTTCACAACAACGGAGTCCGGGGAGACGGCTTTCCCGAGATCGATGTTCCGTTCTGGCAGAGCCCTTGGCCTCAAGCCCTGATGGCGGTCCGTACCGCTGGTGATCCAGAGATGCTGACAAAAGCCATCGCCGCACAGGTGCACTCCATCGATCCCGATGTGGCCCTGGCAAACGTGAAAACGATGGAGCAGATTGCGAGCGAGTCGTTGGTTGGCGATCGCTTCGTCTCCGTGTTATTCGGGACCTTTGCCTCGGTCGCTCTATTGCTCGCGGCGATCGGAATTTATGGCGTGATGGCCTTTACCGTTGCCCAGCGAACGCACGAAATCGGCCTACGGATTGCGCTCGGAGCCAACGAAAGGGAAGTCTTGCAGATCATCTTGCGGGAAGGCTTGACGCTTGCCGCCCTTGGCTTGGCGATTGGTCTCGCGGCGGCTTGCCTGGTGGGGCGCACCATGCGCAGCACCCTTTACAACGTGGGCGCGATCGATTTGCCGGCCTTCACCGCGGTTGCCATTGTCCTGCTGGTTAGCGCCATGCTTGCCTGCTACGTGCCCGCCCGCCGGGCCGCCAAAGTCGATCCCATGGTGGCGCTTAGATACGAATAGGAGCAATAATGTCTGTCCTCACTCAAGATCTGCGATATGCGGTCCGGCAGGTGCGCAAGGCGCCCGGATTCGCAGCCGTGGCGATCGTAACGCTGGCGCTTGGAATCGGCGCCAACACCTCAATTTTCTCCGTTGTGAACGGAGTGTTGTTGCGTTCTTTGCCCTTCCCGGATTCTGACCGGCTGGTGCGCGTGTGGCACACGCCACCACAAAGCAGTTTCCCCGGAATCAGCACTTTCGCAATTTCACCCGCCAACTTCCTCGATTGGCAGAACCAGAACCATGTGTTTTCGAGCATGGCGATTTACGGATTTCGAGGCTTCACCCTTACCGGAGGGGACAAAGCCGAACAAGTGAATGCCAGCGGCGTGTCGGCCGGATTCTTCTCTACGCTTGCTGTTCAACCCATGCTCGGACGCGTGTTTTCGGCAGAAGAAGACCAGCCTGGACACTCTAATGTCGTCATCCTCAGCCATCGCTTTTGGCAGGAACAATTTGCTTCCAACCGCGACATGGTTGGTCGCGACATCGTGCTCGATGGCACCAAATACCTGGTCGCAGGCGTCATGCCTCCGAGCTTCCGCTTTCCCGACTTCGCGCAGATGTGGACTCCCCTCGCCTGGACCGATCAGGAAAAGACGATTCGCGGCAATCACAACTACCTGGCGGTAGCGCGCCTAAAGCCAGGAGCGGACCTAACGAAGGCGCAAGCCGAGATGAATACCATTTCCAGCCGGCTCGAACAGCAGTATCCGGCGGATGACAAAGGCTGGGGGGCGAAGCTGCTACCGCTGCGGGAAGACATGGTCAGCGATGTTCGCCCTGCCCTCCTGGTTTTGCTCGGGGCGGTTGGTTTCATTCTGCTAATCGCATGCGTGAACGTAACCAACCTGTCGCTCGCGAGAATCTTCAGCCGGAATAAGGAGATTGCGATTCGTACGGCAATGGGCGCGAGTTCTGCCCGGATTATCCGCCAAATTGTTTCGGAAAGCGTTCTTCTGGCCTTGCTCGGCGGCGCTCTTGGGCTTGCCTATGCACATTTTGGTATTGGCCTGATCATGGCCTTCCTCGCCGACCGGTTGCCGTCGACGATCGCGGCAAGAATTGACCTCAAAGTGCTGGCCTTTACCGCTGCTGTGTCGCTGCTGACCGGGGTGGTGGCGGGCATTCTCCCTGCGCTCCATCTGAGCCGGGCGAATGTCAACCAAGCTTTGAAACAAGGCCTGGGGCGCGCGGGCAGCGATTCAGGCGGGAACCGCACGCGAAACATCCTTGTGGTCATCGAGGTGTCGTTGTCGCTGATGCTCTTGATTGGTGCCGGTCTGATGATTCGCAGCTTTCAGATGTTGCGCGGAGTCAACCCTGGGTTCGAGTCGCGTGGAGTGCTCACCCTGTCGGCTGCAATTTCGCGCTCGAAATTCTCAAATGCGACCCAGCAAATCAACTTTTTCGAACGTACCTTAGAGCGTATCCGTGCTTTGCCGGGAGTTGGGGCTGCAGGCGTGATTGATGCTATTCCCCTGGGCGGCGGCGGTTCTCATCAGCCGATCTCGGCCGAGGGCCACCCGGTTGTTCCCATGTCCGAACAACCCGAGGTGGACGTTCGCCGAATCAGTGCCGGCTATCTCGATGCCCTCCGGATTCCCGTTCTACGCGGTCGCGGTTTTGATTCCGGCGATGTCTCTGGTCGACCGGCCACCGTTCTTGTCAGCGCCGCCTTGGCAAAACAATTCTGGCCCGGCGAGGACCCTATTGGAAAACACGTGACGCTGACTTTCTTCCCGGGAGTAGTCCGCGAGGTGGTGGGCGTGGTTGGAGACGTGAAAGAAGATGGCCTGGACCAGGCACGGGCGCCCGCGACGCTCTATGTTCCTCTCGACCAGCTTGCGCCCCCGGCAGACCAACCGTGGGGTTCCTTCCCTATGACGGTGGTGGTGCGCTCGAGTTCCAATCCTGCCGGCATGGTCTCTGCAGTCACCAACGCGATCCAGGATGAGGACAATACGATTCCCGTGCGTGATGTGTTCACGATGCAAGAGCTAGTCACCAACTCGCTGTCTTCGCAGAGGTTCAGCCTTTTGTTGCTCGGCGCCTTCGCCCTGCTGGCGCTCGCGCTGGCAGCGATCGGGATCTACAGCGTGTTGTCTTACAGCGTTCGCAGAAGAGTACAAGAAATCGGCATCCGTCTGGCATTGGGCGCGACGCTGAGCGATGTCCTTCGAATGATCATCTTGGAAGGTCTGAGACCCACGCTGCTGGGCGTTTCGATCGGCATCGCCGGTGCGCTTGGGTTGGCTCGAGTGATGGCCAACCTGGTGTATGGGGTGAAACCCACCGATCCACTGACCTTCTTGTCGGTCGCGATTCTCCTGGCGATGGTGGCGCTGTTGGCCAGCGTCATTCCCGCATATCGCGCTGCCAAGGTCGATCCCGTGGTCGCGCTGCGATACGAGTGAGGAACAACTATGAATGGCTTAGGGCCGGATCTCCGTTATGCGGTAAGGCAGCTGCGAAAAGCCCCAGGGTTCGCGCTTACCGCGATTTTCACGCTAGGGCTTGGCATGTGCGCGAGCTTAGCGATTTTCGGCTTTGTGGACGCAGCTCTGATCCAACCCTTGCCGTACCCGAATCCTGACCGATTGATCGAGGCGACAGAAAGCGTTGCCCTGATTCCTCGCGCCAATCTGTCGTATTACGACTATCTCGATTGGAAGCGCCTCAACCAGGTTTTCAGTTCGCTCGATGTTTATCACCAGACCGGCTTCTTGTTGCGCACTTCCTCGGGCGCCGAGCCCGTCCACGCTGCCAGCGTAAGCGAGGGATTTTTTCGTACCCTGGGCGTGGCCCCGATTTTAGGACGCGACTTCTATCGAGGGGAGGACCTGCCTGAAGGTCCACGAACCGCGCTTTTGACGTATGTCGCGTGGAAAAAGCGCTTCGCCGGGCGCAAAGATATTTCTGGTCAGACGGTCACGCTGAGCGGCGTTCCGTTCACGATTATTGGAGTTCTGCCCCAGAGTTTTCAGTTTGCTCCCGCCGGAAACGCCGAGTTCTGGACGACGCTGCACCCCTCCGACCCCTGCGGCCGAAGACGGAGTTGTCACAATCTGACTGGAATCGCAAGGCTGAAAGATGGAATTAGCCTGGAGGCGGCACGTTCGAACATCCAGTCCATCGCCAAACAGCTCGAGCTGCAGTATCCAGTGGAGAATCGCGGCCAGGGCGCTTTCGTGGACAAGCTCCCAAGCGTAATTTTTGCCGACCTGCGCCCAGTGCTTCTTGCCCTGCAGGGCGGGGCTGGTCTTCTGTTATTGATTTCATGCGTCAACGTGTCCAGCCTGCTGCTTGTCCGCTCGGAGCGTCGCAAACGAGAGATTGCAGTGCGCGGCGCATTGGGGGCTTCCCGTCTGCGGGTGATCAGGCAATTCGGAACCGAGGGCCTTTGCCTGGCGATGACAAGTTGTGCCCTGGCCATTCTCGGGGCGCGCGCGACCATGCAGATTCTCAAGGCAATGATCTCGAGCGAATTGCTGAGCTATATGCCGTACCTGGCAGGGCTGGGCCTCACTGCGCACGTGCTGGAGTTTGCCGGCGCGCTGTGTCTGGTTTCGATTGCATTATTTTCTGTCGCTCCGCTCGTCCGGCTCCCTCTACAGCAATTGCGGGAAGGGCTGGCAGATGGCGGCCGTGGCTATGCCGGAACCCTCTGGCGCCGTTTCGGTTCAAACCTGGTGGCTGTAGAGCTAGCCCTTGCCGTGGTGTTGCTGGTCAGCGCAGGTCTTTTGGGGAAGAGTCTATATCGCCTTTTGCACGTGGAAGTCGGTTTTCTGCCGACTCATCTCGCCACTTTGGATGTTGCGCTTTCGGAAACCGACTATGCCAAAGAGGAGCAACAGACCCGAGTTGAGCGGGAAATCATAGATCGCGTTGCCGGAGTTCCGGGTGTCGAGTCCGTCGGAGTCACGACGGTTTTGCCGGTGAGCTATAACGGCAACACGACCTGGATTCGAGTCGTCGGACATCCCTACAACGGAGAGCACAACGAGGTGAACCAGCGTATTGTAAGCCCCGCATTCTTTCCGACTCTACGAGCCAAGCTTCTACGCGGACGCTATGTGACGGAGTTAGACAACGCCTCTAAACCCCTCGTCGTCCTCATCAACCAAGCGTTCGCGCGCAAGTACTTTCCGGGTGAAGATCCGATTGGTAAAAAAATCGGAGACACTCAGCTTTCGCCCACCTCCATTGCGGAAATCGTTGGCCTCGTCGAGGACGTCAGAGACGGTTCGCTCGACTCAGAGATATGGCCGGCGGCGTACTACTCATTCGCTCAGTCCCCCGATACCTACTTTTCTCTTGTCGTGCGCACGTCGCAAAACGAAGCATCGCTTTTGCCCATGCTGGTGAATGCCGTGCATCAAGTTGATTCCGGAATCGGCACCCTCGGCGAATCCACCATGGCGGAGCGCATCAATAATTCCCCTACGGCGTATATGCACCGGTCATCGGCATGGCTGGTGGCGGGTTTTGCCGCCCTCGCTTTACTGCTCGCGGTGGTGGGCTTGTACGGAGTGATCGCCTATTCGGTAAGTTGCAGAACTCGTGAAATCGGGGTGCGCATGGCTTTGGGCGCGCAGCGCCGGTCGGTCTACCACTTGGTCATGAAGGAAGCTACCTGGCTGACCACGATAGGAGTTATGGCAGGCCTGGTGGGTTCTCTCGCCCTAGCCAACCTCATTCGGGGCCTTCTGTTCGGCGTTCGCTCATGGGACGCCGCGACTTTTGTCACAACCGCAGGAGTTCTCGCGATTGCTTCGCTCGCCGCAAGCTACATTCCGGCGCGCCGGGCCGCCAAAGTCGATCCCATGGTGGCCTTGAGGTACGAATGAAGGAGAAATGCTAGTCGGTACGGTGGGGCTGCTCTAAGGAGAATCATGATCCAACTCAAGAATCTCGAGCGAAGCTATAAAACTGCTGCCGGGCAATTTTTCGTGCTGCGGCGTGTGAACCTGGACATTCGTGAAGGTGAGTTCATCACCATTATGGGGCCTTCGGGAGCAGGGAAGTCCTCCCTGCTCAATGTGCTTGCCCTGCTGGACGATGGATGGAGCGGCGAATATTGGTTCGGCGGGCAGCCGGTCCACCAGATGAAGCGTAAGGAGCGCGCGGATCTGGCCAAGCGAAAAGTCGGCATGGTCTTTCAGAGTTATCACTTGCTGGACGACCTTACGGTGCAGGAAAATATCGACCTTCCGCTTTCCTATAAAGACATCCCGAACCGGCAGCGCCAAGGCATGGTCGCCCATACGCTCGACCAATTTCAGATGGTGGCGAAGAAAGACCTCTTTCCCAGCCAATTATCGGGTGGGCAGCAGCAACTGGTGGGGGTTGCGCGCGCCGTCATCCACAAACCTGGCCTGTTGCTGGCAGATGAACCCACGGGGAATCTCCATTCCTCTCAGGCAAAGGAGATCATGGAATTGTTTCGCGATTTGAACCAACAGGGAACCACGATTGTGCAGGTGACGCATTCCGAAGCCAACGCAGCCTACGGCTCCCGCACCATTCAATTGCGCGATGGCTGGGTAGTTGGCGACACGGCCAATCCTGAGCTTCAGCCTTACGAGGCGGTGAAGCAATGAGCTGGCCCTTGAGTGGATTCAAGATTCAGCAACTCGCTCTTGTCCCTCTCGTCTGTATCGCCGCCTTTGCCCAGGTGGGGGGCGGGGAATCCCAACCGGCGAATACGCCCCGCACCTCCACCGCCGACTACTCTGCGATCTTCAAGCTGCCCAATTCACACAACCCGCTGAGCGCTTATTCGCCGAGTTCGGCTCCCGAGCCGCAACTGACGAATTCTCCGGACCTGAATCAGCTTATTCGCGACGGAAAGCTCTACCTGTCCCTCAACGATGCGATTCGCCTGGCACTCGAGAATAATCTTGATCTCGCCATTGCGCGCTACAACCTCCCCATCGCCGAGATGGACATTCTCCGGACAAAAGCCGGCGGCGTGTTCCGAGGCGTCAATGCCGGGGTTGTGCAAGGGACTCCAGGAGGAGGAGTGGGCGGTTTTGGTACCGGTGCTCCGGGTGCGGGAGCGGGCGGTACAACCGCTGGGGCCGGCGGCGCCGGCGCGGGTGCCTCAGGTCTGGTGCAGTCTACACTTGGTATCGGTGCGGCTGTGCCTTCGTACGATCCTACAATTATCGCGTCGGTGGGTTCCGAACACCAGACCACATCTCTTGCCAATCAGCAAATTTACGGTGTGCCCCTGCTGCAACTGAATACCGGGCAGGCGAACTTTGGATTCGCGCAGGCCTTCGCCACGGGATCGAGCGTTAGCTTCGAATTTAACAACAATCGCCAGACCACCAACAGTCCGTTTTTTAATCTTTCGCCGGCGCTTGGCTCGATGTATCGTTTTTCGTTTCAACAAGAGTTGCTTTCGGGCTTTGGCTTCGGTCCCAACCTGCGCTATCTGCGCATCGCGAAAAATAATAAGAAAATTTCTGATATTGCCTTCAAGGATCAGGTGATCGCCACCGTCACTCAGATCAAGAACATTTATTGGGACTTGGTGAATGCATACCAACAGTCGCAGGTAAACGAACAATCAGTAACATTTGCCCAGCAGTCATTCGAAAACGCGAAGAAGCAGCTGCAACTCGAAAGTATTCCGGCGATGGATGTAATGCGGGCTGAAGCCGAGGTCTCGAAAAGGGATCAGGATCTGACCGTCGCGCGTACCAGTCTGCAACTGCAAGAGTTGTTGATGAAAAACGCGATCACAAAGAGTTTGGATGATCCCGTGCTCGAATCAGTGCGGGTGGTGCCAACCGATACCCTTCAGTCAGAACAGCTAGCCGCTCAGAACCTCTCGGTGCAGGAATTGATCCAGGAAGCGCTGAGCAATCGCCCGGAACTCGCCGAGTCCGATGTGGATCTCATCAATCGCCAGATTAGCCGCAAGGCAGCACGCAACGCACTCCTGCCGTCGCTTTCTCTGGTGACCTTCTATGGCGGATCGGGCTTGGCCGGACCCTTGAACCCGGTTTACAACGTTCCTGGAGTGCCCAACTCCTCGAATGTTCCAATTGAATTTTCCGGTGCTCTGGCCAATGCTTTCAACAACACAGCACCGGATTATTACGTAGGCTTCAACCTGAATATTCCTATTCGCAATCGCGTTGCCAAGGCCGACCAGTACCGGTCCGAGCTAGAATACCGCCAGGCAGAACTGAGGCGCGAAGAGCTGCGCAAGCAAATTCGGATCGAAGTACGCAATGCGGAATACGCGTTGGAGCAGACGGCTGCGCGCGTACAGGCGGCGCGCAAAGCGCGCGACCTCGCCCAGCGTACCTTTGAGATCACGCGGAAGGAGCAAACACTCGGAGCCGGATCCACCTACCAAACCATGACGGCGCAGCGCGATTTGGCCCTCGCAGAACTGGACCTGGTCACTGCCATGACGGTTTACGAGAAGGCCAAAGTTGAGGTGGACCGTGCGACCGGCGCGACTTTGGAACATAATGGAATCCAAATCGAGGAAGCCTTAAAGGGTTCCTTGAATTCTCCAGCGCCGTGAGGTCAATGCGGGAACCGAAACCTCGTCATGTCCAGCCCAGCCAAGCCGCGCGACCTAACCGTATCTTTTGCCGTAGCCAAGTCTCCGACAGCACCCCGAATTCTTGCAGCTGACGATCAGCAACACATTCTGGATGCCATCGAGATCTTGCTAAAGCCGGAAGGATACCGGATTGACTGCGTCCGCTCTCCGGAGCTTGCTCGGGAAGCTTTGGCCACCGAACAATATGATGCCGTCCTCATTGATCTCAACTACACGCGCGACACCACGTCCGGTCGCGAGGGCCTGGACCTGCTTGCGGAGATCGTTTCGCAGGATAGTGCGCTGCCTGTCGTTGTGATGACGGCTTGGGGAAATGTTGAGCTGGCGGTTGAAGCCATGCGTCGAGGCGCTCGCGACTTCATTCAGAAGCCGTGGGAAAACGAGCGCTTGATTACCATGCTTCGAACCCACGTCGAGCTTCGGCGGGCGTTGCAGCGGGCCGAAAGACTCGCCGCGGAGAACCGGTTGCTCAATGCGCAGGGCTTGCCCGAGTTCATCGCGACTTCACCTGCCATGGCTCCGGTTCTGGAAGCGATCACGCGGATTGCGCCATCCGAGGCGAACGTGCTCATCACCGGCGAGCACGGCACGGGAAAGGAAGTTGTCGCCCATACCATCCATGCCCTTTCTTTACGGAGACAGAAGCCGTTAATTGCCGTGAATACCGGGGGACTAGCCGAAGGAGTCTTTGAGAGCGAACTGTTCGGCCACGTCAAGGGCGCTTTTACAGATGCGCGCACTGACCGCATCGGCCGCTTTGAACTGGCGGACGGGGGGACGGTTTTTCTGGACGAAATCGGCAACGTGCCTTTGCGGCAGCAGGCCAAACTTCTGCGTGTGATCGAGTCGGGGGATATGGAGCGGGTGGGGGCATCGCGGAGCAGGAAGATCGACGTCCGAGTCCTGTCCGCTACCAATATGGATCTTTCTTCGGCTTGTGAATCCGGACAGTTTCGCGAAGACCTTCTGTTTCGGCTGAACACGGTCGAGATCCGCTTGCCCGCGTTGCGGGATAGAAGGGAAGACATTCCGGTGCTGGCGACTCACTTTCTTGCGCAATACGCCTCCCGCTATCGGCGCGTGATCAACGGAATCGATCTGGGAGCCATCCAATCGATGCTCCAATACGGCTGGCCTGGGAATGTGCGTGAGCTCGAACACACAATGGAACGTGCTGTGCTGATGTGCCGCTCCGAACAGATTCAGACTGCCGATCTCGGCCTGGCTTCGCAACGCGGCCAGGCGCAGAACCTTGAAGAATTGAGTCTGGAGGCGGTTGAAAGTATTCTGATCCGCAAGGCGTTGCAGCGGTTTCAAGGGAACGTCAGCCAGGCCGCGGAAGCATTGGGCCTGAGCCGAGGCGCTCTCTACCGGCGGATGGAAAAATATGGGCTCTAGCCCAGGCCTGCTCAGTTCGACACAGAAGAAACGGAAACCCCGAGCACCGTTTGAGCGCCGCATCACGCGGTTTACCATCCTCCTCGTGCTGCCGGGAATTTTCCTGAGTGGCGTCCTGATCTGGCTGCAGCCTTGGTCCCTTCAATCGAAGCTGATCCTTTTCTCCGTTGAGCTCATCGTCTGCCTCCTGATTGGCGCTGCCCTTCATGATCACGTTGTCCGGCCTTTGCAGACGCTGGCGAATGTGGTCGGTTCATTGCGGGAAGAAGACTATTCCTTTCGTGCAAGAATGGCCATTCCGAACGATGCCTTGGGCGAACTCTCCCTGGAAGTGAACGCGCTCGCCGACCTGCTCGCAAAGCATCGTACGGGTGCGATTGAAGCAACCGCTTTGCTCGATCGCGTCGTCGAGGAAGTGGATATTCCAATCTTCGCCTTCGACCCGGCCAATAAACTTCGGCTCGTAAACTCAGCGGGTGGAAAGCTCCTAAATGCCGGCACAACCCATGTCATCGGGAAAACTAGTTCTGAGCTGGGACTAGAAGCTTGCCTCTCGGCGAGGAACGAATCTTTGGTTGAATTGCATTTTGGAACGGATGCTCGCTGGTTTGTCCGGCGCAGTTCTTTTCGCCAGCACGGAATACCGCACACGCTCGTCGTCCTCTCCGACGTCAGCCGTGCGTTGCGCGAGGAGGAACGGCGAGCATGGAAACGGCTGATTCGAGTTTTGGGGCACGAATTGAACAATTCCCTTGCGCCGATCAAATCGATCGCAGGCAGTTTGCGATCGAGGCTCGCCGGGGTAGATCTCAAGCACGAGGAACAGCAAGACTTCGAACGGGGCCTCGGCATCATTGAGAACCGCGCGGCCTCCTTGAACCGCTTCCTGCAAGGTTACCGTCAGCTGGCTCAGATGCCACCCCCCGCGATTGAAAGCTGCTCTGTGTCAGCATTGGTGAAGCGGGTGGCTGCTTTAGAGACTCGCGTGCTCGTGAGAGTGGTGCCTGGTCCGGATATCTCGGTCTTGGTCGATCCCGACCAACTCGAGCAAATGCTCATCAATCTGCTTCGCAATGCAGCCGAGGCGGTTCTTGAAAATGCCGCCGCGGCCAATGGTTCGAAAGCTCGCGAGGTTGAGCCGCCGATTGTTTTTTCCTGGACCACTCGCCTCGAGGAGCTGGTCCTTCAAATTGAAGATACCGGGCCCGGGCTGATGAATCCGGGAAATGCTTTCGTTCCGTTCTACACGACGAAGCCCGCGGGCAGCGGGATCGGACTTGTCCTCTCGCGACAAATCGCTGAGGCCCATGGCGGCTCTCTTGAACTGCAAAATCGCCCAGATCGCCAAGGGTGCGTCGTCAAAATTGTGCTGCCCGTGAATGTCGTCTCGCAGGCTGGGGTTGCGAAAGAAAAGGGAAGAGAAGTCCTTCGGACGCCTCTTGTTACTGGATGAGATTCGATAGACCCCCGATCACAGAGGCCAAACCGCCGTTCATCCTCGGGTCCTTTATTCTTCACGAATTCCCGCAATCGATTCCGGCCGGGCGCCGTAGTCGGTAATCGTCAATTGCTCTGAACCCACTAGGCAGCGGGAAGAATCCCTCCGAAGCACAAATACTTGACCTCCAGATATTCGTCGATGCCAAAGTTTGACCCTTCCCGCCCCAGTCCCGACTGCTTGACCCCGCCGAACGGTGCCACTTCGGTTGAAATCAATCCCGTATTGATGCCGACCATTCCATATTCAAGGGCTTCGGCGACGCGCCAAATGCGTGTCATTTTGCCGCCATAAAAGTAGGCCGCCAACCCATACTGTGTATCGTTAGCCAGCGCGATCGCTTCCTGCTCTGTCCTAAATCGAAACAGCGGCGCCACTGGGCCAAACGTCTCTTCCCGGGAAATCTCCATAGAACTGGTTACACCGGTGAGAATGGTTGGTTCAAAGAACCTGCCCCCCAACGCGTGACGCTTCCCCCCGGCTAAAATCCTTGCACCTTTGGAAGTTGCGTCGCTGATATGCTCCTCTACCTTAGCGACGGCGTTCTCATCGATCAGGGGACCTTGGGTTGCGCCCGGTTCTAGCCCGGGTGCGACTTTGAGCTTTCCGACTGCTGCTGAGAGTTTCTCTGCGAAGCGGTCGTAAACCGCATCCTGGATCAGAAACCGGTTCGTGCATACGCATGTCTGACCTGTGTTGCGGTACTTCGAGGCGATCGCCCCTTCCACTGCTGCGTCCAGATCAGCGTCATCGAAAACAATAAAAGGGGCGTTTCCCCCCAATTCCAACGAGAGCCTTTTCACCGTTCCGGCACACTGCGACATCAGGAGCTTGCCGACTTCGGTCGAACCGGTAAAAGAAAGCTTTCGTACTTTAGGATTGGACGTCAGTTCCGCGCCAATCTTGACCGGCGCGCCCGTGATCACGTTGAACACCCCTCTCGGGACCCCGGCGCGATCGCCAAGTTCAGCCAATGCCAGTGCCGAAAAGGGAGTTTGCTCCGCAGGCTTTAGAACCACCGTGCATCCAGCCGCAAGAGCCGGGCCGACCTTTCGTGTAATCATGGCGAGCGGAAAATTCCACGGAGTGATGCAAGCCGCCACTCCGAGCGGCTCCTTCAGCACGATGATTCGTTTGTCGGCCTGGTGTCCGGGAATCGTCTCGCCGTAAACCCGCTTGGCTTCTTCGCCGAACCACTCGAGAAAGGAGGCCGCGTATGCGACTTCGGCGCGTGACTCGGTTAGCGGTTTTCCTTGCTCCAAGGTCATGAGGTAAGCAAGGTCTTCCTGGCTCATCATCATCAGATCAAACCAGCGCCGCAAAATGCCAGCCCGCTCCTTCGCCGTCCGCTTGCGCCATGTCACAAATGCTTCGGCGGCAGCCTCAATGGCTCGGCGCGTTTCCGCCGCGCCCATATTCGGTACAGCTCCGATCAATTCACCCGTGGCCGGGTCATCCACCGGAATGGTTGTCTTGTCGGCGCTTTCAACCCACCTTCCATCGATATAGCAGCTTTGCCGGAACAGAAAGGGGTCCTTCAGCTTGAGCTCTGTCATGATGCTAGACATAGCCTCTCCTTCCATCACTTTAACGGAGAGGCCATGTAGCGACAAACGGAGGGGGAGGATGTCATTCAAATGATTCGGCGTAGGCCCGCCGATACATGCGATGATCACCCTCCGAGAACGCGACGATCTCGATAAATTCGAGGCTGTCCGGGTTTTGCGCGATGAAGTTGCGGACAGTTTCTAACGCGATGAGGCTCGCCTCCCCGACGGGATAGCCGTAGGCCCCGGTCGATATTGATGGAAATGCGATGCTTTTGCACCCATGTTTGACCGCGAGGGCGAGGCTCTCCCGGTAACAGCTCGCCAGGCATTCAGCCTCGCGGCCGTGCTCGTTCCCGTAGATCGGGCCCACGGTGTGGATCACGTGCTTTGACGGCAGGCTGTAGCCCTTCGTGATTTTCGCCTGACCGGTGGCACATCCGCCGAGTGCCCGGCACTCCTCAAGGAGTTCGGGCCCGGCCCCGCGATGGATCGCGCCGTCGACGCTTCCGCCCCTGAGGAGGGTCCGGTTTGCGGCATTTACGATCGCGTCAACGCGGCGCTTGGTGATATCGCCTCTGACGATGAAGACTTTGGTCAAATAGTGAACCCTCAATCTGCGAAAGTGTACTTACTGTGGCGAGATCGAAATGAACGAAGACCAGAGCGAGCGAAACAAAGTGCGGGTTTGCGACTGCCGTTGCGGCATTCCTTTCACCGTGATGTTTGCATGGTTTGCGCGCTGGTCTATGGAGCGGTCTTTTGAGAGATTTGACGATCCCTCCCTATGTTACTCATGGATCCCTGCCAGCAGGTTCGGTTCATCCGGCACGACCCGCACCACCACGCGGTTGCCGAGCACCATTTCGATCCCGACACGCAATCCGATGCCAAGCAACATGAACACCGGGTGAGTCTTCCAATAAGCCCGGTACAATCGCTTCTGGTCTGCCTTGTCTGTGACAATCTCGGCTGTTCCGGCGACTTCGGGACCTTCCTTACTTCCGACGTAACAGATCGCTCTTGGGTTTCTTTGCACTCGTTTGACTTTGTACGAGTTCTTATTCGTAAGAAATTCAATTCGTCCACTATTGACGACCAGCCACACTTGCACCTTTGCCAGTTCGCCGGATTTCTTGTAGGAACCGAACCACTGCACGTTTGTTTTTAGAGCGCGCTTCAGTTCTGGAGTCATGACAATCTCGATACCTGCTGAAAAGCCCCCGTCAAGATAGGCGATCTGAGTGGACAACTGATGATAAGCCTCTATCTCGCTGATTGACATTTGAAAAGGTCGAAGGAAAAACGGACGCTTGCAAAACCCCGTGACTTCGACCATTGACCGTGATCGCTCGAAGCCAATAACATTCCGGTATCGATAACGCAGCCGTGGATAGCGCTGTTTGTCTGTATTGATACCGCTGCATCCTGCAGGCTCAACGTCCTTATGGTTGTTCTAATCGTGCTGCTGGTAGCGTGGGCCGCCTTTCGAGGCGTCGGAGCCGCCGGTGTCCCTGCTCTAGCTTCATGGCGGGGTGCGGCCCTTTATGCATTAGTCGTGATGTTCGTCTTTACTGCGAGCGCGCATTTCAACAGGATGAAGCATGATCTGGCGCGCATGATTCCATCCTATTTCCCTCGTCCCCTGTTGATCGTCTACGTCACGGGTGTTCTGGAACTTCTCGGAGCAGCAGGACTGATGCTCCCCTTATCTCGGAGGCTGGCTGGCATTTGCCTTATCGCGCTTCTGGTCGGGATGTTCGTTGCGAATGTAAATGCGGCACGGCGGGGGATCACTCTCCGCGGCCAGCCGCCAACTCCGCTTTGGTTGCGTGTCCCCATGCAGGTTTTCTTCATCGCGCTTCTCTGGTGGTCAACGGCCCCCTGACCGGCATGCGGTTGTGGTCGGGCCGGACAAAAACGCCGGGTTCAAGACCGGAAGAAAAAGGTATCAGCTAGTTACTTGACCGGGTCTCGGATTTCTACTGCCCCCATGGCCCTTGCGCTACACTGACATGCCATGATCAATAACCGCCGTGGTTTCTTGAAGGCTGCCGGGACAGGGCTCGGCGCCGGGGCTCTGGTTTCTGTGCCGCAGGCGGCCATCGCCGAGAACGTATCCGGAGGGCAACGACAAGCCGTCTTTTACGTCACAGATTTCGGAGCAAAAGGCGACGGCCGAACGCTTGACAGCGATGCGATTAACTCCGCTATAGAGGCCGCATCTCGAGCAGGCGGAGGCATCATTCTGTTTCCCGCGGGTTCGTATCTTTCGTATTCGCTCCATCTGAGGAGCAACGTCACCCTCCATCTCCCTACTGGCTCAACCATCGTCGCAGCTCCTGGCCCCCAGCCCGGTGAGCAGGGCAAATATGATCTTGCCGAACCGAACGCTCCTTGGGAGGCTTATCAGGATTTCGGCCACAACCATTGGCACAACAGCCTGATCTGGGGCGAAGGAATTGAAAACGTTGCCATCACTGGTAGCGGCATGATCTGGGGCAAGGGGTTGAGCCGTGGCTGGGATGTCGAACCCCGGGCCGAGCATCCGGGGGCGGGAAACAAGGCCATCGCACTGAAGAATTGCCGCAACGTCCTGCTGCGCGACTTCGCGATTCTGCATGGGGGGCATTTCGGAATTCTTGCCACCGGAGTGGACAATTTCACCATCGACAATCTCACCATCGATACAAATCGCGATGGCATGGATATCGACTGCTGCCGCAATGTCCACGTCTCCAATTGCACGGTCAACTCTCCCTGGGATGACGGAATCTGCTTGAAGAGTTCCTACGCTCTCGGTTACGCGCGCGCGACCGAGATGGTGACCATCACGAATTGCATTGTGACCGGCGACTTCGAGGAAGGTACGGTCATCGATGCGACATTCAAGCATTTCGCGCCCGATGCGAAAATTCCGCGCACCGGCCGCATCAAGTTCGGTACGGAGTCGAACGGCGGCTTCAAGAACATTGCCATCAGCAATTGTGTCTTCGACGGCTGTAGAGGTCTCGCCATCGAAACTGTCGATGGCGCCATCATCGAAGACATCTCAGTCACCAACCTGAGCATGCGTGACATAAGGGAAGCGCCGATCTTCATACGTCTCGGGGCGCGCATGCGTGGTCCGGAAGGGGTTGCTGTCGGTGTCGTTCGCCGGGTGAACATCAGTAATGTGGTATGCACAAGCGCCGCCGGACAGAAGATCTCCTCGATTCTCTCCGGAATCCCAGGTCACGCGCTCGAGGATATTCGCATCACCGGGATTACGGTCCTGCATCACGGAGGCGGCAGCGCGAGCGATGCTGTCCTAAGCCCTCCGGAAAACGAAAAGAAGTATCCCGAGCCCAACATGTTCGGAACCACGCCCTCGCACGGCTTCTTCATTCGCCACGTGAATGGCCTCGAGATGAGTAGCGTGAAAATCGAATCTGCCGCCGATGATGCCAGGCCTGCGTTTGTTCTCGACGACGTCCAGGGAGCTGACTTCCGCTTCCTGAAACTACCGAAAGCCGAGAACAATACATTCCTGCTGAAGAACGTGCGCGAGTTCTCGGCGTTTCGGAGCAAACCGGTGCCTGACACGGAGCTGGCGGAGGCGGACAGGCGATTGTAGCCGGCGGAAACAACATCGGCGGTAGTTCGTCATGATTTTTGTCCACGGAGCGCCAGGCTCGGTTCCCCGGCGGAAAGCAGCATGCTCGGGCACGACCTGAAGATCCGTGCCCAAGAACCCGAGGTCCCTTGCGGAGCAAGTCAGAACAATACGGCAAAGGGCAGGCCATCCTGCTCCTCAACATCGGTCAACTCCTCACCGTCCGCGCGCCCTCGGCTACCGGCGCACGACGGGGCCGCGCACTCTCGGAACTCGGTATCATCCCCGATGCGGCCGTTCTTTGCCTAGGCGGCAAGATCGTTTCTGTCGGAAAAACATCCGATGCTCTCAAGGATCCCTGGATCAAGAAACACCTGCGCCGCCTCATTAAAATCGACTGCGCCGGGAGGGTGGTTCTGCCCGGATTTGTCGATTCCCATACTCATCCGGTCTTTGCCGCGCCGCGCCTCTTGGATTTCGAGAAGCGAATCTCAGGGGCAACTTATGCGGAAATAGCGGAAGGGGGCGGAGGCATTCGATCGAGTATTCGAGGCGTACGCGAAGCCACGGTGTCACAGCTCGCGGCCAGAGTGCTTAGTACGCTCACCACCTTTGCCTCCCACGGCACGCTCAGCGTGGAGGCAAAATCTGGCTATGGCCTTTCTCTCGAATCGGAGCTGAAATCCTTGGAAGCGATTCGCGTGGCCGCCAGCCAATGGTCGGGCACGGTTGTCCCCACGCTGCTAGGGGCTCACGTTGTCCCGCCAGAGTTCGGAAATCGCGCGGCAGACTATGTGAAGCTCGTGTGCGAGCAAATGATTCCGCGAACCGCTAAGAGCAAGCTCGCAACCTGCGTCGATGTCTTCTGCGATCGCGGTGCCTTTACCGAGGATCAGTCGGTTCAAATTCTCAGTGCGGCGCGAAAACACGGTTTTCTGGTCCGCGCTCACGTCTCGCAACTGGGTCGCACATCCCTCGAAAGGTTGCTCAGTCTTCAACCTCTCTCGCTTGATCATCTCGACTTCGCCGAGGAGCGCGACATCGCCATGCTCGCGAAAAGTGCAACCGTGGCGACGCTGGTCCCCGGCGCGAACTATTTTCTCGGGCTTGTCGACTACCCTCCGGCGCGCAAGCTCATCGATGGCGGTGCCGCGGTGGCCCTGGCCACCGACTACAATCCGGGAACGTCGCCAACTCCAAGTATGACTTTCATCCTGTCGCTCGCCTGCACGCACATGAAGATGTCTCCTGCCGAGGCCATCACTGCTGCTACCGTGAATGGGGCCTGGGCTGTTGGAATGGCTCATCGCAAAGGCTCCATCGAACCAGGGAAAGACGCTGATCTCGCCATCTTCGACGTGAAGGACTATCGCGAAATCGCCTACTGGTTCGGCACGAATCAATGCGCTCAGGTTATAGCAAGCGGAGCCTTTCTCCCTGGGTCCTAAGGCTCGAGCGATCGCAGGGCGCGCTAGAATACCAGGATGATAGGACGCCCCGCATCCACCGAAGCCGCTCCTTACTATTTTCGCTATATCGATCAGGCAAAAGGCGAAAACGCCCTTATGCTCATCGAAGCTCAATTGGACGAAGTCCTCGCTGTTTCCCGCACGATCTCAGAAGACAAATCGAGGCAGCGCTACGCTCCAGAAAAGTGGAGCATCCGTCAGGTTCTCAACCATGTCAGCGACACCGAGCGCGCTTTCGCATTTCGCGCCTTGTGGTTTGCGCGCGGATTCTCCTCCCCCTTGCCTGACTACGACCAGGAGATCGCGGCAGCGGGGGCTGACGCCGACAGGATTTCCTGGGCCGACCACGTTGAAGAATTCCGCCGCGTCCGTCTGGCGACAATTTCCCTTTTGAAGAACGTGCCGGAGGAGGCTTGGATGCGCACCGGCATTGCCAGCAACAATCGCTTTACGGTTCGCGCGATGGCTTTTATCGCCGCCGGCCACGTCGAGCATCACTTGAAGGTTCTTCGTGAACGTTATCTGTAAGCAGGCCTAATCGCATTGCTTCTGGATGCTTTGTCCCCAGTTAGACCCCGGTTCGTACTGGAGCCGCCGGCAGTGCTTTTGCCCCCACGAGTCCGATGAGTTGGATAGGAACAAGGAGATGAACCTCATGCCAGAGACCGCACAGCAATACACGCAGCGCATTCTAAGTTACGCGGCAGGCGAGGACCCGCTCGAATTGCTGGAATCCGCGCCTCCAAAACTCGTCTCCTTGCTTGCCGGGAAAAGTAAGCAACAGCTTGCCCGCCGCCGGGCGCCTGATAAGTGGTCTGCGGGTGAAGTCGCTGCTCACCTGAGCGATACAGAAATCGCCGTGGCTTGGCGTATTCGGCAGATTCTTAGTACAAACGCTATTCCCGTCCAAGCCTTCGATCAGAATGCGTGGGCGAGCACGTTCGACTATGCTCACCGCGATGTAAGTGCTTCGATCGAGCTGTTTCGCGTGCTGCGAGCGGCCAACGTGGCTTTGTTGAAGTCGGTCCCGAAGAAACTGTGGGACAACTACGGTGTGCACCAGGAACGGGGAAACGAGAGCATTGTTCACATGATGCACATGATGGCAGGGCATGACCTCAACCATTTGCGGCAGATCGAGGCTAGCTTAGCGGAAGCCGCCTGACCCCGAATCAGCGCCACCCGCAACTTCAGGTTCGAAGAGGCGGGTGGCGAAATCCAAGAATGTTACGCCGCCTTAGAAGCCGCTTGTTCCTGCACTAACTCAACCCCTTGCGGCAAGCCCTTCTGTACCTGTTGAATGAAGTGGGTGGCCACTTCGGTGAGTTGCTTGGAAAGCTCGGAGTTGGGAACAACGCTGACCAGGTCCAGCACAGCGATGGCAAGTTCGAACGGTGGAAAGTTCTGAGGCGGTGGGCGCTTGATCACTTCCCGATCAATGAGCGACGGCACCGGAAAGCAGTGCCTTTTTCCCCCGATGGTGATGCAAAACTGGTACATATTTACCTCCAAGGCTCCGGAGAGCCTGCGAACATTTCCGTAGTGCGCGGGACGGCAGAATCGTTACACGCATTCCTGCGACTAAGTCGTGAGCTAGGGCTGTTGAGATATCAGAGACCGTTGGTCCGGGAGCTTTGCAATGGGACAGACGGTTTTTTGCATCAAGGCCCGCTGCGCGATCTCCCCGTATCTCTGGTCTGGAAGATACGGGGGTGATCGCTACCGCATGCCGCCTTCAGGGGGGCTGAAGGTGGCGGCTTCGAGACAGCTTTCCCTATAGTGACTCGAAGCAGCAATCCGTTACGCCCTTATGGACGAGGGCCCTTAGTAGCCCCACAAGGCTCATCCGGCGCGGGGCCTCCGAAGAACCATCGTGTCCGAATCGAATCGCCCGGCATCCAATTCAGAAATCTCTCATTGCAAGGACGACCGCATGAAAATCGGATTTATTGGCCTGGGAAATATGGGAATCGCTATGGCCGCCAATCTGTTCAAAGCCGGACACGATCTCACGGTGTACAACCGCACAACCGAAAAGGCCCAACCACTCGTTTCCCAAGGCGCGCGCCTCGCTCGGAGCTTGGCGGATGCTTGCGAGGGCGAGATTGTCATCACCATGCTCGCCGACGATCCGGCGGTCCAGAACGTTGCCTTTCAAGAAAAGGGAATCCTCGAATCCCTTCCTGGCGGGTCCATCCATGTGTCTTGCAGCACAATTAGTGTCGCACTTTCGGACAAACTGGCCTCCTCCCACCCCCAAAGGGGCCAAAATTTCGTCTCCGCGCCAGTTTTCGGCCGGCCTGAGGCTGCTGCGGCAGCCAAGCTCTTCGTAGTTGCTTCCGGCGACCTCGCTTCACTCAGCAAATGCCAGCCGATCTTTGATGCCATCGGACAGCGCACTTTCCGCTTCGGGGACAAGCCGTCTAACGCGAACTTAATCAAGCTCAGCGGGAACTTCCTGATCATGTCGGTGATCGAATCCCTCAGCGAAGCTTTCGCTCTGATCGGCAAAGGGGGAATTGACCAGCGCCAATATTTTGAATTCCTCACCACTACCTTGTTTAATGCTCCGGTTTACAAGACTTATGGCAACCTGATGATCGAAAAGAAGTTCCATCCAGCTGGATTCGTCGCTCCGCTGGCGCTGAAGGATGTCCGCCTGGCGCTTGAAGCAGCGGAGTCTCTGCGCGTTGGGCTCCCATTAGGGGACATCGTCCGCAATCGCTTGCTTGCCTTGCTGGCAAACGGAGACGAATCCCTCGACTGGTCCGCCATCTCGCAGATGGCCGCCCGGGATGCGGGATTGCAATAGCTCGAGCCGGTTTTTTCAGCCCTCACGTCAGTGGAGGGCGGGTTGGGGCCGCGGATTTTCGGGAACCAGGATCCTCGGCTTCCATGACTCCCCACTCCTTCCGCCGCCGAACATGGATGTGCGATCAGGATCACTTTTCATGTGTTCCGATTACGGGTAGAATCTCGCTTTCTTACCAACCCGCCGCATAAAGCTTTATGCATAGGGGGGAGGGCTAAACCTCGTGATCGTTGGCGTTCCTAAGGAAATCTATCCAGGGGAGCGGCGCGTTGCTCTGACGCCGGTTGTGGTTCCCATGCTTGCCAAGGCCGGCCTGGAAGTCGTGGTGGAATCCGGTGCGGGCGAAAAAGCCGGGTATCTCGATGCGCAGTACCAGGAGAAGGGCGGAAAGATCCTTTCCGACCGGAATTCGGTTTTTTCCCAGTCTGACATTGTGGTGCAGGTGCTTGGCCACGGCGCCAATGACAAGACCGGTGGAAGCGATCTCGATCTGATGCGCAAAGGCCAGGTCCTGATCGGTTTTCTGCGTCCCCTCGCCTCGGCCGAAACCGTGCAACAGATCGCCCACACCGGAGTGAGCGCTTATGCAGTCGAGCTCATGCCTCGTACGACCCGCGCTCAGAGCATGGATGCACTCTCCGCGATGGCCTCCATTGCCGGATACAAAGCAGTCATAGTGGTCGCCGACGAACTGCCGCGGATTTTCCCTATGATGACGACCGCGGCGGGTACCATCACTCCGTCGCGCATCCTGGTGATTGGTGCCGGTGTCGCCGGACTTCAGGCGATCGCCACTGCCAAGCGTCTCGGTGCCGTGGTTTCTGCCTATGATGTGCGTCCAGCGGTCAAAGAGCAGGTCCAAAGCCTGGGTGGCCGCTTCGTCGAACTGCCGCTTGAGACCAAAGATGCACAAGACGCGGGCGGATATGCCAAAGCCCAGGATGAAGCCTTCTATGCCAAGCAGCGCGAGTTGCTCGGAAAGGTCATCGCCGAGAGCGATGCAGTGATTACAACCGCAGCTGTTCCTGGTAAAAAAGCTCCGATTCTTGTCACCGAAGCCATGGTAAAAGGCATGGCTCCTGGATCGGTGATTCTGGATCTGGCCGCAGAGCGTGGCGGCAATTGCGAACTAACCCATCCCGGGGAAAAAACCGTGCAATATGGCGTGACCATCATCGGGCCGATCAATCTGGCCGCTGGCGCACCTTTTCACTCCAGCCAGGTATATGCCCGCAACTTGACCGCGTTCCTGCAGAACTTGGTCAAGGACGGCAAAGTACGGCCGCCGGAGAGCGACGATATTATTCGCGATACGCTTTTGACTCAGGGCGGGGAAGTGATCAATGCCCGCGTGAGAGAGATGTTGGGGTTACCACCGTTAGTGGCACAGTAGCAAGTTGGCAGGTCTCAGTTCTATGCGACCGGCAACTGAGAACCGGCAAGCGCGGCTTGCCATTTGAGTTCATGTATCAGGAAGAGGGCCATGGGTACCATCATCATCGACGCTCTGTTCGTTTTCATGCTGGCGGGGTTCATCGGCTTTGAAGTCATTAAGCGAATTTCGCCGCTGCTTCATACCCCGCTGATGTCCATCACCAATGCCCTCGACGCGATCGCCGTGGTCGGCGCTCTTGTGCTCGTCGGCAGGCACGAAAGCAGGCTGGCATTTATTTTGGGGATCTTCGCAGTGATCGCGGCAACCAGCAACATCGTTGGCGGATTCCTCATCACCGATCGCATGTTGAAGATGTTCAAATCAACGCGTCCTACAAAATCATGACGACGATCCTAGGCAGTCAGGCATTTATTGGATTCATCTATCTCGTAGCGAGCGCGCTCTTCATCCTGGCCCTCAAATGGATGATCGCGCCTCCGACCGCTCGCCGCGGCATTCTGGCTGGCGAAATCGGCATGGCCCTTGCCATTGGAGGCACCATCCTCCAACTCGGTGGTGAAGGCCGGCTCGAGCATATCGCCATCAATTACACCTGGATTTTCATCGCCCTCGGCATTGGTGCTGCCATTGGTGTCCCGCTCGGCCTTGTCCAGATGACTGCCGTCCCCCAGCGGACCGCTCTCAGCCATGCTTTCGGCGCATTCTGCGTCACTCTTGTCGGTACCGCCGAGTACTTCCTCGGCATTCAGGGCAACGGCATTCCGGTCTTCAAAATGACGGTCCTGTGTTGCGAGGTCATCCTTGGCGGGCTGACCGTAACCGGGAGCTTGATGGCCGCCGGAAAACTGCAAGAAGTCCTGCCGCAGCGGCCGATTACCTATAAAGGGCAAAATGTCGTCAACCTCGGAATGCTGGCGGTAGCGGTCGGGATCGCGGCCTACCTCGTGCACAATCCGATGGCGCCCCATCTTTTCTTGATCATGGTCGGCATCGCAGTGGTGTTTGGCGTGATGCTGGTCATCCCCATCGGCGGCGCGGACATGCCGACCGTCATCTCGCTGTTGAACTCCTACGCCGGCTTATCGGCTGCAGCCATGGGCTTCGTGCTCAACAATAAGCTGCTGATCATTGCCGGCGCCCTCGACGGTTCTTCCGGTTTCATCCTCTCGGTCATTATGTCGAAGGCGATGAACCGCTCGTTCACCAATGTGCTATTCGGAGCTTTTGGCCAGGTGCAGACTTCGGCCGCAGCGGCGCAGGAACAGCGCCCGGTGAAGAGCGCTTCTCCCGAAGAGGCTGCGGGAATTCTTGCTGCCGCCAGCCGCGTGGTTGTCGTTCCGGGATACGGCATGGCGGTTGCCCAAGCTCAACACAAAGTCCGCGAACTCTATGACGCGCTGAGCAAGCGGGGAATTGATGTCGAGTTTGCGATCCATCCCGTGGCCGGACGAATGCCGGGCCATATGAACGTGCTCCTCGCCGAGGCCGACGTCCCCTACGATCACTTGAAAGAAATGGACGACATCAACGGAGATTTCCCTCAGGTGGATGTTTCGTTGGTGATCGGTGCCAACGACGTAACCAACCCTGCTGCCAAAACGGACAAGGCAAGCCCGATATACGGAATGCCCGTGCTCGATGTGGAGAAGTCGCACACCGTCATGGTGATCAAGCGCAGTATGAATCCGGGTTTTGCTGGAATCGATAATCCTCTTTATTACATGGACCAAACCCTGATGCTATTCGGCGATGCCAAAGCTTTCGTGAGCAACATCGTGAAAGAACTAACGGGCGGCCACTGATTTCTACCGGCCAGGTTATCTGGATGGCTTGCTTCGAAAATGTAGGAAACGTCATCGGTGGCGGTGCCTGCCTTCTGCGTCAGATCTCCCGCCAAAGTTCCGCGCTTCGACAGACCTCCCCTCTCACGGCATAATAACTAGTTGGCCGGGCGCGCGTGGGGTCTGCACCATGTCCAATCTGCGCCATGTCCAATCTTCGAAACGACTTTGAGGTGCTGCTTGCGGATCGTCAGAACCAATGATTAGCCTCGTTTCTACTGTCGTGCTGGGCTTCTTTCTCGGAATGCGCCATGCCACGGATCCCGACCACGTGATCGCTGTCAGTACGATCGTTAGCCGCGAGCGCAATGTGGCGAAATCAGCATGGGTGGGCATCGTCTGGGGAATCGGTCACACACTGACCATTTTTGTCGTAGGCGCTGCGTTGATCCTTTTAAATTTCGTCGTCCCCCAGGGAAACGGCACCCAGGTCCACATCAACTCCCGGCTCGGGTTGCTCATGGATCTTGCTGTGGCCCTGATGCTGATTGTTCTCGGGATCATGAACCTTCGCCGCTTCTTGCGCTGGGTTCCGTCAGTGGCTCAGGAAGCTGTGTTGCACTCCCACTCCCACGCTCACGCCCACGGCGACTACATCCACTCCCATCCCCACAGCCATGCCCCCGAGTCGCACCCGCATGCAGCCGGCAAAACTCCGGTCGCGAAACTCGATAAAATGCTCCGGCAGTTTCGTACCTATAGCCTGATTCGGCCACTGCTCATCGGCATCGTGCACGGCTTGTCGGGGTCGGCAGCAGTAGCGCTATTGGTGGTCCCAATGATCCATGATCCGAAGTGGTCCGTCGCCTACCTGCTTGTTTTCGGCGTGGGCACAATCATTGGAATGATGCTGATCACGTTCACCCTGGCGTCTGCCTTCCATCTCGTCCGGGGCGGGCAGCGGTTTTTCGAGCGCATTGCATTTGCCTCCGGTCTGATCAGCCTTGTCTTCGGTTTGGTGATTGCATACCAAATCTGCATCAGTAATGGCCTGTTCACTTCGCACCCCATCTGGACACCGAAATAGGAATCAGCGTCCGAAATCCAGCCACCCAGAGGGATGGCTTGGCCTGGGCGGGCCATCCTGCGACCGAGCTCCATGGGGAGCCGTCAATAATGATTGCCTCGTGCTTCTTTACACCCTCCCCCTCGGACATTTATATTCGCGGCCATGACGAACGGAGTCATGTACTGCAACCGGTGCGGGGCCCAGAATTCCGCACTCGCCAAATTTTGTGCGAATTGCGGAACCCCTTTTGGTGTGGATCCCGCGAGTGCTCCGGCAACCCCCGAAGGTGTTACGCCCATCCCGCAGGGACCGGCTCAGCAGCCCCTAGCTTCTCCGCCCCAGTTTGTTGCTGCTCCTGCTCCCCCCCCGTACACCCCACCCGCTGTCCGGTTTGGCGGCTTTTGGATCAGAGTCGTAGCTGCCCTGATCGATGCAATTGCAGTCGGTGTCGTGACCGGCCCCGTCTCGCTGCTCATCGGGGTGGTTATCGGGATCGCCGGGCATACTGTCGCCATGCCCAAGCCCGGTGTGGATGTTGCGAGTCTCATCATCACCGGTTCGTTTAGCACGTTGGTGAATTGGCTTTATGCGGCGTTGCTTGAGAGCTCGTCGCATCAGGCGACGCTTGGGAAAATGGCGCTGGGCCTGAAGGTCACTGACCTTGAGGGCCGTCGGATTTCGTTCGTCCGTGCCACCGGTCGTCACTTCGCAAAAATCCTTTCCGGAATGGTGCTTTTCATCGGGTTCATCATGGTGGGCTTCACCCGCCGCAAGCAGGGCCTGCATGACATGGTGGCTGGGACGCTCGTGATTCGGGCACTGTAGCAGGAGGCGTTCTCGAATGGCGAGGTCGGCACTCAGGCGAACTGCATTTAGAATCCTCTCGTGACTTTCTTTTTGGGCATTGATGGTGGCGGCACCAAGACCCGCTGCGTCCTCGGCGATGACGATCAAGTCCTTGGCATGGGCACCGGCTCGGGTTGTAGCATTCTCCGCGTGGGCGAGGCTTGTGCGCGGGATTCATTGGCCGCGGCAATTCACGAAGCCTGCGTATCCGCGGGGGTTTCTCCACACCAGATTTCGCGTACCTGCGCCGGCATTGCCGGAGCCGCCGATGACGGCGTCGCCAGCCGATTGCAGCGTCTGCTCATCGAAGTCCTGGGCGGCGCCATCGAGGTCATCGGCGACATGGAAGTGGCGCTAGAGAGCGCCTTCGGCGGCGGGCCTGGAATCGTGGTCGTCGCTGGCACAGGCTCCATTGGGTTTGGAAGAAACCGGCAGGGTGAAAGCGCGCGCGCCGGGGGATGGGGGCGAATTCTCTGCGACGAAGGCTCGGCTCACTGGACCGTCATTCAGGCGATTGACTCCGCATTGCACGAATTCGACCGAGGTACAGCGCCCAACCTCCTCCGACACTTGCTGGAAGTTCTCGATCTGCGTACCGTCAACGATTTGGCAGCCTATGCGGGCGGAACTCCCACCCCTGAATTCGCCCCTCTGTTCTCCGAGGTACTGGCTGCAGCCGAGCAGAAAGACCAGATTGCATGTGCTGTCCTGCGCCGTGCTGGCGTCCAACTTGCCGGACTGGCGAATACGATTGCGCAGCGATTGTTCACTGGCGCATCCGAGATTCAGGTCGCGACCCATGGGGGAGTTTTTGCCGCGAGCGCGATGGTCAGAAGCACGTTTGCTGACACATTGCGGGAACTCTCTCCCGTGGTACGAGTACTTGAGGTTGCAGTCGATCCGGCTCAGGGAGCCCTCAGCCGTGCCCGGCGGGAATTTGGCATCTGGCATAAGAACGCGAACTGAGATCATGCCTCCGGTATCACATCCCATCCACGGTCTGAGGCTTTCCCGAGTGCGTTCCCCGCATCCTCTGTGATAAAGATTTTCTTTGGGAGTATCAGCCCACGGCATGAATTCAATCTCGTTCAACGAAGACCAGGCAATCGCCTTCTTGCAGCGAAGAGACCTGACCGCGGAAATGTTGACATCTCTCTCCCGGAATCCGGAGGCGATGAAGAGCCGCAAAGTGCTGCTTGCCCTCATTGCTCATCCTCGTACGCCTCGCCACGTGTCGCTGCCACTTTTGCGCCGCGCCTTCGTCTTTGACTTAATGCAGGTTGCCCTTACCCCCGGGGTCGCCGCTGATCTCAAACGCGCCGCTGAAGATCAGATTCTGCTGCGCGTCGAAGCGCTCTCTGCGGGAGAAAAAACTACACTCGCCAAGCGTGGCTCCAGCCGGGTGTCCGCCGCACTTCTCGAAGAGGACGACGCCCGTGTGGTCGCGCCCGCGCTCGACAACGCACATCTCACGGAGCCGCTCGTGGTTCAGGCGATCATGAAACCCCGCGCTCCCACTGTCCTTTTCGAACTGGTGAGCGAACACCCCAACTGGTGCCAGCGTCGTGAGATTCAACTGGCCTTGTTGCGAAGCGAAAGCACGCCGATCGACAAGGCCAAGCGGTTTGCATCTCATTTTTCGGAATCGACCTTGCGCGACACCGTTCCGGAATCGCGGCGCGACGAGCTTCTGCCACTCGGGAATCCATCCGCTGAGGTCCTCCCGCCCCGTGATCTGGATTTTGAATCTGGAGAAACCGAATGACGACAAAACTCTGGCTCGTCCTTTTGCTGGCTGCTTTTATGCTCGGCGCGCTGGCGAACTCTCAGTCTAGCGACGGCACAAGCGCACTCATGAAACTCGAGGGGGAATTCATGCACGCCGCTGCCGATCATGGTTCGCAAGGATACCTCTCCTACCTTGCCGATGACGCCGTTGAACTCCCCAACGGCCACGCCGTTCTAAACGGCAAAGCGGAAATCGCGAAAACCATGGGCTTCCTTGACAATCCCGATAACCATCTTTTCTGGACGCCGGCGAGTGGAGGGATTTCCGCCTGCGGAGATCTTGGCTATACCTACGGCAGCTACGAATTCCGTTCCCGAGACAAAGACGGCAAATTGGCCTCCGCCTATGGCAAGTACACGACGATCTGGCGAAAACAGAAAGATGGAAGCTGGAAGGCGGTGCTTGACATGGGCAATGCCGGGCAATGATTCCGAGGCAGCTATTTCAGAAAGTGCTGCAGGATTGCCTCTGCCTGACTCTTCGTTACGACAGCCGATAAGGCCGCCACATCCGCTTGCTTTACCGCCTGCAGGCTGCCAAAGTGTTCGAGCAGTCGCCGCGTGGTCCGCTCCCCCACTCCAGGGATCTCTCTTAATTCGGTTGTGCGGTCGCGCATCTGTCTTCGCTTGCGATGGAAGCCCACGGCAAACCGGTGCGCCTCATCTCGAATGAGCTGCACCAAGTGCAGCACCGGGTTGTGATGGTCGAGAGCGATTGGATCATCTTCCTGACCGCATACGTAAATGATCTCCTCGCGCTTTGCGATGGAAGCGAGGGGCTGATTGATGATCTGCAGTGAGGTCAGGGCCTCGGCGGCTGCGTGCAACTGTCCCAATCCGCCGTCAATCAGAATCAGGCTGGGCATGTCCTTCTTTTCATCCTGAATCCGCTTGTAGCGTCGTGTGACCACCTCTCGCATCGACGCAAAATCGTCGACACCTAGGACGGTGCGAATGATGAATTTGCGGTAATCGGATTTCTTCATCCTTCCCTCTTCCCAGACCACCATCGACGCGACCGTCTCCGCGCCCTGAATGTGCGAGATATCGAAGCACTCGATCCGCTTCGGTGGTTCCGGCAAAGCCAGGGCATCCTGCAATGCTTCCTGTATGGCTTTTGCGTTCGGCTTCATCACTCGAAAACGCTGGTCATAGAGCTGCTTGGCATTGTTGGAAGCCAGATCAATCAACGACCTCTTGTCCCCTCGCTGCGGTACGACAAGGTGGGCTCGACTGGCCCGGGTGGCCTCGCCGGCGATCTGCTCCGATAGCACTTCTTCGAGCATCTCCCTGTCCTCAAAGTCCACCGGCACATAGATGTTCCGGGGCACATAGGGCTGCCCGATGTAGAGTTGCGTGAGAAATTGGGAAAAGAACTGTGAGGGATTGAAGTCGCCAGAGCCGGTTTCTCTCGAGTCGTCCTCGACTGCCGCTGCCTCAAAATCCGGCAAGTCCTCCCAGAAGAACTCACGCCTGTCGAGCACGCGCCCGCCACGCATGTGAAACAAATTCACGGCGAGCATGCGATTCTCGTAGTGGTAGCCAAACACGTCGGCATCATCGCCCTCGGCGGCCGCAATGCGCTGCTTCTCCCGCAACTGCTCCACGGTGGAAATTAGGTCGCGATACTTGGCTGCCCGCTCGAACTCCTGGGCTTCCGCCGCCTTCGCCATGCGCCCGCGCAGGGACTTCGCCAACTCCGCCTGCCCTCCATCGAGGAACAGCTTCACATCGCGCACCGCTTCCTGATAGATCTCCGGCGTCGTCAGCCCGGCAACGCATGGCCCCAGGCACCTTCCGATGTAGTACTGCAGGCATGGCCTGGGATGCGTTCGGTTTAAATCCACATTGCATGACGGCACCAAAAAACTGCGGTGGATCAAGTCTGCAATCCGGTACGCGAGATTCGCCGGGAAGTAGGGTCCGTAATAAGCGCTTCCATCCTTCTTGAGTCGCCTGGTGACATACACCCGCGGATACCGCTCTGCGAGCGTTAGCTTCACATACGGATAGGTCTTGTCGTCCCGAAGTAAGATGTTGAAGCGGGGCTTCTTTTGCTTGATGAGGTGGTTTTCGAGCGCCAGAGCCTCTTTATTATTTGCGACGACGATATAGTCGACGTCCACTGCCTCCCGCAGTAGCGTTCCAGTCTTCGAGTCCGCCACCCTGCCGTCGTGAAAGTACGAACCTACCCGATGGCGCAGGCTCTTGGCCTTGCCGACGTAGATCACCTCCCCTTCGGCGTTCTTGTACAGATACACACCTGGAGAGGCTGGGATGGTGCGGATTTTCTGCTGCAGATCCACGGGGAGTGAGCCTCTATTTTAGAGGAAGAGGGCTCGGACCCACTTCAGCCTTGCTTTTTGAGAGCCGAGACGGGGCAAGCTTGCGGCAAAACCCTTTGATTTTGGGCGATTTCGGAATTCCTTCGTCATACCTTGTCCGTTACAACGGGAACGCGCGCGCCAGCCCGTGGTGAGAAACAATAGTACGGGTCTCAAAGCCTAATCGGGGACCCACTTGGGGCCTGAGAAATGAAAACGGGGTGTCTGGCTTGCCTGCACCGTATAAATTTTTCCTCAAGTTGGGTCCTGAAAAGCATCGGGGTTATACTGGGTCGGCATCTAAATCTTGTGTTTTGAGTAGAGTACGGCATGTACATTCGGCTGGCACGGATGGCAATGACCGTGCTTGAGTTGAGAGTGGCTGTAAGCTCAGCCTTCGCGGGATGCGAAGCGAGGGCAAGCGGCCATTCGCAGAGCTCCCCGAAGGGGGGCATGCGACCCAGGTTTTCGGATTTGTTAAATGCGCTGTTGCGCATTTCCCAGGGAACAGAATCAAACTCCTGTTGCCCAGGTTTCTAAATTATCAGTGAGGAAGGAGTCCTCCAAACATGAATCGCGCTTCTTTAGTCATTGCACTGGCAGCTAGCATGGCGGCGTCGGTCGGCTGCACCAGCAAGAACTATGTCAAGCAACAGACCACGCCTCTCATCAACAAGACCAACGAACTCGATGACCTGACCGCCCAGAACAGCAAGGCGATCAAGGACGTGGACGCCCGCGCCCAGCAGGGTATCCAGCAGGTGACGCAGGCCGCGGCCGCCGCCGACCAGAAGGCGCAAGCCGCCGGTCAGCAGGCCAGTCAGGCACAACAGTCCGCGGACAATGCTGTTCACCGCGTTGACGTGCTTTCCAATGCTGTTGCCAATCTCGACAACTATCGTGTGGTCAGCGAGACGGCCATTCATTTTGGCTTCGATAAGGACCTTCTGACCAGTCAGGCCAAAGAAGAACTGGATAAGTTGGCCGCGAATGTGCCCAATACCAAGGGCTACATCATCACCGTCGAGGGTGGCACGGATTCGGTTGGCCCGGCGGACTACAACTATAGCCTCAGCGAACGCCGCGCGAACTCCGTGATCCAGTATCTCGGATCCAAGCACAACATTCCGGCTCACAAGATCTACTTGATCGGCCTTGGCAAGGACAAGCCGGTGCAAGAGAACAAGACTCGTGAAGGCCGCGCCGCCAATCGCCGAGTGGATATTCGCCTTATGACGAATACCGCCGAAGGCCAGGGACAGCCCGCGGCAACGTCCACGCCTCCGTCGATGTAAGAAGTGATTTTCCCTCCTCCCCGGAGGACTTCGCCAAAGGCTTCCAAGTTATTGAAAACTTGGAGGCCTTTTTTCTGATATTGGAAAATACTCCGGATTGACTCGGGCGCTTGCTGAAGGACCTCAGCGAGTGCGGCGCCACAATGCCACGGTGGTCGTTCTGGCAGAGCGGGATTACCAAAAGCTGGCTGGAAAGAAACCTGATTTCGAACAATTTCTTTTTGGCGAAGGGCCTACCCTGGAAGGAGTAAATTTGGACCGCGACCTGGCTCCTCCACGGCCGGTGCGATTTTGAAAGTCTGCTAGATACCTTACCGATGGACCCTCTCGAAAGAGAAGGCGAGACCTGCCAAGCTCGGCACCTCCGGGGCTTCCTGTAAAATGACTCCATGCTCCGGCGGTTGTTAGCTCCGGCACTTCTTGTTGTCGCGTTCAGTGGTTCTTGGGTTGTGGTGCGAGCTCAAGACGATGATACGAAGTCCGCTCCGCAATCTCAGCGGGACGATTCTCGCGACTCAACCCGCGAAACCGAAATGAGTTCTAGCAAAGATACGCGGATCGATCTCAGCCCGCCGAAAGACGATGCCAAAAATCACCCCGATAACAACCCAGTCATCATCGATGAGGAAACCGCTTCCGATGTTGACGAGATGCATCCCTGGGACCCGCACAAGGCAGCAAAGGACATTGAGGTTGGCGACTACTACTTCAAGCGCAAAAACTACAAGGGCGCCCTCGAACGCTACAAAGACGCACTCGTTTACAAGCCCAGCGATGCGGTTGCTAACTTTCGCCTTGCCGAATGCGAAGAGAAAGTGGGAAATTCCTCAGACGCCGTCGAACACTACCAGGCCTACCTAAAGATCCTTCCCAACGGGCCCTTTGCGGCTGATGCGAGAAAGGCGCTTGATCGCCTGAAGCCGCCGACCACATCCTTGCGGTAGGGATTGCAAATAAGCCGGCTTTGGCGTACCTCAAAAATATTTTTGGAGCTCAGGAAAAGTTTTTAGCACCAGCAGCTGCCTCGGTGGTTCACAGGGAACAACTTCTTCGTGCTCGAGAATCCAGGTATCGTCATGGGGAACAAAAACGGCATTGATTCCCGCACGCAGCGCCGGATTGATGTCGGATTTTGGACTATTCCCCACCATCCATGTGGTCTCGTGAACCAAGGCATGCTTCCTGATCACGCCCGCGTACGTGGGCTCGTCCTTTTCCGCCACCACCTCCACTGCAGAGAAATATTCCCTCAGCCCTGAACGATCGACCTTCCCGGACTGCTCCTGTCGATCGCCTTTAGTCACGATCACCAGGCGATGCCGGCTGGCAAGGTAGTCGAGCGTTTTCTCAACCCCGGCAAGAAGCTGTATCGGTTGCTTCGCAATGGTGTGCGCGAATCCGTGAATTGCCTGGTGCAGTTCGGGGGTAATCGGTTCCACCGAAATTCGCTCGAAGGTCTGCACCAGCGCGTGAGCAAAACTCTTCAGCCCATAGCCATGACTCACGATGCAATCGCGCTCCACTTCGTTCAGAATCTGACGCACCTCCATGCGGGTACGCTCTCGATGATTCAAAAATGAGATGAAATCAGCAATGGCCCGCTCGAAGTAGATGTTGTTTTCCCAGAGCGTGTCATCGGCATCGATGAGAAGAGTCTGAGGAGAAAGAGCGTGCGACACGGAACCATCTTAAATGGACTTCCCATAGGAACGAGGAATCATCGTTGGAATCGACGGGAACCGGTTTGCTGATAAAATTGAAAGCAATGGCCAGCAGGGGGGAAGCTGTAGCATTGCTATTGGTGTGCCTGATCGTAACTGGTCCGGCAAAGTCGCAACCCAGGAAGCCCGCGGATCCTCCACCTCACAGCTTGCAGGTGCGGGTGGTTCCCGACCTCCAGCAACGCGTTGCCAAATTCCGGCAAGTCGACATGGCCTTCCATTCCGAAGGTTTGTCGGCGCGCGAAAACCAGATGGTCCTTAAACTGGTCGAGGCTTGTCGCTACCTCGACGACATCTATTGGCGTCAGATCGACCCCGGGGCTCTTCCTCTCTACAACTCTCTGGCAGGCAGCAACGACCCCCAGGACGTCAGTCTGCGGCGCTTTCTCTGGATCAATGGCTCGCGCTTCGATCTGCTCAACGGCGACAAACCTTTCGTGGCCGGTTTGCAACCCGCTCCTTGGGGTGGATTCTACCCGCCAGGAATTACGCGTACGGAGATCGAGGCGTACGTCAAGGATCATCCCGAGAAGCGTGCCGAGATTTACAGCAACACCACCATCGTTCGCCGGAAGGGAAGTGATCTTGAAGCCATTCCGTATCACGTCGCTTTCCGCGAGTTCCTGGAACCCGCGGCGACCGCGTTGCGCGATGCGGCAGCCCTCTCTTCCGATGCCGCGTTCGGCAAATTTCTCCGCCTTCGTGCCGACGCCCTTCTTACTGACAATTATTTCGACAGTGACGTCGCCTGGCTCGAGCTCAAGCGCCCAAAAATTGACATTATTTTTGCGCCCTACGAGACCTATAACGACGATCTGCTGGGAGTAAAGGCCACCTATGGTGGATCGGTGATGATCCGCGATGAAGCCGAGAGCCGTCGCATGGAAACATTCCAGAAATACGTGGCTGACATCCAGGATGCGCTCCCCGTCCCCGAGCGCGATCGGCCTTCCAAGCGAGGGCTGGAAACTCCCATGGAGGTCGTCGACGTGCCTTTCCGCACCGCCGACCTAGGACACGGATATCAGGCGGTCGCCGACAATCTCCCCAACGATCCCCGCGTCCACGAAATCAAGGGCAGCAAGAAGATGTTTTTCAAGAATTTCATGGATGCCCGCGTGAACTACGTTATTCTCCCGCTGGCCAAGTACATGATGCCCGCCGAGCAGGTCGATTCTGTCTCCGGGGAAGGTTACCTACTCGGCACAATTTTGCACGAAATCTGCCACGGCCTGGGACCAGCTTTTGCGCATAACAGCTCTGGGGAAAAGATCGACATCCGCCAGGCGATCGGCCCGATTTATGGTGGCCTCGAAGAGGCAAAGGCCGATGTGGTTGGAATGTTCGCCCTCAAGTGGCTCGTGGATCACGGGGTTCTTCCCAAAAACAAGCTCCACGAATACTATGCCTCCTACCTCGCGGGAAATTTCCGCACCCTCCGCTTTGGCGCAGCCGAAGCTCATGGTCAGGCTGAAATGATGGAGTTCAACTACTACGTTGAGCACGGAGCGGTTCGCCGCCTGGCCTCGGGCAAATATGAGGTCGATTACGACAAAATGCCCGAGCAGATCGAGGGATTAGCCAAGGAATTGCTTGGGATGGAAGCGGCTGGCGATCGTGCTCGCGCCGAGGCTTGGTTCAAGAAGTACGACGTGATCTCGCTCGAGCTTCGCGAATCCCTCGCCAAGGCCGACGGCGTGCCGGTTGACGTCGATCCGGTCTTCTGCTTTCCTCGGGCAGTACGTTAGTCCCTGCCCTTCGGATCGCGTCGCCCCCTGGCAACCTCTGGCCTAAGTGACTTTGGTGACGTTTCTGTGATTACCACCTTTTGCTAAAGTCAGCCCCAGATTGTCTGAATTTGGGGGCGTGTGCCTTGACTACAAGAATCTCGTGGAGTTCGTCTCCTTTACTGCGCAGCTCTGCTCGCGCGTTTCTGATCCTTTGTTTCGCCGTAACCGTGGCGGTTCTCTCGCCGCGCGTCCGCGCTGAAGATCCAGCTCCGCGAAAACTGATCACGCGGGTTGCGCCGAAGTATCCCGAATATCTCAGGACCCACGAAATTGGCGGGGTTGTGAGATTGACGATCGTGGTTTCACCGGCCGGCAATGTAAAGACCATAACGCCCGTCGGTGGCAACCCGATTCTCGTCGACGCAGCCTCCGATGCGGTCAAGCTGTGGAAATACGCTCCCGCTGAAAATACCGACACCTTTGAGGTGAAGCTCGACTTCGTTCCCCGCTCCCAATAGTGTGGCCTGATCGCGAGGACACCACCGCGTGAGAACAGTCCTAGCCGCTTTGGTCGCAACCAGATTTTTTGGTGCGATCCACGAAGAAAAACTCTTGTAGCACCCGCCTACTGTACAGATAGCATGAGCGTGCTGCTGGTGCCTCCGCTCGAACAACCTACGTCCCCGACATTTCCGCCAGGTGTCAGTACCTTGACATTGAATTGTCCTGGCCCGGAAATCACTCCGGTGGTCAGCATGATTTGCAGTTGCTGATTGGAGACCACGGTGGGGCCAAGCGCCTTTCCGTTAATGACAACCTCCGAAGCCGAAACGAAATGACTGCCGTTCACGGTAAGCTGCACGCCTTGCTGCACTTGCGCATAGGTCACCGTACTTGGGGAGAGCGAACCAATGAGCGGCGCTGGTCTGGAGCTTCCGCAAAAGGGATTGAGCGCATTGCTACAACCTGCAAGAACCAAAAGAGGGGTAAGTGCGAGAAGCCTTAAAGGGGAAGACATCGAGATACTCCTTCCTGGGGGGTGAGCTACAATCGACCTCCTTTGCAGAACCCAGGCACTCGGAATAAGTTTCGCCTCCTAGGGTGGTTTTCTCCGTCGATTTTGTCGTTCTTATCGGTCGGCGGGGCAAGGCTTTCAAACGGGGGGGATGGAACCCTGCAGCCCAAGGGAAACTGCGTCGACCTGCTGCTGACCACGCGGGTCGAAACGCTCGCCAGCTAGGGTCAATACCCGAAGCCACCCGAGAGTATCTCAGCAGACAAAAAACCAAACGGCGCTCCGAATATGGGAGCGCCGTTCTTCGTTCTATGTTCTATGTTCTTTGTTCTTCGCGAAAGGCGGGGTCGTACACCTTTTCGCGGGGTTTCGATCTCCGCTTGCAGCTCATGACTGCAAGCGAAGGTCTTCTTAGTACATATCTCCGCCCATGCCATGGCCGCCTGGGGCCGCGGGAGCTTTCTTCTCCTCCGGCAGCTCGGAGACCAGGGCTTCGGTCGTCAGCATGAGGGCCGCGATCGAACCTGCATTCTGCAGCGCGGTGCGGACCACCTTCGTCGGATCGAGCACGCCGGCTTTTACCAGGTCTTCGTACTCATTCGAGAAGGCGTTGTAGCCGTAGTTGGGGTCCTTCGCGTCGAGCACCTTGCCGAGAACCACAGCGCCCTCTTCGCCGGCGTTCTCGGCGATTTGGCGCAAAGGCTCCTGCATGGCGCGCCTCACGATGTTGATGCCAATCTGCTCGTCGCCTTCGAGCTTGAGCTTCTCAAGCGACTGGGCGGTGCGAGCCAGCGCGACTCCGCCACCCGGGACGATGCCCTCTTCCACGGCGGCGCGGGTAGCGTGCATAGCGTCTTCCACGCGTGCTTTCTTTTCCTTCATCTCGGTTTCGGTCGCGGCACCCACCTTAATCACCGCCACGCCGCCGACCAGCTTCGCCAACCGCTCCTGCAGCTTCTCGCGGTCGTAGTCGCTGGTGGTCTTATCGATCTGGCTGCGGATTTCCTTTACGCGGCCTTCGATCTCGGCGTGCTTGCCCTTGCCCTCGACGATGGTGGTGTTGTCTTTATCGATCGTGACCTTCTTCGCCTGGCCAAGGTCGCTCACCTGGACGTTCTCGAGCTTGATGCCGAGATCTTCGGTGATGGCCTTGCCTCCACTGAGGATGGCGATATCCTGCAGCATGGCTTTGCGACGGTCGCCGAAGCCTGGAGCTTTGACGCCTGCAACGTGCAGAGTGCCGCGCAGCTTGTTTACGACCAGGGTCGCGAGCGCCTCGCCCTCAACGTCTTCCGCGATGATCACCAGCGGCTTGCCGCTCTTGGCGATCTGCTCGAGTAGAGGAAGAAGGTCCTTCATCGAGGAGATTTTCTTCTCGTGGATGAGGATGTAGGCATTCTCAAGAACCGCTTCCATGCGCTCGGGATCGGTGACGAAGTAGGGAGACAGGTAGCCGCGGTCAAATTGCATGCCTTCAACCACGTCCAGCTGGGTCTCCAGGGTCTTCGACTCTTCGACGGTGATGACCCCGTCCTTGCCAACCTTCTTCATGGCCTCAGCGATGATCCGGCCGATGGTCTCGTCGTTGTTCGCCGAGATTGTTCCCACCTGCGCGATCATTTCGCCGGAGACCGGCTTGGAGAGCTTGTCGAGGTCGCCCTTTTCCCGCTCGCCTTCCTTGTTGACCTTGCCGGCGACGAGATTGATCGCCTGCTCGATGCCGCGCTTCAGGGCCATGGGATTGGCGCCGGCGGCAACCGTCTTCACGCCTTCGCGGAAGATGGCCTGCGCGAGAACCGTGGCGGTGGTGGTGCCGTCGCCGGCAACATCGGAGGTCTTGGAAGCGACTTCCTTCACCATCTGCGCGCCCATGTTCTCGAGCGTGTCTTTCAGTTCGATTTCCTTTGCAACGGTCACGCCGTCCTTGGTGATGGTCGGCGAACCGAATTTCTTGTCGATCACAACGTTGCGGCCCTTGGGGCCGAGCGTGACCTTTACAGCGTCTGCCAGCACGTTGACGCCGCGAAGAATCGCCTGGCGGGACTCTTCTCCGTGTACGATTTGTTTAGCCATTTGTAAATCTCCTTAGGAATTCGTTATTTCTCAATATCAGGACCGCGTCTCGCGAAGACTTTCCCTACCGCTTTGAACCTGCGGTCTCACGCTTCGCCGCGCCAGTCAGGATCCCCAGAACTTCTTCTTCGCGCATGATGACGAAGTCTTCGCCATCCAGCTTGATTTCGGTGCCGGCATATTTGCCGAACAGGATGCGGTCGCCTTCCTTCACGTCGAGAGGACGAATCTTGCCTTCCTCGTTGATCTTGCCTTTGCCAGCGGAGATAACTTCTCCCTCCTGCGGCTTATCTTTCGCGCTGTCGGGGATGATGATCCCGCCACGGGTGGTTTCCGACTCTTCCACGCGACGAACCAGGATGCGGTCGTGCAGCGGAGTGAATTTCGTAGCCATTGTTCCTACTCCTTTCAGAATATGGGTGCTGTTTTCCGAGTTCCAATTCGTGCTCGAATTGGTTCGGGGTTGATAGCTGGTATAGGGAAAGCTGATTGTTAGCACTCAGCCTTTTCGAGTGCTAATTTTAAGAATCCAGGGTCCGCATTGTCAAGCGCAGCACCCGGTGATTAGGCTCCGGACTGAACCTGCGTCTCCATTAACCTATTGTACCGCAGGTACTTAGATCCGTTCTGGAATTTTCCTGAGAAGGCTTGGTTGGCTCCCGCGGGTGGGTTATGCGCGGCCGAAGCTAGCCAGGCAAAGGGATTAATGCGGAGTCGAGCAGGGGAAGAGTCGAGGAAGCCTCAAAAGATACCGCAGAGCTCGCTGGATGGGGTGGCGGGACGCTTCCCAGGCGTAAGGACCTCGGGATCGCGTCACGATTTGGAGCTTATCCCCTCTCTGAACATCGCCCTGCTCGCCCGGCTGCATGCGACTTGTCCCGCTAGCGCCGCTTCCCCGGCCTTGCCACCGGGTTTCCAGGCGGGGAGAGGGGACCCTGAGGGGAACTCCAGCCGCCGGCCGCCATCAGATAAGATTTTGCCAGCGGCTCTGCTTCGATCATGCGCGAATTCCTGACGCTGCTCCGCCTCAATCAAAATTACCGGTACACATGGATCGGGCAAGTTGTAAGTGAGGTCGGGGATCACTTCAATAACATCGCCGTGTTTGCGCTGGCCATGGCGCTCACCAGATCCGGCCTGGTTGTTACCGGCATCATGCTGGCGCGCGCAATTCCCGCCGTCACCATTGGGCCCCTGGCCGGGGTGCTGCTTGACCGTTTCGACCGGCGGCGGATCATGATCGCGAGCGACCTGATGCGGGCAGTCGTCGCGCTCGGCTTCCTGTTAGTGGTCTCAGGGCACCGAGTGTGGCTGCTGTACCTGTTCAGTGCGCTGCTGATGGTCGCTTCACCGTTCTTCACAGCAGGAAGATCTGCGATTCTGCCAACCATCACCAGCGAAGAGGAACTGCACACCGCCAACTCGCTGACACAAACCACGCAGTGGACAACATTGACGATTGGGGCGTTTCTGGGCGCAACGGTGGTCGCCGTCAGTTACAAAGGGGCATTTGTCTTCAATGCGCTGTCATTCGTGTTTTCGGCGTGGGCGATCTCTAAGCTGAAAGCGCCCAAGGGACAGAGCTTCCGAGCCGAACCGAAGAGCCTGACCGAGGTCGAAGTTGTGCGGCCTTGGCATGAATACCGCGAGGGACTCCGCTACATGCGATCGATCCCGCTGGTGCTTGCAATCGCCTTGCTGGCGGTTGGGTGGGCGACGGGAGGCGGCGCCGCCCAAATCCTGTTTACCCTGTTTGGAGAAGATGTCTTCAACGCGGGCGCTACCGGGATCGGATTGATCTGGGGCTGCGCCGGAGTGGGGTTGCTGATCGGTGGCTTACTCGGGAACTGGTTGGGCAAAAGGTTGTCTTTTCAAGAGTACAAACTCGCGGTTTTTATCAATTACATCGTGCATGGTGGAGCGTATGTTCTGTTCAGCCGGATGCCGCGGATCGAACTGGCGCTCATCTTCATTTGCTTGTCACGTCTGGCGATCGCCATCAACTCGGTGGTGAACTATTCGTATCTGTTGCGGACGGTGGAGAATCAGTACCGCGGCCGCGTCTTTGCCACGATTGAAGCCCTTACCTGGACGATGATGATGATTTCGATGATGGGGGCGGGAATTGCATCGATCCACTACGGAGCGCGATTGATCGGCACGGTTGCCGGAGTGCTGAGTTCATCGACTGCCATTTTCTGGGGATGGGCGAACTGGACAGGGCGCCTGCCGCAACCGGTCATGGCGGGAGTTGCTGCGCGCGAGGTAGAGGTGCACGGGGACCCGGTGAAATAGAAGAAGATGGATGGGGGCGGTGTTTTTCTGTTCGAGCCCGGTTGATCGAAACCGCGTCTCACCTTCAGGACTGCGGTCCCGCATCTTTGTTGGCCTGCCGGATGAAATAGACGTGGTAAGTCACGGCGTCCCAGGCGTTATGGATGCCGATGAAGAGGAGCAGCAGCGCCGAGGTACCGACGGTAAACAGGGCCGAAGCGAACTGAACGTGGCTGAGAAACGCTGCGATCGCTAGGATCAGATATGCGGTCAGGGGCAGGAGCGAATGAAACAACCAGTCCTCGAATTGGGGCTGATAGAGCGCCTGGGTCCGCATTCGGCGGAGCACGACAATCTCGTACACGATTCCAACCAGACCGAGCCCGCCCCACAGAATTTCGGGTCCGATCGTCCCGCGCCAGGGTGCGCAGGCAATTGCGGCCAAACCCAGCACGGCACTGAAATGCACAACCGTTGGCGTGGCAAAGGCGTTGCTGGCCTGGGCTTGCACCGGGCCACGGGAAATCGGCAGGTCAGCGATGAGGGTGATTACCACGAATTGCAGTCCGATCAGGGCGCCGGCAGAGGACCCGACGATCACGTAGAAGTTCTCCCATCCAGCCAGTGGTGTCATGGAGTGTAGAGTCCCGTCCGCCAGGGTTGAGGGCGCCTCGGTACTTAGCCTTTCGTCTTCACCAATTCGAGGGCACCTGTTTTCGCGATCATTATAGATCTCTATTCAGTTCGGCCACGACCGCCACATCGAACTTGGAGTAGTACCTTTCCACGTCGCCGGCGTATTTGCCGCGAAATTTCTCGATGACGGTCGACACCTGTGCATGGTCCATGATGGGTTGGGCTCGAAGTGCCGCTTCGAGGCCACGGGCCAAGACCGTAATCTTCGGGTTCTTGAGTACATTCTTGTACCACTGGGTGTCTGATCCTGTGACAGGCAGGAGATAAAGCTTGTCATCCTCGAATACGAACCAGACCGGGTTCGAGATGGCGCGTCCGGACTTCCTGCCCGTCACAGTTAGGTTGATCTCGCGATAACGGGAAAGACGGTCTTTGAAGGATTCATTCTGCGTGGTCATGCGTTTGCCTCTCGCGAAACGTCCGTGGTCTGGCCTTTCTGGTCGCTCGCCACCCCTCGGGCTGGGAGAGTTGAGTCGGTCCTCGATGGTTCCCCAATTCGCTCTCAAAGGATCAGCTGCAAGCATGGACAACCTTGGATCGATCTCCAGATCCTAACGATTGATCATGCGCTGGGCACTTTCCGGGTAACGTTCACCTTGGACTTGCACCTTGGATGCGGCGGAGTCGATCTCGAGAAGATCATCCGGGGTCAGTTCGACCTTGGCGGCTCCGAGATTTTCCTCGAGACGAGGAATCTTGGTTGTCCCGGGGATCGGCACCATCCAGGATTTTTGCGCGAGGATCCAAGCGATCGCCAATTGTGCAGGGGTGACCTTCTTTTGTCGCGCGAACCGGGCCAGAAGATCCACCAAGGCCTGATTCGCCTTTCGATTTTCGGACGAAAAACGAGGAACGATCTGCCGAAAATCGGTCTCACTGAACTGCGTTTCCTGGCTGATTGCGCCGGTCAAAAACCCTTTGCCAAGGGGACTGAAGGGAACAAAGCCGATGCCCAGTTCTTCCAGAGTGGGCAGAATTTCTGCCTCCGGTTCTCTCCACCAGATCGAGTATTCGCTCTGAAGCGCGGTGACTGGCTGTACGTTGTGTGCGCGACGGATCACTTGCACCCCCGCTTCGGAAAGACCAAAGTGCTTCACCTTGCCTTGACGGATAAGATCCTTCACGGCTCCGGCGACATCTTCAATGGGAACGTTGGGGTCGACGCGATGCTGGTAGAAAAGGTCGATAACATCGGTCTTGAGGCGCTTGAGCGAGGCCTCAGCGACTGCCTGGATGTGTTCGGGTCGACTGTCGAGACCGGACTGCTTGCCGTCGATAATCCTGAATCCGAATTTGGTTGCAATCCTGACCTTGCCGCGAAATGGAGCGAGCGCCTCGCCAACCAGTTCTTCGTTGGTGAAAGGGCCGTAGACTTCGGCCGTATCGAAGAAGGTGACGCCGCGCTCGACCGCCGCGCGGATCACTCCGATGCCTTGCTGTTTGTCCACGGCCGGGCCGTAGCCGAAGCTCAGGCCCATGCATCCGAATCCGATGGCGGAGACTTCCAGGTTCGATTTGCCGAGTTTACGAGTTTGCATGAATTGCTCCTTGTCAGCCGCGCGTCGAAATTCCGAGAGCGGTGATTTCACCTTGTCAAGAAATCATAAAAACCCACCCGGGAGGCTCGGCCGAGGTCAGTCCTAAGGATACTTGGATGCGATGGCGGCCTTACTGTTTCGCTGAGTTCTGGCCTGATTCTACGAAGCGCCTGTTTACGCGGGGGACTCCCGCCAGCTCGCGAAATAACGCCCCACGGGTGAAATTCAGCCCATCTTTGTTAGCCGCGAGCTCGGGACCCGGGTGTAGCTCGGAAGCTCCTGCTGCTAGCGCAGGTCTTTCCGCACGATCTCGATCTCGAAGAGCTTGGGCCAGAGTTTGCCGGTGACGAACAGATGGCCCGACTTGGCGTCGTAGGCGATTCCGTTGAGCACGGCTTCGGAATCGGAAACCTCTACGTTTTTCAAAAGGCCAGAAAGGTCGATCCAGCCGAGGACCCGTCCGCTGCGGGGAGAGATGCGGGCGATGCGATTCTCGTGCCAGACGTTGGCGTAGATCTCGCCTTCAATGTATTCGAGTTCGTTGAGATTCTTGACCGGCTGATTGCCTCGGTCCAGAACATTTAGCTTCTTGATCTCGCGGAAGGAGCTGGGATCGAGGAAGCGGAGCGTGGGAGTGCCGTCGCTCAGGATAAGAGCTCTCGAATCGTGCGTCAGGCCCCAGCCTTCTCCGGTGTAGTGCATCGTGCGACGCAGGGTGAAGGTGGAACGGTCATAGACGAACGCAACGCCTGAGATCCAGGTCAGCTGGATGAGAGTGTCGCGCCAATCGGTGAGGCCTTCGCCAAAGTATTCTTGCGGCAGGTCGTATTGCTTGAGCACCCAACCGGTGGACAGGTCGATCAATCGGACAGAAGAGTGGCCATTTCGACCCGTACTCTCATAGAGGTGGCCGTCCACGAAGACCAGACCTTGGGTGAAGGCGTTCGGGTCGTGAGGATAAGTGCGGATGATCCGGAAGTCATCTCCCCAGGCTCGGGACAGGGGAGCTGCAAGGAACAGCAGGCAAACAATTGCGGTCGAGAGGCTGCGAATAGGCATGCCAGACCAGATTAACGGAACCATCCGCCTGTCGTCCTCCCGCAACTCGGCCATTCCGCGTCGGCCGGTGTTCAGTAACGCCAGCCCTGAGGGGGGCCCTCCCAGTTGGCACACCATCAGTTAACAGGGAAACATTCAGACCGGAAATACAATGCAGGATATGAAAGCAATCCCAATCCGAACTCAGCTCGGCTTAGTAGCTGCCTCCTATGCGGCTGTGCTGGTCACGGCCGCGGTGCTGATCTATGAACGTCACATGCAGTACGTCAGGAACCCGGAAGATGCCCTAGCGGCAAGCGGGATGTATGCGGGTGGCGACCTGATACTGGAAGTGTTGATCGGGTGCATGGTGCTGGTGCCGACGGGGATTCTGGTCATTGTGCTCCGCAAGTCTGAGGAGCTCTACGCGCGCTATGCCAAGGTGTTGCTGGGAGTAAGTGCCACTGCGCCGATCTCGCTCGCGATATTCATGGTTCCTGCCGTGAACCAGGGAGCGTCCATGCTCGGTGAAATATGCGTCGACCGGATGTTTGCATCTCCTCTGGTTTTTGCGGGCTTAGTCTTCAGCAGGTTGCTGGCGCGCTTTGACCAGGCCAAGCGGTGGACAACCTGCGCGCTGCTGATTGAAGGGTTGACGCTGGTGCTGATGGCGGGTGTACTCGTATTTTCGACTGGACATAAAGCACTCTGACCGCGTGGTGCTCGGCCTGCCGTTACTTGCGCGCGATTCTGCGCGAGAGTCCAATTTGACTTAGGCCGATTGTGGGTCGTCTTCTCCTCGGGCATACAGCCCATGTCTGACCACTCGATCCATGAGCATGGTACTGATCTAAATTTGGACGATGCGGGATTTGCTAGCAGCGTAGCCTATGCCGAGCTGGTTACAAAGTTCGCTCTGGTTTTTGGCCGCACAGTAGGTGCTTGGCTGTGGATCGCATCGCCCCGAACCTTTGATGAAGCGCTGAAAAAATTGTGGCGCAAAATTCGCGGAACATAAAAATTAGGTCAGTACCATGACCATGAATCACCTTTTCTTCGATAGCCTATGGCCTGGGTTGGGGGTCTGGGTTTCCCTCTATGCCTCTGACTATGCGTTCACCTTGACCTGTGCCCGCCTGTACCAGGGTGGCGTCAAGGACAAAATTGTCTTCGAGGGCAGCTTTGAGATTACCCCCTACTTCCAGTCAGACATTGATGCTTTGCGGGCCCTGAGTCCGCGCTTCGTGGCGGCAATGGTAGTTGTTGGCGCTTACTTGGGAGTGGTCTGGTGGCTGGCTGGAATTTTGGATGCGCGTCTTTACCAATTCGTACTAGGATCAATGATCTTGAGTGAACTCGCGATCCACGTTCGTCACCTGCGGAATCTCTTTCTGTTTCGTGCCATCCTTAACACAGACGCCGTTCAGGGCAGGATCGAATACGCCCGGCCATGTATGCTCGAAATGTCGGCCGTGGAGTTATTCGCATTTGCGGGCTTGTACGCATTCCTCTTTCTTTTTACGTTCAGCTGGTTTGTGTTGGGCGGGCTGCTTGCGTGCCTCAGCCTGGGAGCAAAGCATCGAACCTGGGCCAAGAAACATCGCTTGGCGGTCGCGGGCAAGAAGGCCTCTTTCGAGGCGAGAGAACAAGCCGCGGCACCAGAAACAATATCCTAGATTCCGACCAGCGTGAACCCCGGTGTCTTCCGATTACTCCGCCCGCAGCGCTTCAATAGGTTCGAGGCGCGAGGCTTTGAGCGCGGGCCAGAAGCCACTGACAATACCCACCACGGCGAGAATGATGCCTGAAGCGAGCATGACATTGAGCGAAGCGCGCAGGAAGATATCCCCTTCGTGGTTAGCGGTCTTGTAGAACTCGCTGTAGAGCGGCAGAGGCGGAATTACGGCAGTCAGCAACCACGAGCCGATGATGCCGGCTGCTCCTCCCATGAATGTCAGCACCAACGCTTCCACAAGAAATTGGCCGAGAATGTTGCGTGGGCGCGCGCCCAGGGCTTTCAGCAGGCCGATTTCCCGGGTTCGCTCGGTTACGCTGACCAGCATGATGTTCATCACCCCGACGCCACCCACGGCGAGAGTCAGGGCTCCGATGATACCCATCATGACTTCGAGTCCGAGCGAGAAGTATTGCAGCATCTTGGTGGTTTCAACTGTGTCCCATACCGGAGTAGCCTTCTCATCGCGGGGATCGAAATGGTGCCGCATGGCAAGAACGCGGCGCGCCGCCACCAGGGCTTCGGTGTGAAGGTCAGCAGACAGGGGCTGAATGATAATCATGCTGGGATCGCGCTGATTTTTCAGGTGGTTATAAAGATCGAATGGGATAAAGGCCTGCTCATTGTCCGGGCCCATGTACATCGAATCCTGAATCTTGTTGTTGAGCACGCCAATGACTTCAAGGCTCCGACCCTGCACCAAGACCGTTTGCCCGACAGCAGGCGCGCCCTGGAAGGCTCGCTTGGCGGCGTTGTGGCCGAGAATCACCACACCCCGATGATTGATGAAGTCTCCTTCTTCGAAATAGCGGCCGTCTTCCAAACTCAGCAGTCGGCGCATGGAGCCATAAGGAAGTTCGATGCCGCGGGTGGTGAGAGACACGACTCGAGTGCCGATCTTGAAACCGAAGTCGCTGCAGGACTCGGCGCTCGCGGCGCGCACCAGGGGAACGTCGGCACGAATGGCTTCCACGTCGGCATATTCGAAATGGACGGGGCGTCCGGCACGCTGCCCCCCGGCTTGCATACTGGTTTGCCCTGGCCAGAAGACCACCACGTTGTTGCCCATGTTTCCCATGGCGGAAACCACGCTGCCCCCGAGACCGCGTCCGAAGGCGAGAAGCAGGACGACCGAGATCACCCCCCAAGTGATTCCCAGCATAGTGAGCGCGGAGCGCATGGGGTTGCGCCGAAGTGCTGTCCAACTTTGCTGAATCAGTTCCTTCAGACGCATAGTGCACCTTGGTTTATTCGTAGTGCAGGCATTCGACCGGGTCCATCTCTGCTGCCCGACGCGCGGGATACATGCCTGCACTCACGGTGATCAGGGAAAGGGTGATCAGCGATGTGATCACTGCCGCCGGTGAGACGATGGGTGCGGGAACAATTTCGGGCAGGGGCAGATGCGCCATGACAACGCAGATTCCCACCCCGAAAGAGTAGCCGAGCAGCCCGCTAAGCGAGGTGATCACGGCCGATTCTGCGAAGAATTGATTCAGAATGTCTGCCTTGGTGGCGCCTACCGCGCGCAAGATGCCAATCTCGCGAGTGCGCTCTGTGACCGCCACCAGCATGATGTTCATCACCCCGATACCGCCGAGCGCAAGAGTCACCACGGCCACGCAACCAAAAAAAATCGTGATGACGCCGAAGATACGAGCCAGGATCTTCGAACCTTCCATGGTGTCCCAAATAAACAGCGCATCTTTATCGGTAGCCTCAAAGTGATGCAGGCGGCCGAGCGTGCGGCGCACTTGCATGACTGCTTTTTCGTGTTCTTCGGGATCGCTGACTTCCATCACAATGTCGGACAGATAGCCCTTCACAATCGGCTCGCCTTTCGCCGGTGGGGGAGGGAAGTCACGCGCCATCGAGGAATAAGGCACATAAAGCATGTCATTGTCGGGTCCGCTGTAATTCGAGTTCTGCTTCTTTTCGGCAAGCACTCCGACGACCGTGTAGGGATACTTGGCGATGATCAGCGTCGTGCCGATGGCGGGCTGCCCGGGGTAGAGCTGGCGGGCAGCATTCCACCCCAGGATCACGACGCGGTTCGGATTGCTTTCGTCCTCCTCGGTCAGCAGACGTCCTTCGGCGAGCAGAAGCGAGCGGAAGCTCTGAAACGAGCGCCAAACGCCAGAAATCTGGCGGGCGGCAGAGTTGTAAGGACTCACTTCGGGTACGTTGCGCTGGAGTTCCGGACTCACCAGTTTGACCTGGTAACACTCGTCGCGGATGAGGCGGGCATCGCTGATGGTGAGAGTAATTTTGCGGCCGGCAGCGAGGCCTCCAATCTGCGCGCTGGTGCGGCCACCCCACATGATGACCAGGTCCTTGCCCAGGGTTTCCATGCGCTTTTTCTGATCTTTGCGGAAACCGAGGCCGAGGCCGACCAGGATAATGACCGAAGCAATGCCCCACATGATTCCGAACATGGTCAGGAAGGAGCGCATTTTATGGGCTCGAAGGGTCGCGAGCGTCTGCTTTGCGATTTCGCGCAGGTTCATGGGGCGTCAGCCGGTTAGACGTATGCCTCCCGAAAAGGTACGAAGGAAAGGCGTAAACCGTTCCACTGGGAGAAAGATTGGGATGGGCGGGAAGGAAAAGTGATGAATCGGCAGTCGGATCCGGGATGAATGGATCAGATCATCCGGTTGTTCCTGTGGCCGAAACGACCGGCGCTGGCGAGGTGGCGACCACTTTGCGCATGCGGATCTCGGCGCCATTGCGATCGAAACAAACTTCGTCCATCAGCTGATTAATCAGGTAGATCCCTCGGCCATGGCTGGAGTTGAGGTTCTCGACGGCGAGCGGGTCGGGCACAGTCTTCAGGTCGAATCCCCGGCCCGGATCGCGAACGATGATCATGACATCGGACGATTCCGTGCAGGCTACGCAGCACTCCACTTTCTTTGTGGGATCGTTATCGCAGCCATGCACGATGGCATTGGCAAGGGCTTCGCGCAGAGCCAGTTCGATGTGATATTCGTTGCCTTCTGCGCACTTCATCTCCCGTGCGATCTGCATGACGCCGTCGACAACTCCCGAAATTGCGTTGGAATTGGCGGGAATGGTCACGTCCAGCTTGCAGGCGGAGCAGGCGGGAAGAAGTCCGCTGAGGCGTTGTACGTGGTCGAGCGCGCTCTGCAGTTCGACGATCGTACGATCGCGCTCGGCTTCAGCCCGGTCCCGCTCGATCAGGGCTTCGCGCAATTCAAGCAGGTTCTTTCTAAGCTCAAACTGGGCCTGCACTTGTCGGCTCAAGGCGAGCAACGCAGCTTCCTGGCTCGGAGTGAGTTCGCGAGGAACCGTGTCGATGACGCACAAGGTGCCGAGGGGATGCCCGTCGGAACTGGCATAGGGCGCCCCTGCGTAAAAGCGGACCTTGGGGTCAGAGACCACGAAAGGATTTGAGCTGAATCGCGGATCTTTGCTGGCATCAGGAACGACGAAGAGATCCGGTTGCCGGATAGCCACCGCGCAGAAGGAAACGTCGAGTGGAGTTTCCTGAATATCGACGCCTACTTTCGACTTGAACCACTGCCGGTCGGAGTCGATGACCGAGATCAGGGCCACGGGCGTGTTGCAGATGCTGGCTGCCAGGATGGTGAGATCATCGAAGGCCTTTTCCGGGTCCGTGTCGAGAATTTTGTACTTTCGTAGCGTCTGGACGCGTACTTTCTCGTTTGATTCCATGACCACCTCCCCGGGGAAGCCTGGTTAGAAACGTAAGTTTAGCGCGTTTGTTGGCGTTCAGGATAGAGCGGGAGGCGGCTGGGGCTTCTCCTCGCTCGAAGAACGAGCGTCAGAGCCCTGGGATGACAGAGTTTCCCTCCGAGTTTAGAATCTGCCGAGGGGGAAGGTTGCGCGATGAGTAGAGTAAACCGTGTTGGATTGATCGGGTTGCTGGTTCTGGCAGCGGCCCTGCCGGGGCTAGCCAAAAAGAAGAAGGATGATCCCCTGGCGACGCTCAATTTCGTGATTGTGCGCGATGAGAATGGCAAGCCTGTGCGCAACGCGGCGGTGATCATGCATTCGGTAGACGAAGATGGAAAACAGACTCCGCAGGGATTGGAGCTGAAGACGAACCCCGAGGGCAAGGCAAGCTATGAGGGCGTTCCTTACGGAAAGATCAGGGTACAGGTGCTCGCTTCGGGATTTCAAACCTACGGGGATGACTACAATATTAGTGGTCCAAGCCTCGACATCACGATTAAATTGAAGCGGCCGGGGAAGCAGTATTCGATTTACGAAGAACATCCAGAACAGACCAAGGACGAGCCGCAGAAGAAGTGAGTTTTCTAGCGCACAGCTCCCAAGCAAGCGGGGTAATTGCCGAATTGAGTATTTGCGTACTTCGATCCTTCGCCAGGCTCTACAACAACCAATGACCCTGTCCCTGAACCGACCCAGAGCGTCCCAGATTTTTACCGCCGTCCAACTGATTTTCCTGCCATGTGCGTTGATGTTCGCAGCGCAGAAAGCCGAGCGGCCGATCCCCCCGGCTCGCGATCCCCATACGCCGAGTTACGTGGAAGCCAAAGAGCTTCCCGATGGCGAGGTGCCGCCCTCAGATGTAGACGGCAACTTCATCATTGGGCCTACCCATCATGCCTCGTCCGAGGTCGATCCTGAGGGCAAGATCGTGCATGGAACGGTGGTCGAGTTCACCATGAACTCTGTGGACAGCAAGTTCTATCCGGGGATTGCGCGCGAGTCGAATACGTTTGGAACGCCCGACCCGAAAGATCCGGCGAAGTTGATCGTGACCACCAGCCACCCCGCTTCTTACACGCGCAAGGTTGCCGTCTATGTGCCCAAGGATTATGTGCCGGGAACCGCTGCGCCATTGCTTGTCAGTGCGGATGGGCCGGACACCTACCTGTTTGCCGCTTTGGATGCCCTGATCGCAAAGAAAAAACTTCCGGTCATGATTGCGGTTTCGATTGCGAATGGAACCGGGGATGCTCAGGGAAGCGAGCGCGGACTCGAGTACGACACTATGTCGGGCAAGTATGCTGAGTTTGTCGAGCAGGAAGTTCTGCCGCGTGCGGAAGCTGAGGCGCAGGTGAAGTTCACGAAGGATCCGAATGGTCGAGCGTCGATGGGCTACAGTTCGGGCGGGGCTTGCGCCCTGATCATGGCGTGGTACCATCCGGAGCTTTATCGCCGGGTGTTGGCCTATTCGGGGACATTCATCAATCAGCAGTGGCCGTACAATCCCCAAGCGCCCCACGGTGCCTGGGAATTCCACGAGCATTTGATCCCGCAGAGCCCTCGCAAACCCATCCGCCTATGGATGGAGGTTGGCGACAAGGATCTGTTGAATCCCAACGTGATGCGGGATGGCATGCACGATTGGGTTTTAGCCAACGAGAACATGGCGAAGGTGCTCGACGGGAAGAAGTATCACTATCAGTTTGTTTTTGCTCGGAATGCAGTCCACGTTGACCGTCCGACGCTGCGGCAGACCCTGCCCGAGGCGTTGGAATACTTATGGAAGGGATATAAAGTTTCGACTCAGTGAGAGTCCGGTCAAAGGGGGTCCCCCGGACCGTTCCTCCACGTCGAGCAATGCGGCTGGGCCGTGACGGATTAAGCATATGAACTACTTACTCAAAACGGAGCCTTCGGAATACTCATTTGCGGATCTCGAGCGGGACAAAGAGACCATCTGGGATGGGGTCTCCAACCCCGTCGCCTTGAAGAACCTGAGGGGGATGCAGCCGAAGGATGAGCTGATCATCTACCACACGGGCGATGAAAAAAGGGTGGTGGGAACGGCGAGTGTAGTTTCCGTGGATAACTCGGATGCGAAGAATCCTCGGGCACGAATCAAGGTTGGCAAGGCTCTCACAAAACAGCACTCCTTAGCGGAGATCAAGTCGAGCCCGCTGTTCGCGGATTCACCGCTGGTACGACAAGGTCGGCTCAGTGTGGTGCAGCTCACCGAAGCCCAATACAAATTTCTGGCTCCGCGTTGATCTCAGGTCCCCCCTACAAGTCTCGTTCATCGCGAAATCGCAGGATGCGGCGGCGGTCGCGCTTGGAAGGCCGGGAGCTAGGGGCCGGGTTGAAGTGCATCATGGCTTTGCGCTCGGCAGCAACGCGCGCTCGGGCTTCGCGGCTGGCCTCGGTTTCTTGATAGAGCGCCTGGGCAATGGGTGCGGGACCGCGGATGTCGCTGAGTTGAAGGACTTCCACCTCAAAGTCGCCACCGCCGGTCCGTACCTGCAGCATGTCGCCCACCTGAACTTCGCGCGCAGGCTTCACCGGCAGACCTTTGGACTGAATCCTCCCTAATTCACACGCCCGTGCGGCCATGCTGCGAGTTTTAAAGAAACGCGCAGCCCAGAGCCATTTGTCGAGACGGACGCCGGACATGGGTTCATCTTAACCAATCGAGGAGTCAACGCGAGGAGTTCCTGGTCAGGGGCGTCCTGGACCGAACTCAATCTAAGTGCACGGTCAAGGTGTAGCTGCCGGGGGGGAGGCGATAACCTCTGCGCTCGCCGCCTGTGCCCTCAGCGAGCGTCTCGCCACTTTGGGACAGCGGCCGTCCATTGATCCGATACTGGGTAGCCTGTTTGGCGCTGAGCGGAAGTTCTGCGCTGGTGTTGGGCGGGATGGTCAAATGCCACACGGCAGTTTTGCCGCTTACTTTCCACGCGGAATGAATACGGCCGTACGGAGAGTCGTAGGAAAAGTCAATCTGCCCAATCTCAGGGTTGAAGTTGGGATGCAAGTAAATCGTGTGGAAGCCGGGATCGGAAGAGGTCGTATCAATCCCGGCGGCGTAGCGGTAGATCCAATCAGCGACCGCGCCGTAGGCATAATGATTGTAGGAGTTCATGCTGGGGTCGCTTTTCTTCTGGTCGCCGTTCCAGCGTTCCCACATGGTGGTGGCGCCGTGTTCGACCAGGTACCCCCACGAGGGATAAGTGGTGGTGAGAAGCAATCGGTAAGCGACCTCGCTGTGACCAGTTTCGGTGAGCGCGGCTAGCAGATAGGGTGTGCCCAGGAAGCCGGTGCCAAGGTGCCAGTTGCTCGCTTCGAGCAGCTTGAGCAGGTGATCGGCCGCTTTGGCTCTCAATTCTTGGGGCAGAAGATTCATGTGGATTGCCAGCACGTAACCCGTCTGGCTTTCTTTCAGGATCTTCCCGCTCGGATCGCCAGGAGCCGGGATGGAGGCAAGGGAAGCCGTGTTGGAAGTAACACTGCCATCGTCATGAACGTAGGCCCTGATGAAGGCTTGTTTGATCCTTTCGAAGTTATCGCGATAGTGCTGTTCTTCCCCGGCACGTTGAAGCGCGTGCGCCATCTCCGCCATCAGCGAGGTGTCGTATGCCCAGTAGGCAGTTGCAAGCAAGTCTTCGGCAGTCGCACCTTCAGGTGAGAGCCAATCCCCGTAAGGAATGCCAAATTTGTTTTTCCAGAGATAATCCGGGTTCGCAGCCTCGATTGCGCCCAGATAGTTCCGCATCGCATCCCAGTTTTGCTCGAGAATGCGCTTGTCCCCGAATTGAACCCATGCCGTCCATGGGATGATGACTCCGGCATCGGCCCAACCGGCGGCGAAGCCGTCGTTTTCCGAGAAGACGCCCGGGGCAAAGTGGGCGTACATCGGCATCTCAGCAGTCTGCGTGCCGCGAAGGTCGCCGGCAAATTTTCTCGAGAATGTATCGATACCCATGTTGAAGACCGCTGCCCGCCAGAACACCTGTGCGTCACCGGTCCAACCCAGGCGCTCGTCGCGTTGTGGGCAATCGGTGGGCACGCCCACGAAATTCGAGCGCTGCCCCCAAAGGATGTTGCTCCAGAGTTGGTTGAGCATCCCGCTGCCGGTCTCCAGTTGAGCAGTCGAGGCTGCATCGGTATGGAAGACGACCGCCTTCACGGCATCGGGTCGAGGTTTGCCCGGAAGGCCGGTGACCTCCACATAGCGAAAACCGTGAAAGGTAAAGTTCGGCTGAAATTCTTCTACTCCAGTCCCGGCCAGGGTTATGCGGTCCCTGGCTTTGGCGTTGCGGAGATTCTCGGTGTAGATGCTGCCATCAGAGTTGGCCAGCTCCGCAAAGCGAAGCTGCACCAGAGTTCCCCTGGCGCCTTCCACGCGGAGGCGCGCTACCCCGGCAAGGTTCTGGCCGAAGTCAAAAACATACGTCCCCGGAGCTGGCATAGCCATGCTCTTTGCTGTGAGTTCTTTCTCGACGCGAATCGGCGGGAAGGATTGCCATTCAATGGCGATGTCGGCAATGGCTGGAAGCTGCACCTGCTGCCAGGAGGCGTCGTTGAAAGTTGCCGTGTCCCAACCAGCCTGAACCCGGCGGGCATCGAATGTTTCGCCATCGTAGATTTCGGACGAGGTGGTGGCGGAATCGTCTGCCTTCCAAGATTCGTCCGTGTTGATCGAATCGATCGAGCCGTCGTCGTAGGCGATCCGCAGTTGGGCACGAAGGGCCGGCGGGGTGATGCCATAGTTGTTGGACTGCGCGACCCAGGTAAGCGGAGTCGAGTACCAGCCGGGTGCAAGAAGGGCGGCGATCGCATTAGGACCGGACTGAATCAGCGAGGTTACGTCATAGGCCTGATAGGGAACATGATGTCGGAAATCCATCCAGCCGGGAGCGAGGATCTGATCGCCGACAACCCTTCCGTTGATGTGAAATTTGTAGGCCCCGAGCGCAGTGGCGTAGAGCCGGGCTGAAGCGACTCGCTTCGAGACGGAAAAGTTCTTGCGAAGAGCCGCAACCGGACCAGTCGTCCATGGGTTGCCGGCGGTTTCGCTGCGAAAACCGGTTCCACCGGAATAAGTTTCAGCACTCGCCCACGAGCTGTCGTCGAACTCGGAGCTGCTCCAGCCCTCCACGGCGGCGCTAGACGTCTTCCAGCCTTCGGGTCTGGTCTTGTAGGTCACGATTCTTCCGTCGGTCAGTTGAATGTAGACAGTGGCGCTGAACAGGGTGGCCGATGTGCGCCGCCCGTCGTAATTCAGCACCTCCGCGGCGAGAGTGTTGCTGCCGCTGTGGACAGCGCCCGTGATGTCGTAAACCGAATAGGTGCGCCAGGGAAGATTGTTCCACATGGGCGAGGGCTGGAGTTGAGATTGTTGTTTGCCGTTCACCCAGGCTGCGACCGTGTCTTTGCCGGTGATGTGCAGCTTGGCAACTCCGGCCTCGGCAGGCAAGTCGAATTTGAAGCGGAAGTAGAGATGGGTCTGCTCGCTTTGGCCTGGCGCTTGAATCCACTGGGCATTTGCCGCGCGGACGCTGCGATGCTCGGGGTCTTCGTAGCTGATCCACTTGGCTTGCCAGTTGGAGGGATTGAGCACGCCGGTTTCCCACCAGGTCGCCTCACTGGGGGGATATGGCCTTCCCTTGCGATCCCAAGTCTTGACCCGCCAGTAATAACGCTTAAAGGCCATCAGCGCGGGACCTGCGTAGGGAACATTGACCGATTGAGCGGACTCGACGCGGCCGCTGTCCCAGACGTCTGGCTTGCCGGAGGCAAGAAGCGCAATTGAGGTCGCGACCTGGACTTGGTAGGCGCTTTGGGCGGCGCCTCCGCGTGCGTCTTCAAGCCGCCAGGAGAGCGCGGGAGAAGGCTCGTCCATGCCGAGCGGAGTCGATAGCGATTCCGCAGTCAGATGAACCGCGCCCGACGAAGTGTCCGCTGCGAACACGGCGGCAGAGGTGAAGGCAGCACCGAGAAGGACAAGCGAGATAGTAAAGCGCAAACTCAGCATGTGCGCACTGGTCTCCTGTTTTGCGTCCAAATAATAAAACGCTCTGCGGAATCTGCAGAGCGTCCCGTCGCGAAGTTTCCTATTGCGAAACGGCAAAGTTGCTGTGGATGGTGGCGGTGGAATCGCCACCCGCCCAAACGTCGAAGGGAGCGGCGTCCTCGACCCACGAGTGAGTGGCACTGCTCCAGTAGGTAAGGTCCCGCGGGGTGAGCGTGAACTCGATCGTTTTCCTCTCATGGGGGGCGAGCGAAACGCGTTCGAAGCCCTTCAGTTCGCGAACCGGCCGTGAACTGGTGCCGTATTTCTGATGAATGTAGAGCTGCACGACTTCCTCGGCTGCAAGATCGCCGGTGTTTTCAACGTCGACCGAAAGCTTTACCGGCGCACCCTTTTTCACCGCGGGGTTCTTGACTAGCAGATTTGAGTATTCGAAATGTGTGTAGCTCAAGCCGAAGCCGAAGGGGAAAAGCGGCGTGCTTTCTTCATCCCAGTAGCGCTTGCCCTGGTTTTGGGGCTCGTGGGTTGTGGTATGAGCGAGGAAGATTGGAACCTGCCCCGAGGTGCGGGGCCAGGTGAAGGGAAGCTTTCCGCCGGGCACGGCTTTGCCGAAGAGCAGATAGGCGACGGCTTTGCCACCCTGCGCTCCCGGATACCAGGCGTCAAGGATCGCGGGAACGTGCTGCTCGGCCCACTTGATGTTCAGCGGCCGGCCGTTAAGTAATACCAGGACCACGGGCTTGCCCGTCCCGACGACCGCTTCGAGAAGCTCCTCTTCTCGCCCGGGCAGCTCCAGCATGGACCGGGAAGCTGACTCGCCGCTCATCTCCTGGGCCTCGCCGAGCACCATGATCGCGGCGTCTGAGTCCTTGGCAAGTTGAACGGCTTTCGCCATCGCGGCCTCTGCCTCTGCGCTCGTCCACGGTATGGATGGTTTGGGTCCGAAGACATTGGCGAAGGGCGAGGGAATCTTGCGAGCGATTTGGACTCCGGGCGCGTAGTTGAATTCTACCTTCGGAACGGTGTCGCGCAGGCCGGCCAGCACCGAGACACTTTCATTCACGTCGTGGGCAAATGCCCAGGAACCAGTGACATCGGGCTTGGAATCGGCGAGCGGGCCGATGACCGCGATCCGCTGGTAGGACTCGGCTTTCAAAGGCAAGAGATTCGCCTGATTCCGAAGCAACACGGCGGAACGTTCTCCCGCGATGCGAGCCGCGGTTTTGTGTTCGGGATCTTGCCAATTCTGCTTCGCCGCGGACACGTCGACGTAGGGATGCTCGAAGAGCCCGAGCCGTATCTTGGTTTCAACGATGGGACGAACGGCATCGTCGATTTGTGTCGAGGTGACCCGGCCATCTTGGAGAGCTTGGGCGAGATGCTTGGCATAGGGGGAGTCTCCAAAAGCCATCTCCATATTGACGCCCGCAGTAAGCGCCCTGACGGCAGCGTCGGCGGCGTCTTTGGCAAAACCGTGAACTTCAAGACTCTTGACCGCATTCGCATCGCTGACGACAAAGCCTTTGAATTTCCATTGCTCGCGAAGAACATCGTGCAGCAGCCATCTGTTCCCCGTGGCGGGGACTCCGTTGAGGTCCATGTAGGCGCTCATGAGGGTTCCCGTGCCCGCTTCGACGGCGCTATGGAAGGGAGGCAGATAGACGTTATAGAGCTGGTCGTCGGAGATGTCGGAAGAATCGTAGTCGCGCCCGCCCTCGGCCGCGCCGTAGCCGGCGTAGTGTTTGGCGCAGGCGACGATATGATTGGGGGCCCCCAGATGGTCGCCCTGGAAGCCTCGGACTTGGGCGCGCGCCACGGCCGAGCCGAGATAGGGATCTTCGCCGGCGCCTTCGACCATGCGTCCCCAGCGCGGGTCACGCGCGATATCCACCATCGGGCCAAAGGTCCAATGAATGCCGGCGGAACGAGCTTCCGCGGCAGCGACGCCCTGAACTTTTTCGATCATGGCAGGATCCCAGGAAGCAGCCATTGCGATCGGCACCGGGAAGATGGTCTTGAAGCCATGAATGACGTCCAGGCCGAAGATCAATGGAATATGAAGCCGAGAACCTTCGACCGCAAGCTTCTGCAGCCGGTTGATTTCTTCAGGATCGGTAACGAATAGCAAAGACCCAACCTGGCCCGCGGAAATCTGCTTTTCCATCGCCCGATTGGGGCCGAGTTTGAAGTACTGCGTGAGCTGACCGACCTTCTCTTCCACGCTCATCTGTTTCAGCAGCCGGTTCGCCTGTTGGGTCACCTGCTCATCGCTGGCCGCGCTTGGAGCCTTGTCTGGGGTTTGCGTCCGGCCGGTTTGAGGAAAGAAAAAGGCCACTGCCAGAAGCAAAGCCGGGACAAACTTTGCGTGCCGTACTTCGTTTTTCATCCAATCCTCCCTGCTACTTAGAAGGGGTCGCGGTGAAGTCGCCATTGACCGACATCGGCTGTACTTCCACGGTGCCGGTGATCTTAGAGTCTTTGTCCATCGTGCCTGTATAGACAAGGGTTAACGGGCTGCCATTGTATTCGGTGTCGTACTGCCAAGTGATCTTGGCATCGGTGACTTTGCCGGTTACCTTAGCCGTGCCTTGTTCGAGAGAGCAGGTGCCGGAAATGTCCTTTCCCTGCTGGGTAAAGGAGCAGTCCTGATCGCTTTCATTGCCGACGATGCTGTTATGGACTTTCCACTTGCCGGCCACAGAGGGGCCATCGGCGGCTGCAGAGGGAATGGCAACCAGCGCGAGCAGAAACCAAAGCGGAAACGCTTTCATAGCTTAGGGCCTTCCTGGCGCTGGGATCTTGAGCGCCGGCAAGTATAGATGGCACACTGTGCCAAGGTCAACACTAGATGTCTCTATTTACTCTCAGTGCAAGATATGTCAGGATTGGCTCCTGCAAACCCTTGGGATGACCACGAGCATCCAAAAACGCAAGCGGCTTCTGGTCCGGAATACAATCTGGGACGCCGCCATTGCCCTGTTCGACAAGAGAGGCTTCGATCAAACTACGGTCGATGAAATCGCCAAGGCAGCGGGAGTTTCACGCCGTTCTTTTTTTCGCTACTTCGCCTCCAAAGATGACTTGCTCGCCCAGGGGATGATTACATATGGGGAGTGGTTGGGGCAGGCAATTGAGGCCTGCCCACGGAACTGGACCGTTCGGGAAATAATCCGGAAGGCCACAACTGACGCCGCTGAGATGATTACCTCGCAACCGCGCACAAGACAAGTCATTCGAATACTCGAGAAGAGCGCCGCGGCTCGCCATGCCCAGGATTCACCCATGAGCATCGTCGAATTCCGGGTGACCAAGGCCTTTTCGTGCCGGCTGAAAGCTCGCGGCAAGAACGATTTCAAGCCCAGGCTGTTGGCTCTGGTTACCCTGTCCATCATGAAGGCCGCGGTCTCGGTCTGGTCAAGAAGCGATCGGGAAAACATGCGGGTCGTGATCCGCGAAGCTTTGCCCACCTTGCATCAGGCGCTCTCCTAGGGGTGGGCGTACATTTCTCGGACAGGCAGCTCCTCGTGGCCCGCCTGCCGCAAGATTGTCACCGGTTCTGTAGAGTTAAGATGGTCCGTTTGTTTTAGAACAACGAATCATCAGGGGGGGAAATGCGGAAAGTCAGCTCTCGAATCTTTGTCCTTATCTTCGCTTCTTTCGGCGTGGGGCTCGCGTGGTCCCAAAGCTCGGAACAGCCAGCGTACCTTAACACTTCATTGAGCGCGGCTGAGCGCGCCTCCGACCTGGTGCGCCGTATGACGGTTGAGGAAAAAGTCACTCAACTGGTGAATCAGGCGAGGGCGATCCCGCGCTTGAACGTGCCGGCTTACGACTGGTGGAGTGAATCGCTCCACGGCGTGGCGACCAACGGCACGACCGAATTCCCCGAACCCATTGGCCTGGCGGCGACCTTCGATACCGGCGCCATTCACCGGATGGCCGTAGTGATCGGGACCGAAGGGCGGATCAAGCACGCTCAAGCGCTGCGGGCCGGACATAGCAGCATTTTTGAAGGTCTAGACTTCTGGGCGCCGAACATCAACATCTTCCGTGATCCGCGATGGGGCCGCGGGCAGGAGACCTATGGAGAAGATCCATTTCTCACCGCACGAATGGGCGTTGCCTTTGTCACCGGCATGCAGGGCGAAGATCCGAAGTACTACCGGGTCATCTCTACGCCCAAGCACTATGCGGTGCATAGTGGCCCGGAACCGACGCGACACTCGGCCGACGTGAAGGTCAGCAAGCATGATGAGTTGGATACCTATCTGCCGGCATTTCGCGCGACCGTGACCGAAGCCAAGGCGGGATCGGTGATGTGTGCCTACAACAGCATCAACGGTCAGCCGGCCTGCTCGAACGAATTCCTGCTCGAAGACCAGCTGCGTGGAAAGTGGAATTTTGAGGGGTACGTGGTCTCAGACTGCGGAGCGGTGATTGACATATTTCAAGGCCACAAATTCACCAAAACCCAGCCCGAAGCCTCTGCGCTGTCTCTCCAACGCGGGATGGATAACGAGTGCGTGGACTTCCTGGCCAAGGTAAAAGACGACCATGACTACAAGCCTTACTACGAGGCCTACAAGCAGGGCATTCTCAAGGAGCAGGAGATCGATAGGGCGCTGATCCGCCTGTTCACGGCTCGGATGAGGCTCGGCATGTTCGATCCGCCGGAAATGGTTTCGTATTCGAAGATCGACGAGAAGGACCTGGATAGCGCCGAGCATCGGGCGATGGCGCTCGCGGTTGCCAACCAGTCGATGGTCTTGCTGAAGAATGATGGCACCCTGCCATTGAAGAAAGCCGGGATGAAGATCGCAGTGGTTGGTCCCTTGGCGGACCAGTGGAGATACCTCCTCGGCAATTACACCGGCATACCTTCGCACACGGTCTCCGTGCTTGAGGGACTGAGGGCGGAATTTCCCGATGCCCAAATCACCTACGTACCCGGAACGCAGTTCCTGCGCAACGACGGCGACCCGCTGCCCGCCTCAATGGTAGCGACCGCGGAAGGACAGCCCGGGCTGACGGCAAAATTTTCGACCGGCGACCTGTTTGGAGCGCCGCCGACCTTGCTCGCAACCAAGCAGGTCTCGGGCGTCGAGTTGAAGCCGGAAGACGTCCCCCAGGAAGCAACCGACAAGTTTCCTCTGCTGGTGCAAATGAACGGTTTTCTGGTTCCCTCGCAGACAGGCGACTACAACCTGGGCGTGCGCGCGCAGGGCATGGCCGCCAACGTCACGGTTGATGGAAGACCGGTTGCGCAGGAGTTCATGATGACCGGGATGCAGGCCAAGGTGGGGCGGGTTCACTTGGAGAAGGGAAAGAAAGTTGCCATCCAGGTTGGCTATGCCAGGACGGAGCCTGGTCCGGTTCGCCTAAACTTGATCTGGTCAAAATCGGACCGTTCCCCGGCGCCCGACGCTCTTTCAGCGGCAAAGAATGCGGACGTTGTCATTGCAGTTCTCGGCATCACGAGCGAGTTGGAAGGCGAAGAGATGGCGGTGAGTGAGGAGGGGTTCAAGGGCGGCGACCGCACGAGTCTCGATCTGCCCAAGCCAGAACAAGATTTGCTCCAGGTGGTGGCTGGCGCGGGCAAGCCGCTTGTCTTGGTGCTCAGCAACGGAAGCGCCCTCGGGGTGAATTGGGCCGACAAACACGTGAACGCCATCCTCGACGCATGGTATCCCGGCGAAGAAGGCGGTACCGCGATCGCACAGACGCTTTCTGGAAAGAACAATCCGGCGGGGCGCTTGCCGGTGACGTTCTATACCGGCGTGGATCAGCTGCCGCCGTTTGAAGAATATGCGATGAAAGGGCGTACCTATCGGTATTTTGCAGGCAAGCCCTTGTACCCCTTTGGATATGGTCTGAGCTACACAAAATTCGCCTACAAGGACCTGACCTTGCCGAAAAACGCAATCGATGCGAGCGATGTATTGACGGCGGAAGCGACCGTGACCAACACCGGTAAGCTGGAAGGCGACGAGGTCGCGCAGCTTTACTTGTCGTTTCCAAGCCTGGCGGGAGCTCCGCTGCGGGCTCTGCGGGGATTCAAGCGTGTCCATCTGAAGCCGGGGGAATCGCAAAGAGTGCGATTCGAACTGAAAGATCGCGATCTCAGCATGGTGAGCCAGGCCGGAGACGTGATCATTGCAGAAGGAAAGTATTCGCTGTCGGTGGGCGGTGGACAACCGAATACAGGTGCGCCGACGGTGGCAGGGTCGTTCGAGGTGAAGGGCACCAAGAAGCTGCCCGAGTAGCGGCCTCGGGAAATCCCACTCCATCCATCTTTTCGATCTTGTCGCCGTCAGAGCCCCGCTTCAATGCGGGAGCGAGGGTCGAGCATGTCGCGTAGAGCATCGCCCATGAAGTTGAACGACAACACGGCCAGCATCACGGCCAGCGCGGGGAAGAGCACGAGCTGAGGTGCATCGAACAGATGCGAGCGGCCGTCGTTGAGCATGGCTCCCCAAGAAGCGGTGGGTGGCGGAACGCCTAATCCAAGAAAACTCATCGTGGCCTCCGCGAGGATGGCTCCGGCCATGCCGATTGCGGCTTGTACGATTACGGGCTGAACGATGTTCGGCAAGATGTGGCGCAGCAAGATGCGCCCGTCTGCCGCGCCCAGGGCACGGGCGGCTTCAACATACTCCTTTTCCCGGGCTGCCAAAACCTGCGCTCGCACCAGGCGCGCGTATCCCACCCAGCCTCCAAGCGAAAGAGCAAGCACCAGATTGAAAATTCCGGGGCCGCGGAAGGCGACAAAAGCGATCGCGATCAGGATGCCGGGGAACGACATGAAGGCGTTCATCAAGATGATGTTGACGAAGCGGTCGATAGGGCCGCCATAGTAGCCTGCAATCGAGCCCACGATGAGGCCAACGCTCAGGGACGCCCCGACTACCGAAGCTCCTACAAGCATCGAGATGCGCGAACCATAGATCACGCGGGAAAAGATGTCGCGGCCCAGCTCGTCCGAGCCAAACAGCTGGGACCAGGACGGCTGCGCCAGCCGCGTGGAAAGTTGGATGTGCGCGGGATCTTGGGGGGCGAGGAAGGGCGCGAAGATTGCGCAGGTTGCAAATAACACGATGAACAGCAGCCCGATTGCGGCAAGCGGGTTGCGGCGCAGGATGCGTCGGAAGGAGATGGTTTCAGCGGCCACGTTTGAAAAACTATTGTGACACGCAATCGTGATTGTGCGAAGCTCGCGTCAAAGGCGGTGGGCTGGACTCCTTTCCCGGAGCGCTTGCGCCTTGGAACTCAGAGAGGTGCCCGAAACTAGCCCGAAACTAGAGGGATAGGGCCGGGAGGGCGGCCGCTGCTCAGCCGACCGCCTTCCGATTTGCCGCGCCAGAGGAAGATTGCCAGGACTGAATGCCCAGCATGAGCTCTCTCTCTGGCGGGATTCTGGTTCTATCTCGCGGTGGCTTATTTCGCCACGGTGTGCTGAGAGCTCCCTGCGCCGCTCGATTCGAACTCCT
>Ga0068855_100000168_pt1 | contig 83242 bp, 97 predicted proteins | sample KBSCornC52_FD_66592 | JGI IMG/M metagenome (GOLD analysis project Ga0068855, IMG submission 66592) | Corn rhizosphere microbial communities from Kellogg Biological Station, Michigan, USA - KBS Corn C5-2 | ecosystem: Host-associated > Plants > Roots > Rhizosphere > Soil ...
GCTCGCTTTGTCGTCTCATAAGTGAAATCGGTCATAGAGTTCCTGCGCCGACGTTCCTACAATAGAACCTGTAGTAGGGGGAGGAATATGGGCCTGGCTAGCACGGGAACATCGCTACCGTCAGAAGATCGGGGGAACGACGCTGAAGCGGCACGTGCCGCGCGTATCCGGCAGGATATTACGCGGCTCGGAGCGAATTTGTACGACCTTCTCCTGCCTGAAACGCGGATTCTCCCCTCGCTTGTCCATGCTGACGAAGAAATATGCGGGTTGCTGTACGGGCAATATGTCTGGTCTAATGGCAGCCCTGCGCCGCCCTCAGGGCGTGGCGTACTTGTCGCTACCGACAAACGCGTCCTGCTGATAGATAAAAAACCGCTGTTCGTCCGCTGTGACGAGATCAGCTATGGTTCTGTCAGTGGCGTATCGTATAGCCGCACCTGGATGGCCGAGACGGTACTGTTGCATACCCGGATGGGAGATATACGCATGCAGTCATATAACGGGACTTGCGCGAATAATTTCGTCGCCTACATCGAAGACAAAGTAGTCGTCGCGCCAGCCTGACGCACCTGCCTGTATTGCAAAGATCATAACCAGTTTGCCGACAAGCAGTATAGGGTATGGCTGCGGGTAAATGGAAAGCGGCCGAATTATTCATACTCGCGCTCCTAATGCTTATCCCGGCGCGGGTGTTGCCTGCTCTCGCCCTCGGGATCGTGCCACTGAACCGCGTCGTATCGTTCCTGTTGCCGCTGCCTCTTAGAGGGCTGCATATTTGATGCTTAGGTATGCCACACGGCAACCATCGTTTCCCCAAGAGACGGTTGAGTCTTTTTCATTCTAAGCCGACCTATACTGCAGATCGCGAAGATACGGACATCGGCCTGGAGTTTATTGAGACTGGAATACGAGGTTGGCTTGCCTCGTTGCCCGTGAAGAGCGACGGGCAAGCTTCTGAGCTGCCTCTATTCTTTCGGTGTGGTGATGTTGACCATCCAGTTGATACCGAATTTGTCCTCTAGCCAGCCGAATGCATCACCCCATGATTCCGTTTTTAGCGCTTGCTTTACCTTGCCGCCTTCTGCGAGCATCTCGAACGCTCTCGTAAGCCGTTCGCGGTCGGAGCCCATAAGCGCGAGCGCGAAGTTGTCGCCGACAGTTGGCGGATACTGCGGCATGCCGTCACTGCCCATAATAATTATGCCGTCGGCAGCGAGCCGGGCATGCATGATCGTATCGTTCGGACCGGCGGGTTGCGGAGCCCCGTTCGGGTTGGCGGCGAGCAGGTCCAGTTTGCCACTGAAGATGCCGTGGTAAAACTCCATCGCGTCGCGGGCCTGCCCGTGAAAGTTGATATACGGGCTGATTACGAGTTGTTCCATAGAAGTACCCTCCGTTTATTCTCCCCATTATCTCATTCGCCTCGTATCGGGCCAAGCGCCTTTCCAGCATACCTGGAGCGTTTCACGGGCTGACTTTTCAGGCATCGTGTCAATGATGCGTCAGATACGGTGCAGAGAGGTGGGGACATCATCGTCCTGGCTATGCGCGGACCGCAGCGGTTCAAAGACATCTTGAGCATATGCGCGGCACTTAGTAAGCATACTGAGGATGGCGTGATTGGCCGTCGTGCCGTTGTCTAGACTATGGCTACAGCCACTGGGTTTGGGGGAGGAGTGAATTGCCCGAGAAATATTGCTGCGCCGCTACGGACCATAGCTGGTGGCTATTGCCTTCCGGGATCGGCAGTAACCCGTCACCTTGCTGTTCAAGGCCAAGCAGCTCCTGGCCCTCGCCGATGTGCGACGCGACTGCAGAAGCTGTGACCGCGATACTGCCGAGCGAGAACTTGTTGGCGCCGTAGGCAATCTTTGCCTGCTCGTGCGTCCAGATCTTATCTCCATGGTACTGGTCGGACAGGCTGCTGGCGATATCTTTCGGCGTGCACATGAACCCGAACGGTGTCGACAGTGCTTCCGAGCGCTGCCGGATAGAATCAAATGGCAGGAGATTGCTATAAATAGCCGGAATGTAGGCCAAGGCGTGCAACTCGTCTGAGGACGGTTGCCGCAGCTCATCGGTCTGATCGCGGTAGACGACATACATATCGGAGCGGATAAAGTCGTGGATGCCGGTACGGAACATCGTGTCGGCGATGACGGCGAGATCGTCGCGACCCAATAGCCTGCCGGCGCTCAGCAGGCCGCGGGCTGCCATGAAGTGCGCGAGCGAGAATACGACCGGGTATGTCGGTTCCCGTTTGCCGCCCGCATTCGGCAGGATCGAATCTTTCCAATACGATACAAGGATGGCATAATTCTCGGCCCCTTGCGGCGGGCGCTCCCAGAACAGGTTGTCATCGCCAAGGTGGTCGAGAACGTATTCCGCGGCGCGCTCGAGGCTGTCGGCGTGCCGGCTCAAAAACGTTTCACTGGCCTGGGGATCGAGATGAAGCAGGCCCTCGGCGCCAATCAGGAACAGTGCGGTCGTATCGCAGGCGTTATAGGTGGTTAACTGGTCGCGGCCGTGTACGCGGACACCCGGGAATTCGTGGTGGATCTTGCCCGGCTCTTCCCCGGTTATTGGATCGTGCGTACTGCCCTGGTGACGAGCGCTGACCTCCAGCTGCGCGGCAAGCAGGTCGGACCGCGAAGACAAAATGCCGGCAATCACCGCGTCGCGCGTAAAGTTGCGAGGGTAGCTCGGGAAGCCCGCCGAATAGCGAACCTCGCCGTCTTCTATCTGTTGGTAGATGGCGAACGGGTCGTTCGAAGGCACGACGGCAACTACCTGCGGTTGCGCAGTTTCTGCGGACAATAGCTTACCTGGCCCAGCGGCATCTACCGCTGTAGCCGGTTTCCCGACGCGAGACATATATCCATTGAATCATATCTGGAGCGAGAATCAACTACAAAATGTATAGTGGCAAAAGTTACAGCTAAATAGCCGTTTGGATCGTATATTTGAGGCGCGTAAGGAGGAACGTGTATGGTAAAGAATGATGATAAGCGAAGTACGAAGCAAGCGGACGATACCTTCGATGTGATGGATCCGGACAGTTATCAGAACCCGCAAGAACTAGACGGGTTGGAAGAGGACGTGTCCATGGGGGATGCGCCACAAGAATAACGGTTATAGAAAGGTCCGCCCGAGGTTGCTGCGGTTGATCATGCCGTCTTGCTGTTGACCTTCGCTATATTTGCGTTGAGGCCGTAGACTCAGGGTGGAACGTAGTAGAGGGGGTACAAGTATGGGACGAGCAAACGACGAACAGGATGGTAAGGACAAGGAAAGGCATGGTGAAGATCACAAGCAAGCGCCGCCCAGGCCGGGCATCATGGTAGAACGCGACGTGCCTGCTGACCAAATGACTACTTTGCAGCGGGCGCTCGCCGAGCCGCCTGAGGACGACGATGAGTAGCGTTCAGACAGGATCAAGGAGGGCGTATGTCCGAAGTACGGAACTATCTGGAGCATGAGCAACCGGCAAGCCGCAGGGACCAGGGTTAGGTAGCCTGGGGCGCAGGCGGCTACGATGAAAGCATCCTGGCAAGGATATATTGCCCTCGGGCGCTTAGGTATACCCGTGCGACTGTATGCGGCTACTCAGTCGATACAGCCGAAATTCGTGCAGCTGCACCGCGAAGACCATTCGCCCGTCCAGCGTATTCTGGAGTGCAAGGCCGAGCAACGGCCGATATCGATCGATGACGTGGTTCGCGGCGTAGAGTATGAACCGGGGCGATATATTACCCTGTCCGAACGCGAGTTGGAACGCACGTCGCCGCTGCCCGCGAAGACCATTGTCATTACCCAGTTCAGCAACCTTGATGCCGTCCAGCCGCAGTATTATGAAAAGCCGTACTACGTTGTGCCCGGCCGCGGCGGCGAACGCGCCTATGCGCTCATGCGCGAAGTGTTCGTGCGGACGCATATGATGGCCATGGCCCAGGTCGTGCTGTACGGCAAAGAGCACATCGCCGCCTTGCGGGTAGAGGGTGATCTGCTGTTGCTCCTGGTGCTGCGTTTTGCCGGCGAACTCGTGCCGCGCGACCATATCCGGACGCCACCGCTCACCAAGCCGTCGCCGGCCGAGGTCGAAGCGCTGCAGGCCGTCGTGGAACGCTTCAACGGTCCCTTTTATATGCACGATTATCACGATGAACGGGCGGAGTACATTCGCGACCTGGTAGAGCGCAAGGCCAAGGGTTTGCCCATGCCGCGTTCTGAACGGTCTAAGCCGCAGACAACGCCGGAAGATGACATCGTTCCTATCCTTAGAGATACGCTGAGCGAACGCAGACTGCTGCCTGATGATACGGCGTGAATGGCCCGGACATGGACTCGGCTTCCTTTCCTATCACCCCTGATGGGCGTATAATGATAAGCCATGATACGCCTAACGCCGCGGCTGGAATCAGCCATCCGCGTAGCCGCGCACGCGCACGCTGCGCAAACCCGCAAAGCTTCCGATACGCCGTACGTCATTCATCCGTATGCGGTTATGCTCCTCGTTAGCGAAGAAACGGACGACGAAGATACCTTGGTCGCTGCCCTCTTCCATGACATTATCGAGGATGCACCCCATATCTATTCAGAAGGACGCATGCGCCAAGAGTACGGGCAGCGAGTGACCGATATTGTCCGCGGCGTAACGCACGATGACACTATCCTTGACTGGCACGAGCGGTGTCGCGCTTACATTGCTAACCTGCGCGAGGCGCCGAGAGCATCGGTCATGGTGAGCGCGGCGGATAAGACGCACAACCTCATGGCAACTCTGGATGATTACCGCATTGTCGGCGATGAGGTGTGGAAGCGGTTCCGTACGGGCAAAGTCGACCAGCTGTGGTGGTACTCATCGGTGCTCGACGTCATTAACGATCGCCTGCCCGACTCGCCGCTTGCGGCACGGCTCGCCGAACTCGTTGACGAATTGCGCGATATCGTCTGCGACGTGCAGCCTACTCGCTAGTGTTACCAGTTTTCATGGTCACGTAGTCATCTTCTAGTAGCGCTGCGTGTTCGTGCGTGTCGTCTATGTCGGATAATGTCCGGTCGCGACGGGAAACGCGCGGACTGTATTCTCCGCTTACGGGCAAATGGCTGGTATCGCTCGGGTCATCACACGGGCCGATATATGCCGTATCACTCATGTCACCTCCTTACATCTCCTGACCGACTGCTTCACTGACATCGTTTGGCGAGTTGAACTCGTCATACGGTAAGTTCTGCAGCGTGCTGATAACGTTCTGATCTGCGCCCGCATCACGCGCGTGATTGACCAGGTCGGTCTTACTGCACGGGTAGTCGACCCCGCCTAGATATTTCTCGACTTGTGCTGGATTTGTTGCCATAGTATTCCCCCTCCGTTTATCGTAGAAGCCATTATCACCGTATGAATATGCCAGGAGCAACGAAGAATCCCACACTGGACTGATGGCAATGATTATGTAATGTGCGATATGAGAAGTACTGCTATTGCTTGTATGTCGTGCCGCCTGAGACCCCGAAGAACTGTTCAAGCGTTTGGACGTGTTCGTTGTGCAGTTCGGTGGCGAGCGGTATGCCGATATAGCGGAAGTGCCAGGCTTCGGCACGGTAGCCGGTAATGTCGGTCAAATTGGCCGGATAGCGCAAGAGGAATCCGTATTTGTAGGCATTGGCCGTGATCCATTTACCGCCCGGCGTACCGGCGAAACAGTCGGCGATATTGCAGCCGCCGCTGTCGAGGTCAATGGCCCAGCCTGTCTGGTGTTCACTATAGCCGGCGCGTGCGCTTTCCGAGTCAGCCACAGCCTGCCCGTAGGCTGCAACTTCGCTGTTATACGTCGCGACTTGAGTAGCATACGAGCGGTAGCCGCTGCCAGCCGTAACCGTGTAGCCGGCTGTGGCCGCATCAGCAAACATGGCATGCAGTGCGTTGGCAGCCTCGAGGCGCAGATATTGGCCATTGCCTACGCCCGTAAGATCTGTCGGCGCATAATTGATCGGTTGCAGCGGATGTTGCTTATTGACGACTACCCACGGGCTCGCCGGATCGGTCGTGCTGTGTGCCGTCTTGTCAAATTGCGGCTTCATGACGGGTGAGCCGGCTGTATTTGTCATGTTAGTCGTGCCATCGACGGCCGGCGCGCGGACGTGCTGGATAGTTACGATAGAAGCGAGTGTCACGATCGCCAGGCAAGCGATGCCAACTGGAATAGTGCGCCTACGCATGCATTTAACTATACACGAGCATGCCGGCGTTCAGGATTAGACGGAATTGTTATATACTTTGCGTAAAAGATAAGGGCGCCATATATCATGCCGAAACGTCAGGCTACTGCTGAAGACTACATTGTGCCGCTGGACATGAACGGTCTGTCCGGCCGCATGCTGCACATGCCAGTACCCAAGGGCAAAAAGTCTGAGATACTATTTGTCTACGGACAACACTCATCCCTGGAGCGTTGGTGGGGACTGCTGAAGTACGCGAACCGGTTTGCAGCGGTAACTGCGCCGGATCTCCCCGGCTTCGGCGGCATGGAAAGTTTTTATAAGATCGGTGAGAAGCCGACACTTGATAATTTTGCCGATTATTTAGCGGCGTTTATTAAGATGCGTTATCGGAACCGGAAAGTCGTCGTCATCGGTATGTCGTATGGCTTCGCGGTCGTTACGCGCATGCTGCAGCGCTATCCCGAACTCGTCAAAAATGTCCGGACGCTGGTCAGCCTGGTCGGGCTTACGCGCGCCGATGAATTTACGTTTAATCGGCAGCGCTACTGGTTTTACCGTACGCTAGCCTGGCTGATGGCGCGGCGCCCGCTTGCCCTTCTCTTCCGTTATGTGTGCCTGAACGGGCCGGTATTGCGCGCCACGTATCATCGTACGTATATCGCCAAGAGCAAATTTAAGATGGCTGGCTCGGCCGAGGAACACGCGCGCATGATGGACACGGAGGTGGAGTTGTGGCATGCCAATGACGTGCGCACGCACGCCTGGAGCTTGCATGACCTTCTGACGCTCGATAACACGCGCAAAGTAATTGCCCTGCCCGTCTGGCATATCGATACCGAAAGCGACCAATATTTCAACCACGAGCGCGTCATCAAGCACATGAAGCATGTGTTCAAGGCGGTCTACACGGCGCGCGCCAAACTTCCGAATCACGCGCCCAGCATCATCGCTGACGAGGAAGCCGCGGCCGCGCTCATTCCGGCAAAATTGCGCAAAGCGCTCGCGCGACTGTAACTAAATACAAAATAGCGTTCCCTATAAGCTGCGTAGCAAGCAAACCGAGAAAGAACGCGCATTGGACGGCCTCATCCTGCAATGCTTCGGCCATGTTATGTTCCGGGCCGTAGGTAACGCATTGTCCGGCATGGGTAATCCTAACCTCCGTTGCTTCGGACGGCTGCACAGTATTCGTGAACTCCAAAGCGATACGTTCGCTTGATGAAATGTTATCAATGACGATATCCGCGCTTGTCGAGCGGCTGCCCGGGTACCGTACATCGCTGACGCTCACCGTAAGCAATGTACGGTCGTCGAGCGGGAGGGTAATATCCTGGCTTTCATGGCTTTCGCCCCTGCGTGCGCAACCGTTGTCGATGCGGCTATGGACTAACGTCGTCTCGTTCGGCACGGCCTGAGCCGCCTCAAGGATCACGCGGCATATACCGTTCACATCTTAACCGTGCGCATCATACTTAGCCATGACGATAAACGTGCTCTCGTCAATCTGGCCACCGTAGACTTGCTGCCGGGCGAGCTCCATCCATGCTCCTATTCCACCACAGTATAGGCCATACCGGTCCTGAGTAAATACAGGTATAATAAGGGCGAGTATGAAGATTGGCCTTGTCTGTCCGTACAATGTTGCACTCGGCGGCGGCGTCCAGGAAATTGTCCGGGCGCTGCGTGAGCACCTGGAAGCGCGCGGCCATACGGCCAGGATCATCACCGCGCAGCCGCGCGATCTTTCCGGCATTGACACAACCGGTATGATCTTCCTTGGCACGGCAATCGACTTGCGTTGGCCGAACCATACGACGGCGCCGTTATCATCGAGTATCAGCATGGAAGCCGTCGAACAGGTCATCGAGACGGAAAAGTTTGATATATTGCACTTCCACGAGCCCTGGGTGCCGGTTCTTAGCCGGCAGATCCTGAGCCGCAGCCAGAGCGTCAACATCGCGACGTTCCACGCTAAAGTGCCGGAGACGATCATGAACCGGACGCTGGCGAAAGTTGTTACGCCGTACCTGAGGACTGTCTTGCGCGACTTGCACGAGCTAACTGCCGTGTCCGAACCGGCGGCAGAATATGTAAGCAGTCTGACCGAACGGCCGATCACTATCATTCCAAACGGCATCGACCTGGATCGCTACGCATTTACGCCGCATCCTGAGGCGTCATCGCCGCGAACCATCCTGTATGTCGGGCGGCTGGAGCATCGCAAAGGATTGAAATATCTTCTACGTGCTTATCAATTGCTGAAGCAAAGCGGCGAGGATGTGCGCCTGCTCATCGTAGGCCAAGGGCCGGACCGACCGCGCCTGGAACTATTTGTCAGCGAAATGGGAATCGCCAATGTGACGTTCCTTGGCTATGTCGGGGATGATGAGAAGATTCGCCTGCTTGAGCGCGCTGACCTCTTCTGCTCGCCCGCTGTTTTTGGCGAGAGCTTCGGGATTGTCTTGCTCGAGGCCATGGCGAGCGGCACGGTAGCGGTAGCAGGCGATAATCCGGGCTACGCGTCGGTCATGCGCGAGCTGGGCGCCTTGTCTCTCGTCAATCCGCGGGATACCACCGAGTTTGCACGGCGGCTCAAACTGCTGCTCGATGAATCGAGCTTGCGCCGCGCCTGGCAGGCCTGGGCTAAACCGTATGTCCGGCAATTCTCCTATGAGCGGATTGTCGACCAGTACGAGCATCTCTATAAAACGGCGATCGAGACTCATGCTACAAGAACATTCACGGGTGCCTAACGCGCCGCATCTCAAGATCGGCCTCGTGCTCGACGACTCGCTCGACCGTCCTGATGGCGTGCAGCAATATGTGCTGACGATTGGCGAATGGCTGCGCTCACGGGGCCACGATGTGCACTACCTCGTTAGTTCGACGTACCGCGAAGACGCGGAAGGGATACATTCGCTTGCTCGCAATATCGGCGTACGTTTTAACGGTAACAATATGCGCATGCCGCTACCCGCCTCGCCTTTTTATATCAGGCAGTTGCTGAAGCGCGAACACTTCGATGTGCTGCATGTGCAGATGCCGTACAGCCCGTTTCTGGCGGCCCGCATCATCAATGCGGCCAGTGACGATACGGCAGTCGTCGGCACATTCCATATCGTGCCGCACCGGCGGTACGTGGGTATAGCCAGTCGGGTCCTGGCGGCCATGACCATCCGCTCGCTGCACCGATTCGACGCCGTAATGAGCGCCTCGGCTCCTGCCCAATCATTTGCCCGCACGGCCTTTGGTATCCGCAGCGAGGTGATTCCGAACGCAGTCCGAGTAACCGATTTCCGGCACGCAGAGCCGTTTGCAAAGCGCGGTGCGGCGCTGCAGGTGCTGTTTATGGGGCGATTGGTCGAGCGCAAGGGCTGTATGATCCTCTTGCAAGCGTCGCGGCTTCTACGTGATGATCCGTCGGCGCCAGACTTCCAGGTGACTGTTTGTGGCCGCGGACCGTTGTCGGTAGACCTGGAGGCTTATGTACGCGACAACCAATTGCAAGATATCGTCACGTTCAAGGGATTTGTGCCGGAGGGAGAAAAGCCGCGCTACTTTGCATCCGCAGATGTCGCAGTGTTCCCGAGTAACGGCGGTGAGAGCTTCGGCATCGTACTCGTCGAGGCGATGGCCTCGGGGCGGTCGGCGGTACTTGCGGGCGATAATGTCGGCTACCGCAGCATACTCGGCGACTGTCCGGGCAACGTTCTGTTCGACGCTAATGATCCCCGCGCCCTGGCTGCGGCGCTGCGGGAAGTCATGGAAAACGCAGCTATGCGGCAACACATTGCTACTTGGCAGTCACGCCACGCACGCTCATTCGATGTCGGTTTGATCGGCCCCCGTATCCTGCGGCTTTATGCTTCCGCATTGCGGGAGCGCCGTAATGTGCGATAATCATTCATATGTCAGCACTCTTCTCTCGATCCGGTCCTAAGGAAATTTCCCTGACTATCACGGCGCGGACATTCTTCAAAGTTTTACTCCTTATCCTAGTTACTATCATTCTGCTTGCTATGTTGAAGCGAGCCGAGTACGCGCTGACGCTGATCTTCATCGCCTTCTTCTTGGCGGTGGCCTTGAATGCGCCGGTCAGCTGGGTGGAGCGCCATTTGCCCGGCCCGTTGCGCGGCAGCCGTTCTTCGGCGACATCGCTAGCGTTTCTCATCGTCATCATCGTGCTCGGCGCGTTCATCGCGAGCATTACGCCGCCGATTGTGCGCCAAACTCAGTCGTTTATCTCAAACGCGCCGAATATTGTGCAATCCCTGCGCAGCGATAACAGCGGCGTGAACCAATTTGTCGAGCGCTATCACTTGCAAGGACAGATTGACCAAATGTCGTCCGAACTGACCGACCGCTTAAGAAATAGCACCGGTACGGCGGTGGCGGCCATTGAACAGGTTACAAGCAGTATATTTTCGCTTGTTACGATCCTCGTGCTAACTTTTATGATGCTCGTAGAGGGGCCGATGTGGCTGGCTGCATTGCGCCAGATCTTGCCAACCGACCGACGGGCGTATGCGGACCGGCTGTTGAAGGGCATGTACAAGGCGGTCAAAGGTTACGTTAACGGCCAGGTTGCTTTGGCGGTCATCGCCTCGTTCATGTTGCTGCCCGGATTGCTGATTTTCCGCGTGAGTTATCCCGTCGCGCTGATGGCCGTTGTATTCATCTGCGGCCTTATCCCGATGGTCGGGCATACCATCGGCGCGATCATTGTAACGTTCATCGCGCTATTTACCTCGCCATGGTCAGCCGTTGGCATACTTATCTACTATATCCTCTATCAGCAGATTGAAAATTACCTGATTCAACCGCGGCTCCAGGCCAACACAACGAGTCTGTCACCGCTTATCGTATTGGTTTCTATTGTGGTCGGTGTCAGCTTCGGCGGCCTGCTTGGCGGTTTGGTGGCTATTCCGGTGGCCGCTTGCCTGCGGGTCTGGATCGTCGACTACTTGCACGAGCGCAATTTGCTCGATACCGAGCATTCCACGGCCAAAGCGGCTAGCTAGATTAGCTGCGAAACCATACCGCACCGTTTGGCGTATCGCGCAGGCCGATGCCCCGGTCTTCAAGCTGTTTGCGCAACCGGTCGGCCTTATCCCAATCTTTTGCCTGCCGAGCCGATTCACGGTCGGCGATCAGGTGTTTTTGCTCCGGCGAGATATCCGGCGTGCTGTCGAGTAACTGCAAACCGAGCAAGTTGTCTATCGTCTGAAGCCATTTGTTGAAGTGTTCGGTTGCGGCTGACGTAACACCATTCCGCTCAAATTCGTCCGCCGCTAAAGCGATCGTTTCCAGAACGGCCGGCGTGTTTAAGTCGTTGGCAATCTCGTCTTGTATCTGCCGGGTACTTTGGTCGATGAACGTCTGTTGCGCATCATCGGCGCGATCGGCAACCTGGTGCCGGAGTTCGGCAATGTTACGCAATGCTTTCAAACGGTTTTGAGCCGCTTCGAGGTTGTCAAAACTGAAGTGGGCCTGGCTGCGGTAATGGCTCTGTAATGCCAATAATCGGAATGCGAGCGGGTCGTAGCCCTTATCTACGATGTCTTTGAGGGTGTAGAAGTTGCCGAGACTCTTGCTCATCTTCTTGCCGTCAACGAGGATGTGCTCGTTGTGGACGAAGACGCGCGCATATGCCGGGTCGGTCTTGCCGGCGGTGCTCTGCGCAATCTCGTTCTCGTGGTGCGGGAAGATAAGGTCGATGCCGCCCGTGTGGATGTCGAACGGCTGCCCGAGGTTGCTCGTGCTCATGACTGAGCATTCGATGTGCCAACCCGGACGCCCGCGAAAATCGCGGCCATCAAGTTCAAAGTCCCAGGCCGGTTCGCCGGGTTTCTGGGTCTTCCAGAGCGCGAAGTCCTGCGCGGACGCTTTGTCGTATTCGTCGTTCTGGATACGCGACGTAGCGGTTGAGCCGGCGGTGACAGGGCTGAGCTGTCCATATACCTTGCCGCTCGCCTCGTAGGCGCGGATCGAGAAGTAAATGCCGTCGTCGGCGACGTAAGCGAAGCCGCCTTGCCGCAACTGACGGATAAGCTCCTGCATGGCGTTGATGTTGTCGGTCGCGCGCACGAACATGACAGCCGCAGTGTCATTGCCGACTGCCTTCATGTCGGCGAAAAATATGTCCGCATACTCAGTCGTCAACCGCTTGAGGGCCTCCATTGGCTCAAGGTCGGGGTAGCGCTGGCGACTGCGCGCGATGGTCTTGTCGTCCACATCTGTCAGGTTCATGATGTGCTTGACCGGCTTGCCGCTGAGCGCAAGTGCGCGCCGCAACGTATCCGCGGCAATGAAGGCGCTGAGATTGCCGATGTGTATTGAGTCATAGACAGTCGGACCGCAGGAGTAAACGCGGTAGGTTTTACCGTCCATCGGCGAGACGTCCACCACTTGTCGTGCCAGAGTATTATGCAGTTTCATCAGCGGTATCCTTGTTTAATGCAGTAAGGAGTTCGGTAGCACGGGCAATACACTCTGACTTCACTTCATTGAATGGACGGCCTAGCGTCTTGAACCCGGCAGCATAGGCGTGGCCGCCGCCGCCGAGCGACTCCGCCAAGTCGGCCGCGACGCCGTAGCCTCCATTGGCGCGAATCGCGCCGGTAACGTGTCCGTCGTCGTACGTCTTAAAGACAATCGCTACTTTGGCGCCCGTAATCTGCAGCATGTCCCCTTGCACGAGCGCAACGGGATTATATAACGGGCTGAACTCATTGATCTCGTTCTGCGGTACGGTTACCGAAGTTATGGCGCCGTCTGCATGTAGTTCGGTCCGCTCGAGCAGCTTACCCTTGTAGTAATAAATCTCCGGAGGCATTTTGTTAAACTGGCGGCGCTTTTCTTCGAGCGCGGTACGGTCGGCACCGAGCTCGACCAAATCCGCCATGACGCGGTACGTAGCGGCAGTTGCCAGATTGTTCGCGAGTCCTTGCGTATCGGCGAGAATACCAGACATCATGGCCTCGCCGCTTGCCGCGTCAATAGTCCAGCCGAGCTGTTTGCCTAGGTTAAAAACAATTTCGCTGGTGGAACTGGCGTGTTCGTCGACAAGCGTGCTTGTCGCGAAGTCGAGCCGATTCTGCACGGCGGCATGGTGGTCGAGGACGATAGCCGGTTTGGCCTTCAGCCATCCAAGCTGGCCGGATGCTTCGGTATTGGCAAGCAGCGTATACGTGCTGACATCGACGAAAATACTGAGGTCGAACTGTTTTGGCAACTCGGTGACAATACGGTCCCAGCCGGGCATATAACGCAAATAGCCGGGCATATCGACACTGCAGTAAAGTGTCACGGTCTTGCCTAAGGCATCCAGCATGCCTTCCAGCGCCAAACTGCTGCCGAGGCTGTCCATGTCGGGGTTGTCGGCCTGTACGACGACGATATGATCCGCAGGGCCGACCAGCTCGTTGATCTTCTCAGCTTCGCGGTACATCGTTGCTCCCGGTTATTTTCTTCAGCTTATCGTATAGGTACGGGTATGGCCAGGCGAATTCCGAAGAATGCAGAAACTCTATCGGCTTCCATGCTATCGCCGCGACATCGTCGGCTGGCTGCATGACGCCTTCCCAGCGCCGGCAGACGAAGGCAAAGTCCGCGGCAGTATCATTCTCGTCATAATGGTTGAGCGAACTGTCGGTTAGCTGCAGGTCGTCCTGATTCAGCGTGATGCCGAGTTCTTCTTGTGTCTCCCGTATAGCCGCTTGGTACGGGTCTTCATTATAATTCAGGAAGCCGCCCGGGAAATCATACTTGCCTTTCTGGGGGCCATGGGCACGCTTCGAGAATAGTACTTCGCCGCGGTCGTTGATGAAGATAACGCTGCAGGCCGCGTGCGGGTTATTGTGGTACCTGTGGCCATTGGCGCACTCGTAATCTGTCTGGTTCAGCTTAGTGAGCGGCGCCGCGCACTCCGGGCAATAGTTCAGCTTCATAGCGCTTGCCTGCCTTCTAGGGCGCGGCTCAGGGTGATCTGATCGGCATACTCGAGGTCGACGCCGATCGGCAGGCCGCGTGCCAGGCGGGTTAATTTCACCTTGCGGCCGCCTAGTTGCTGCTGAATGTACAGTGCCGTTGATTCGCCTTCGACGCTGGCGTTCGTCGCCAGGATGACTTCCTCCACCTTGTCTTCGTCGATGCGTTTGATAAGCTCGCGGATATGCAGCTGCTCGGGGTTGATGTTATCTATCGGCGAAATCAGGCCGCCAAGTACGTGATATGTGCCGTGGTACTGGCCGGTCGCCTCGATGGCGACAATGTCGAACGGTTCGGCCACCACCGCGATGGTTTTCTGGTCGCGCGATGGGTCGGTATAGAGGTCGGAGAGCTCTTGTCCGGCCGGCACGAGCGCGAAGGTCTTCTTGCAGTAGCCGATACCGTTGCGGAGGTTGCGCAGCGTGTCTGCTAAGCGGTCCGCCTGCCCGCTGTCATGTTTCACGAGGTAGTATGCGTAGCGTTCGGCCGTACGCGGCCCAACGCCCGGTAGGGCGCCAAAGGCTTCGATAAGATTGGTCAAGGCGGGTGGTAAGATTTTCACGGTTGTTTCACGGAGAAAGTGATCCGGCGCGGCGTTTAGAGACCTAAGCCGCCGCCTAGCGCGCCCATCATCGGCTGCATTTTCTCGGCAGCCGTCTTCTGGCTTTCCTGGACGGCAGCGCGGACAGCATCTTCGATCCAACGCTCCAACTGGCCAATGTCGTCCAGGTCGACGGCTTCAGGATCGATGATGACTTTTTTGATCTTCTGCGCACCTGTAATCTGTACTTTTACGGCGCCCTCTCCTGCCTCGACGGTAATGACTTCGTTCTCGAGCTCTTTTTGGAGCTTCTTCATTTTTAGCAGCATCTTGGCCTGGTCAAACCGGCTCATTGAAATCGCCCTCCTTTCTGCGTGTATGGGCTAACGGGATTTATGTACCTATTGTAACAGATTATTCCCTACGGTGCGCCGGCTAGAACTTGAGTTTGTAATGGTATGAAGCGGCCGTATCGGGGTTATGCGGCCAGGCTACGAAATACTGCTGTAGGTTGTATGCGCAAGCCAGTGCAACGGCGAGGCTTACGACAGCGATGCCGGCCCCCCGCGCGAGCTGATTGCGCGGGAACATGCGCAGCCAGAAATGAAGCACATAGGCGATACCGGCGACAACGATGAGGTAGAGCGTTGGCACGAGGACGCTGAGCGTCACTGCTCCGCCGAGCGCGGCGAGCACGACGCTAATCACCACGTAACCGGCGAGCAAATGACTGCGTGCGGCGCGGAAATGCCGTGCATAGAATACGACGCCGGCGAGGAGCATGAGGGATAAGAATACGCCTAAGATTGGCAGTTGTCCGAGCCATAATCCAGGACGGAGCGGCGCTCGGTAAACTACCGCCAGCAGTACGCGGCCAATATTAGTCAGCATGGGTTGCCATGCGGCGAACTGCTCAGGCAGCCCAAGCCAGGTCCGCCACAGCGCGAGGTGATACGCGACGGCAGCAGCTATAGCCCCTAGGCCTCCGAACGCGATGACGGGCCAGAGCAGTTTTTGCCACAATGCCTTGAAATCACGTACCGCGCTCCATAGCGCGCCCGCTTGCAGCGCTATGCCGAACAAAACGAACCAGGCCATGCCAGGCACAAAAAGTACCGCGATATTCGTGAGCAACCAGGCATAGAGCATGAGCGGGCTGTCGCCGTGGTCATAGAGGCCGATATGAACCGCAATGAGCGCGAGTATCGACACGATATACATGATGTCCGGACCGGCAAAGCGCCCAACGTGCAATAGCCACGCCGAGGTCAGGAATAAAAAGAAGCCAAATACCGTGCTCCGCGGCCCGTGCCAGCGGTGGAGGATGCTCACAAATAGGACTAAGGCGATAAGCAAGATTGCAGCGCTCGGCAAACGAGCCGACAGTGAACTGTCAAACGGTAAAAAGTGTGCGGCCCAAAGTAGCGCTTTGTACGGAGCATTGGTAGGATCGGCGAGCAATGCGTGCCAGTCGCCTGCCGCGTTCCAAGTACTTTTCTCCTGCGGCGACAACGACGGCACAAGAGCATTGAGCCGGTAGCCGAATACGAGCAGGGCCAGAATGGCCGCTCCGGACCATGTGAGCATACGGCGCCCGTACGTGCGCAAGAATGAGTTTCGTCTGGTTGTGCGAGGCATGGTGGTTATTATCTCAGGCTACCCTAGTTGGCGAACGGGTCTCCCTTGGCGGAACGTTTGGTATCGAGTGAGCGGAATCGTTGTTTCTCGTTATCGAAATACAGCTCGACATTACCGGTAGGCCCGTTGCGGTGCTTCTTGACCAGTATATCAGTAATCTTCTTGCGGTCGGTTTCGGGGTTGTAATATTCTTCACGGTAGATGAACGCTACCACATCGGCATCCTGCTCAATGGCTCCGGATTCTCGCAGGTCTGCAAGCTGCGGTATCTTGTCCGGCCGGCTCTCGACGGAACGGCTGAGCTGCGACAATGCCAGGACGGGTACGTTCAACTCGCGGGCGACGCCTTTCAAGCCGCGGGAAATCTCGGAGATTTCCTGTACGCGGTTGCCCTCGCTCGCATAACGGCCGCCGCCGCTCATCAGCTGCAGGTAATCAACGATGATAAGTCCGAGCGGGTGCTGGTGGGCTTCGCGCCGCGCTTTTGTCCGCAGGTCGCTGACCGTAACGCCCGGCGTGTCGTCGATGTAGATCGGCGCTTCCCCGAGCGGGCCGAGCGCCTGGCCGATTTTCTCGTAGTCGCTGTCAGTCAGATTGCCGTTGCGGATCGACCAAGCGTTGACGCCGGATTCGATAGATAATAGGCGGTCCGCGATCTGGTCCTTGCTCATTTCGAGCGTGAAGATGAGTACAGGCTCGTGCGTGTTGACAGCTACGTTGCGCGCCAGGTTGACGGCGAGGGCGGACTTTCCCATGCTCGGGCGTGCGGCTAGGACGATGAGGTCGGACCGTTGGAAGCCGGCCAAGATGTCGTCGAGGTCTTTGAAGCCGGTCGGTATGCCGCGGATCTTCTTCTTGTCCTTATGCAATTCGTCGAGGCGCTCGAAGCTTTCGACGAGAATCTGCTCCAGGCTGATGACGCCCTGTTTCGTCTGCTGCTGGCCGACCTTCATCATTTCGGCCTCGGCTAACTCGATGAGGTCCTTGAGCTTTTTCGTTTCGTCCTGGGCGAGCAGACTCAGTTCTTTATTGATGCGCATAATCTGGCGGCGAACGGATTTCTCGGCGACAAGTTCGGCATAGCTCTCGACGTGCGAAGCGGTAGGCACGAAGTTTGTTAGTTCTGTCAAGTAGGCGGCGCCGCCGATCTGGCTGAGGCGCTTCTCGGCCTTCAGCTGGTTTGAGAGGGTAAGGACGTCGATTGCCTTGCGGTCCTCGTAGAGGGCCTTAATAGCGCCGTAAATGTAGTTATGGCGTGCGTCGTAGAAGTCTTCCGGCGTCAGCTTGTCAGAGATTTTGACAATGGCGTCATTGTCGATGAGTACGGCGCCAAGCACGCTTGCCTCGGCCTCCAGGTCGTAGGGCAGCGCGTTCCCCCCGATCAGTGTTGCGTCCATAGGCCTATTATATATCCCCCGAAGCCCAAGGGCTTAGAGTACTTCCCCGCCGCCGAAAACAGCGCTAATGGCGCCGAGAACGGGGGTAGTGACCGTCGGATCGGCAGGAATGGCAGCGGTGGGTACCGGCGCGGGCGGCGTAACTGTCTTATCGAAACGGCATTCGATGGAGAAATGCTCGCCTGTAACTTCTTCAAGGGTGGCCGCGATGATCTTCTTATTTTTGGCATCGGCAGCGCGTTTCTGATGGAAGGCGTAACCGAACGTCAGCGTTACTTTGCCCGGCCGGAACTCAGGCTGAGCCATACGGATGATGCCGTAGAGCGTATTGTACTGCTTCTTGAGCGACTCCAAGACGAGTTGCCAGGCAGTCTCATAGGATGCGGCGTGTTTTGGTGGCGATACTTCGGGCGTTTCTGCAGGCTCTTCCTGGGCGTCCGGCGTGTCTTCGGCTTTAGGCGTGGATTCTGCAGGAGGCTGCTTCGTAAGCGGCGGTTCAGGCGATGGCTCTTGCTTCGGCTTTGCTACGGGCGGCTTAATCGGGGCAGGCATTGCTGTTGCGGCATGCGGCAGCGACTCTAGCAAGGTAAGCTCGAGCAAGCGGTCGGGGTCGTGCGAGGCGGGTACGTCGATGAGCCGCTTGAGTAGGCTGATCGTCTCTTGGGTATCGAGCGGCGGCGTGCCGGCTAGCAGTCGATCGCGGAGAACTCCGGCGAGCTGTTGCGCTACCGTGCCGGCTTGGTAGCCATCCGTCTTCAGTGCGGCGAGCGCCTGGACAACTTGCATCGCGTCGTTGGACTGTATCGCTTGTACAAGCGTTGCTATGATCGAATTAGGCGGGATGCCGAGGAGCTTTTCGATGGTCGCACGCGTCACGCGCTTGCGGGCGCTGGCGGCTTGATCGAGTATGCCGATACTGTCGCGGAAGGCGCCGCCGCCGTGCTCGGCAATTAGTTCTAGCGCGTCGTCGGCAATGTCGATATGCTCTTCGTCGGCAATATGACGCAGATGCCCGACGATCTGAACGAGCGGAATCGGTTTGAACATAAAGCGCTGCGTCCGGCTGACTATGGTCGCAGGTAACTTGTGCGCCTCGGTAGTGGCAAGGATGAAGACGGCGTGTGCCGGCGGCTCCTCGAGCGTCTTGAGCAAGGCGTTAAATGCGGCCGTCGTCATCATGTGGACTTCGTCGATGATGTATACCTTGTACGTTCCGCTTGCCGGCGCGATATACACTTTGTCGCGCAAGTCGCGTACTTCGTCGACGCCGCCGCTTGAGGCCGCATCGATCTCAATGATGTCGAGGTGATTGTCCTCGCCGGTGTACGACAGGCCGTTCAGCTCGTGCGCCAGGATGCGCGCGATGCTCGTCTTACCGACGCCGTGGGGACCGGTGAACAGATACGCATGGCTGATGCGCCCCGTCTCAATCGCCCGTTTGAGCGTCCGCGTGATGTGCTCCTGCCCGACGATTTCATCGAGCGACTTCGACCGGTATTTACGGTATAACGCCTGCCCCATCGTGCTATGTATTATAAACGCCTACGGAACGTATGCCTGTTGTGCAATATGTTGCATATGATTCAGGGGGCGATTCTAGAAAGGCTAGCATCGGTTTGCCGACGTGCGGATAGTTGCGCGAATAAAAGTTAGGAACGAACGACTCGCTCGTAAAACAGAGCCAGAGCGATTTTGGCACTAAGCATCGGAAGAAAACCGCTCGGCTGCTTTTCGGGTTTTATAGTGCCGCTTCGAGGGCGGCCCACTCGGCGTTCGTGTCGTCCTCGGGAATGTTGGCGCTAACCTGGTCGCCAGGCTTGGCCTTGAAGTATGTGACGCTGGCGAGCAGGACGCGGAAGTTACGGCCGTTGACATCGATAAAGTAGTGGCCGTTCTCGAGCTTGAGGGTTCCGACGACCTGCTTGCGCGGAATGGGGCCAATTTGCTTATACAGGAACGTGCCGTCCTCGGCGATAGTGAGCTTCAGGATATCCCCCTGGACGAGCTTGGACTTACTGGCGTAGTTGGCCGGTACCGGATACGTCTTGCTGTCGCTGCCCATCATGTTTTGACCATCGAATACACCTTCGATAATCTTGCCAAGGCTCTCCTCGCGGGCGAGCGGCGCAACTTTCTCATCATCACCAACCAGGCCGAGCAACAGTTCGGTTGCGGCAGCTAAATTCGTCTCAGCCTCCTGTATCAGGGAGCGGAGTCGTTTGATTTGTTTGTCTGGTATGTTTGCCATGGCCTTTTGTCTCTCCAAACCTTTTTCTGGCACCTCTTACACCTAAACCTACCATGTTTGGCGGGTTAAGTCAAAAACTTCGTTTTTCTGTGGATAAACTTCCGATTCGACGAACGATAGTTACGTATGGCGAGTATGGTATACCCAATAACTAGCACTCCCGCAGGGACGATTTGCAACATGATGAATTGAGTCGCCACGCTGTTTACTTTGGGATCGGCCACGGGTTCCGCGAAAGCTAGCATGAATATAACGCTCAGCGGTAGCGATAGCAACACGAGCAACCACGGGAATGCCCGTACCTTCACCCGCCTGCGCAACAAAATCAGTAATAAAGGCAAGATGACCAACGCCGGGAATTCGGTTATTTCAAGTAGGCTGAACAGCGGATTGCGGTATGAGGGCGATCCCGTTAAACTCGAGCTGTATAGTCCCAGATCGCCGCCGGACGCGTCAATCCTCGCTTCACCTAATACAAACAGGAAACAAGCCAGGAACAATATCGTCGTAAGCAATAGGCCCAGGGATAAAATGATTTGCTTGCGGATGGGTTGATAGTTCATACGCGCATAGAATAATAAGCCGCTCCCGAGAGAGCGGCTTATCTATATTGGCTAGCTTACGCCAGTTCGACAGTAGCGCCAGCGGCTTCAAGCGCCTTCTTGGCGGCTTCCGCGTCGTCTTTCTTAGCGTGCTCGAGGATAGTCTTCGGAGCACCGTCGACGAGCGCCTTAGCTTCGCCGAGGCCAAGCTGCGTCAGGTCCTTGACGGCCTTGATAACGGCGACTTTCTGTGCGCCGGCGTCCTTCAGGACAACGTCGTATTCAGCCTTTTCTTCGGCGGCCGGAGCACCTTCACCTGCTGCCGGAGCGGCGACTGCTGCAACTGCAGCGGCCGGCTCGATGCCGTATTCATCCTTCAGGATGGTCTTCAGTTCGTTTACTTCGAGGACAGTGAGCTTAGTCATTTCCTCTGCGAGTTTCTTCAAATCTGCCATATATTCTCCTTAATTGATATGCAGCGGGTTATGCCGCTTTGGCCGCAACGCCGTCAAGCAACGCATGCAAATTGCCGGAAAGGCCGTTCGTAATGTCGTTAAGCGGAGCGGTAAGCGTGGCGATAACCTGAGCGATGAGCTCGTTCTTGCTTGGAAGCGCGGCCAGAGCCTTTACTTCGTCAGGGGTCAGGAACTTGCCATCTGCGCTGATTGCGCCGGTGAACACGATAGACGGGTTCGCCTTGGCAAAGTCAGCGAGGACTTGGGCGGGTGCCACTTCGTCGTTGGCGTTGAACGCATACAGTAGCATGCCTTCTAGCGTACTGGCGTCGACATTCTTGAGGTCTTCGACTTGCTTGAGGGCCTGGCGAACGAGACGGTTCTTCGCAATCTTTACTTGGGTGCCGTTGTCGCGCGCTTTGCGGCGCAAGCCCTGCAGCGCCTTCACGGTCGTTCCCTGGTATTGGGCGACAACAGTCATTTTAGACGTGCTGAGCAGGTCCGCAACTTCTGCGACGACGGATTCTTTCTTTTCTCGTGTTAGAGCCATGTAATTCTCCAATTACTGGTGCTGAGCCTGATTATCGACCGCAAATCAAGCTGTTTGTTGCCAAACAAAAACGCCTTTGTTTCCAAAGACGTGCAAACTCTTCCTGGAGGAAGATGATTGTTTGTACCTCGGCGACATAATTAAGGATTTCTCCCGTCGCTGTCTTTGGCAACTTGCTCTATAGTATATACGTTATAAGGCTATCAGTCAAACTGTATATAAAGAAAACGCCGGGGCGAGAACAGATAGGAGAGGAGAGAAGGTGCATCACAGCACGTGATGTACATGATGATTTCTCTTCCATCATCCGGATCCGTTCCCGTCACCGGCGAGGTCTGGCGGTTAGGCGTATTCGAGGTAGGTCAAACCCAGTAGGGCGAAATTTGGCCGAGGGTCGGCAACGCGTAGGCACGTTCGGCCTGGCGTCGCGTCTGAGTCTGAGCTGTCGCCAATGACTGCGTGTTCGGTAAGGAGCACCGTATCACCCTCGACGGTTATACCGTCGGGCGAGAATATGCGCTCCACGTGCTTCAGTACCAGGGTATGGGTCACCCAGTATCCGCTGATCGACTCGCCTTGGTCATGAAACACGATCTCCCCACCGGACGCGAGCGCTTTTTCAAGCTTAACGTCGTCAACGTTCCACATCATGCTTCCCTTTCTAGGAATGTGTTCACTTCTAGCGAGCTACTGGATTCACGAGACAGAGCCGGGTGCCTTCTCCTTCAGCGGAAGCGAGAACAACATCACGGATAGTATCGTGCATCTGACCATCTTCATCGAGGAGGCCACGTTCATGGAGGACTGTGACTGCATTGCCGAAGGGCTTGTGGTTCGGATTACGAGCTATCTCGACTAGCTCGTAAAACGCGGTGAAGTTTGCTCTCAAAAGATCTTCTAGGCTGACAGTGATAGCTACCAGTGTTGCCTCAAAGACTTTTGCACCAGTACGCAGCTCAACTAAGTCCAACGGACCCTGTGACATGATCTTTGTTCCTTTCAAGGAACGTGTCTCTTTTGTCTCCAAAAGAGGCGAAAGTCTTAACCGCTAAGACTTTATATATAATACAACGAAAGCGCAAAAATGTCTATTCCCAGTGTCGATTGGATGAACGCAAAGCTGGCATTTGTCTGCCTAAGAATCATGGGTGAATCTCAATGGCTTTAGCCTAAAAAAATGCTGCGGGCCTACAGTAGACTGATCCGTTATGGGCCGGTACGCAGACTAGAATAATCAGGAGCATTGTGTTATAATGTCCGGGTTTTCATCAACGGATGAAGACGAGGCTTAACAAGTCAGTGAGAGTGCTCTGAGAGTACTCGCCTACGCGTGGAGGACATCATGAAGACGTTCCAAAAACTGATGGTTGTTCTGACCGTCATGCTACTGGTAGCGGGTTTTACCTGCTGCCTCGCGGCTTGCAGCCTTTTCACCGGGACATACGAGCCCGTCTCGTATGGCAACAAGGACGGTAGCGAATGCTACTACGTCGTATACCCGGGTGAAGTTGCCACGCTCAAGCAGCACCACAAGTGCAAAAATGGCGCCAAAGCCGTTCCAGGGCCCGTGTTCTACGTGGCTCGCTATTACCCGTACCTATCGGGTGCATTTTATCGGGATACGTATGTACCGACATCGGCGCGGACGGCCTACGATGGCTATATGGCTTCGTTCAAATCGGCTCATGCGGCTGATATCAAGGCAAACGCGCCTAAAGCGCAGTACGTCGATGAGAACGGCAACGTGTCGTCTGGCAGCAATATAGGTGTCACTGATGACGGGACGCATATCTCATCAACGGATAATTCGTTCGGTGACACGGGCAGCGAGATCGGTACCGATCCGCATAGCGGCACTATTGGCGATCCCCACGGGACCGACCCGGGCGGTACTCACGGCGGCGTACCCGACCACCCTGTCATACCCGTAGAGAAGTAGCCGTACCTCACTTCCTGGTCATTCGTGACCCGGAAACCATACTGACTTCGTAGGAAGCCAATCTATCCCTATTCCGGGGTCGGCTGCTGAAATTCTTCGGTGTTAGGCGGTTAATACCCCAATACTAAAGAACTTCTTAGCAGCTGCCCCGTCTTACTCACGATTCCTTTTCTTGTTAAGTAAGAGGGCTTATGAGTAGGATATCTTCGCTTAGAATGTTTCATCACGGCCAGTTGGCATGCCGGCCGCGCGGCTTATCATGAAAAATTGCTATTTCTTTTGCGTATCCATTCGGTTTGCGGCGCCTAAGGTGTCGATCTGGCTGAGCTTGAACTGTGTGTAGCGTTCGGCGGCCAGGCGCGCCAGCTCGGGGTCTTCGTCCTGGTTCACGAACTTCATCTGTTCGGCGAGGAGCGGATGGATTTCAGCAAGTTTCTGGTGCATGGCGAGAACGAGTTTGCGGTAGCCGGGGTGGCCCTGCGGACTGGTGCGGAGTTCGTGCAGGTGGAACGCTTCGCGGGCGTTATACGTGACCTTCCAGCGCATCCGGTGGCCGAGCAGCGTCGCGTACTGGGCTTCGTCGGTATAACCCGCTTGCTGCAGGTGGCTGTATAGGCCGAGGCTGAGGTCGAAGCAGCGCTCGAAGTCGTCCGTCAGGCCGGCGGCCTCGACAAGCTCCGGTACGTCATAACCGTAGCGCGGCGAGAGCGCCTGCCATTCCAAGTCGTCTACCATGCGGTGCCGCTGCAGGTCGCGGAAGATGCCGTAGTCGCAGACGAGGTCCCAGCTGTAGTGCGCTTTCTCGAGGGCGCGACCCGGGCGGTGGCGGCGGTTCAGGCGTTCGCCGGCATAGGCGCGCAAAACGTCGGCCTTAGTATCGTACGACCAAGTGCGTACCGTTTCGCGGATGGCCTCAAGCGGTTGGTTGCTGAATTCGTACAGCATGTCAGGGACAAGGTCCAGTTCGTTGCGCGGCCAGAAATCGGTCAGCGTGACTGCTTCGGTCTCAGCCGCATGGGTATCTGGCAAGTACGCTTCCACAAGCTTCTTGACTGCGGCGCGCGTCCTGGCGCGGTAAGCTACCATTGCGCCGCCGCGGTCCGGCTTGTCGGCGCGCTCTAGGAATGTCGGCATTACCTTGCGGGTCTCGTTCAGAATCTCTTGTCCGACCACTCGCGACTCTAGTAGTTCGTCGCTCAAAAGGTGCATGATTAAGCCTTCCAGCGCTTGCCCGGAGGCAAAGATGCCGACGGTTGACTCAGTCGCGACGGGCAATACGGCGCGAACAGCGTCACAGGCCTGGGCCTTGGTTGCGCTACGCCAGGCGCCGTCACGTTCCTTTTCAGGGGTGGACGAGGTGCGCTGAATATGCGCTGTCATGTCGTGGACCATAGCGGAGTACAAACTGAATATCTGGTTCATCGTGTCGGTATAAAGCCGTTTCGTACCTTCATCGAAGTGCTGCGGGGTATGGAAGCGGTAGCGGCCTTGCTCGTCCTTCTGATCGTAATAGATATAGCGTGTCGATTGCTCCAGATATGCGGCGAGCCGCCCCCACTCCAGCTTCTTCGTAAGCAGGTTGGAGGCTTTCTCGACGACCAGGTGTATGCCGGCCAGCTGCTGTACGGAATCGTCACCGTAGGCGGTGATGACGCGCCGGAGCAACTGCTTGTCCTTATCCAGTGAAGTGGCAAACTCGTCGAGAATGGTTACGCGCATGTCATCGCCGCGGCGACTGAGCCGCGCCATGGCGGCGGCAATCGTGACGGGGCTGAGTTTGTCATTAAAGGCGTACACGTCGCCCTCGGGGTTCGAAAGTACGCCCCTTAAGTATTGCTCGCCGGCGGCGGTGATACGGTAACGGCTGCCTTTCTTAGCGAGCAGCGGCTCGGTGGCATTGCCGGCGTCGGGCTCCTGGGCAGGTGCGCTAAGAATCGGCGGCTCATGCGGCGCGATGGCCGCGGCGGTAGCTTGGGGGGCTGTTGCCGCGGCAGTTTTTGCGGGTGTACGCTCAGCAAGCGTTTGGGCAGCGTACTTCCAAATGGTATTGGCCACATGCTCGGAAGTATCATCGGCAAACACGACCGGCAAGCCGCGCTGCTTGGCTTCTACCAGATAGCCGGCTCGCACGCGCTCGAGGAAAGCGGCATCGAGGTTATCGAAGCGTTCACCGGCGCCGCGGCCTTTGGCCCGCTCCATAAGCGTCGGTACCGGCGCGTCCAGGACGATGCAGAGATCCGGTTCGACGCCGTTGACGGCGAAGGTGATGATTTTGTTAATGGTCTCATAATCCGGAACATCGCCGCGTCCGTAGTATTGGACAGCGAGCGTCGTGAGGTAATTACGATCAACGACACAGACGATGCCCTGTTCCACACTGTGTTTGATAACCTGCAGTGACTGCGATCGCGCTGCGTTGTACAGCAGCACCTCGGTGTTGGTATTCATAGGGTACCGCGGGTCCTGCGTCAGTTGGCGGATGGCCCGCGCGGTCAGGTCGCTCTGGCTATCCGGCTCGCGGAGCATGCGGACCGGTAGGCCGGCGGTCTGCAAGCGGCGGGCGAGTTCGAGTAGCTGCGTCGTCTTGCCAACGCCCTCAGGGCCCTCCAGAACGATATACCGGCCTCTACTCATAGGCGGCGCCTTCGATGAGGACGGGCAAGTTACGTACGTCTTTGTAGGCGCGCGGCAGCATCATATCTGGTGACCAGGTCTTCATGATCGTTTCGAGATCGGTTCCCTGCTGGTATTTGCCGCTGAACTGATCGTGGCGGCCTTGACCGTAGCTGCCTTCGACTTCGCCGGTAGCATGGAACACGGCTTGGGCGATGCGCTCTCCGACCGGCAGCAGCACTGTCTCGCGTTCGTTCAGGTTGTATATCTCAAGGGTTAGGCGGTTGATGTAGCCCGGGTCGACCCAGCCGGCGTCGAAGCATACGGCGACACCGTTGCGCCCCCAACTGGAGCGCGATTTCACTTCGTAGGCTCCGGGTGGCAGAATGCCGAAGAACTCGTGCGTATGCGCCAGGATGCGCTCGCGGGGCTTGAGAGCAATGACCGGGTGGTCGAGCGGGATGTTGGCGACGGGCTTGAAGCCGTTCAGCTTGGCCCACTCGCTGTGCGGCATGGCTTTGTACGGCCCGTCGAAGTACCGTTCGACATCCTCGCGGTCAAACGGGTTGTAGATGGTGCGCTCATTCATCCGCTCTATACGGTAATAGTGGTAGCCGAGCGTGATGTCGAGGCTGGCGTGGCTGACGTGCTTGGGGTTGAACGGCGTGCAGATGATATGGCCGCTTTCGACGGCACCGAGAATCTGCTTGTTGCTGTAGACCACGCGTTACCCCTCCAATTAGGTTTCATTCTACGCTACATATGGGGTGGTACCAAGTGTAAAAAGTACTACTGTTTATTCGTTGACGCTTCCGTGTGCCGGAGCGTGACGAAGCTGTAATCATAGGGGTTTTTGCCGTCACGGGTATGGTCTTCACGCGATATTTCGCGCCAGGCTCCCGGCAGCAGCTCTGGGAAGCGGACGTCTCCGGGAATATCCGCATGGATCTCGGTCAGATAGATGGTGTCAGCAGCGTTCTGTTCAAGATATGCCTTGTAGATCGTTGCGCCGCCGATAATATAGACATCACCGTTGCTGACCAGTTTGAGTGCTGCTTGCGGCGAGGCGGCCCGCTCAAATCTTTCCGGTAGTGCTTGGAGCGAACGAGTTACAACGATGTTCCGGCGGTTAGGCAGCGGCCCGTGCAAGCGGTTATAGATCGATTCGAACGTTTTGCGTCCCATGATGAGGGCGTGGCCGGTGGTCAGCTCTTTGAAGTGCTTAAGGTCGGCTGGCAAGTACCACGGCAGGTCATTCCGGCTGCCGATAACGTCATTTGCTGCTTTGGCTACGATGAAGGCGACCATAGTACACTCCTGCGTAATTGCAGCAATTGTAGCACCTCTTGCTTACGAGATATGCGATGTACAATCTAGCTATATGTTACGACGAAATTACCGTCTGCCCGGCCGGCTGAGCCAGTGGATTGCACTCCTGGTTGCCGTACATGGCTTGCGCATTATTGCCGGCACATTGGTCAGCCAGTTTACCTTCGCCCGTTTTCCGCGTATCAGCGTCGATATCGGCTTCGTGCTCGACGTGCCGTTGCTCGTAGGGCTCGGCCTGCTGTATCTAAGTTTGTCTCTATGGCGGCGCAAGTACACCGCGTGGGTGCTGGCGTGCGGGCTGTATGTTTTTCTGCTTGGCCTGATGACACGCGACACGTTTGCGTCATTCCACGGCCTAGGATCCCTGGAGAACGTTGCCATACTGGCTTTGCCGATGATTATACTGGCAATCTTGTGGCTGGCGCGCAAGGAATTTGTGGTACGCAGCGATATCCGGACGTTCGCCTGGTCGATTAGAGTAGCAATTGTCGTCCTGGCAACGGCCCTGCTGTATGGAGTAATTGGCTATCTGCTTATGGACGTGCACGATTTCCATCAGGAAATACCGCTATCAGGCGCCATACATTACACTATTGACCAATTCGACCTGACAACGTCACCACTTCAGGCATATACACGGCGGGCGCGACTCTTTCAGGATTCGTTGTCATTCATTAGCATTAGCGCCATCGGTTTCGTTGCTGTTTCCCTTTTCCAGCCCATCAAGGCGCGTTACATCCACCACAAGGAGCATCTGGAAGCTGCACGGCGGCTAACGCACGAGTATGCTGCAGACAGCGAAGATTTCTTCAAGCTGTGGCCGCAGGACAAGGCTTATGTCTTCGGGCCAGCTAACCGCTCGGTTATTGCGTACAAGGTGCAGCGCGGGATTGCGCTGACTGTCGGCGACCCGCTTGTCGAGCCAAAAGAAGCGTCCAAATTGCTCAGGCGATTCGAAGAGCTCTGCTTCGTCAACGGCTGGCGACCGGCATTTGTGCACGTGACGCCGAAGTGGAAACGACGCCTGGCAGTGCGCGGGTACCAGCTGCAGCCTATCGGCCGGGAAGCGGTCGTAGATGTCGCGCACTTTGCCAAAGAAGTGGCGCCGGGCAAATACTTCCGGCAGATCGCAGGCCGCTTCAGCAAGCTCGGGTACACTGCCGAACTGCTCACGCCACCGCACCATGAAGCAATCCTGGACCGGTTGAGAATCATTTCCGAGGAGTGGCTGGCGCGGCCCGGGAAAGTGGAGCGCGGCTTTATGATGGGCTACTTCAGTCCGGCGTACCTGCAGCAATGTCGGCTATTTGTCGCCCGCGATGCAGCCGGTACTATTCAGGTTTTTTTGAATCTCGTGCCTTCGCCCGTACCCGGGGAGGCGAACTATGACATGTTGCGCTCGAGTAAAAATGCCCCGGGCAACAGCAATGATTTCCTGCTACTGTCCTTACTGGCACGGCTGAATGAAGATAAAATTTCCCACCTGAACCTCGGTCTCTGCCCGCTTGCCGGACTGGAATACGAGCCCTCTACCTTGATCAACCGGACACTGCACTTCGTCTACTCTAGCGGTGACAGATTGTACTCCTTCCGCGGCCTATACCGCTTCAAGGCAAAGTATCAACCGGAGTGGTCGGCTCGCTACATTGCTTACCAGGGTAGTTCTGCTGATTTTACGCAGGTAATGGCGGCCTTAAACGCGGCTATGAAGGTATAAAAAACTACCGGCAAAGTTTCTGCCGGTAGTTTTAGTTTAGGTACTGCGGTACTACAGTTCGTTCAGGGCGATGGTGATGCCCGGACCCATAGATGTCGACACGTGGACGGCCTTGATGTAGCCGCTCTTGACGCTTGCGGGCTTGTTCGACTTGATCGATGCCATAACGGCCTGGAAGTTCTCGAGCAGTTTATCCTTGCCGAACGATACCTTGCCAATGCCCAAATGAACGATACCGGTGCTATCGACACGGTATTCGACGCGGCCGGCCTTGGCTTCGGCTACTGCCTTGCCTAGGTCGTTTGTCACTGTGCCGCTCTTGGGGTTCGGCATGAGACCGCGCGGGCCGAGCAGACGAGCATATTTGCCAAGCTTCGGCATGTTGGCCGGTGTAGCGATGAGGACATCGAAGTTGATCGTACCCTTCTCCAGTTGGTCGGTGATGGCGCTAACGCCACTCAAGTCGGCGCCGGCTACCTTGTCATCTGCCAAGACGGCAACACGGACATCCTTGCCGCTGCCGGCTGGCAGCACGACGATGTCGCGGACATTCTGGTCGGCGACTTTCGGGTCAACATTGAGGTTGGCGTGTAGTTCGACGGTAGCGTCGAACTTCACCGGGCTGGTCTCAGCAGCTAAAGCTAACGCTTCAGTCGGCGCGTACGCCTTGCCCTTTTCCACCTTAGCAGCTACATCGCGGAACTTCTTGCCCTGGCGCTCAAGACGAGTGCGGGGTGGTTTCGCGGCTTGCTTTGGCTTAGATTCTGTCTCGGCCTCGGCGGTTTGAATTTTGCGTTCCTCTTTGGCCTGCTTCTCAGCGGTTTCTTTGCGCGCTTTGGCGCTGCGCTTGCCGGCCTTGGCTACTTCTTGGCTGCGCCCTTGAGCGCCAGCTTCAGCAGCGTGTTCAGTAGTCCCATGATCTGCCTCCTCGGCGATCTCCGCCGCAATTAACTTTTCGGCTTCCTCTTCGAGGATATCACCTTTGGCTTTCGCCATCTTCATTCTCCCTCGTGGTACAAGCGTCGTCTGTGACGACTCCCACAATCGTTATAGTTATTGTTCGACTTCTACGCCCATACTGCGAGCCGTGCCGGCGACCATTTTCTTGACGGCTTCGACGTCATCAGTATTCATGTCGTGGGCCTTCTCCTGGGCTATCTTGGTCAGGCTTGCCTGGCTCAATTTCTTACCGATCTTTTCACTGTTGGGTTTGCCTGAGCCCTTCTGGATGCCGAGCTCAGTGCGGATGCGGTCGTCTGTCGGCATGCCGACAACGGTGAAATCCATCGTCCGGTCGTCGTAGACGTTGATGTGTGCCGTGATGGTTGCGCCTTGCATGTCTTTTGTCTTGTCATTGAAGGCATTGATGAAATCCATCATGTTCACACCGTACTGGCCGAGCGTGCTGCCGACTGGCGGTGCGGCACTGGCGCGTCCGGCGGGGATTTTCATCTTGAGCCGTGCTTTAATGGCTTTTGCCATAGAGTTTCTCCTTATCGAGCGGGCAAGTAGAAGCCTTGCCGCAGCTCTCCTACCACGTTAGTAGTGCGTAACAGATGCAATTATACCGTAATACTGTTTATTTGGAAAGAGAAGCTCTGGGCCTAGGGTAAGCAGGAGACGAACTTGCCTTACCGGGAGAGATGAGAAAACCTAGCCCGTGGGGACGGCGCATGGCTGCCCCCCAAGTATTACATTCGCTTTACTTGCAGGCTATCGAGCTCGACCGGTGTTTCGCGACCGAACATATTGACGAGGACTTTTAGCTTACCCTTCTGGGTATCGATCTCGCTGATAGCGCCGTCGAAGCCTTTGAACGGCCCATCGGTAATACTGACTACTTCGCCCAGAGAGAAGTCCATCTTGTGCTTCGGTTGTTCGACGCCCATGCGCTTGTTGATTTTCTCGATCTCGTCTTCGCCGAGCGGTGTCGGTTCGGTACCGGAGCCGACGAAGCCGGTCACGCCCGGCGTATTGCGTACGATGTACCACGCATCTTCGCCCATCTTCATCTGGACGAGCACGTAGCCCTGGAAAATGCGCTTCTCGACGACGCGGCGCTTGCCGTTCTTGACCTCAATCATTTTTTCCTTCGGGACGAGCGTCTTGAAGATCTTGTCGCCCATGTCGAGCGATTCCGCGCGCTGCCGGATGCTCTCGGCTACTTTCTCTTCATAGCCGCTATAGGTGTGGATGGCGTACCACTGCTTTTGTGAATCGTACCTGCTGCTCACTTGGTTAATACCTCTCTGAATAATTTATCTAAGCCGTAGTCAAAGCCGGCGACGATGGCGCAAGCGACGGCCGAGAAGACGATAACCGCGAATGTCAGCTGCCGCGTCTGCTTGCCGTTTGGCCACTCTACCAGCCGGAGTTCGCGCCAGCTGTTGCGGATATAGGGCGGAAGGATAATGCGCCCGAGGAACCGCAGCGGCTTCCAGATCGGTAGCCGGCCAACAAAACGGAACGGCTTCGCGACTACCTTTAGCCCGCGGCCCAGCGGTGCAAGGATAGCGCGTAGCCGGTGCTTACCGCCCTGCTGCTTCGCCCTCTCGCGCACGGTTACGGATGCAGCACGGAGCTTGCGGTGTTTTATCTTGGCATTCTTCTCTGCCACTATCTACTCCAAATAAAACAGCCTACTTATACGGTAGGCCTCTATCGTCAAGCCTAGCAGCTTCTGTGGCAAGCGTCAAGATGGGTTGGCATGCTATAGTGGGATATATGTTGCTTGCTGTCGGCTTGTTTGCCGGTGCAGCCACTATTGAACTGTTGTTGTGGCTGCTGCCTGCGTCTCGGCTACGTGCCGGTGTGGCGGTTGCTGTTGCGCTGCTCGTGGCCGCGACTAGTGTACTGACTATACGGGCGCAGCCGGGCGTCATGAGCGCTTTGATTGCCCTTATTAGTGCGTACCGTATTTGCAATTTGTGGCGCGTCATCCGCGCCCGCATGCACGAACAATACCTACGGCGCCTGGCCTTCCAGGCGAGCGCTTGGATTATTGGTATGCAAGCGACCTTACTACTGCTCTGGGAGGCCGGCATCCGTGTTGGCGGTAAGCCGCACCATGTCATCCTCGGTATTGCCTATGTAGCGCTCGTCGCTGCTGTTGTTCTGTTGCTCTCAACCGTACGGCATCTGCGCACAACGCGGCCGCCGCGTATCGAGGAGAACGTCACTGACCGCGACCTGCCGACGCTTACGGTGGCGATTCCGGCGCGCAACGAGACGGATGATCTTCAGGCGTGCCTCGAGTCGGTTGTTGCGTCAGACTATCCGAAATTGGAAATACTCGTACTGGACGATTGCTCGCAAAATAAGCGCACGCCAGAGATTATCCGCAGCTTTGCTCACGCCGGCGTACGATTTATTCAGGGCGCGCCTCCCGATGAAAACTGGCTCGCCAAGACATATGCCTACCAGCGTTTGTATGAGGAGGCGAACGGCGAGTTTATAGTGTTCTGCGGCGTTGATGCACGGTTTGCGCCACACAGCTTACGGCGGCTGCTTCTTGCGCTGTTGCAAAAACGTAAAAGCATGGTGAGCATTATCCCGAAGAATGCCATACCGTCGTTTTTCAATGAACACGACTCGAGCCTTATTCAGCCGATGCGGTATGCTTGGGAACTAGCGTTGCCCCGCCGGCTGTTCCGGCGACCGCCGGTGTTGAGTACGTGCTGGCTGATTAAGCGTGACGTCATACGTAGCGCCGGCGGTTTTGCTGCTGTCAGCCGCTCGATTGTGCCGGAGAGCTATTTCGCTCGCGTAGCGGCCGTACACGACGGCTACACATTTATGCAGAGCGATAGGCATATCGGTATTGCAAGTGATAAGCCGTTCTCAGAGCAGCGGGAGACAGCGGTCCGGACGCGTTATCCGCAGGTTCGTCGCCGGATTGAGCTCGTTGTGTTCTTCACAATTGCCGAGCTCTGCTGCCTGATTGCACCGTATGCGTTCGCTATTGCGGCGCTGACTGGCCACGGCTCCCGTGAGTTATTATTCGTGAGTCTTGCGGCGGTTATTCTGCTTACATTGGCGTACTCGTTCGTTGTGGCGCTCACCTACCGCACGCCGCTGACAAGGTCGCTCATACTCTTGCCGGTGGCGGCGGCATTCGATATTGGCTTACTGAACTACTCGATGCTTATGTACGAGTTTTCGCGTATCGATTGGAAGGGGCGCAATGTCTGCATTCCGGTCATGCGTATAGCAGATCGCCTAGAGGGGGCTGATAGCACTACGTCCGGGGCGCGGCCGGCTCAGGCGTAGCGCCGGCCGGTGCAGCTTGGCTGCGGGCGGCTTCCATGGGTAGGCTTGGCACGAAGACGGTAAACGTGGAACCCTTATTGAGGGTACTTTCCAAGCTAAGCTCCGCGTGCAGTAGCTTCACGAGTTTGTGCGTAACGTACAGGCCAAGGCCAGTGCCGTTAGTCTTGCGCGTCCGGTAATCTTCGCTGCGGAAAAACTTCTCGAAAACACGCTTCTGGTCGCTATGGCTGATGCCGATACCGGTATCAGCTACGCTGAACGTCACGCCCTTTGCATCGCCTCTAGCAGCTATCGTGATAGAACCTTCCTCGGTGTATTTCAGGGCGTTGGTGATAAAGTTTTGCAGGATCTCGCGTATGTATAAACGGCCGGAGTAGAGCGGCTCTTTTAGCCTGTCGCCGGGAGCCACTTCTAAGGCCAGGCCTTTTTCTGCAGCCTGGTCTTGGTAACTTGCATGCAGCTCGTCCAGCAACTCGGGTACATCGATGGCTTCTATGCTGAGTGATAACTTGTCGTGTTCAGCGCGTGAGAACATAGACAGGTCATTAACGAGATCGGCTAGGAACAATATCTGGTCATGAGCCGCACGAAGCGCTTGCTTGATACCGTCTTGGCTGCCACCCTTGTCTACGATGAATTGGGCGTTGCTGATATTGCCTTCGGCAATGGCAATCGGGGTACGCAGTTCATGGCTTGTAACGGAGATGAACTCGTCGCGCTCCTCTTCCAGGGATCGTTCCCGGGTAATGTCGCGCAGCAGCAGCACATAACCCTCTTTGTTCCCGCTACCGTATCCCTGGCGAACTGGCACGACGCTAAGGTAAAGGTTGACAACGCTTGAGTCGGCATACGTAAGCCGAAGGTCACGGTTGACCGTGGGCGTCTTGACTGACCGCACTAATTGGATGATGTCAATAGGATTGCCGTCCTTGTCGATGGGCTTTAATAACGTGGCAAGCTCTTTCCCTTCGACAGATCCGTTCCGGTCGAGGATATTAAGTGCGGCACCGTTGTAGACCACGACGCGCAAGTCTTTGTCGAGAGCAAGTACGCCGTCAGCCATACTATTGATGAGATTCGTTAGCCGGCCGCGCGATAGATTGTCAGAAGGAGTCACCACTGAACGAAAGAGAGAGCGTAATGCCATAACCGCTATTATGCCACAGAGGCCGCGGCGGGTGCTACCAGCAGTATCGGGCGGTATGTGCGCATAGCTTTGCGGCGCACGCGGGCATCGGGCATTGCCGCTTCGAAACGGTGCCAGAATGCGGTTCCGTGATTGAGCGCCACGGTATGCGTGAGCTCGTGTACCATGACGTAGTCGATCAATTCCCAGGGTAGCTGGACGAGAAAACTGTTCAGGACAATGTTGCCGTGCTGATCGCAGCTGCCCCAGCGCGACTTCATGCGTTTAATCCGCATGTCCCGGAAGACGAACCCGTACCTGTCGGCAAGCGCGTCCAGTCGTGGACGGAACAATTGTTCGGCCTGACTTTTCAGAGCGCGGCAACAGGCTTGCTCTGCGGCTGTCTGCACGACGCCGTCCGTGCTCGCGTAACGTGCACTGTGGCTCACGACTACCTCGGCGGTACGGACGCGAGTCCGGATGCCATTGACCGTTGCGAGCGGTTGGAATATCAGGCGATGCGACTTGCCCACCATTTGGCCGTGCCGCAAGAAGCCGCGGGCAGGCTGCGCGTGGGCACTGATCCAATCGCGTTTCGATAAGGCAAAGCTGAGCCCCGTTTGGTACGGCGTCCAAGAGGGCACTGTCACGCGCGCAACGTTGCCGGCAGGCAAAGATAAGCGCAGGCTGCGCGCGCCGCGGCGCTTGTACACCCTTATTTTGCCCAATCCGGGCACGTCAAATTCTTTGAATGGCATGATCCACCCGTTAACGGATTACGATGTTGCGCCGGCTAGTATCAACGCGGCCCCGCTGCACGTTCGCTTGCGGCACGAGGTTGACGAGGCCGGGTTTAACGACCGGTGTTACTCCTGTCATACCCAGAAAGTTCAGGTCGCGCAAGCGGCGAATAACGGCGCTATACTGGGCATTGAATGTATGCTTGCCGCTGACAACGACGTATTCTTCCGCGGGTGAGGGATTCTGCATGCCGCCGGCGATATCCTCGAACGCGTGGCGGTCATAACCTGCGGCGTACCGGTCATCAGCGCGCCGCTTGTCACGGCGAATGTTCCTGGTATATGCGCTTTCGGGGTCCATTTGGAACCAGATAAGTAGCGGGTGTGCGTGCGTTTTCCGCGCTATTTCGCGGAGCGCATGCCGCTGGGACAGGCGCATCGCATTTGCGTCGTAGACGACACTGATGCCGGCATTAAGAAACTCCCCTGCCATGTAGTTCATAAGCTGCGTGATGACGTCGTTTTCCTGCTTGTCGTACCGAGGCGTTTCGAAGAGTTCGTTACGGATACGGTCGCCCTGGACATGCGCGGCCTGAATATGGTCGCAAAATTGCCGTGCGAAGTACGTTTTCCCCGCACCCGGAAAGCCATACAGCATAATCAGCAACGGTTTGTTGAGTGCCGTTTTTGCCATGTAGTTATTGTATAACAGATCCGATTGATCTTTAAAAGATGTAGCCGTGACTTTTTATCCTTACTAACGTACAATGTCGCTGTCATGCGACATTTTTTCGCATGGATTTAGGGGAGTAGCTCAGTTGGTAGAGCATCGGTCTCCAAAACCGAGGGTCGCAGGTTCGAGTCCTGTCTCCCCTGCCAAACAAATTGCATCGGCCTCGTGTCGATGCAATTTGTTTGTTAAGAATCGCCTTCGGTCCAAAAAAGTCCGATAGCCGAGCGGTTAGCGAGAATATACACCGAGCAAATCATCCGGCATATGCGGGCATTGCTTGCTACGGTAACAAACTGATCATAGGACGGATTGCAGCCGCGTACTGAGCGCGTTGAATGGCTGGTCACCGATGACTATCGTGACTTCCGTGCCCTTAGGGACGCGGACCGCCTCGCCGTCGAACTGGGCCCAAACTGCATCCTCGAGTATAAAACTATCTCGAGTCATGGTGATACGCGCTCCTTCCCGGCCATCAGCCAGACCGAGGACGTGCAACAGGACGGCGATAATGTGTTTGTGCTCAATCATTGCCATATGGAAGGCTTCATCGGTTAGCTTCAAAGGCGCGCCAATAACTTTTGCGAAACGCGAGCCGTTAAGATAAGTGCGCTCGAACATCTCCTTCGTCCGCCCTTTTTGCGTCGTCCGGAACGTCGGTACTTCAACCAACGCACGGAATACGGCGATGACTTCCTGGCCGAAGCGCGTACCGCCAAACCGGCGCATCGGCGATTTGCGCACGGTACGCTCCAGCTCTTCAGTTGCATATGCCGACGCGCCGAAGCTCGCGTAACAGGCTGCAGCGTACACTTGCCGACTTCCGTCCGGCAAACTGAGTGTACAAATAATCGGCCGGATTGATACAACATGTCCATGCTGCAGCAGCCGGCGGAGCTTTGACCGCGTAGCGGCCCCGTTTAACATATTAGCCAGGTCGTTCGCATTACCGCCCCAGAGGGGCAAGATAGGCGTTTGGCGTTGCTCTGTCGTCAGAGCGGGGTCGTGCAATAGCAGATCTACAATCAGATTGACCGTGCCGTCGCCTGCTGCAATACCAATAAGCGCAGTACCATCTAGGTGCTTCCGTATGCCGTGTAAAAGCCGTGCATTGGCATTACGGCCGCCGGGTCGTGTCTCGATTGTTGCCACCTCGGCTTTGGGCTGTAATGCGCGCAATTGGCGGATACGTTCGCGTACGGGACCCGCATCGGTACTTGCCGGGTTACGGATGATAATATACCGGCCGAAAACGGACTTGATCGCCTCACGCTGCCGGCCGAAAGCAATATGCAGGTAACCTACCGAGGCGTAGGCACCAAGCGCCAGAGACAAAAACGTACAGGCATACGCCACATATAGCGCATGTACGGGACTCAGAAGTGATGGAGCCAGGCGGCTGGCCAGAAATCCAAGGATGGCAGCCCAGTAGCAGCCCATGGCGAGCTTGCCTGCCGCGCTCGGCTGCAATAAGCGATTGCGACGACCGGCAATCAGCGTGCATAGCGCGCTAAGCCCGTTCAGGAAGATAATAGCCTTCGCTGGCCAGACAGGTACAAGTCCTAGCACGGCGAGGGTGATAAGTGCCGCGAATATAACGAGCTTGTCCAGGCCGGCGTCCACGAGGCCGCCGAACCGGCTCTTTGTCCCCGTACGGTCGGCGATGATACCGTCTACTGCATCCAGTAACCTACCGACCGCTAGTAGAACAGTGCCAACTATAAGTTGGTGGCTAGCGATCAGGACAATGCCGATAATAGACAATCCGGCGCCTAAGACACTCAGCACGTTGGCAGGCGTCAGATAGCCGCCGGTAGCCGCGGCTATGCGTTGCCAGATATTGCGTTTGGTGGACGGCGTGATTGCCCAGTCGGGAGTTTTGCCGGCGCGGTGAAGATCCATATGATAAACACAATCGGTTAGCTGATATCATATACATTATTGAACACGTTATTGTAATTTACTACTGAAACCGCTGGGTCTTATGGATAATTTCTTGCTGGCAATATGGTTCTTTATACCGGCTGGGGCCGCCAACGTCGCACCGATTTTTGCTGCTCGTGTTCCGATCCTCAAGTGGCTGAATGCACCATTGGACTTTGGGGTAACATTTCGTGGCATGCCCGTCTTAGGTCCAAATAAAACGTGGCGCGGCATGCTAGCTGGTATTGTCATGGCCGTCGTAGTACTGTGGCTGCAGCAGGTACTTATTAGAGATATATTGCGATCCGATGCACTGTTTGGCCTGGATTACGCCTCGCTGCCGACCATCCCGCTCGGTATCCTGTTCGGTATCGGAGCGCTGGGCGGTGATGCGCTGAAAAGCTTCTTCAAACGCCGCGCCGGTACCGCCCCCGGCCGGAGCTGGATTCCTTTTGATCAGCTCGATTATATCATCGGCGCAGCCTTGGCGACTGTCATTGTCGTTCGCCTGCCTTCACTTGCCTATGCCTGGTCGGTAATCTTGTGGGTGCTTATTCATTTCGCGGCGACCTTTGTAGGTTACCGGGCGGGTTTAAAGGAGCGGCCTGTATGATGTGATGCAGATCACATCCTGTAGTTTGTGCTGAGAGCAAACTTGGGTGTATAGTGTGGCTAAAGTAAACATAAGCTTCGAGGGCAGGCATATTGATGAAAGTGCTGATGTTAGGGTGGGAATTGCCTCCCCACAACAGTGGCGGTTTAGGTGTAGCTTGTTATCATCTCTGTAAGGCACTGGCGCGCAGCGGCATCGATATTGAATTCGTCCTGCCCTATCAAGCCGATCATGGCATCGACTTTATGACCGTTACGGCAGCCGTGCCGCAGGACGTCCACGCTATTTACAAGGCTGGCATCGCCTACGACAGCTATAGGTACGTTATGGCCGACGGCCACGAAGAATGGCACGATGTGTTTGACCAGCAAGCCATGTACGAGCATGCCGTGCGAGACCTTGTCATGACGCAGGCCTTCGATATCATCCACGCGCATGACTGGCTGACATTCCGGGCCGCGCTACGCGCCAAAGAAATCTTGGGCGTGCCAGTTATTGCCCATGTCCACTCCGTCGAATCAGACCGTGCAGGCGGCAACCCGGGCAATCCGCTCGTGCGCGAGATCGAGTCGCTAGCCTTTCAGGCCGCTGACCGCATTGTCGCAGTCAGTGACTTTACCCGCTCGTGCATCGCCCGTGACTATGGTATACCGTACGAGAAAATCGACGTTGTGCATAATAGTATCGAGCTGGCTGACCTGGTACCGCGTGATCTTAGCCTGGCTACTACGTACCAATATCTGGCTGCCCTGCGGGCGCAAGGGTGGCGTGTCATTGCTAACGTCGGACGGTTGACTATTCAGAAAGGGTTGCCCAACTTCTTACGTGCGGCTAAGCTCGTAGTCGAGCGAGCGCCTAAGACTATGTTCCTCATCGTGGGCAGCGGTGAACAGTACATCGAGCTTGTTGAGCAGGCTGCGGACCTCGGCATCGCCAAGCACGTTATCTTCACCGGTTTCCAGCGCGGGAAGGCCTGGCGCGATGCCTTCGCCATTGCCGATCTATTCATTATGCCGTCAGTATCCGAGCCGTTCGGCCTAGTGCCACTTGAGGCGATTGGCTACGGTACGCCGGCACTCATCAGCAAGCAATCAGGTGTCAGTGAAGTGTTGCATGCGGCGCTCAAAGTGGATTTCTGGGATGTCAATGAGATGGCGAGCCAGATTATTGCCGTGGTTCAGAATGACCAACTGCGCGATGAACTGTTCGATAACGCCGCACGCGAGCTCAAGCGTTTCTCCTGGGATAGCGCAGCCCACAAAGTACGTACCATCTACCATCAAGCAATACCCGAGGGGGCGGTAGCGTGAAAAAGGCGATAGTTCTCTACCTGCACGTTCATCAGCCGTATCGAATCCGGCATTACACGGCGTTGGAACCCGGCAACGTACACGATTACTTTAACGCACAGGGTGATACGCAGACTAATAACGAGCAGATCTTACGCAAAGTCGCCGAGAAGTCCTACCTGCCAACAAACCGTTGTCTATTGCGGATCATGGAGAAGCACCCGGAGTTTAAAGTGAGTCTCTCCATTACCGGTCTGGTACTCGAGCAGTTGCAACAGTGGTCACCGGAGGCGCTTCAATCTTTCAGGGATCTGGTGGCAACCGGCCGTACCGAACTTGTCGGTGAGACATACCACCACAGCCTTGCCTTCTTTTACTCACGCGAAGAATTTGAGGCGCAGGTGGAGCAGCATCGTGGCAAGATCAAAGAGATTTTTGGCCAAACGCCGCGAGTTTTCCGCAATACCGAACTTGCATACAACAACGATATCGCCTATTGGGCAGACCAGGCCGGCTATAAGGGTATCCTGGCCGAGGGTTGGGATCCGGTCCTCGGGTGGCGCGGCCCGAACTATGTCTACCGGCCAGCCTACACCGATCATATTCGCTTGCTTATGAAGAACTACCGCCTAAGCGACGATATTGCGTTTCGTTTCGGCAATCACGCCTGGGGCGAGTGGCCGCTTACTGCCGAGAAGTATGCCCATTGGCTCAATGCTGATCAACACGCGACCAACTTCAACTTGTTTATGGACTACGAGACGTTCGGCGAGCACCAATGGAGCGATACCGGCATTTTCGACTTCCTCGAGCACCTTCCTGGCGAATGGCTCAAGACAAAGGGTAATACATTTATGACAGTCAGTGAGGTTTGTGACACGTTTGAACCGGCGGATGTTGTAGACGTTCCTTACACCGTTACCTGGGCCGATACTGAGCGCGACCTCAGCGCCTGGCTCGGCAACCGCCTGCAGCAACAGGCAATCACAGCTTTATACGAGTTGGAACGTAAGATTCTGGCAACGCATGACGAGGTGCTTATCGGCGACTGGCGCCGGCTGCAGACCTCCGATCACTTCTATTACATGTGTACGAAGTGGTGGAATGACGGCGACATTCACGCCTACTTCAGCCCGTATGACTCGCCGTACGAAGCGTATATGAACTTCATGAATGCCTATCACGACGTCCGCTTCCGCCTGACAGAAAAGGGCGTAGAGGTATAACATGGGTCGGCCGGTAGTACTGAGTAATGGGCAACTGTTCGTCGGACTCGACGAGAACGGTCTCGTGCACGACTTCTATTACCCCTACGTCGGGCTAGACAACCTTACCAATGCCCGCAGCCTACAGCACAAGATCGGCGTGTGGGTCGACGGCGCATTCCATTGGACCGACGATGGTACCTGGCAGGTCAGCGTTAATTTTTCGCACGATGCGCTTATCAGCGATGTCCATATGCATTCTGAGCCTTTAGCGCTAACGCTTGAGCTCCACGATTTTATCGATGCCGAATTCAACGCGCTGATCCGACGCATCCATATCACCAGTGAAGCTGATCATACTCGCGATGTCCGGTTATTCATGCACCAGGTGTTCCAGATCTCACGCGCCGGTCGTGCCGATACGGCCATGTACGTACCGGATGACAACTATGTGCTCGACTATAAAGGCCGCTGCTGTTTACTTATTGCCGGCCGCGACAGCAAAGGCAAAGATTTCGACCAGTTTGCTGTCGGCAATTACGCTATCGAAGGCAAGGCCGGCACCTTCGCGGATGCCGAAGACGGGGAATTGTCGGGCAATGCCGTCGAGCACGGAGGCGTCGACAGCGTTATCCGCTTTCAGCGGCTCCTAGAGGGTTACGCATCGTTTAATGTCGACTATTGGGTTGTTGCCGGCAGCAGCCAGACTGACGTGCAAGAAGTCCACCAGCGACTCAAATATTACGCCATTGACGAACGCGAAGCGGCCGCACGGCAATACTGGACCAAGTGGCTAGCGCCGGCTCAACCGCGTCTCCATAAGGTCAGCCAAGCATATGCCGATGAGCTGCAGAAGAGCGCGTTGATCATCAAAGCCCATTGCGATGAGCGCGGCTCAATCCTCGCGAGTGGCGATTCCAGTATCTTCAATTACGGGCGGGATTATTACTGCTACTGTTGGCCTCGTGATGCGGGCTATGCCATCTGGCCACTAATTCGCCTCGGGATTTACGACGAAGCTGTGCGTTTTTTCAACTTCGCACGCGACACCATGCATCCGGGGGGCTACTTAATGCATAAGTACCAGCCGGACCGCGCTATCGGTAGCACTTGGCATCCGCTTATTCATAATCGTTCGAAAGAATTGGCCATACAGGAGGATGAGACGGCGACGGTCATCTTCATGCTCGGCGAGTACTACCATTTCAGCAAGGACAATGCCTTCATTGAAAGTATGTTCGACACGTTCATCTTGCCGTGTGCCAATTTTATGAGTACGTTTATCGACGAGGCAACAAGCCTGCCGCATGCCAGCTACGATCTTTGGGAGCAAACGTTTCTGACGTCTACATACACCGTTTGCATCGTGATCGCTGCCCTAGAGACGGCTGCCGACTTGGCTGATGCCGTCCGTCCGGAACAACCGGAAGTTATACGTTGGCGCACGGCGGCAGAAGCCATGCGCAAGCATTTGCCCGCCCTCTACCATCCTGATGGTTATTTCCGCAAGGGTTTCTTGCTGCAGCCCGACGGCAATCTCGAGTATAACGATACGCTCGATATCTCCAACTTCTACGGTCCGTTTATGTTTGCCAAACTGCCTCTCGATGACGAAAGGCTCACCAGTACGTTACATCATGTCGAACAGCGTCTGTTTAACACTTCGCCGATCGGCGGCGTCATCCGTGACGAGCATGACGGCTATTTCCTTGCCAAGACGCAGTACAAGGGCAATCCGTGGATCGTTTGCACCCTCTGGCTAGCACAGTACTACCAGGCGGCCGGCCAGAAGGACAAGGCCGAAGCGCTTGTGAAATGGTCGCTCGACCGCGCTTTGCCGAGTGGCGCCCTGAGCGAGCAATTTGATCCCGAGACCGGTGATGCCATCAGCGTCACGCCCCTCGTCTGGAGCCATGCTGAGTTTATCAATACCGTTCTTGACCTCGCTTCTCAAGACGAGTGAGTAATTAGACACTAAAAAGAGGCCGACAATCACTGTCAGCCTCTTACGTTGCAGCCGTTAGCTTACCCCTTACGAGGTTTGACTTCGTTGCGGCCGAGATTCTTCTTGGTCTCAACGAACAGGACATGCTTGCGAAGCTTCGGGCTGTACTTGCGCAAAGACAGCTTGTCCGGCGTATTCATCGTGTTCTTGGAGGTGTAATAAATGCGCTCACCCGATTCCTCGCTGACGAGGCCGACAAGTTTGCGCTTTTCGCTTTTCTTTGCCATATCGGATGTATTCTAACAGATAGGTGCCCGAGTGTAAACTGAAAAACAAAAATGCCGGCTGATCATGACCGGCATTTTGTTCTTCTTGCAAGAAGTTGGAGTTTTGGAAGCTTTGGCTTTTTGTACCATTGCTTTCCTACTAGCAGGCTACCAAACGCTTATGCTTTTGTCAAGCATGATTTTCATCACGCGGCGCGTCAGGTATAACCAACCAGAGGGCGAGGTAAAGCAAAACCCCCGGAAATAGCCCGAATAGGGCGAGAATAACGAAGACAATCCGAATAACCGTCGGATCAGCGTCGAGGTACTCGCCTAAGCCTCCGCAGATGCCTGCGATCATCCTATTCCCGCGCGACCTGTAGAGTTTCTTGCCCATACCCTCAGCTTAGCAAATCCGCTCTCGAAAGCTATGCGCTTGCTTACAGAGAAATCATTAGGCTGCCGTTTGCAGTTAAACAAAATCGCGCCATAATAATGTAACTGCGATCTGATAGCTCTGCTGCTTTATAAATATTCGCCTAACGCCGTAACAAAAATTTGCAAAGAAGAAACATGAAAACCACCGGCGAAACTGCTGGAAACTTGTTTTGCAGGAGTTTAGCCGGTGGTTGTAACGAATGCTGCATGGAGCCACGATCGGGATTCGAACCCGAGACCTCATCCTTACCATGGATGCGCTCTACCAGCTGAGCTATCGCGGCGTAACGGAGTAATTTTACATTGCAATGGCGTTAATCTCAAGATTAGCTTCTCTAGACATTGGCGATCGAACAGTTTTTTGCTACACTTTCTATCTGTAAGCCTGCCGGCATAGCTCAGTGGTAGAGCAACAGTTTTGTAAACTGTGGGTCGTGGGTTCAAGTCCCTCTGCCGGCTCCAAAAGTTAACAATGCAGGGATAGTGAAGCGGTCAAACACGGCAGACTGTAAATCTGTTGGCTCAGCCTTCGGGGGTTCGAATCCCTCTCCCTGCACCAAGTAGCCTAAGGTTTATCAATGGGCGGGCCACTTTTTCAAGCAGGTCTCCCCGGACGAAAATAGAGGAAGGTCAAACTTCCTCTATTTTCTTTAATTGCCGTGCTCCGTACGCCATAAGAACAAAGCTCACAGTTTGGATGAGGAATAGGATATATACGGCAATAATCGTGATAGCAAGCGAAAGGCCGTGCGTATAGGATACAAGGCCGGCAACAAATTGAGATAAAATCGAGCAGACAATAAAAACTACGACCCCGTTCGCCAACCATCGCAGGGCCTGTTTGTACAAAATACCCTTTACTGCTCGAGCGTACAAGAAAAGCATGCTTGCCGCGGAAAAACCTATAAACCACGTGTACAGCGAGAGCATGACCACTGTTGGCAGCAGCAAGTACAGTGGCAAGTAATATGGCCCGTGTTGCGCGCCTGGGTAGTTGTAGACGACAAAGTATGTGAACAAGGTGGATATGACCACATATAGAAAAATAAGGGGGTTAGCCGGATGTATCCCTGGACGTATCCTAACAAGCTTTTGTATCCCGAAGCTGAGTACTATAAAACCTGCCAAAGACAACGCTAGTCCGATGTATCTGGCAAGTACTGCGCCTAGATTGCCGAGGTTCGGATTATGCAATGTGATAAGTCCTACGATGCGGAGCGCAAGGACGGGCACGGATATGCCTAACGCCAAAACTCCGATGCCGGCGGCAATCCTTCTAAGCGCTACTCTTTCTCGCCCCTTATCGAGGGACTTGGCATACTCAAAGAGTTCCGTAAAGGCAAAGGCAGCCGCAAACCATTCTATGGCGCTTCTTGCGATAAAGGTTATGTTAGCAATGGCGGAATTGCTAACAGGGACGCTAAATATAAATGAAGAAAATCGGGTTGACGGAAGAATAAAAGCAAGTGTAAACGCCACAAAGAGCATAATTGCGTAAATCGTATATGCTACAGATATTCGGCGCACTTGCTTGCCTTACTATAAATCTCTTATTGGATCAACAAAAGGTTCGCTCATATTTAATTATACAGTACGCGGCGGCGCTTGCCCCGTAGATCCCGCACGGCATAGTTGCACGAGCGGCCGTATTGGCACGATTGTCGGCTATAGTTACAGCATGGCTTCAACTGAACTCACGTTTACCGAGATATTCCAGATTAAAACTGGGAAAACGGTTGCCAAGGATTTTTTTCTATATTCCCGTATTCTATTTCAAGCACGACGATGGCGACGGAGGTTGGACATGGTTCTCCATGCGGTTCGATACGCGACTCACGTGCTGCCTATGCAAGCAAGGTTAACGCCAGTACAAGCTTGAAGGGCGCCCTCATAAGAGACTTAAGCCAAGATTTTAGTTATCCTGCTAATCAGACGTTTGTTATTGATGAGATAGCGGCTCGCGACACGTCCAGGGATAGGCATGGAGGCATACTTACCAGACTACTCGTTATCGTGGGACTTGATGCACGGATAAATTTAAAGAATATCCACCCTCTAGGCATGAACTTGCATTGGCACGAAGAGGGCAGCGATGAATATAACGCCGTCAAGGAGCATTTCCTGAGCCTGTCCCTCGATCTGTACCATTCGCAGAGCTACGTACATATTCCCATGGATGGATCGCGGCCAGCAGATCCGGGCCGAGGTCCTACGGACGAGTATTATCTTCCTGGCGGCAGTTTGATCGAACCAGCGCCGCCAATTTGGTACTGACCTTGATTATCCCTAGCTGCAGCAATAGCCGTTACACAACTACCCTAGGCGGACGGATGATGCGCTTCGGCCGGGCAGAACCGACGATCATATGCTTCAGCTTATCCTCCACCAGGTCGGCGTCTGCCTCGCGGCCGTGTGTGCGGTAGGATTTCGCAAGGAGATTGTATGTCTCTTTGTTCGGCTCGAGTTCGACGGCGTGTTCCAATTCGTGAAACATGACGCGGATATTGCCGAGCTTCTCTTCGACTTTGGCATATGCCACATGCCGGGCGGCCAGGTTGTCCTCGAGCTTTAGCGCCTGCTCGAACGCAATAGCTGCCTTCTCATAATTCTCTGTCTCGTAGTAGATAAGACCGAGGTTGTGCAAGGCGGACGGCGTCGCCTCGATACTGGATGCAATCTCGAAGCAGTCGATAGCGTCGCGGTACTCCTTCTGCTTGGCATAGAGGATACCGAGGCGGTTATAGGCCGCGGCGTTGCGCTCATCTATCTTGAGGATAGTGAGCAGCGCTTTCTCGGCTCTTAAGAAGCGGTTCTCGCGCATACCCTGGTGGGCGACGTCCCAGAGTTTGCCGAGTCGGTTACCAACGCCGCGGGAGAAAGCGGCGAATTCGTCATCGTGCAGACGGGCGTTCCAGAGAGCGAACACGCCGAATATTCCGACAAGCGCAATATCGAGCATATTTAGGCAATTATACCAGCTTACAAAGCCAGCATAAAGTTCAGGGTTGCTAATTTGGGCTGCGCGTTTGACTGGCCAAGCCTGGCCGCTTCATACGCTGCAGCCAGCACCCGTTGCCAACGGCGGCATGCCTGCTCATCCTTTGCCTGCTGTAGGCCGATGTCGGCCATGCGCTGCAGGATAGCAAGCGTATCCTGCCACAGCTCCGGCCGCCTGGCCAAGGTGTCGGCGGCCAGTAGGCGTTCAAAGGGTGTTTGCAACAGTAGCTCCCGCGCCTTGGTGGCGGCGGCAAAGAGTGGATGGGCCGTATCGGCGTCAAGTAGTGCCTGAGTCAGCCCGACAAGGCCGCCGCTCATGAGAAGCGCTTTGCGAACCGCCGCCGCCTCATATCCATGTGAAGCGAAGTACGTCGTAGCGTTCTCAATTGTTACCGGTTGTAGCGCCATCAGGCGCGTTCGTGATCGAACGGTAGGGAGCAATGCCTGCTCGTGTACCGCCGTCAGAATAATGACTGTCCCCGCCGGCGGCTCCTCAATCGTCTTGAGCAGTGCATTTTGGGCCTGTGGCGTCAGGCTCTCTGCGCTCTCTATCAAGACAACGCGGAGTTCGCTTCCCTTTTCTGTGGCGCCTGGCACGCGCAGGCTTAAGAAATGTATGACACCGCGGACGCTTTCAACCGATATAGCTTTGCGGTCCACCGGTGCTAAGTGGCGGAAGTACGGCTGGTTATCGAGGTTCTTGCTGTCGATATCCAAGAATGCGGACGCGATAGCGCGCGCGAAGGTCGCTTTGCCGGAACCAGCCGGCGCAACGATTAACAGCGCATGCGACGGATGCGCTACGAATTCTGCGGCGGCATTGCGCGCCGCCTCAGTTAGCAGTAAGTCGTTCATGACTCTATGATAGCGCGGAACGCCGCCGGCATAGGAGTGCTAAACGTACGCCGCTCGTGGTTCGGTAAGGTGATTTCCAGGCTCTCGGCATGCAGATACAGCCTGCCTGCCGGTCCGCCGCCGTACAAGGTATCGCCTACGATCGGGTGGCCGATACTACTGAGGTGTACGCGGAGCTGGTGTGTGCGGCCGGTCTGCGGCCGCAACTCGAGCAGTGCAAACTTCTTGCCCTGTTCCTTGACCCAGTATTCCGTGAGTGCCGCTTTGCCATTGGCGTGCGCACGGAAGGTCTGCGGGTGGTTGGGGTTGCGGTCGATCGGCATATCAATGACGGCATGTTCGTGTGGCATCTGGCCGGCTACAACGGCGTAGTACGTCTTCTTGGCTTTACGCTGTGCGAATTGCTTCTGGAGCCATTTCAGCGCCTCGGGCGTTTTGGCGGTAATCATCACGCCAGAAGTCGCGCGGTCAAGGCGATGGACGATTCCCGCCCGCTCCCCGCTCAGTCCATGTAGTCTGCCTCGAAGCCATGTCGCCACCGTTGCCTCTGGGTTGAATGCACCCTTGCTATGCGCCAGCACGCCGACCGGCTTGTCAATCACGGCGCAAGCATCGTCTTCATATATAACAGGCAGGCTAATCTCCGGAATAGCGTCCAGTTCACGCGGGTCGTAATCCACCTTCACTTCATCATCCTCGCGGAGCTTATGTCCAGGCTTCGTAACAACTGCTCCGTTTACCATTACTTTGCCATCTTCAATCAGCCGCGCCGCAAACGTCCGGCTGAGCTGCGGCATCAGCTCGATAACTCTCTGGTCCAGCCGTTGCGCCCGTGAAATATCCAGGTTGCTCATGTCTACGCTCGCAAGCCGACAGCGCGCTGCACGTGTGCCAGTGTCGCGTTAGCAGTGTCGTTCATTGCAACTTCAGATTGCTCAAGCTTGGCTTGCAGCGCTGCTTCATCGACACGTGCTAGCCGCTCCTGGAACGACTCCAAGAACTGCTTCACGCGGCTGGCAACATCGGCTTTCAGCTCACCATAGCTCGTCTTGCCTTCGTAGTCTTTCGCCGCTTCTTCAAGCGATGTCTGGCGTAGCAATGCCAATACCTGCAACAGATTGCTGATGCCCGGCTGCTTGTCACGATCAAGGCTGATCTTGCCTAACGAGTCCGTCGTCGCGCCCATAATCTTCTTAGCCGCGTCCTCCGGGTTGTCGCCGAGGAAGATAATGCCCCTGCCCGATTCGTCGCTCTTGCTCATCTTCTTCGAGGGGTCAACGAGATCCTTGATGCGTAAGCCTTGATCCTTGCCGAAAAATTCGTGCTGCTCCTTGGCCGGCTTTGGTACAACAAATAGCTGCCCAAACCGTGCATTCATACGCTCGGCAATGTCGCGCGTATATTCCAGATGTTGTGTTTGGTCATCGCCAACCGGCACATATATAGCGCCATACAGCAGGATGTCCGCCGCCATAAGCACCGGATAATTGAACAGGCCGACGCTAATTCTGTCTTCGTCAAGCTTACCAGACTTATCTTTGAACTGCGTCATGCGCGACATCTCACCAAAACCGGTGAAGCAATCCAGAATCCATGCGAGTTCACTATGCGCTGGCACGTAGCTCTGACGATAAATATGAATGTCGGGGTTGTTGAGCGGCAAGCCGGCCGCCACAAAGATCTTGAGGTTGTGCATAGTCTGAGCGTAGAGCTTGGAATGGTCGATCGGCGTCGTGAAGCTGTGCAGGTCCGGCACGAACAAGTTGACTTGGTACTCGCCTGAGTGCCTCGTCGCCATATCGATCATGGGGAGCAGCGCCCCGAAATAGTTGCCTATATGGAGATCGTTGTTGGCCCGAATGCCAGTTAAAATGACTGGTTTACGCATATTATTTACTTCCCATTGTAGCGGTTCGGATAATGTAATCTTTCAAGAGTTTGTAAAATTGTTCGATGCTTTCGCGCGATACCCATTCGTTATCGCCATGGGCGCCACCGCCATCCGGCCGCCACATGATGACCGGAATGTCGTATTTCGTAAAGAACCGGGCATCCGACGAACCGGGAGCAGTTAGCCTGACTATTGGTTTACCGACTTGCCGCTCGTAGAGGTCAAGAAATTGCGCGACAAGAGGGTTGGAGGTATCGAGTTGATAGTCATCGCCTGCAAGCATCTCGATAATCTCTCCGTTATGAGCCTGCCGTAGTCCGTCAAGCTTCTGTCTAATGCGGCTCAAGTCCGTTTTGTCCTTATAACGGATATCGAGCGCGGCATCAGCCGTTGCCGGTCCGCGGTTGGCGACATCTCCGGCATGCAGCGTCGCTACGGTCATTGTCGAGTTATCCCGGCTTGAGGTGTCGAACAACTTTTCGGCTTCGGCAAGAAAATGTACAAGCTTTATCGCGGCGCCGTCACCCTCCCATGGTCGTGACCCATGGTGTGCTTTGCCATGGATCCGGATCGTCAGTTCGCAAATACCTTTGGCGCCGGTACTGAGCGTCCCATAGCCATCACCGGCATCCGGTAAGATACATACGTCTGTAGTGTAGCCGTCTTCAAGAAATGCCTTGACTCCGTTCTCGCCGCTTAGTTCTTCGTCTCCGCTCAAGAGGATGCCTAGGCTAAGCGTGCTAAACCGGTTCGCAAGTTCGTCAACAAGCCGCAAGTAGCACGCCGCTGCAAAGAGCATGTCATAAGTACCGCGTCCTTCGTAGCTGTCCTCTGTAACCTTAAACGGTTGGTTCTCACCCGGCACGACATCAATATGCGCCTGCAGTAGCACCTTAGCGTGTTTGGTATCAGTCGTACCGGCATAGAGGTTGTGAACTCCTTTGTATGTCAAGAGCTTGGTGTGCAAGCCGTTGCCGCCGAGCCGTTCCTGGGCGTATGCCAGTAAGCGGCGAACGGCTTCTTGGTTGGAGCTTATCGGGTAAAAGCCGACAAGCGTTTTCAGGTAATCTTCCATCATGGCTATTCTACCAGTAGTGCTCCTGCAAAGGAATTGGATGCACCGCGCACGACAAGCTCGCGGCGCGCAATGTACGTATCGCCGACCGCCTCGCATACCCAGCCCAGGCGTACATTGAGAAACAGGCGCAGAACCATATTGCCAATCTTACCGTAAAAGCAAAAACTCCGGATGGCCGGAGTTGTGATAGCTCGGAACGAATAGTAAGCGGCTCGCTGAAAGCGGATTCGGATTTATTCCGAAAGCGAGCGATGGAAAACCTTGGCCCGAGGGCTCCCATCCGCCAGCTGGCGGATGGGGCGGCACATGGTTATTCCATGTTGCTTTACCGCTTCGTGAACTGCCGCTTCTTGCGGGCGCCCTTGAAGCCGAACTTCTTGCGCTCTTTGTCGCGCGGATCACGGCTAAGGAGGTCGGCACGCTTCAGCGTGCCCTTCAGATCTTCATTCATGAGACTCAGCGCTTTGGCGATACCAAGGCGAACCGCCTCGGCCTGGCCTTCATGGCCGCCGCCGCTGACGCGGGCGGTGATGTCGTATTTGTTTTCCAACTCAAGCGCCGTAAACGGCTGAGCAAGCACACCCAGTAAGTAGGTGCTGCCGGCAAAGTAGTCGCTAGCTGGCTTGTCGTTGATAGTGAGGCTTCCCTTACCGCCGCTCAGACGGACGCGTGCCGTTGAGCTCTTGCGGCGTCCAATGGCGTAAAAATAGCTGTCTTTGGCCATATTACTTCTCATCCTTCAATGTAATGGTTTCCGGCTTCTGCGCTTCGTGATTATGCGATGCTTCAGCGTATACCTTCAGCCGCGCCAAACGATCGTCACGTAGCTTGTTGACCGGCAGCATGCCGCGCACCGCAGCGGTGATCACTACGGTCGGATCTGCAGCGAGCTGCTCGGCTAGGCTGCGCTCTGTAAGACCGCCGGCAAAACCGCTGTGGCGGTAATACATCTTATCGGTCAGCTTGCCGCCAGTCACCTTAAGGTTCTTGGCGTTGATGACGATAACATAATCGCCGCAATCGATGTGGGCAGTGAACTGCGGCTTACCCTTACCGAGTAACAGGCTTGCAGCCCGCGTCGCGACGCGGCCGAGTGTCGTCTCGGATGCGTCAATAACGTACCATTTTCGTGTCACATCAGATGGTTTCGCGCTATAGGTTTTCATTACTTTGTCTCCTTTGCGGCAGGCTTCGCTGCAGCCTTTTTGACAGTAGGCTTTGCGGCTGTCGCCGGTTTTTCGGCCTTAGCAGGCTTAGCAACGGGAGCTTCTTTGAGATCATCCACAAAGCTGACGCGCGCCATTTGCGTGTTATCGCCGCGACGCAGGCGCGTCTTCTCGACGCGCAGGTGGCCGCTTGTGCGTCCTGTCAGCTTCGGTGCAATCTGGTCTACCAGCTTGTGGGCGCTCTCGAGTGTTGCGAGGCCGCTGATAACCCGACGGCGGTTATGCAGATCGCCTTTCTTGGCCTTGGTAATTAGCCGTTCGAGATAAGGAACTATCTCTTTGGCCTTGGGTAGCGTCGTTTCCACCGTCTCGTCACGTACGACAGCGTCCGCCAGCCCCTTCAGCAGGGCGCGGCGCGGACCGCGCTCGCGGTGGAATTTACGACCTTGGTATCCGTGTCGGTGCATAGACTATAGCTCCAGCTCGGCGAGCTTTTCCTTTACTTCATCGAGCGCCTTGCTGCCAAAGCCCTTCAATTCGCGCAGCTCGGCCTCGTTTAGCGCAAACAGGTCGCGAATGGTGTGGATATCGTTATTGATGAGGGCATTAGCCGTACGGGCGCTGAGGTTTAGTTCCTCGATCGGCATATTGAGCATAGAAGGTTCATCGGCATGCTCGCTGCCGAATTCGCCAGCCACACTGGAAGCCGCCTGCGACTCAGTTGCCACGCGCGTTTTGCCAGCAAGTGCCGTGTACTGGTTAACAAGAATAGCGGCCGCCTCTTCGAAGGCTTCGCGAGGGGTAATTGTGCTGTTCGTTTCGACAGTAAGCAGTAGTTTGTCGAAATCGGTCGCCTGACCGACGCGGGTATTTTCAACCTTGTAGCGGACACGCGTAACGGGGCTGAAAAAGGCGTCGAGGGCAATATAATCGCTCGGTTTCTTGCTGCCGCTCTCTTCGATGGTGCGGTACCCGCGGCCAACTTCAACGATGAGATCAGCAGTAAAGCTACCCTTATCATCATCGATAGTCGCGATAACATGCTCCGGGTTGACGATCTCGACATCAGCATTGGTTTCAATGTCTTTTGCCGTAACCGTGCCCTTGCCTTTCTTGGTGATACGCAGATTCTGCGGCTCCTCGCCGTAGACGCGGAAATGAACGCCCTTCAGGTTCTGCATGATGTCGACGACATCTTCGCGGACGCCCGGCAGGGTTGCGAACTCGTGTGTTGCACCCTCGACCTTGAAGGCGGTAATAGCAGCACCGCCGATGCTCGAAAGTAAGACGCGGCGCAAAGAATTGCCCAACGTCATGCCGTAGCCGCCGTGTAGAGGCTCGATACCAAAGGTGTTGCTGGCCGCTCCGTGCTCATCCACCGCAACGATGCTCGGTGTGTGAATCAGATTTGACATACGCTTCTTCTCGCCTCCTTTAGCGTGAGTAATATTCAACAATTAATTGTTCGTTGATATCGGGTTCAGCATCGTCGCGAGTCGGCAGCGTTGCTACCTCAATCGTGACTTTCTTGCGGTTGACTTTTAGCCAATCGGGCGTTGTGCTCGGCGCCGGGCTGATGTCATCCAACTTTTTGAAGTACTCGGTACCGGCACTATGCGCGCGTAAGGCGAGGCTATCGCCAGGTTTGAGGCGGATAGACGGGATGTCAACGCGGCGGCCGTTCAGCAGGAAATGACCATGCGTCACTAACTGGCGTGCAGCGCGTCGCGACGGCGCGAAACCGGCGCGGTAAACGGCGTTGTCAGCGCGTTGCTCAAGCAGCTGCAGTAGAACGCTGCCGGATTGGCCACGCGAGCGCATTGCTTCCTTCATCAGGTTGGCGAACTGGCGTTCCAGCAGGCCGTAGAGACGCTTCACCTTTTGTTTCTCACGCAACTGGATAGCGTACTGGCTCGGTTTGTTGCGCATGCCGCGGCCCTGGCCGGCGCCGGGTAGCACAGGGCGCTTCACGAGCGCTTTGTGTGCCTTCGGATGCAGCGCGTAGCCTTCGCGGCGACTCATCTTAACAATAGAACGGGTATCGCGTGCCATTGCTTAAACCCTCCTTGCCTTTCGTGGCCGGACGCCGCCGTGCGGCACGCCAGTCACGTCTTTGATTGTTTCAACCTGGATGCCCTGTGCCGCCAACGCGCGGATAGCCGCATCACGGCCCAGACCCACGCCACTGACGTATGCATCAACTTTACCTACGCCGTATTGCTGCTTAGCGGCCGCGGCGGCCTTCTCGGCTGCGACTTGCGCCGCATAAGCCGTACCCTTCTTGGATCCGCGGAAACCACAAGCACCGGCACTCGATGCAGTCAATGCGCCACCGTTCGGATCGGTAAAGGTGATAATCGTGTTGTTGAAGGTTGCCTGCACGTGTACCTGACCCTGGGGAACAGAACGGCGGGATTTCTTTTTCTTGGGGGTTGCTACTGTTTCTGCCATGTTTAACCTACGTCTTAGACGGCGCTTTCTTCGCCGTGCCGCCCACCGTTACCTTACGACCACGTCGCGTACGAGCATTTGTCTTTGTCCGCTGTCCGCGAGACGGCAGATTCGCCTTGTGACGCAAACCACGATAGGAATTAATGTCCTTCAGGCGCTTAATATTGCCCGTTACGATACGCTGCAGCTCGCCCTCGACCGTATATTTGCCATTGATGACGTCCTGGATGCGGGAAATCTCACTGTCGGTGAGGTTCTTGACCCGTACCGTCGGTTCCACCTTGGCTTCAGTCAGAATCTGCAAGCTGTTCGTTGGCCCGACACCGTACAGATAGCGCAGTGCAATATGCACCTGCTTCTCATTCGGGATGGTTACACCAGATATTCTTGCCATATACTAACCCTGCCTCTGCTTATGCTTCGGCTTAAACTTGTTAATAACGTACACGCGGCCTTTGCGCCGCACGATGATGTCATCGGGACTGATTTTTTTAACGCTTGCACGCACTTTCATTCCCTTTGAGTTCTCCTTTCTCACGGGGCCTGCCGGGTTAGGGCGGGAATGCGGATCCGCTTCTCGTTCTACACGGAAACGGACACACTGCTTAATATAGTTATAAATGTTCTGTTAGAACATTCGCCAAGTGGTGCAGCCCTGCAGCTCGCGGCGATTGCCTAAGCTTGCGCTCCGCGTACCCTTCGGTGAATGCGCTAACTGAGCCGGCGGCTAATACGACCCTTGCTCAAGTCGTATGGTGTCAGCTCCACTGTCACTTTGTCCCCCGGCACAATTCGGATGAAGTGTTTCCGCATCTTACCGGCGACGTGCGCTATAATCTTATGGCCATTTTCCAACTCTACACGAAACTGAGTACCCGGTAGGGTCTCGACAATAGTCCCGGTGAGATCGATCACTTCCTTATTTGCGGCCATAAAATCTAACGGATATTGATTATAGCAGAATTAGCAACAGGCTGTAAAGTGTTTCCAGAGTGTCTTTCAGGCACGGGAACCATTCTTAGTGCGGCGGAACGGCAGGAGGCTGAAGCGGCGCTTCTTGGGACTCTCGATATCGCCGGCTTCCATGTCGACGAAGAAGTCCGGCTGGGCGTACTGGTCATAGGTGATCATAAGTGCCCGCGACTCGACGGCGCGGAGCGTCTGCAGGCTTACCGCGACAATAATAAGAATGCTCGTACCGCCGATCGCGATGCTCGTGCCCAGGAACATTTGGCCAACTACCGGCAGAAGCGCCAGGAAGCCGAGGCTCAATGCGCCGAATAGCGTCAGGCGGTTAATCACCTTGCTTAAGTATTTCTCTGTCTGCAGGCCGGACCGTACTCCCTCGATAAAGCCACCTTGCTTCTGCAAATTCTCGGCAATCTCCTGGGCGTTGAATGTCACGCTCGTATAAAAGAAGGTAAACGCGAAGACAAGCACGAAGTAGGTGACCGGGTAAATAAATGGTGTGAAGCCATTATGCAGCGGCAGCGAGCTCGGCGGCTGGAACCAAGTAACGAGGTTTGTGCCGAGATGCTGCAGGCGGGCGCTGTGATTACTGGTAAGCAACTGGCCGGCAAAGCTCGGCACGCTCAAGAACGCAACGGCGAAAATGATCGGGATAACACCGGCAGTAATGAGCTTCACCGGCAGCACAGTTGTTACGCCGCCGTAGGCGCGGTTACCCTGAATACGTTTCGCATAATTGACGGTAATGTTGCGTGTCGCTTCGTTCAGCTTCACAACCACCCACGTTACGAACAGTGCGGCCAATAGTGTCACACCGCCGGCAACCAGCTCCTGTTCAGTGAAAGGCAACGAACGGTGAAAAATGCTCAGTTTGTTACCTTGGCCGGCGAACAGGCTGCCAACCTCCGTCACCATTTGCGGTAAGCGGCTGACGATGCTGACCGTAATAAGCAAGGAAATGCCATTGCCCAGGCCTTCCTCGGTCACGAGCTCGCCGAGCCACATCAGCAGCATGGCACCACCAGTCAAGCTTGCGACCATCAGCGCCCATTGGAAGATAGAGGCGTGCGCCGTGATATCACCCATGCCACCGATGCTCTGTGCCGCCTGGCGGATAAGGTAGATCGACCCGATAGACTGGACAATCGCGAGCGGCAAGGTGAGGATGCGCGTGTACTGGTTGATCTTCTTCTGGCCGTACTCGCCTTCCTTATGCATCGCCTCAAGTTGCGGGATGGCCTTTGTCAACAGCTGCATGATAATGCTGGCGTTGATGTAGGGGCCCAGACCCGCGATCATAATCGAGAAATTGGCAAGCGCGCCGCCGGAGAGGACGTTAACAAAACTAAGGAGCTGCGGCGTGTTCGCGGAGTTGAAAAGGTTCTGTAGCACCTGATGCAACGTCGCGGCGTTGCCGATCGGCACGGGCACGTGCGACAAAATACGGTAGACAAGCAGGATACCAATAACCGCCAAGACGCGCTTCTGCATGTCGCGCTTGCCTAGGGAACGCCAAATGATTTTCCAATTCATCCCGTTAGATTCCTTTACTGTCTATCCTATCAGAAAAACGGCCGGCACGCGCCTGTTTCCCCGTATATATACCCTCACAGCCGTTCCGCTTCTCATACGCGGAAAACGTGCTACTTGGACGCAGCCGTGTCTTTTTTCGGCTTGCTGGCCGGGCGCTGGGCGCGCGATGTTTTCTCGAATGTGCCGCCGGCTTTTTGCACTGTTGCCAGTGCGCTAGCGCTGACACCCTGCAAGCGTACGGTAAATGCTTTCGTCAGTTCACCCTTGCCGAGCAAGAGCTTCGTGGAAGCAAACGGGTTCGCGACAAGTCCGTGCTCGAAGAGTACGGCCGTATCGATAATCTTGCTCGTCAGCTGCTCCAGCTGTCCCGTATGGACATTCTGAGCTTTAGGGTGATGGTTCGTAAACCCTGGGAGCTTCGGCAAGTGCTGCATGATTGGCGTCTGGCCGCCTTCAAAGCCCGGACGCTTCTTTGCGCCCTGGCGTGCGCCTTGACCCTTTGTACCGCGGCCGGCAGTCTTGCCCTTGCCACTGGCGATACCGCGGCCCAAGCGTTTGCTGCGCTTATGGGAGGCAACGCTGAGTTCATTAACCTTCATTATTTCGTCTCCTTCGGAGCGGACTTAGCCGTAATCCACTGGTTAGCAGGGACGAGGCGGCGGAGTGCTTCAAGCGTCGCATACACGGCATTGGCGCGATTGTTGCTGCCAAGCGATTTGCTGAGCACATTGCTCACGCCGGCAACTTCAAGTAATGTACGCGTCACGCTGCCTGCAATAAGGCCGGTACCTTCACTCGCTGGCTTGATCAGTATGACGGCACCGCCAACTTTGGCCTGGACTTCATGCGGAATGGTGCCCTTATAGAGCGGTACGGTCACTAAGTTCTTCTTGGCAACCTCAGTCGCCTTCGTAACTGCAGACGTTACATCGGCGCCCTTAGCGATGCCGACGCCGACGCGCCCTTTATGATCGCCAACGGCGACGAGTGCGCGGAAACGGAAGCGGCGGCCGCCTTTGACAACGCGAGCGACGCGGTCGATGTGCAGCGTACGCTCATCGAATTGTTTCTCTTCTTGGGGCATATCCGGACGCCGCGTGCTGCGGCGGTCATGTTGTGCTGTTGGCATAATTAGAACTCCAGTCCTCCGTTACGTGCAGCATCCGCCAGAGCTTTGACGCGCCCGTGGTAGAGCTTGCCGCCGCGGTCGAACACTACTTGTTTGACCTTCTTGGCCTTGGCCTTCTTGGCGATTTCTTCGCCTACCCAGGCAGCCTTCTCTGTCATAGTGCCTGCTACCTTTGAACCAACCGTTGAGACGTAAGCAATCGTGTGATCAGCCGTATCATCGATGAGTTGCGCGGTAACATGCGCGTTGCTGACATGCACACTCAGACGCGGGCGCTCGGCACTACCGCTAACAACGGTGCGGATGCGGTGGCGGCGGAGCAGCCGGTTGCGTAATTTATCTGAAAACGTATTCATAGCTTGACCTTACTTTTCCTTGCCCGACTTGCCGCTCTTGCGGATAATGCGCTCGCCGGTATACTTAATGCCTTTGCCCTTGTACGGCTCAGGCTTCTTCAGCGCACGAATCTCGGCTGCAACCTGTCCCACCTGCTGCTTGTCGATGCCGGCAACCGTGATCGTGTTCTGCTCGACGGCAGCCGTTACGCCTTGGGGCAAATGATACACCACATCGTGTGAGAAGCCTAAATTGAACCGCAGGTCGCTGCCGGCCAAGGCTACGCGATAGCCAACGCCGGTAATCTCCAGCTTCTTGCTGAATCCCTGTGTCACGCCCATCACCATATTGTTGAGGAGCGAACGCATCAGGCCGTGTTTGCTGCGGTGAACCGGCTCGTCGTCAACACGGGTAACGACTAGTTTGTCGCCATCCTGGGCAACTTTCAGGCCATCCATGGCGAACTGCGTGAGCGTCCCCTTCGGCCCGGCTACAGTAATAGCATCAGGGTCGACAGTGATTGTCACACCGCTCGGGATATCGATTGGTAGTTTTCCTATCCGACTCATATCTTTCCTTTGTTAATAAACCTTGCAGATTAATTCGCCGCCTAGGCGTTGTTTGCGGGCTTCAGTACCCGTCATCAACCCCTTAGAGGTAGAGACGATAACGATGCCGCGGCCGCCTTTAACGCTCGGGATCTCGCCGGCACCCACGTACTGGCGGGCACCCGGCCGGCTGATACGGTCGATCTCAGTGATACGGGCATTCTCCCGTTCGCCGTTCAGCGTGAGGGCTAGCGTTTTCGTGCTCTTTTCACCCTCGACTTTGACGTCCAGAATGAAATCGCTGTCTTTCAGCAGGCGTGCAACCGCCTCTTTGAGCTGCGAGTGCGGCACGCGTACTTCGTGCTTGCGGACTGCAGCCGCATTGCGGATACGCGTTAGCATATCGGCAACCGGGTCAGATGAAACGATATTGCTCATAGTCTTACCAGCTCGCTTTCGTTACGCCTGGGATCTCACCCTTCGCGGCGTGCTCGCGGAAGCTGAGGCGGGAGAGGCCGAACTGGCGCATGTAGGCATGCGGGCGGCCGGTCTCGAAGTCGCGGTTCTTCCAACGCGTCGGGCTGGAGTTGCGCGGCAACTTAGCCAGGCCCTCGCTGTCGCCGAGCGCCTTCAGTTCGGCGCGCTTCGCCGCATACTTGCGGATCATAGCTTGCCGTTTGGCATCACGGATAATATTGGACTTTCTGGCCATCTATTTCTTCTCCTTCTCGAATGGCATACCGAACTTAGTAAGTAGCGCGCGAGCATGCTCGGGAGCTTGTGCGCGAACAACGAAGACTGTTTGCAAGCCATGCGCGGTTTGCGTCTCTTCGAAGCTAAGCTCCGGAAATACCGACTGGTCGACAAAACCGAGACTGTAATTGCCCTGCTTGTCGAACGCCTTAGCGCTCACCCCGTGGAAGTCGCGCAACCGCGGGATAACAATGCTGACCAGCCGGTCCATGAATTCGTACATGTTGTCGCCGCGAAGCGTTACTTTCAGGCCGATCTTGTTGCCCTCGCGCAGTTTGAAGCTCGCGATCGATTTGCGGGCAGCTGTTACAACGGGCTGTTGGCCGGTAATTTTGCGAAGCGTGTTGAGCGCCGCGTCCATGACCTTCTTATCATCCTTGGCGCGTCCCAGGCCAACGTTCACGACGATCTTCTCCAGGCGAGGTACTTGGTTGACGTTGGCCAGGCCAAGCTCCTTCTGGAGTTCGCGGACAAACGTATCCTTGTATTGCCGGCGCAGACGCGCTGTCGTAGGTGCCTGCTTCTTCGTTGCTGTGGCCATTACTTGATCTCCTTGCCTGTCGTCTTCATAACGCGGGTCTTCGTATCGCCGTCCAGTTTGTAACCGATGCGTGACGGCTTGTTGGCCGCGCTATCCAGAATGCCTACTTTGCTGACGGCAATCGGCTTGGTTATGTCGATAATGCCGCCTTGCGGATAGGCACGGTTCGGCTTGACGTGTTTCTTTACGATGTTGACCCCCTCAACGGTCACGGTGTTGTCGGCTGGATGGGTTGCCAGGATCTTGCCAGTGCGGCCTTTATATTTGCCAGTGCGAACCATGACAGTATCGCCCTTCTTGAGGCGGATTTTGTATCGTTTGGGTAGCGTATTCATATTAGAGTACCTCCGGGGCAAGGCTGATGATTTTGCTATACCCGAGATCGCGGAGTTCGCGCGGCACAGGGCCGAAGACGCGTGTGGCACGTGGCTGCTTCTCATCATCGATGATGACGGCCGCGTTGTCGTCAAAGCGGATCGTCGAGCCGTCAGGACGAGTGATGAGGTTGCGGGTGCGGACGATAACGGCCTTCACTACGGTCTTTTTCTTGACGTTGCCGTTTGGCGCTGCATTCTTGACGGTCGCGACAATGACGTCGCCGACGCGCGCGTAGCGGCGGCGCGTTCCGCCGAGCACGCGGATGCAGAGCAGTTCCTTAGCGCCGCTATTATCAGCGACTGCGAGGCGGGTTTCTTGCTGGATCATGCCATCGCCTCCTTGTCAGCCTCGCGAAGCGTTGGCTTTTCGACGATGCGTTCCAGTGTAAAACGCTTGCGGCGACTCAATGGGCGCGTTTCTGCGATAACGACGCGATCGCCGACTTGCGCTGAGTTTTTCTCGTCATGCGCCATGAATTTGTGGCTTACCGTGTACTTCTTGCGATACAGCGGGTGCGTCTTGCGCGTCTGCACAATAACGACGATTGTCTTGTCGGCTTTGGCTGATGTTACGGTGCCGACCATTGTCTTAGCCATTACATTTCCTCCTTTGAGAGTTGCTCGCCGAGCACGGTCAGCATGCGCGCCAGGTCTTTGCGCTTGTTGCGAATAAGACGGACATTGTCGAGTTCACCACTGTACATACGGCGTTTCAGCTGGACGATTTCGTCGCGAAGCTTCGTGCTTTCAGCCGTCAGATCGGCCGTCGACAGTTTGCGGATATCTGCAACTTTCATCTTATGCCTCCTCCCGAGTCAGGAACTTAGTCTTGACCGGCAGCTTATGGCTGGCCAAACGGACCGCTTCGCGTGCCGTTGCCTCGTCGACACCCTGCATTTCGAACAGGATCGTCCCGGGGCGTACCTTGGCAACGAAGAATTCCGGACTGCCCTTACCGCTGCCCATCTTCACATCCAATGGCTTGCGCGTTACTGGCGTATGCGGGAAAATGCGGATCCAGATTTTGCCGCCGCGCTTGATGTGGCGCGTCATAGCCTGGCGAGCGGCTTCAATTTGCCGCGAAGTAATACGTTCGTGACCCTGGGCCTGCAATGCGTAGTCGCCGAAAGCAATGTAGTTGCCGCTCGTTGCAACGCCACGGATGCGCCCCTTGCGGACCTTGCGGAATTTTGTTGAATTAGGAATTAACATTTTACGCTACCTCACCTTTGTAGATCCAGACTTTCACGCCAATCAAGCCAGCCGGGGTGTGGGCATGGACTAGTGCGTAATCGATGTCGGCGCGCAACGTGTGCAGCGGTACGGAACCGGCAACTTCCTTCTCGCGGCGTGACATTTCAGCACCATTCAGGCGGCCCGCTACCTCGATGCGCACACCCTTGGCGCCGGCGCGCATAGTATTGGCTGCCGTCGACTTAATGGCGCGGCGGAAGCTAATGCGGCGCTCCAATTGGTGCGCGATGTTTTCAGCTACAAGCTTTGCGTAGAGCTCCGGCTTCTTGACTTCCTCAATGTTGACGCGCGTCGGGATGCGATAGATTTTCTCGATGTTTTCTTTCAAGTCCTGGGCGCCGGCACCACCGCGGCCGATGACCACGCCGGCCTTCGCCGTGTGAATTGTCACCGTAACAAGGTTCGGTGTGCGAGCAATATCGACGCGGTTGATAGCACCACGTGAACCGACTTTGTCGCTAATGAGTTTGCGGACTACCAGGTCGTCTTGCAAGAATTTGGCATAATCGCGCTTATCGACGAACCACTTGCTGGTCCAGTCTTTGTTGACCTGCAGCCGCATTGATACTGGATTGACTTTTTGGCCCATTACTTGGTCTCCTTTGCTGTCGTCTTCGCTACTGGCTTTGTGGCAGCCGGCTTTTTCGGTGCGCGCGCTTCGCCGTCGACAACGACACGAATGTGCGATGATTTGCGCTGGTAGTGCAGCGCGTAGCCGCGGGCGGCCGGGCGGTAGCGCTTCATACGCGGGCCGGGCGTTACGCTGATCTCGACGATGCGGAGCGTGTCCGGCTTCAGGTTGTGGTTATAATCGGCATTTGCGCGGGCGCTAGCGATAACTTTCTTAACCGCCAGGGCGCTGCGGCGCGGCGTATGCTCGAGGATAGTCAGAGCGTCGTCGACAGTGCGGCCGCGGACAAGTTGGGCAACAATGCTGACTTTGCGCGGGCTCAGGCGGACACCTTTAGCGATTGCTTGTACTGCCATAGTTTATGCCTTTGCCTTTGCTAGCTTGCCGCCATGGCCACGGAACTTCCGTGTCGGGGCGAACTCGCCGAGCTTATGGCCTACCATGTTCTCCGTGATGAATACCGGCACGTGCACGCGGCCATTATGAACGGCAATCGTGCGGCCGACAAACTCAGGGCTGATTGTGCTGGCACGTGCCCATGTCTTGATGATCGTTCGGTCTTCGGCACCCAAGGCTGCAACCTTGCGGGCCAGCTTGAAATCGACGAATGGTCCTTTTTTCAGTGATCGGCTCATAGTCTTACCTTATTTCCTCTTCGCGTCATGGCGGCTTCTTACGATAAACTGGGCGGTTGATTTGCGACGGCGGGTCTTGTAGCCGAGCGTCTTCTGACCCCACGGAGTGCGCGGTGCCTTGGCCATGCGGTGGCGGCCACCGTCACCACCACCGTGCGGGTGATCGACTGCGTTCATAACGACACCACGGACACTAGGACGAATGCCCTTGTGACGTGAACGGCCCGCTTTGCCGAGCTTCACGTTCTGGTGCTGTTCGTTGCCGATGACGCCGATACTGGCAGTACACATCAGGCTGAACAGACGGACTTCGCCGCTCGGTAGGCGGACCTGGGCGTACTCGCCCTCCTTGGCCATCAACTGGGCACCAAGACCGGCAGCGCGGACAATTTGCGCGCCACGGCCGGGGTGCAACTCGATCGCATGGACCGTGCTGCCGACTGGAATATCCTTGAATGCCAGGCGATTGCCAGTTTCGATCGGTGCTTCTTCGCCACTCATAATCGTTTGGCCGACACGCATGCCGTTGGCCGCCAGAATGTAGTGGTACTTGCCGTTTTCTTCTTTTATTCGTGCGATACGGGCACTGCGGTTCGGGTCATACTCGATGTGTTCGATTGTAGCCGTCAAGCCGGGCATCAGGCCGAAGCTGACAACACGGTAGAACTTCCGTGCGCCGCCACCCTGGTGGCGAGTGGTGATGCGGCCCTGGTTGTTGCGACCGCTGCCGCGCCGTTTCGGGGCGAGCAACGAGCGCAGCGGACGCTTGGCAGTCACGCTGCTGAAGTCCTGCGTCGACATGCCGCGCCGGCCGGCTGAAGTTGGGTTATACGCTTTGATCGCCATATCTATCTCTCGCCTTGCTTGTTAAACAGGTGTAGGCCACGGCGGTTCTGTTTGACATCTGCTGCAGGCTTCTTGGCCTCTTTTACGGCTTGTTTCGCCGCTAGCTTGTCAATCTTCTCCTGTGCTGCCTGCTCTTTCTCATTAGCTTCATCAATACTTGCAAAGATCGGCAGGCTAAAGCCTTCCGCCAGGCGTACATACGCCTTTTTGGTATCACTTTGCTGGCCGGCATTGCCGCGGCGTTTGCCGCTTAGCGATACTGTCGCTTTCGCCTTGCCTTTGATATTCGTAACATTCACCGTCGCGACCTTGACCTCGAACTGGGCAGCTACGGCGCGCGCAACTGCATGCTTGTTTGCGTCCTTCGGGACGTCAAATACATACGTCCGTTGCGTGGACGACAGCGCGTATGCCTGTTCGCTCAGACGCGGCTTGAGGAATAATGCTTCACGCATACTACTTGGCCTCCTTAGCTTCACCCGCCAAACGCTGAACGGTTCGCTCTAGGGACTGCTGGTCAAATACGACCGTATCGGCATTCATAACATTAAAGACATTCAGGTATGCGGCGCTGATAACTCCCACGCGCTCTATATTGCGTGTCGCCCGGTCGATAAGCTCGTTCTTTGCACTCACCACCACAAGAACTTTGCCACTGGCATTCGTATCCTTGAGGAGCTTCAGTGTCTTCGCAACGGTGCCGCCTTTGAAATCGAAGGCGTCCGTCACCTGTACTTTCCCTGCTTTTGCAGCCAGGCTCAGAGCCTGCTGCAGGGCAAGGCGCTTGGCTTTCGCATTCAGATGCTTGGAATAGTTTTCACTGCCGGTCGGACCGAAGGCCACACCGCCATGTCGCCAGTGCGGTGCGCGCGTGGAGCCGATGCGGGCGCGGCCCGTGCCCTTTTGCCGCCAGGGCTTACGACCGCCGCCGCTGACATCCGCGCGAGTCTTGGTAGTAGCGAGGTTAACGCGGCCGTTTGCCAGGTACATCTCATACGCCTCATGGAGTAACGTATGATCAGTCGGGATGACACCGAAAACACGCTTATCAAGCTTAGAAGACGAAGCCGCCTTCGGCGCAGCTTTGCGGGTAGTGGTTGTTGTAGCCATCTTATTTCACCCCTTTCACGATAATCACGCCTTGGCGCGGGCCCGGTACGGCACCCATGACTCCGATAACATTCCGTTCGGTGTCCACTAGCGCGACCTTCAGGTTTTTTACGGTCACTTGGTCGTGACCCATCTGGCCGGCCATACGCTTACCCGGGAAGATACGCTGCGGGTACATCGAGCCGATGGAGCCAACACGCCGATAAGAACGGCCGCCGTGCGTCTTGCGGCCGCGGTGGAAGTTGTGCCGCTTGATGGTGCCGGCCCAGCCTTTGCCTTTGCTAACACCCGTCACATCGACGACGTCGCCAACTGAAAAGACCTCGAGGTTGATTTTGTCGCCAACCTTGAGGTCTTCGGGGGCTTCGGGGGTACGGAGTTCGCGAATAATCTTTGGCGTCGTACCGGCAGCCTTAAAGTGACCCATCTGGGCCTTCGCCGTATTTTGCTGTTTGCCGGTCTCAAAACCGACCTGTACCGCGTTGTAGCCGTCGTGCTCAATACTCTTGACCTGGGTGACGACATTCGGACTAGCGGAAAGCAGGGTAATAGCCGACACCGTGCCATCGTCAGCGATAGCACTGGTCATGCCTACCTTTCGTGTAACTAATGCTTTCATAGTAACCTCTGTTATGTTGCTTTCATTTAATGCTGCAACGTAAATTGACAGCCCTGGCTGCCGTTCGTTGTTGCAGCTTTTATCTCATAAGACCTCCTGCAGGAGGCACACGGCTAAGGTTGCCGTACTTATAAGTACATCTGGTGGCGAGGATAACCTCTAAGGGATAGCCTACTTAAGCTCACCACACGTAATAATTCGAGATACCATGTAAGATTAGCATGTTCAGCTTACTTCTGTCAATGCGTTGCAAATATTACTATAAATGCCGGCCTAGATGGCTGTTACCATAGAACGCTCAGGCCAATGCCCGACCAGAAGCCGACCACCATCGCCACGAGCAGGATGGCGTATTCTATCTTGCGGTCAATCTGGAAATGCTCGTGCCACGCAAACAATAACCCAATAAGTAAGCCTATCGGCACGGGAATATTGAAATTACCGTTTTGCGCCTTAAAACGTACCCATAGTGACCCCACTATGATATACATAACGAGCTTGAGGACGTAAACGCTATCGAGCTCAGAGCTTTTCGCAGCCTTCTTGTTTGTTTTAGCCATTAGTACTATTGAACAATACAATGCCGTCTAAAGGCAAGCAGGAATGCCACGTCCTATTACTCGGACTCAGGTAAAGATACAACGAAACCGCCAAGCATGCGATTATGAGTGTCGCGTGCGTCCCGCTGGCTCTCTATTAATTCTATATGGCGCTGGAGAATTATCTCTGTTGCGTCATGTGCAGGTATACGCTGCCTATCAGCAATCCTTGCTGCTGCCTGGCAAAGCTGGTTTACTGTCATGCATTCGTCGCGATCAAAAGTTGTTACCGCGCCACCTATCTCCATACCTTCTCCTTTTACCCTAGGTCAATAGTGCGCCTATGAACAATGCGCCTAAAACGCTACATCTTGATTTCGACGTCGCAACCAGCCGGCAGGCTCAGGTTCATGAGACTGTCGATGGTTTTCGGCGTCGGCTCGAACACGTCGATCAGGCGCTTGTGGGTGCGCATCTCGAACTGCTCGCGGCCCTTCTTGTAAACGTGCGGGCTCTTCACGACGGTAAAGGTACTGCGGTGTGTCGGCAGCGGGATCGGGCCGGCGAGGCTCGCGCCCGTGCGCAGCGCGGTGTCGACAATCTGCTTGGCAGCTTGGTCGATGACGCGGTGGTCATAGGCCTTAAGACGAATACGAATCCGCTGTTTTGATTCTGTTTTGGCATCAGCCATTGTTAATGGTTCTCCTTACCGGCTCTACCCGGCCCGGCGCTGTAACATCTTCTCGCGATGTAGCCTCGCAAGATGACTTTTAGTCAGCGCAGATTAATTTATAGGTGAGATTGTACAATATTCACTCTCAAAAGAAAAGAGCGCTTCGTGTAAGAAGCGCTCAATTTCCGTAGGCTTGCAGGAAACTACTTGTCGATCTTGGTGACGACACCAGCACCGACGGTGCGGCCGCCTTCGCGGATAGCGAAGCGCAGGCCCTGCTCCATGGCAATCGGAGCAAGCAGCTTGACCTTGAAGGTGATCGTATCACCCGGCATGACCATCTCCTTGTCGGCCGGAAGCTCAACTTCACCTGTCACGTCAGTCGTGCGGAAGTAGAACTGCGGCTTGTATCCCTTGAAGAACGGAGTATGGCGACCGCCCTCTTCCTTGGTCAGGATGTAGACTTCGGCGTCAAAATCGGTGTGCGGAGTAATGGTGCCCGGTTTGGCAAGCACCTGGCCGCGCTCGATGTCGTCGCGCTCGATACCGCGGAGCAGCACGCCGGCGTTGTCGCCGGCCTGGCCCTGGTCAAGCGTCTTCTTGAAGGCTTCGATGCCGGTTACAACAGACTTCTTCGTCGGGCGGATACCGACAATCTCAACTTCCTCGTTAATCTTGACGACACCTTGCTCGATGCGGCCGGTAGCAACCGTGCCACGGCCCTTAATAGAGAAGACGTCTTCGATCGGCATCAGGAACGGCTTGTCAAGCTCGCGCTTCGGCTCAGGAATGTAGTCATCCATAGCTGCAACGAGTTCCATAACAGCGTCTTCGTTGGCGCTATCGCCATCAAGCGCCTTGGTAGCAGAACCGCGAACAATCGGGGCACTGCGGTCAAAGCCGTTCTTCTCGAGCAAGTCGCGGATTTCCTCTTCGACAAGGTCGACAAGTTCCGGATCGGCGAGGTCCATTTTGTTCAGGAAGACAAGGATCTTCGGTACGCCAACCTGGCGGGCGAGCAGGACGTGCTCACGCGTCTGCGGCATTGGGCCATCGGCGGCAGAAACAACGAGGATAGCACCGTCGATCTGAGCGGCACCGGTAATCATGTTCTTGACGTAGTCGGCGTGGCCTGGCATATCGACGTGCGCGTAGTGGCGCTTATCGCTCTCGTACTCCTGGTGGGACGTCGCGATCGTAATGCCGCGGGCGCGCTCCTCAGGCGCATTGTCGATCTGGGCGTAATCGATAGGTTTGTTAACTGCGCTCGGCTTGCGCTTTGCAAGCACGTGGGTAATCGCTGCTGTTAGCGTGGTCTTGCCGTGGTCGACGTGACCCATGGTACCGACGTTGACGTGCGGCTTGCTGCGGTCAAATGTATCTGCCATTGGTGAAACTCTCCTTTTAGGTGGCTTGTAAATTGTTTGTGGGTCGTGTGAAGATACACCTCACACAAATAACAGGGCTAGTGTAGCGGAAATACGCTGAGCTGTAAAGTGCCAGGCGGCCCGCAGCTATTATTTATTTGCCACTCTTAGCGATGATGGCATCCGCGACATTGCGCGGGACATCGGCGTAGTGGTCGAGCTCCATGCTCGAGCTGGCGCGGCCCTGGGTCATGCTACGCAAGTTCGTCGTATAACCGAACATTTCACCCAAGGGGACAAACGCAGTGATTTCCTTGGCACCTGCCTGCAGGTCCTCCATGCTCTCAATGCGGCCGCGCTTGCTATTGAGGTCGCCGATAACATCGCCCATGAAGCTCTCGGGCGTAACGACGACGACCTTCATGACCGGCTCAAGCAGAACAGGGTTCGATTTCTTCACGCCTTCTTGCAACGCCATCGAGCCGGCGATCTTGAATGCCATTTCACTGGAGTCAACTTCGTGATAAGAGCCGTCGTACAGCTCAACACGGACGTCGACTACCGGATAACCGGCGATGACGCCGTTAGCCATAGCTTCTTTGATACCCGATTCTATCGGCTTGATATACTCACCAGGGATGACGCCGCCCTTAATGGCGTTGACGAACTCGAATCCTTTGCCGGCTTCATTCTGGAACATACGGAGCCAGACGTCGCCGTACTGGCCGCGGCCACCGGTCTGACGAATGTACTTGCCCTGGACTTCCGCGCCGTCCTTGCGGATAGATTCGCGGTAGGCTACCTGCGGCTGACCAACGTTGGCTTCGACATTGAATTCGCGCTTCATGCGGTCGACGAGGATCTCCAGGTGCAACTCGCCCATACCGGAGATAATGGTCTGGCCGGTCTCGCTGTCGACACGGATGCGGAAGGTTGGATCTTCTTCTGCCAGGCGCTGCAGGGCAAGACTCATCTTCTCCTGGTCGCTCTTGGTCTTTGGCTCAATCGCAATAGATACCGGCGGTTCCGGGAAAGTAATGCTCTCGAGGATGATAGGATTGTTCGCGTCGCACAAGGTGTTACCGGTCGTCGTGCCCTTCAGGCCGACGATAGCTGCAATATCACCAGCACCGACTTCGGTAATGTCCTCGCGCTTGTTGGCCTGCATGCGGACGATGCGCCCGATGCGCTCTTTCTCGCCGGTTGAGCTATTCAGGATATAGCTGCCTGCCTGGAGCTTGCCGGCGTAGACGCGGAAGTAGGCCAGCTTGCCGACGAACGGGTCAGTGGCAATCTTGAATGCCAGTGCCGTGAAGGGCTCCGAATCGCTCGGCTGACGTTCGATTTCGTCGCCGGACTTGGGGTGAGTCCCCCACGTAGCCCCGCGGTCGAGCGGGCTCGGCAGGTACTCGGTAACGAGATCGAGAAGTTTCTCGACGATAACGCCGCGGCCATCGCCGCCGGTCACAGCAAAGAAGTTGCCGGACAGTACTGCCGTGCGGATAGCTTGTTTGATATCGTCTTCGCTGAGGCCGTCTTCACCGACTTCGAAGTACTTCTCGAGAAGTTTTTCGTCTTCGGCAACCGCGTTTTCGACGAGCAGTGAACGGTATTTCTTGGCTTCGTCCAGCATATCGGCCGGGATCTCGCCTACGACCAGTTCATGGTCGGCGAAGTCCTTGTAGGTATATGCTTTCATCGTCACGAGGTCGATGACACCATTGACGCTCTGTTCGAAACCGATGGGTAGATGGACCGGGAAGGCACGTTTGCTCAGGCGGCTGTGGATACTCTCGAGCGATTTGTAGAAGTCGCCGCCAGTCTGGTTAATCTTGTTAATAAAACAGATACGCGGCACGCCGTACTTGGTCGCCTGGCGCCAGACGGTTTCGGACTGCGATTCAACGCCCATCTTGCCATCGAAGACGACTACCGCACCGTCAAGCACGCGAAGCGAACGCTCCACCTCGACCGTGAAGTCGATATGACCAGGCGTATCGATAATATTGATCTGATGGTTCTTCCAGTAACACGTAACAGCCGCGGACATAATGGTGATGCCGCGCTCCTTCTCCTGCTCCATGAAGTCAGTAGTCGTCTCGCCCTCATGCACGGCACCGATCTTGTGTTTCAAGCCGGTCCGGTACAGGATACCCTCGGTCGTCGTCGTCTTACCGGCGTCAATATGGGCAATAATGCCGATGTTACGGAGCTTGTCTAGTGCGTATTTCTTCTCTGCCATTGTGTATTAAAATCCTGTATTTCCTTTACGTGCCATTATTGCATTCAAAATGCCGTCCTGCGTATTGCCAAAGCCGAGGCTTTCGATCTGATCGATAGGGAGCGAGCAGCTTGTGCCGGCCCCGCAGCCTTCTTCTGCACCTTCAGCGTTGGCCAAAGGGCATGGGTACATCCCCTGGGCTTCGACAACAATAACCCGCCGTATGTCTAGCACGCTTAGGCGTTGTTCGGCCACTTCATTGCTGATACGGCCCGCGTCTCGTGCGCGCATAATGGCACCAGTAGCAACGTCGAGGTTACGAACAAACGGACAGGTGGGATGACTAGGGATTGCATCTAGCTCTTGCCACTCGGGACGAATAGTAGGCTTGCTCTCAAGTCCCATATGGTCTCCGACGCTAGCTCCGTGCGAAGTGGGCAAATGCGCGGTTGGACTCGGCCATACGGTGCGTGTCTTCGCGCTTCTTTACGGCAGCACCTTGGTTGTTATAGGCATCAACGAGCTCGGCCGCCAAGCGATCAGCCATGTCTATGCCCTTGCGAGCGCGGGCAGCCTGCACGAGCCACATGGTCGTTAAATGATTCTGGCGCTGGCCCTTTACTTCGAACGGGATCTGATAGTTGGCACCGCCGACACGCCGTGAGCGCGTTTCCATTGCCGGTTGTATGTTCTTATAGGCGGCTTCAAAAACCTCGAGCGGGTTCTTCACCTTCAACTTGTCAGCTGCATGCTGTATACCGGTATAGACGATACGCTCGGCAACCTGTTTCTTGCCATCAAGCATTACACGGTTGATTAGTCGCTGCACCTGCACCGATTGATACATGCGGTCAGGATTGACTTCGCGTACAAGCGCCTTAGTCTTATGGCGTGGCATAGCTATTTGCCTTCTTTCTTGGTTCCGTACAGGCTACGGCCCTTTTTGCGTCCCTGTACTCCTTGGAGATCGAGCGAGCCGCGGACGATGTGATAACGTACGCCAGGTAAATCTTTGACCCTGCCGCCGCGTACTAATACGACGGCGTGTTCCTGCAGGTTGTGGCCTTCGCCACCGATGTAGGCCCAGACTTCATAGCCGTTAGAAAGACGAACGCGCGCGACCTTGCGGAGTGCCGAGTTTGGTTTCTTCGGTGTCTTAGTCGTGACTTTGATACATACACCGCGCTTTAATGGCGCCGTTTTCTCATAATTTCTCGTCTTAAGGTTATTGACGACGCGCTGCAACGCTGGCGACTTGCTCTTAGCAGTCACCTTGACGCGCGGCTTGCGGACGAGCTGGTTAATGGTTGGCATTAGTAAATGGTTCTCCTTAATCTATACATGCATGGAAGGAACAGGTATACGGCCAGCACTCCGTATAACCCGCCCCGTGTTCCTTGCTAACGCAAAAATCTTTTTAATTGTAACAGTTTTGTACCTTGCACGCAACTAGGCTTCAGTCTTCGCGCCGGTACCGACCGGAATCTTGCGACCGATGATGACATTCTCCTTCAGGCCGTAGAGTTTGTCCACTTTGCCGCTGGTTGCCGCGGCGATGAGTACGCGGGTCGTATCCTGGAAGGAAGCGGCGCTGAGGAACGAGTCGGTACTCAAGCTGGCCTTGGTGATACCAAGCAGCAGCTGATTGACCACCGCCGGTTGTTTGCCGGCTTTAACGAGCGCCTCGTTGGCATCAGTGACAGCTTGCTTGCTGACCACGTCGCCGGTGACGAATTCGCTGTCGCCCGAATCTTCGATCTGCACGCGGCCGAACATCTGCCGCACAATCACTTCGAGGTGTTTGTCGGCAATATTCTGGCCCTGGCCCGCGAAGATCTTGAGGATCTCGTTCATGATGTAGCGCTGGGTAGCTTCAACGCCTTGCAGACGCATGAGGTCCTGGAGGTTGATCGAACCGTTGGTCAGGCGCTGGCCGGCTACGACTTCGTCGCCATTGGCCACGAGCAGCTGCTTGTAACCTGGAATCTCGTAGCGGACCGCACTTTGGCGAGTCGGCTTGAGAATGATCTTCTTGCCCGTCACTTCGACCGTACCAGCGATCGGGGCCACGAGCGGCTCCGAGCCATCTTCGAGCGCAGCCAGAACGTCACCGATAGCGACATCCGAACCGCCGCTGACATGAGCTTTGCGTTCGCCTAGGGAGAATGTAACGTTCGCATCTTCGTTTGCAGCGATCTGGACGACATAGTAGTCGCCCTCTTCCCAAGTGGTAACCGTACCGGCGATTTCCGTCAGGTATGCTTGACCCTTCGGGGTGCGGGCTTCAAACAACTCTTCGATACGAGTTAGGCCCTGTGCCGCATCGTCGGCAACGAGTGCGCCGGAGCGGTGCTTAGAGTCGAGGCTCAGCTGTGTGCCCGGCTCGCCGATGCTCTGAGCGGCAATAACACCGATCGGGTGGTGGCCGGCGACTAGCTGGCCCGTTGCCGGGTCGACGCCGTACGACTTGCGCGAGACACCGCTCACCAAGCCCGAGCTCAGCACGCTCATGATCTTTACGCCGTCAAGTGACGGGTCAGCCTCGATCTGCTCAGCAATTTCAGGAGTAATGAGCTCGCCGCGCTTGACCAGTTTGGCGATATTTTCAGCAGCGTAGCGTCCGGCTAGCCGTGAAGCGTAGGTAACGCCGATCTCGGCAGCGTCAGCACGTAGCATTGGGAAACCAGGATCGAGCTCTTCGCCCTCATCGAGGGTAAAGACATCTTGCGAGACATCAACTAAGCGGCGTGTCAGGTAGCCGGCATCGGCGGTCTTGAGCGCGATGTCGATGAGCGATTTGCGCGTACCGCGCGTGCCAGTGAAGTACTCAAGCGGATCGAGCCCTTCAATGTAGCCGGCTTTGACCGGCAGCTCGATGGCCCGTCCGGCTGCGTCTTGCATGACGCCAAGCATACCGACGGTGTTCTTCATCTGGGAAATGCTGCCGCGGGCACCGGACTCGATCGCGATGGCAGTTGGCGTATCCTGACCCTTCAATTGGTCGGCGAGGAGCGTCTGAACGCGCGATTCGATCTTCGCCCAGTTCTCGACTGTCAGGCGGTGGCGTTCGTCTTCAGTAATGAAACCTTGCTCGTACTGCGCTGCAATCTCTGCTGTATGCGTGTCGCCTTCTGCGACAATCTTGTCCATGCCTTTGACTGGCTCGAAGTCGTTCATGCCGATGCTAAAGCCCGATTGGGTTGCGTAGCGGAAGCCGACGTCCTTGAGCGCATCGGCAATCTCGGCTGTCGCCTCTTGTCCGTAGCGGGCGTGGACGCGGGCCATGACTTTCTGCAGGCGCTTCTTGGCCTGAGTCTCATCTTCGAACGGGAAGTCTTCAGGGAATGTCTCGTTGAACAAGATACGGCCGAGCGTTGTTTCGCGCTCTTCGCCGCGAAACGGCAAGCGCACACGGCTCTGCAGCTTTATTACGCCGCTATCGAGTGCCATGATCGCCTCGTCGAGACTCGAATATGTGATGGGTTTGACGTCGCTCACCCCTGGACGCTCGTAGGTCAGGTAGTAGCAGCCAAGAACGATGTCTTGCTCGATGTGCAGGATAGGCGAGCCGTCGGCAGGTTTCAGCAGGTTGCGGTTGGCCGCCATGATATCGCGGGCTTCGGCCTGCGCCTCGTCGCTGAGCGGTACGTGCACGGCCATTTGGTCACCGTCGAAGTCAGCATTGAAGCCCTTACAGACGAGCGGGTGCAGCTGGATAGCCTTACCCTCAATGAGCTTGGGCTGGAAGGCCTGGATGCTCAGGCGGTGAAGCGACGGAGCACGATTCAGCAGAACGTATTTACCCTTGATTACTTCGTCGAGCGCATCCCAAACAACGGTGTCGCCGGCCTCAATCAGGCGCGAGGCGCTACGGATGTTGTGTGCTTGCTCGCGGAGGATCAGCTCGCCGATGACAAACGGCTTGAAGAGCTCGAGCGCCATCATCTTCGGCAGACCGCATTGGTCGATGCGAAGCTCCGGACCGGCAACGATGACCGAACGGCCGGAGTAATCGACGCGTTTGCCGAGCAGGTTCTGGCGGAAACGCCCCTGCTTGCCCTTCAGCATGTCGCTGAGACTCTTGAGGCGGCGGCGCTGACCAGTCGTGCTGACAGCACGGCCGGAGCGGGTCGAGTTGTTGTCGATCAGCGCGTCAACGGCTTCCTGGAGCATGCGCTGTTCGTTGCGGCGGATGACTTCCGGCGCGTTCAGCTCAATTAGCTTCTTGAGCCGGTTATTACGGTTAATGACGCGACGGTAGAGGTCGTTGAGGTCAGATGTCGCAAAACGGCCGCCGGTCAGCTGGACCATCGGTCGAAGATCAGGAGGAATAACTCCTAGCACACTCACGCACATGCTCGGCGGCTTGATACCAGCGCGGTCCATGCTCTCGAGGAGGCGCAAGCGCTTCATGATCTTCTTCTTACGCTGGCCCTTGGCCTCTTCAGCCTCTGCACTCAGTGAGGTAATCAGCGCCTTCAGGTCAATTTCGTCGAGCAATTCTTTCAGTGCGGCGCCACCCATGCCTACCTTGATGAGCTCGCGCAGTTCGGCTGGCAATGCCCGATAATCACCCTCGCTCATCAGCGCCAATTTCTCGAGTGTCGCTACCTGAGCACGGAAGTGTTCGAAGTTCTCAGCCAGTTCGTTCAGTTCTTTGCTGCGCATCTCGGCAAGCGCCTTGACGTTGGCTTCTTCCTTCTTAGCTTCAGCCTCGTAGCGCAGATCAATGGCTTGGCGGGCAGCATTATACTCAGCTTCGCGGTCAGCGAGCAGCTGATCACGCTTCTCGGCATTCACGCCCTTGATGATGTAGCTCGCGAAGTAGGCAACGCGCTCCAGGTTCTTGACGGTAATGCCGAGCAGCAAGCCCATCGCACTCGGGGTACCACGCAGGAACCAGATATGTGCGACCGGTACAGCCAACTGGATGTGGCCCATGCGCTCGCGCCGGACGATGCTGCGCGTCACGAGCTCGCCCTTCTTGTCGACGGCCGCTTCGCGCGACCGGACACCCTTATATTTGGCATCATGCGGGTTAATGTCTTTGACCGGCCCAAAAATGCGCTCGCAGAACAAGCCATCGCGTTCCGGCTTCTGCGTGCGGTAGTTGATAGTTTCCGGCTTGGTGACCTCGCCGTAGCTCCAGTCGAGAATGTCAGCCGGGCTGGCGACGGCCAGGCGTACCGCGTCAAATTCCGCGATATCCGTACCTGTTGGATCGTATCGGCGCATAGCTATGCCTTTCCTCCCTTATTAGTCAGTGTCAGTGTCAGTGTCATTTTCATTATTCCTCTACCGCCTCTCCGCCTTCGCCGAGCTCTTCGCCGCTTGTAACGCTCACGGTCTCGTCGCTCGTATCGTCAAGGTCAACCATACTGAACTCATCTACTGCAGCGTCTTCGGTAACGTCTACGTTGGACACTTCGTCGGCTGGCACTTCAATAGCGGGTTCGTCTTTGGCTTCCTTATGGATATTGTCAGAGAGGATAGCCTCGGCATCGACTGCGTGGTCGGACTTGAACAGGTCAACCTTGAGTCCTAGACCCTGCAGCTCTTTCACGAGCACGTTGAAGCTTTCGGGTACCTTCGGACCGATAATCTCGGTCTTCTTGATGATCGATTCGTACGCCTTACTGCGACCATAGACATCGTCGGATTTGATAGTTAGCATTTCTTGCAGCGTATTGGCGGCACCATAGCCCTCAAGAGCCCAAACTTCCATTTCACCGAAGCGCTGGCCGCCGTTTTGCGCCTTTCCGCCAAGCGGCTGCTGGGTAACCATGGTATACGGGCCGGTTGAGCGGGCGTGGATCTTGTCAGTCACCATGTGGTTGAGCTTGTTCATGTACATGACGCCGACAGTCGTACGCTCGCGGAACGCTTCACCGGTGCGACCGTCGAACAGCTGTTGCTTGCCGTCTTCCGGCAGGCCGGCTTGCTTCAAAAGCTCCTGGATCTTGGCCGTTGGTACGCCGTCAAAAGCCGGACTCGTTACTTTCATGCCGAGCGCGCGGGCGGCCATACCGAGGTGCGCCTCAAACAGCTGACCAAGGTTCATGCGCGACGGAACACCGAGCGGGTTCAAGATGATATCTATCGGCGTTCCATCCGCCGTAAACGGCATATCTTCTGCCGGTAGGATGCGGGCGACGACGCCCTTGTTTCCGTGCCGGCCACCGAGTTTGTCGCCAACGCTGATCTTGCGCATCTGCGCCACGAACACCTGGATCTGCATGATGACGCCGGCTTTCAGTTCATGGCCGTTTTCGCGGCTGAATACCTTCACGCCGACTACTTTGCCGTGCTTGCCGTTACTCATGCGCTGAGAGGTGTCGCGGACTTCTTTGGCTTTCTCACCGAAGATAGCGCGGAGCAGTAGCTCTTCAGAGCTCAATTCCTGTTCGCCCTTCGGGGTGATCTTACCGACAAGGATATCACCCGGGTGCACTTCGGCGCCGATACGGACGATGCCGTCATCAGCCAAGTGCCGAAGCGTGTCTTCAGAGACGTTCGGAATGTCGCGCGTCACGATTTCGGGGCCGAGCTTCGTCTCGCGAACCTCAATCATGAAGTCAACGATATGGATAGACGTCAGTGCATCATCTTCGACAATGCGGCGTGATAGGACGACGGCATCTTCGAAGTTGTAGCCAGCCCACGGCATGAATGCCACGAGCAGATCGCGGCCGAGAGCCAGCTCGCCGCCCTGGACCGACATGCCCTCGATGAGCACGTCACCGGCTTTTACCTCATCTCCAGCATGGACGACCACTTTCTGGTTAATGCTCGTGCCTTCGTTGCTGCGGATAAAGTGTTGCGGATGGTACGCGACCGAGCCGTCCTTATATTTCACGACTACCTCATCCGCGGTCGCCTTAGTAACTTCGCCATCGGCTTCGGCGGCGATCAGCTGTCCGGTGTTGCGGGCTGCTGCGCCTTCCAGTCCCGTACCTACGACTGGCGAGTCCGGCTGGATGAGCGGTACCGCCTGACGCTGCTGGTTGGAGCCCATGAGTGAGCGGTAGACCTGGTTCTTTTCAATGAACGGAATAAGTCCGGCGCTCGAACCAATAATCTGGTTGCGCGCGGCATCCATATGGGTAACTTCATTCGCATCGACGGTACTTGTCTGGAGGTGGGAGCGGGCGCTGACGCGGTCTGTAACGAAGTAGCTGTCATCGTCCACTTCGTTGCCGCCACCGGCAATCACCGCGCCTTCTTCATCGTAGGCGTCGAGATACACAACCTCATCCGTTACGCGGGCCTTCACCGGCCAGGTCTTGCGACTGGTAACCTTAGCGAGCTTGGCGGCATCCTCGGCCGTCATTTCCTTACCTGCTTTGACGAGTACTTTGCCGTTTTCGTCTTCTAGGTCATAAGCAGCGATACGGCCAGCGGCTTCCTGTGCCGTCACGGCGTTGCTTACCTTGCGGTACGGCGTCTCGATGAAGCCGTAATCGTTGATGCGAGCATAGTTGGCCAGGTTCAATACTAGACCGATGTTAGCGCCTTCCGGCGTCTCGACGGCACAGATACGTCCGTAGTGAGTCGCGTGAGCATCGCGGACATCGAAGCCGGCGCGCTCGCGGGATAGGCCGCCAGGGCCCATCGAGCTCAGACGGCGCTTGTGAGCAAGCTCAGACAGCGGGTTGACTTGGTCCATGAACTGTGAAAGCTGCGAGCTCGTGAAGAACTCGCGTACGGCTGCCACTACCGGACGGGCATTGATGAGCTGACTCGGCTGGACAGTCTCGAGGTCGCTCATGGACATCCGGTCCTGGGTGTTACGCGCCATGCGCAGCAAACCGATACGGAACTGGCGCTGGACAAGTTCGCCGACCATCTTAACGCGGCGGTTGGCCAGGCTATCGATATCGTCAGCCGGCTCCTGAGTATTATTGAGACGGATGATCTCGGCCAGAATGGCCTCGAGATCTTCGATGCGCATCACGCGGTTCTCGACCGTATTCGGCACATCAAGGTTCAAGCGCTTGTTAATCTTATAGCGGCCGACACGGGAGAAGTCGAAGCGCTTGAAGTTATAGAACATGTTCTCGATAAGGCCGCGCGCGTTGTCGACAGTCGCCAGGTCGCCCGGACGTAAGCGGCGGTAAACTTCGATCAGTGCGTTGTTCTGGCCTTTTGCCGTATCACGTTCAAGCGTGGCATCAAGGTAGTTGATCTTACCAGTATCGACGTGCTTGACACTCTCACGCATACGGGCTTCCGGCACACCTAGAGCGCGCAGGAGTGTCGTAACAGGCAGCTTGCGCTTGCGATCAATCTTGACGTAGATGGCACCGGTCGCCGAAGTTTCAAACTCCAGCCAGGCCCCACGGCCAGGAATGACTTTTGCGCCGTATAAGTATCCGCCGGCGTGCTGCTCGGCAGTGAAGAATACGCCGGCGCTGCGCGTCAGCTGACTGACGACAACGCGCTCGGAACCGTTGATCACGAACGTACCGCGATCGGTCATCCATGGGTAGTCGCCGAGGTAGATCTCCTGCTCTTTGACTTCACCCGTTACTTTATTGATCAACTCAGCCCGCGCCATCAGCGGCGCTTCGTAGCTGACATTGTTCTCACGCGCATCAGCCTCGCTTAGCTTCGGCTCACCGAAGTAATACTTCCGGAAGTTCAGCGTCAACTTAGCACCCGTATAATCGTCAATCGGGCTGATCTCGGCAAGCAACTCCCCGAGCCCCTCTTCCACAAACCATTGGAACGACTTATTCTGATGGTTCACTAGACTTGGCAACGGTAAAGCACTGGCAGCATGGGTGAATGACACCCGTCCGCCCTTAGCCACTACCTTTGCGTTTCCGCCTTTTGCCATACGCTCTTTATACCCTTCTTAGTACAAGTCTTCTGCTTAAATTTTCGCCATATCTAAAATAACCGTCCGATGTCGGTCAGCACGAGCGGTTAGGGTATACGGTCGCTAGGAGCAACAGAAGTCCTTGCTTTACGTTGATAGTTATATTGGTTGTTATAACGAAGGAAACTACGTGGTGGTGTTTTTGAGCGCCGTTTTATGATAAGACCACTGCCACAACGTACACTACTTCTTGTTACCCATTGTGCGGGAAATTTTGCAGTAAGTCAATAGGTTTTCAGCTCGTTGCCGGCAGTAGTCGGAGAACGGGCCGGGTAAATGGCTCGTCTTCGTACAATATCGACCGGACCGGGATGGCATGCCTGCTGCTGCCGTCGTCAAACCGCCCCTCAGCCACACGGTGCAGGCCGCTTGAGGCAATCGCCTCGTGCACGCCCTGGGGCGAACGAACCGGTTCAATGCTCCAAACCTGCTCATCTATCGGGTGCGCTATCAACCGCCCAGCGTAGTTCGCTAGTTCGCGATACGAACGCTTCAGCAGCTCGACTTGCGCGTCATTATTCGGATCACCGCTGATCCAGGCCGCGATGTTGTAAGCCGCCTCACGTTGGCGCGTACGAAGCGGCCAGGGCGCAACGGCGGGTGGCAACAATACGTGGAGGCGGTGAAGCGGCAGTTTGTAGCCAGGATAGATCGACGCCGTTCCGCGCACGTCGCCAAACTTATCCATAACAGCATAACGCAGCGGATTTCTTGCGTCATGCTCCCGCTGACCCTTCTCGACCATGGTACGGATCGTATCAAGGGTTGTATTCCCGCCAAAGCTGCGCAGAATATCCCCCATGCCCCGCGCCCTCAGCCACTGCTCGCTTGCCAGAACCTGCAAGTAGAGCTGAATAGCAAGGTCCCCGGGACTAAATTCCGTATATGGCCGAAGTACCTCCATACGCAGAAACTAGCACTACTGGCTCATCCTGTCTGTAAAGCTTACGGCTATCCTCAGCAGATGTAACGAAAATCACAAAACGAACGAAGGTTATGCCTTGGGCGGGACCGTGATAATCTCGTCAACGATGCCGTATTTCTTGGCTTCGTCGGCGGTCAGCCACTTGTCACGCTCCATATCCTCGTGGATCTGCCCTACTTTCTGGCCGGTGTTCTTGGCCATAATCTCTTCGAGCAGGCGCTTGATGCGTAAGGATTCGCGCAGGTCGATCTCCTGGTCGGTCACCTTACCCTGAGTGCCACTAGACGGCTGGTGAATCATCACGCTGGAGTGCGGCAAGAGGAAGCGCTTGCCCTTCGTACCGGAACTGAGCAGGAACGCTGCGGCCGAAGCCTGTACGCCGATGCCCACCGTCTGCACGTCGTTGGTCACGAACTGAATCGTGTCATAGATGGCCAGTGCGTCGTAAACGCTGCCGCCCGGGCTGTTAATGTACAGGAATATATCGCGCTTATCATCTTGGGCCTGTAGGAAGAGGAACTGTGCAACGATGAGATTCGCCGTAGCTTCGTTCACGTCTGAACCGAGGAAGATGATACGGTCTTTCAGCAGGCGAGAGTAGATGTCATAGGCACGTTCGTAGCGGCCCTCCTGCTCGATAACTGTCGGAACTAACACTTGGCTGCGAGGATTCATATTCATGAGATCCAGTATACGGCGCGCAATTAGCACTCGTCAAGTCCGAGTGCCAACTCGCTAATCTTACCTATTTCTTCTTCTTTGAGGCAGAACCTTGCGTCGCGATTTCAGTTAGACGGGCGAGGGTTTTTTCGGTCAGCATGTTAGACAAGACGGTTTGCCTGTTTTCGAGTTTGTCTAGTTCGGTTTGCATCTGCGCATCCTTGTACTGGCCCTTGAGCAATTGAATACGCAGGTCGAGCTCGGCCTTGGTGACCTGGATGTTTTCACGGTCGGCTACCTCAGACAGAACGAGACCGCCCTTTACGCGCTCTTCAGCGTCTTTATTCAGTTCCTTACGGTAGTCCATCTCGGTCTTGCCTATGGCTTCCAGGTATTCCTGCCAGGTCTGGCCACGATACGTCAAGTTTTGGCGGACTTGTTGCTCCAGGCGCTCTGCCTCGGTGTCAATCATCATCGGCGGGACCGTTACCTTCGTGTCGTCAGTAATACTCTTGAGCAGCTCACTCTCATATTGCCGGTCCGCCTCGTACTGCTTTTCCTGCAGCAGCTGGGCATGAATATCTTCCTTGAGTGCCGTAAGCGACTTGAACGGCCCAACAGTAGTCGCAAACTCGTCATTGACGATAGGCTTCTTCAGTTCCTGCACGCCGGTCACCTTGACGTCAAAGGTAACGTCGCGAGCCTGTAGCGCCTTCACGCCGTAATCTTTAGGGAACTGTAGCGCGAACGACCTGTCTTCACCTGCCTTTGCGCCTTCCAACTTTTTCTCGAATCCTGGGATGAACGCGTTGCTGCCGAGAACGAGCGGGTAGTCCTTACCATCCGCACCTTGTATCGGCTCCTGTGTCTTGGAATCGCGACCCGCAAAGTTGATGGTCACTTCGTCGCCCTCCTGAGCGGCCCGCTTCACCTCCTGCTTGGTTGCGGCGCGGGTACGGAGATTCTCAATGACATCAGTCACGTCTTTCTCACTCACGCGTGCCGAATCTTTGGCCAGGCGGATTTTGGTATAGTCAGGTAGCTTGATGTCGCCGACTGCTTCGATCTCAACAGTAACCTCGAGCGTCGTAAACGGCACAAACTTTTGCAGCGTGATCTTGGGCTGCCCGATAGGGCGGAGCTTCTCCTGCCCGACAGCATCGCCATACATCCGGCTGACTACCTCGTCGATAACCTCAGATTGCAGGATAGCCGTATCGGCATTGCGCTCGACAATAGGCATAGGCGCCTTGCCTGCACGGAAACCGGCAACCTTCATGCGCTGACCGAGCCGCTTTAGGACAGCTTCTTTGGCTGATTGCAGCAACTCGGGATCGGCCGTCAGCGTCAGTTTGACGGTGGTTGGTTCGGGTTGTTCGCGCTTCACCTGCATAACTGCCTCAGTCTATCAGAGGAACGCTGTTTTTACCAAATGAACTTATTAGTCAATGTCAGCAGCCTTGGGATGGCGGAAGTCCTTGACGATACTGACAAGCCGCGGAATGCCATGCTTCTCTTCCGTCCCCGTACGCAGATCCCGCAAAGTAAAACGCTCTTCTGCGAATTCTTGTTCACCGAGAATCAGCGCGTAGCGGATCCCCTTCTTCACTGCCGCGGCTAACTGTTTGTCGAGCTTCCGTCCGGAAATATCCACCGCGACATTCAGTCCGTCCGAACGCAAATCGCCGATGACTTTCTGCGCTTGCTGCAAGACATCGCCGGCAAGTACCACATAGAGGTCCGTCTCTGGCGGCAACTTCGGGATGAGGTCGTGAGTGCGCAGGAAATCTTCGAGTACGACGTCGCCCATTGCCCAACCAACGGTCGGTACCGGCTCGACACCGAAGAGACCGACGAGGCCGTCATACCGGCCGCCGCCCATGATAGAACGGCTGTTTTCGGGGTCGGCATCGAACGCCTCAAACACGATGTCGGTATAGTAGTCGAAGCCGCGCATGAGCGTCACGTCGAACTGGGCGTTCGTGATACCACTCTCCTGCAGCAGCATGATAAGCTCTTGCAAACGCAACAGGTCCGGCTGAGTCTGAATTGCCTGCGGCAATGCCGTGAAACGCTGTGCCGCCAAGACATCGAGGAGCTTTTCGACAATGCCCGCCTCACGCTGGTCGGGCCGGCAAATGGCATCAGCCTGAGCAATGAAGTCGGCCCGGTCCATCTTCTTCATCCGGTCGATCAGCCTGATCATACTGGAGGACTGCACCGCGTCAAAGCCGAGGTATTGTCCCATGACATAGTCGATGAACTTGCGGCTGCTGAGGCGGATAGAATACGTGTCGGGCTTGGCGCCGTAGCTACGGAAGAGCGCGGCGATCATCATCACCATCTCCTGCTCGGCGGCGACGCCTTCGACACCGAAGATATCGACGTTCAGCTGCCAGAACTCGCGCAAACGGCCGCGCTGGGTTCGCTCGTAGCGCCAGAGGTTCGGAATGCTGTAGAGCCTAAGCGGGTACGCCAGTTCTTGGCGCTTGCCCGCCACCATGCGGCTGACGGTCGGCGTCATCTCGGT
>Ga0068855_100000169_pt1 | contig 83184 bp, 67 predicted proteins | sample KBSCornC52_FD_66592 | JGI IMG/M metagenome (GOLD analysis project Ga0068855, IMG submission 66592) | Corn rhizosphere microbial communities from Kellogg Biological Station, Michigan, USA - KBS Corn C5-2 | ecosystem: Host-associated > Plants > Roots > Rhizosphere > Soil ...
TGCCGCTGCCGCTGGCGTTGTCGCTGCCTCCCGCGTCTTCTCCGGCATTGCTGGTGGCGCCGCTGCCGCTGGGCGCCCCGCCGTTGCCAGCGATGGAGCCACTTCCACCCCCGTTGGTTGCGCTGCCCGCGCTGCCCGGCCCTGGCGAGTCGCCGTTGCTGCTGCCGCAAGCGTGCAGGGCGTAGCTCAAGGCAACCGCAGAAATGAGCAAGCGTTGGGTCTTCATGGATCGGTCCTTGGTCAGCCTATCGAGGATTGGCGCGGCCGCACAGAGTCGGCGTCGCAGAACGATAGCAAGAGCGTCGACGGTGAGCCATGTACGCACACGACTCGGACCTGAATCGCGCGAGTTGACGAGCCTGCCAGGGCACTCCATGCTCCGGGCGCATGGAGAGGCTCGAACGGCACCGCTACGTGACTGGTGCGCATTGGTTCGTGGCGCTAGGCACGACGGTGGCGTTCGGCATTGGCGCTTGCTCGGACGACGAGCAGAGCGCGCCCCAATCCAGCAGTGGAGCCGCCGGGATGCTTGCGGCCGCTGGGGCGCCCGCGATCGAGCAAGGGGGCGTTGCGGGTGACGACACCGGAGCCGGTGGCCAACCCGCGGGCGCAGGCGCGGGCGGCGAAACCGCAGCCGGAATGGCTGGAATGGCTGGAATGGCTGGCGAGACGGCGTCGGCGGGCGCGGGCGGCTGCACCGCTCTCGACACCGACACCCTGCTGCCAACCAGCACCGCCCCTCCCACTCTGGCGGAGACGGGCCTGTACTCCGACGCCGCGCCACTCACGCTCGCTGCCTACGTGCATCACTACGTGCCCAAATATCCGTTGTGGTCCGACGGCGCCGACAAGGATCGCTACATTTACCTCCCGCCGTGCTCCACCATCGACACGAGCGACATGGACCACTGGAAGTTCCCAGTTGGCACCCGACTCTGGAAGACCTTCACCGTCCCGAGCTCGGGAGCCGGCGCCGGCAAGCGCATCGAGACGCGCCTGCTGCATCGCTACGGCTCCGCGCAGGGCAACTGGCTATTTGCGGCCTACCAATGGGACGAAAGCGCGCCCGACGATCCGACCGCCGCGCTCTTGGTCTCGGATGGCGTCAAGAACGCCAACGGAACCGACCACGACATTCCGAGTGAGACGCAGTGTCAGAACTGCCACGGCAAGCTAAGAGAAAGAGTGCTCGGCTTCGGCGCGTTTCAGCTCAGTCATCCGGCGGCGGGCGACGACCTCACCATCGAGTCCCTCAGCAACCGCGGTTGGTTGACGGTGCCCGCGCCCCAGGGCTTCGAGGTGCCGGGCACACCGGTCCAACAAGCGGCGCTCGGCTACTTGCACGGCAATTGCGGAGGCTGCCACAACAGCAGCGCGCAATTGCCCCCGAGTAGCGCGCTCTTGCTGCGCTTGTTGGTCGGGCAAACCGACTACGCCGCCACCGATATCGTCACCACCACCGTCGGCGTCGGCACTTTCGGCGAGCCAGTGAAGAGCGGCGCCTTTCGCATTGCTGCGATGGATCCGGCCAACAGCTCGGTGTTGACCCGGATGCAGGCCCGAGGGAGCGAGCTGCAGATGCCGCCACTCGAAACGACGAGCTCGGAGCTGCCCGACACTACCGGCGGCATCGCGGCAGTGGCGGCGTGGGTGGCATCGCTGCAGTAGCGGCTATTTGGCGTCAGTCGCGGCGGGCTTGCGTCCGACGGCAGTCGGAATCACGCTGCGCGGCGATGAGGCTAGCTGGTACGGACGGGTTGCGGAGTTGGGTATGGCGTTCGCGGCACCTGCTGGGTCTGCTCACGGGTTGCGCGCTGGCAGTGCCGACGGCGTGCGGCTCTGGCACGCCGTTCAGCGGCACCAGCAACGACCAAGCAGGCGCGGCAGGCACCACAGGCACGGCGGGCCACGGCCAGAGCGGTGACCACGCCGGCACGAACAGCAGCGCTGCTGGCGATAGCGCTGCCGCCGGCATGAGCAGCAGCGGCGGCGCCGGCGGTCAGGCAGGCGACAGCGGAAGCGCCGGCGCGGATACGGTCGACGGCGGCGCAAACGGCGGGCCCCTCACCTGCGCCGAAGGTACCGCCGACTGCAACAGCAAGGCCGACGACGGCTGCGAAACCACGCTCGGCACCGCGGAAGACTGCGGAGCCTGTGGGCAAAAGTGCCAAAATCCGCAGCCATTTTGCGGAAAAATCTCCAACAAGGCCGCTTGCGTCAACCCGGCCGCGCCCTTGTCGGGCAAGCGCATCGAGCTGCCTTGCGTCGCGAGCGAAGACCCGGTGGCGCAGCTTTGCCCGACGGTCGCCGACCGCCAAACCTCCTGCCCGGCCGAAGGCAAGGTGGTGAAGCAAACCATCAAGCTGAGCGGAGCCGCCAACCAGCTCTACGACGTCACCCTCCACATTCGCGGCGTGGTCGAGCCGCGCACGTACGTTGGCGGTAAGAACGCGGGCAACCACTTCTACATCGGCGGTACGGGCCAGCAGCCGTCCAACTACAATACGTACAGCGTCTCCGTGTCGTCGCCAGCGCAGACTTTTTACCTGAACGCGGACACGCAGGTCGAAAGCTACCGCGTGTTCACGCTCGACCATGAGGCGTCCATCGTCGTCGAAGGTGGTGCCAGCATCACCCTGCAGGTCGTCGACCCGGATTGCGCCATGGTGAAGAATTGCCAGTCGTTCGCGTCCGCCGCGTGCGTACCGTTCGTCGTGGCCGACGTGCCCCCCGCCCCGAAGAGCTTCGACGGCCAATTCGTCCAACTCGACGTCGTGAGCGTGGCAGCAGCGGAGTGATTTCGGGCACTTCGGCGCGAGGCAAAAGTGCCCGTGCGTAGCAGTCACGCCCCCGCGCCCGCGCTAGAATTCCGGCAAACCACCGGCATTTTGCGAAGGCCTGCGAATTGCAGTGCGACCCCCGCATGCCCCGTCGGCGCGTCACACGAAATCTCGCAACCAGCTTGCTCATCACCGCCGCGGGTGTTGCGGTCGGCTTGCTTTGGGCCTCACGACGCCAGCCGGCTACCCTTCCGGCCGCGGCTGTGGAGGACGCGCCCAGCCAGCTCGAGCCTGCCCCCGTGCGCGTCATCCCCCCGAGCGGCAACAGTGCGTTCGACGGGGACGGACCCGAGCTGACGGCGGTGCCTCGCGCTGCCGCGCAGCGCATGACCGGAGCCGACGACTACGAAGCCCTGGCCCCGGACGAGTTGAGCGAAGCCTTCCTGACGCGCGCCACCGAATCGTGGAGCACGGTCGACGACAGCGCAGACCCGGAGCTGCAGGGCTTTCAGCTCGCGACGATCGAAGACCTGACCACACCCGAGCTCAGCGACGACCCTGCGGATTTCGAGCTTCCCCGAGCGAGCCGATGAACAAAAAGAGCAAAAAAGCCGCGCGTCGACCGGCAACCAAGCCCGCCCGCTCCGCGAGCGCGAGCGGCAAGCTGAGCAAGGCCTTGGCCTCGACGGCTGCCTTCGCGGCGGGAGTGGCGCGCGAAACCGGAGGCATGCTGCGCGATCTGGCGTCGAACGTGACGCCCCCCCAGCCGAACGACGCGCCGATGCGCGCCACCGATGTGTTGGTCAATCAGCACCGCATCTTGGAAAAGCTGTTCGAGCGCGCGGAGTCGTCCAAGCGCGGCCTGGACGACACCCTGCGAGAGCTGGCCGACGAGCTGAGCGCGCACATCTCGATCGAGGAGCACTTGTTCTATCCGGCCGTGCGCAAGCTGAAGCCCGATTTGATCTTGGAGGGGCTGGAGGAGCACGCCATGGGCCGCTTCGCGCTCCAACGCGTATTGGGCACCAAAGCCAGCGACGCTTCGCTGCAGGCACGCTTGAAGGCGCTAAAAGAGCTGATGACGAATCATCACCACGAAGAAGAGCGCGAGCTATTCAACGTCGTCCGCCGCGAAATGCCGAACCCCGTGCTCGAGAAATTGGGCGCGGCCATGAAGAAGCTATTCGCCGAGGAGCGCGAACGCGGACACGAAGCGGTACTGGCCAGCTTCGACGACACGCTCCGCAAACCGGTGCACGGCAACGCACCGAAGCGGCGCGCGCTGATCAGTCACGCCGTCGCTCGGCGCGCAGCCGCAGCGCCAAATAGACGACGATGAGCAAATTGACGACGAGCCCGACCACCTTCAAAACCGAAGCTTGTTTCCAGAGCTCGTAGGCTTCGAACGGAACGAACGAAGCGGTCACGATGGTCGTGAGGTACTCCGCCCACCGCTTACGCAAGACGAGCCCCACCCCCTCGACCAAGAACACGGCCGCGTACACGAAGGTGCCGAGACTCAGCTCTTCTAGCCGGCGCTTGTCGAGCCCGGACACCTTGCCGATGGCGGCATGGATGTAGTGGTTGTCGGGGTCCAGCCGCAGCTGGTTCACGACCTTCAGCAAGGAAGCGTAGACGTGACCGTCGCGAGCCAAGAGCACGCCTCCCACGCCGGCCGCCAGCAGCGCGCTACTTTTCAGCAGCTTGAACACGGCGATTGCCAGCAGCACGCCTGGGCTCTTTCGTTCAGTCACGGTCGTGACTTGCCTAACACGACCTCGAGACGAAGCTGCGAGCTGAGGCATCCGCGTGCGGGGCGAATCGTCTCGACGAGCCGACGAGCGTGTCGCGAAAATGCGAAAACGACGCAAAAGACCGGGAGATGACGGAGCGGCATGCGTTTCGCAATGATTGCGACAGCAGCGTGCGCAACAAGAAAACCAAGCGCGTCCGAGACTTCGACCGCCGGCTTTGGCAGCGCTTTTGGAAAATTGCCAAACCATTCTGGTTTGGAGACGAGCGCTGGATCGGCCGCGGGCTGCTAGCGCTGTTGGTGGTGCTGTTGCTCGGACGCACCGAGTTCAACGTGTTGTTCAACGAGCAGACCGGCGAGTTCACGTCGGCGTTGGCGGCCAAAGACGCGACGCGCTTCTGGCACGCGATGAAGGTGTTCGGCGGCGCGCTGTTGGCCGCGGTGCCCATCTACGCCTTCTACTACTACGTGCGCGACCGCCTGGGCATTGCGTGGCGCCGGTGGCTCACCGGTCACTTCTTGAAGAAGTACTTTGCCAACCGCGCCTTTTACGATCTCACCGCCAACGACAGCATCGACAACCCCGATCAGCGCATTGCCGACGACATCAGCTCGTTCACGCAAAAGTCGCTGACGTTCTTGCTGGAGCTGGTGAGCGCCGTCCTCACCCTGATGGCGTTTAGCGGCGTGCTTTGGTCGATTTCGAAGCCGCTAGTCGGCATTTTGGTGGCGTACGCGGCGCTGGGCAGCGTCCTCACCTTCGGCGTGTTCGGAAAGCCCTTGATCGGGCTGAATTTCCAGCAGCTGCGACGAGAAGCCGACTTTCGGTTCGGGCTGATTCGTGTGCGCGAGAACGCGGAGGCTATTGCGTTTTATCGAGGCGAAGCGCGCGAATCGGAGCACGTGCTGGAGCGCTTTGGTGCGCTGTACGAGAATTACAAGCGGTTACTCAAGCGCACGCTGGGCTTGAACCTATTTCAGTATTCGTATCAGTTCCTGACCTACGCCTTGCCCAGCATCGTCATCGCGCCGCGCATCATCTCGGGCGAGCTGGAGGTGGGGCGCGCCATTCAAGCGGGCGGCGCGTTCGCGGCCATGCTGAGCGCGCTCACCGTGTTCGTCGACAATTTCGAGAGCCTGAGCGCGTTCGCGGCCGGCATCGAGCGCTTGCACGGCTTCAAGAAAGTGCTCGACGAAGAGGCCAAGCCACGCCCCGCCGACGAAGTGATCGAAAGCGTCGAGTCCACGCAGATCTCGCTCGCGAACGTGACGCTGAAGACGCCCGGGGAAGCTCAGCGCGTGCTCATCTCCGACATTTCGCTCGACGTCGGTGAAGGGCGCGGGCTCTTGATCGTCGGGGCCAGCGGCGGCGGTAAGAGCTCGCTGTTGCGGGCCATCGCCGGGCTGTGGCGAGACGGCTCGGGCAAGATTGGCCGACCGAACGTGGAGCAGATGCTGTTTCTGCCGCAACGCCCGTACATGATTTGGGGCACCCTTCGGCAACAGCTCTCGTACCCGAACCTGGAGCAAGGGAGCCCCGATCAAGAGCTGCAAAGCGTGCTCGAGCGCGTCAACCTTCCGGATTTGGTCGAGCGCTGCGGCGGCTTCGATCGCGAGCTGGATTTTGCGAAGGTGCTTTCGGTGGGCGAGCAACAACGGTTGGCGGTGGCGCGCGTGCTGCTGCACCGACCCAAGTTCGCGATTTTGGACGAGGCCACGAGCGCGCTCGACACCGAGAACGAAGCTCTGCTGTACGCCGAGCTCGTGGCAACCGAGGCCACTTTGGTCAGCGTGACGCACCACGCGGGCTTGATGAAATACCACGCCAGCAGGCTCGAGCTGGTGGGCGACGGCCAGTGGCGGCTCGACGCGAGCCCCAGCGCCGCCGAGCCGAGCGCGGCGACGGCGAACGGCGCTAGCTAGCCTTGCCCGTCAGATGGACGTCATAACGCTTGACGCCCATGTGGGAGGAGGGAAGACACGCCCGCGCCCGACCGTAAGCGATCGGGCTGGAGGAGAAACACCATGATGATGCGCAAATTGACGGGGGCGACGGTGCTGGGTGCGGTGGGCGTGATCGCGCTGGTCGCCGCATGCGGCAGCAGCGGGACGGCCGGAAACGGCGACTGCGGTCCCGCGAACACAGCGGGCACGACGGGTAACGGAGACGCCGGCTCGAAGAGCAGCGGAGGCAGCGACGCTCAAGGCAATGGGGGCGAGCCCGCGACGTCCAACGGCGGCGGCAGCGACGGCGGCCAAGGCGGCAGCGGCGACGGTGGCAGCGGCAGCCTGCCGAGCGGCGCCGTACCGGCCGCCCCGGGCGCGTTCACGGCCAGCAACTTGCCGGACGACTTGGACATTCAGGTCGACGAAGACTTCATCATCAACGGTGAGACGTGCGGCAAGGAAGCGCACATCGACACCGACATGGGCACCATCGACTGCTCCATTTCCGGAGCCATGCCGAGCTTCAAGTTCAAGATCGTAGAGCAGGCAGACAGCTCGGAAGTGGGCGTGTTTGCCGGTAAGAATATCGTGATTGCGCCCAGCGTCACCGTGGTCGTCGAAGGGCAGCGGCCGCTGGTGTTGCTCGCGCCGGGCAACGTCCAGATCAACGGCACCATCAAGGCCATCGCCGACAGCATTTACGCGGATCGCGCCAATGCGGGCGGCTTCTCGGCGGCCAAGGGCGAGCAGGTCAAAGGTCAGGGGCCGGGTGGCGGCAGCGGCACATCCACGGAAGCCGGCGGCGGCGGCTTCTGCGGCAAGGGTGGCAAAGGCGGCAGCGCCAGCGGCGCACCCGGCGGTGTTGCCTACGGCAGCGAAGAGCTGGTCCCGTTGCTGGGCGGGTCGAGCGGTGGCAACGGCGCCACCGGCGGCGTCGGCGGCGCGGGCGGCGGCGCCGTGCAGGTGATCGCCGGCGGCAAGCTCACGTTGTCGGCCACGGGCGTGATTCACGTCGGCGGCGCGGGCGGCGGTTGGAACGGCGGCGGCGGCGGTAGCGGCGGCGCCATCTTGCTCGAAGCCAACGAGATCATCATCGCCGGCACGCTCGCGGCCAACGGCGGCGGTGGCGGCGAGGGCGATGGCGTCGCGGGCGACAGCGGCCTCGGCGCATCGCCCGACGCCGTGCCAGCCCCCAGCGGGCATGGCACCACGGCCACGGACGACGACGGCGGCGAAGGGTCTGCGGCCGGTACCATCGACGGCAGCCCAGGCGGCTCCGTGTCGGGCGGCGGTGGTGGCGGCGCCGGTCGCATTCGCCTGAACTCGCACAGCGGAGTGGCGCAGCTGACAGGCGTGCTTTCGCCGGCTGCCGACAGCGCCTGCGTCACCCAAGGCAAATTGGGAGGGTGAGAGGCTCGGCCGGCATCCTGGCCGGCCGGAAGAGCGCGCTGAGCACCGCTGCCGTGAAAAATGCCTAACACGGTGGCAAAGCAGCTGAGGTATGGGCCAGGCGTCGCGTCGTGCCATCGCACCGCGCGACGCGGGTCCATTCCAACGAAGCGAGGGAGCTATGCGCGCACGCATTCATTCTGCGATTGGTGGCGTCTGTCTGATTGGGTTCACTTGGGGTTGCGGTAGCCAGCCAATTGGCGAGTCAGACGACCGGGTCGGCTCGCTCCGGGCGGCGGTCGAAATTGGCCCGAGCACGCACGACGTGGCTCAAGTCAGGTTCGACTTGGTTGCAGCCGAGAGCGGCTGCGACGCCGCCGCCTTGGCCACGCTCACCGTGCCGGTGCAGGCGGAGCTGGCCCCCACATCCATCTCCGGCGAAGCGGCCGCTCATCACTTTGCCAGCGGCTTGTTCACCGTCGCCCCCGGCCAGTACCGCGCGTGCGCCACGCCGCTCCGCGCCGACGCGAGCGCTTCCGACGAGTGCGCCCCCACCAGCGAGGTTGCGACGGTGCAGGCCGAGCAGGCGTCGCAGTTGACGCTGGTATCGCAATGCCAGGGCGCCAAGGCAGGCGGCCTCGACGTGGCGGTGGCACTCAATGATCCGCCCGAAATCACGGCCGTGACCGTGACCGAGTCCACCTTCATCACCGTCTGCGAGTCGGCCCACGTCACGGTCTCGGCGCGAGATGCCAATCACGATACCCTCAGCTACGCCTGGTCGGTCGTTTCCGGACCAGACGGCGGGAGCCTGAGGGCGTCGGACGGCAACGCCACCTTCTCGGGCCACCCGGGCGACTACGTCCTGCGCGTCACAGCCACCGATCCGCATGCCGCCGAGGCTTCGTTTCTGTTTACGCTTCATGTCAGCGACGCCACCTGCTTCGTGCCGCCCGAGGTCCAGGGCATCATCACGTCGCAGTGCTCGCCCTGCCACACCACCGGCTCGAGCGGCGGACTGAAGCTCGACCCGGCGGACGTCGCCTACACGTCGCTGGTGGGGCACGCCGTGGGCGCCGCAGCCTGCGCCAGCCAGACGCGTGTGGTGCCGGGCGACGCTGCCAATAGTTATTTGGTCGCCAAGCTGCGCGGTGCCGCCGGCATCTGCGGGCTCCCCATGCCTCGCAATCGCCCGGCCCTTCCCGAAGAACAGATCCAGACCATCGAAACCTGGATCAACGCGCTGCCTCACTGAGACAAGAACGCTCGCTTGCCGCTCGAGCGCGGGCGGCGGCGAGCGGCGTTGGAATCTTCCGTAGCCATCAGGCTGGTGCGCCGCGGCCGCGAGTGGTGCGCCGCGCACCGAGGCAAGAGTTGTCTTGCCGACGCCGTGTAGCGGGCTATCCTCGCGGGTGGCTATGAGGAGATTCGCATTCGTGGTGCTCCTTGCGAGCCCCGGGGTTTTGGCGCTCGCGTGCGGCTCGAGCTCCAATGGAAACAAACCGAGTCACGCCCAAGGCGGCGAGACGGACGGCGGCGCTTCCAGCAACGCCGGGCATAGCGAAGGCGCCAACGACAGCGGCGGCACCACCAATCCGGCCGGAGGCAAAAGCGGCGGAGGTGGCGGCAGCACGAGCGCCGGCACCAGCGCGGGCGGCACGAATAGCGCTGGCTCGTCGGCGGCCGGCGACGACGGCGGCGGCGCCGCGGGCAGCGGCGGCGAAGGCAGCACCGAGGTCGTGCTCACCGTCACCACCAACGCAGACGTGCACGCCATTTCGCCGTTGATCTACGGCGTCAATCCCGCACACGGCGTCGAGTGCTCGAACGCCAAGGCACGCTTCTCCCTGTGTCGCCTGGGCGGCAACGCGTGGTCGACCTACAATTGGGAGAACAACGCTTCCAACGCCGGCGCCGACAGCATGTTGTGCTCCGAGAACACCGACGCGCTCGGAGCCAGCGATACGCCCGCGGACCCCGTCACGTCCCTCATCACCGAAGTCGGCGACGACGCGGCCGCCGTGGTGACGGTTCCTCTGCTCGACTACGTCGCGGCCGACAAAACCTCGGGCTCCCCCTACCCGCTCTGTTCCGGCGACATCACCAAGACCGCGAACTACGAGACTACGCGCCTGCGCCACAACCAAGCCACCAAAGGCGCGGCCCTGGCCGATCCGCCCGACGCCACCGACGCCGACGTCAGCCAGGACGAATTCCTGAGCTACGTGAAGGCACGCTCGGGCACGACCAAGGTCTTGGTCCAGCTCGACAACCAGCCGGAGCTTTGGGGCCAGACGCACATTGCGTTGCACCCCGACCACACCACGTACGACGAGGTCGTCGACCGCAACACCGAGTACGCGCAAATGGTGCGCGACACCTGGCCTGCCGCCGAGATCCTCGGCTACGGCGGCTACGGCTACTACGCTTTCCTCAATCTGCAGGACGCGCCGGGTCGGCCCAACGCCGAATTTCTGGACTACTACCTGGCGTCGATGAAAGAGGCGAGCGACGACGCCGGCACCCGGCTGATCGACTACCTCGACATCCACTGGTACCCGGAGTTTCCCGACACCGCCGAAGACCGCGTGCAAGCGCCCCGCTCGTTGTGGGATCCGACCTACGTCGAGAACAGCTGGATTGGGCAGAGCGTCGGCGCCATTCAGCTCATTCCCTGGCTGCAAGACAAGATCGACGCCTACTACCCCGGTACCAAGATCTCGATCTCGTCGTACGCGTACAGCGGTGTCGACGACCCGAGCGGCGGCGTAGCCGTGGCGGACGCGCTCGGAGCGTTCGGGCGCGAAGGCGTGGGCCTTGCCGCGCTACAACCCCAAGAGGGCGACAATGCGTTCACGCTCGCGGCCATGGGCGCCTACCGCAACTACGACGGCGCGGGCGCGAGCTTCGGGGACCAGTCGGTGCGCGCCATCAGCAGCAACTTGGGACTCGTCTCGGTGTACGCCAGCACCGATTCCGAGGTCGAAGGTCGCGTGGTCGTGATCGCCATCAACCGCAGCGCCGAGCCCACGCGCGTGGATCTCGAGGTGAAGGACGCGGCCACTTTCACGAGCGGCGACGTGTATTTGGTGAGCGACGCCGACCCAGGCCCCGTCGCTTCGGACTCGCTGACGGCCGAAGCCGGCAACCACTTCCGGACCACCCTGCCCGGCTACTCCGTCTCCGTCATCGTACCCAAGCCGTGATCGACCGCCCGGGCTTTCGGCATTACGCCGTCCATGCCTGGGTATCGGCGGAGTTTTAGCGTTCTTGGTTGTCTGCTCGCGCTCGGGCTGGGCGGCTGCGGCGCGAGCCCCCACCCTTCCGACCGCACCGCTCCCACCGGCACCGGCGCGGCGAGCAACGCCGGCACCGGCGCCACCGATGGCGGAGGCCTTGCCGCAAACAGCGCAGGCGAAGCCGCAACCACCAGCAGCGGAGCGCCGCCCGACGGAGGCACCGCCAGCACGACCGAAACACCGGTCGACTGCGGCACGCCCAGCACCGCCGCCATCGAGGTGGCCTGGGACAACATCAACAAACAGCCGCCCGCCTTCTACGCCAGCGCCGAGGCGCGCGCGCTGGCCGACAATATCCTCTACTACCAAAACGTGGACCACGGCTGGCCCAAGAACATCGACATGACCAGCCGCACGGCGGAGCCGGCCGGCTCGACCATCGACAACCGCGCGACCACGACTCAACTCGAGTTTTTGGCCCGCACCTACGAGGGCAGCCCCTGCCCGCAGTACCGCGACGCCGTGCTGGGTGCCATCGAGTTCTTGCTCTCCGCGCAGTACGAAAACGGCGGCTGGCCGCAGGTTTATCCGGACCCGACCGGGTACCACAAGCACATCACCTTCAACGACGACGCCATGATTCACGTGCTCTTGGTGCTACGCGCCATCGGCACCGGCGACCCCCCGTACGACTTCGTCGACGAAGCGGTGCGCCAAAGCGCGACGGCCGCTGTCGCCAAAGGCGTCGAGTGCGTGCTGGCCTGCCAGATCAAGATGGACGGCGGACAACGCGGCTGGTGCGCACAACACGACGAGGTGACGCTCGAGCCCGCGCAAGCGCGCACCTACGAGCTGCCGTCGGTCAGCGGCTCCGAAGGCGCGCAAATCGTGCGCTTCTTGATGACCATCGATCCGCCAACGCCCGAGATTCGCGAGGCGGTAGAAGGGGCCGTCGCCTGGTTCCAAGCCAACGAGCTGACCGGCATTCGCGTGCAAACCACCGTCGACCCCTCGCAACCCTCCGGTGAAGATCGCGTCGTGGTCGAAGATGCGAACGCGCCGCCCCTGTGGGCGCGCTTCTACGAGCTTGGCACCAATCGCCCGATTTTCTCGAGCCGCTGCGAGGTGCCGGAGTGCGACACCGATCCCTTCTTCATGCGCCGCTACTCACTGGCCGAAATCGACAACGAGCGGCGCGTCGGCTACGCCTGGTACGGGACTTGGCCGGCGGCCGTGCTCAGCGAATACCAAGCGTGGAAGGTCAAATACCCCTAGTGTCCCTAAGTCGGTAGCGCTCGCGCGTGCCCGCAAATGTGCCCACGGCCCCAAGGATTCATCACATTTTGGGCTGCCGCGCCGCAGATCCCTTGCAGAAACTACCGTAGCGTCACCAGGCCGCCGTGCGCGACCACTTTGGGAGGACCGCGTAGTTGGAAAACTTGACCGTCGCTCGGTAGGCGGTCCCGCGCCCTTCGCTCGCGCAGGAATGACTTCGCATGAGAAGTCATTTTTGGTTCCACCGGCGACGGATCTTCAAGTGTTCGTATTCACCAGCGAAAAGTCAGCTCACGCTGAGCTCATCGCGATGACTTCGCATGCGAAGTCATTCGGAGACGCGACGAGGGACGAAACGTGAAGGGGGCGAGCCCGCGACCACCCCGCCGACTCGCCGGCGGCAGCGTGAGCCCCCAAATTCTCGCCTCTTTCTCGTCCTCCCGTCCTCCCAGTGAAAAATCTCGGTCGCCGAACGTGGCCTTGCGTCGCCACAGAAGCTTCTGCAATTCAGGCTGCGGATTGGCAGCCCAAGGATTGGCAGCCCAAGGATTGCCATTCGACGTAGACCGCACGAGCTTTCGTGCTGGCTCCGGCGTCAACCGCACGGTCCCTTCAGCTCGAAGAGCAGCGCGTCGCTCGGGGTGTCGCCGCTGTTGTGCCCCACGTGAGTTTGCGCCGGCATCCAGGCCGCGTCCCCAGCGTGAAATTCACGGCTGCGGCGGCTGCCGTCGGGGAAGGTCAGCTCGCGTTTGAAGCCGCTGAGCGCGTACAGCACGAAGCACGGGTGGTGGTGCTCGTGGGTGGTTGCGCCCGGCTCGTCGTGGTAGCGCAGCACGCGCACGAACGAGTTTTCGAGCACCAGCTGGTACTTGTCGCCGTCGGTATGCACCGGATCGGCCTCGGGCGAAGGTGACGCGGCGGCCCGCGCGCAGGCGACACCGGTCAAGAGCGCGCCCGCGCCCACATAGAAGTAGCGAAGCGCGCGCATTTTTCGCGACTGGCTCATGCGCCAGTCTTAGCCGAGGCGCTCGCTATGCAATAATAGCTAAAGTAGCAAGACTGCTATGCAATACTGCATAGCATGCTCGACTGGGACGATTTCCGCGTATTTTTGAGCCTAGCAAGGGCGGGCACGCTGTCGGCGGCGGCCCGCGTGCTGCACGTCAATCAGTCGACCATGAGCCGGCGCTTGGCCGCGCTGGAGGCTGCAGCCGGCGTGCGCTTGTTCGAGCGCGCGCCCGCCGGCTACGCGCTGAGCGCCGCCGGCGAGGCGGTGCGCAATCAGGTCGAGCAGCTCGAAGCCTGCGCCATCGGCATCGAGCGCCAGCTGTTGGGGCAAGACGCGCGCCCGACCGGCCGGGTGCGCTTGGCCGCCTCCGACAGCTTCGCCGCCTGGTTCCTGCTGCCGCGCCTCGCAGATTTTCATCGCCTCTATCCGGGCATCGAGCTCGAGCTGTTCACCGGCAACCAACCGGTCGACCTCTCTCGACGTGAAGCAGATATATCGCTGCGCATGAGCCGGCCCAAAGAGCCGCACCTGGTTGCGCGGCGTCTAGGCCACGCCCCTTGGGCGGTGTACGGCTCCCCCAGCTACTTGGCGCTCCACGGCAAGCCATCTCCCCGCGGGCGTTTGCGCGGCCACCTCGTCGTGGCGGGCGACGCCGAGCTCAGCCGCACCGTCGGCGCGCGCTGGCTGGCCAAGCACGGCAACTCGGGCAAGGTCGTGCTCCGCTGCAACACGCTGATTTCGCAAGCCGCGGCCGCGCTGGCGGGGATTGGTTTGTGTCCGCTTCCGTGCCTGTGCGGAGATCGCGAGCCGGGCCTGGTGCGGGCTCTGCCACGCGCCATCGGCGGCCATGAGGTCTGGCTCGTCGTTCACCCGGACGTGAAAAGCAGCGCGCGCGTCCGCGCCGTCATGGCCTACGTGGCGGAGCTGGTCACGTCGGCAGGCCCTCCGCTATTTGGCAGCCCTAGCCCAACGCGCTAGAAGGCGATGCGCACGCGACGCCAATCGTGATTCATGGACGCCCGAGACCCTCAAAATTGGATACCGCGAGACGTGTTCGCCGCCTACGTGGGGCCGGATTCACGAAGCTTGCTCGACTATTACGACAAGGCCAAGGCAAACAAGAACCCGCTCACCATGAGCTTCAACCTGCTCGCGGTGTTGGCGCTGCCCGCTTGGCTCGGGCTACGGCAGCAGTGGGCGATGTGGGCAACCTTCACCGGCTTGATCGGCGTGTTGCCGTTCATCGAGCGGGCGCTCGGCGTCCATTTCCCCGCCGGCGGCTTCGTCGGCATGGGCGTGGCGATGGGTTTCATGGCTCGCGGCTTCTTGCTGACGAGCGCCAACGGTCAGTACTCGAAACTGAAGCGCCAAAACCTGAGTGACGTCGCCATCCGCGAAGCGTTGCAGGGCAAAGCTCGCGCCAACATTCCGTTTGCGGTCGCGGGCGGCTTCGGCAGCGTGACCGTGATCATCGCACTGGGCCACCTGGCGCAAATTCTGGCGGGTGAGCTGGGGGCCCGCTGACATTTCGCCGGCGAGCCCCGCTCGTTTACCTGAGCCCTACTCCGCCGAGCTGGCCGACCACTGCCCTTTCGGGGTGCGGCGCCGCTCTCGACGGCTGCCAACGCGAGGGCGCGCACTGTACGGCGTCGGCCCCACCCGGCGCGCCATGATGTTGCGCGCATCCGACGCTTCACGCGCCGTCAACTGTTGCCAACCGCGACCGCCTTCCAGGTCGAAGTAACCGATGTAGCCGCCGGGTAGCAGCTGGAACGGCGCGGTCACGTGGCTCTTGAACGCGAAGCGCTCGTTCTTGCTGACGTGCATCGGCTCGAACCAGCTGGGTAGCACGAAGTCGCTGACCGTGACGCCGTCGATGTCGTAACCGAGGTTGTCGGCTTCCACGGCGTCGCACACCTCGTAGGCGTACAGGCGCCCGGCTTCTTCGTCGAAAGCGCACAGGTTGATGTTCGGATCGGCCAGCATTTCCAGCAACTCGTGCGAGAAGGTGACGGTCCACAGACCGCCGTCGTCCATCGTAGTTTTGGCGAACACCTTGCCGAGCGGCAAACCCGAGCGCGTGAGATCGTGATAGCCGAGCGCTCCGGCTTGATCGGCGTTGTCGAAGATGCCGAGTAGCCACGCTCCTTGCGGGGTTTTGCCGCCGTGCGGCACGAAGACCAGCTTCGCATCGATGCCCCAATCGGAACCGGCAAAGTCCCGCGTTACCTGCGTTTGAAAGACAGGCAGCGCGGCCTGAACGTCCGCGTCTTTGATGACCGTGCTCAGATTTTTGACTGCAACGACGGTATTGGACATGCATTCCCGACCCTTTCTTCAACCCAAGCTACGAAATGGTTTTCGAGCTCTTCGAGTTGGTGTCGGGGATTAAAACACCGTTGCTCACTGGCGGCTTCCCCGCGCGAACAAATGACCAGCGGCGCAACTACGCGTTTGCTTTGCGTCGAACGGATGACTTCACAGAAGTACTAGGGCAGCGCAAGTGAGATAACATCAATTGGGGGAAGCGGCGCTGCACTAGGATCGAAGCGTCGGGTCTCGGCTCAAGGCGCGCGCCAATCGCAGCGCAGGCTGATACTGGGCGCCGCCGTCGCAGAGGCGCGCTCCAACGCGACCAGCCGGCGTCGCTCGAGCCATGCCAGCGCCACTTGCGCGCTGCGCTTCGAGAGACCGGTGCCGTCGGCCATCATGCGGTAGCTCACCACCGCGGGCTTGGCGCCGCCGCGTGTCCGCCGCCACAGGTAGAGGTAGAGCAGAAACGCCGAAGCGCGTCGATCGTGTCCGACCAGGTCCGGCATCAGCGCGTCGAGCACGTACACGTCCAAGGTCAGGCGTTCGGGGTGGCTCACTATAGTCGTGACAACTATAGCAGTGAATGCACCAGCACGGTTCGGCGCGGAGCTAGCATGCGCGCGCACTCAGCAGGTAAATCATGATCAAAGGCATCAAATTCGTAAACATCCCCGTCAGCGATCAAAGCCGAGCGTTGGCGTTCTACACCGAGAAGCTCGGCTTCAGCGTCGCCACCAACCAGCCGATGGGGCCCGCTGGTCAGCGTTGGATCGAGCTGAAAATTCCCGGCGCCGACACGCGCATCAGCCTGTTCACGCCGCCCGGTCACGAAGACCGCGTCGGCACGTTCGCCCCATTGTCGCTGTGGTCGGACGACGTAGAGGCTAGCTACGAAACGCTGCGCGCGCGCGGCGTACAGTTCGAAGCCCCGCCCAAGAAAGAGCCCTGGGGCACGTCGGTGATCTTCAAAGACTCCGAAGGCAACCAGTTGCATCTGGGCTCGCGCTGACGCGAGGCTCGACTCTCGACACCGCCGCGGCTGGCACGCTTCCTGCTCTTCTCCGAGTGAACGTTGGGTTTGTGCCAGGATGTGCCGCGTTGCGGCGGATGGGATGGAGGGCGTGAAGATGAAAACGAATCAAAGAGGAATCGTGGCTGGTGGTGCTTGGCTCTGCGCAGGCTTTGCGCTGCTGTTGGGCTGCTCAGCCAGCGACGGGGCGTCTCCGGACGTCGGGTCGAACCAAGAAGAGCTGCACAAACCAAAGGCGCCGGCGCCCGGTAAACCGGTACCGATGCCCGGACATGGCCACGGCTCCGACGTTCGTCATTGGCACGATCATGGCCACGGGCCGTGCAACCACCCCGGTCATGGTGGCCCGGGGTCCGGCTCGGGCGGCGGTAGCTCGAACGGCAGCGGTGGCTCGTCGAGTAGCGGTGGCTCGTCGAGCGGCGGCTCTTCGGCAAGCGGCGGATCTTTTGCGAACGCTGGCTCGTCGTCGAGCGGCGCGAGCACGGGCGGCAGCGGTTTCGGCGGCTTTGGTGGCGGCACGCCTGGGGTGTGCGGCGACAGCATGTGGGGTGGCAACGAACAGTGCGACGACGGCAACACCGTGTCCGGGGATGGCTGCTCCGCCGGCTGTCAGCTCGAGCCGCACTACAATTGCGATTACCTGGGTGAGCCATGCACCCTCGTGGTCTGTGGCGACGGCGTGCAGCAGAGCTTCATGCAAGCCGACGGCAGCTGGGCGTACGAAAGCTGTGACGACGGCAACGCCACCGCCGGCGACGGTTGTAGCTCGAGCTGCAACATCGAGCCTGGATGGATCTGCGATCAGCCGGGCACCGCGTGTCGCGAGCCCGAATGCGGAGACGGTCGACAAGACGCGTGGTTCGTTCCAGGCCCAGACGGCGACGTGGGCGGAAGCGGGAGCGGAGGCATGGGCGCCGGTGGCGGCAACTCCGGTGGTACCTACCACTACGAAGAATGCGACGATGGCAACACGGCCTCGGCCGACGGTTGCTCGTCGACTTGCACCATCGAAACGGGCTGGATCTGCTCGGGGCCGGGCGTGGCGTGTCATCAACCGGCCTGTGGAGACGGGTTCGTCGACTTCATCCCTGGCCGCGACGGCGGCTCGGGGGGGAGCGGCGGCGGTGGCGGTGGTTTCCCCAGCGGCGGCAGTGGTGGCTTCGTCAGCGGCGGGTTCAGCGGCGGTAGCGGTATCGCCGGTGCCGGCGGCGGTTCCCCCAGCGGGTCGTACGAGGGCTGTGACGACGGCAACACGGTGCCGGGTGACGGCTGCGATGCCACGTGCTCCGTCGAGGCGGGTTGGAGCTGCCCGTATTGGGCGGGCCCGTGCCACGTGATCGTGTGCGGCGACGGCGTCACCGATTATCCGGCGGAGCAGTGCGACGACGGCAACCAGATTCCGAACGACGGCTGCACCAGCTGCACCTGGGACAACCAGGGCGGTTTCGGCGGCACCGGCAGCGGTGGGTTCGCCAGCGGTGGGTTCGCCGGCGGCCCCGGCTGAGCTCGCACGGGATGAGGGGTCACCGCGTGTGAAGCACGCGTGACCCCTCTCGCCGTGTCCGTGCGGGCCGGGGGCGCGACGACGCTACTGGCAGCGCCCCTGCAAGCACACGGGCGCGGGACGCGGAAGGCACGGAGGCACTTGTTGCGGACAGCTGGGGCTGCAGTTGGCCTGCGCGTAGCTTTGTAGGTTGCTGTCCAGGTTGGCAAACTGGGTGGTCGGAACGACGAAGCCGCAGCCGATCGCGCACTCGTTCTTCTCGTAGTAGAGGCTGCAGTCAGCGTCGATCATGCACGGGAACGAGGAGTATTTGTCGACCAGCTGCTGCCGGAACATCTGGTAGCTCTTCAGCTGGAGCTCGCAACTGTCCGCGATACACGTCGCGCAACATTGGCCAGACGGCACCTCGAGGTGGGATCCGGGGCCACAGGCGAAGGCCGGACACATCACGTTGTTGCAGATGGACTCGCAGTGGTAGCAGCAGCCGTCGGGGTTGGGCACGACCTTGTAACCCGGCGCGCAAGCGATGGCCGGGCACGCGCACGCGCCGCCGATGGCGGACGTGCCGGCCACCGAAACGGCACCGCCGGCCGATGTTGTCCCGGCCACACCTACCCGACCTCCGGTGGACGTGCCACCGACGGCGGGGCGGCCACCCATTGCCGAACGACCGGCGCGCGAAGTGGTCGCACCCAGGTTGGACGTCGCGCCCTGGCTGGTGCTGCCGCCGTCGGCACCGCTGCCGTCACCCTCGTCGCCACCCTGGACCATGCGGCCACCGCAGGCGGCGTAGACGAACACCGAAAGCGCCAAGCACACGGCAAGACGTGCACGCATCTAGCCAGATTAGCACGGTTTCCAACTCAACCCGGGGGGGTGGGCGCTGGACGGCGCGCATCCGACCGGGCCGACACGCTGCCAAAGCTCGTCGAGCCTCGAATCAACGCGAGCGCACGGTCATCAGCTCGTTCGGATCGCCTTCGCGATACGCGACTTCGATGGCGTCCACCACTCCTGGAATCGAAAGCTCCCACAGCGCCTCGACCAGCTCGTCCACGTGCTCGGTTTCGTCGAGGCGCGTGTACGGCACATGTAAGACTCTTGCAGCGGGCATGAGCTCGACGCGCTTCATGTGCCCCGCGTAGACGAAAAACGTCGCGGAAGCCGCGCCGTGCCGTTCGACCACGAAACCGTTCCGCTGCAGTCGTTCGATGGTCATGCCACAGCGTACGCCCTTTTTTACTTCCAGGCGCCTGTCGCGACGAGCTCGTATCCCGGCGAGGCTTTGGCGGCGCCGTTGTACTTCGCCAGCACCACGCCAACGTTGCCGCCCTTGAAGTCGTCTTTGGCGTAGCCCTCGACTTGCGTCATCGTCACTTCGAAGAACTGGCGGCTCATGCCCATGGGATCATTGGGCAGCTGAGGGGTGTATTCGAGGCCGATGTCGAAGGCGTCGTCGGTGGCGTTCACGAGTGGACCGGTGAACAGCACCCATTTGCCGCGAGCAAGCTTGTCGAAAGCGGTGATGGCGGCCTTCTTGTCCTTGAGGCTCTTGTCGGCCTTCAGCTTGGCCTGGAGCTCACTGGCGGCCACGAACCCTTTCGCGGCGGCGTATTTGCTCTCGATGGCCGCCCGGCGCGCCGGCGTCAGCTCCATCTCGACCTTGCTCGGGCGCGCGCCGGCCTTTTCTGGTTTGGCGGTTTCAGCCGGGGCCGCGCTGGGAGCGGCGACGGGCGCCGGCGCGGTCGCGCTGGGGGCGGCCGTCTTGTTGACCGGAGGCTTCTCGTCTTCGCAGGCCAAAAGCAGGGAGAGCAGACCGCAACAGACCACGCAGCCGAGCTGCGCTCCTCGGGTTTTCATCACTGCACGACTAGCAGGGTCCCGCGGCTCACGGAAGCCAGGGTTAGGAAGGGGACTTGTCGTCACGCTCCAACTTTCGCGTGACGGCGCCGCGAGGCGCGAGCAAGCTCGGATACTGGCTCGATTAAAAACGGGCGCACTGGCGGTGCTCACCGCTTTAGAGAATGCTGGAAGGACGCGCCCTCGCGCCGCCATCCACAGCGCGAACGCCCTGGAGGTCCCTTAGATGATGCGCCTTAGTCTTGGTCTTTCCGTCGCTGGTGTCCTCCTTTTTGCCGTCGCTTGCAGCGACGACGCGGGAACCCCAACCCCCGGCACCGGTACCGGCGGCGGGGCCGGCACGGCCACCACGGCCGGAACGTCGCCGGGTGGCTCTGCCAGCGCTGGTAGCGCGGCTGGCGGCGCTGCCGGCACCAGCACCACCACGGCGGGCACGAGCACAGGCGGCAGCAGCAGCAGCGGGTCCAGCGCAGGCGGCAGCGCCGGGTCGGCGACCACAGGAGGCTCGGCCGGCAGCGCCACGGGCGGCACTGGCGGTGGTTCCGGCGGCAGCGGCGGCGGCGCCATGGGCGGGAGCAGCGGCTCCGGCGGCGGTGCTTGCGATGCCACCACGGGCAAGGCCCTTCAGTTCAAAGGTGGCGTCAACGATCTGGTCGCGGGCGACTTGGGCAACGACTTGATGGGCGGCAACTCGGCCCGCACCGTCGAGCTGTGGGCCCATTTCACGTCCGACAACAGCTGGAAGGCTGAAGGCACCATGATCGAGCTGGGGCGGAAGACCAACGCCTCCAATCAAGTCTTCGGCATCGACATGGCCGGTCGCACCGATGCAAACACCGGTAAGTTCGATCCGTACACGAACGGCATCGGCGACAACGACCCCACGCCGGTGATGCTCCCGTCGACCACCTGGGCCCACTTGGCCTGGGCTTACGACGGCGCTGGTCATTTCGCGTTCTTCGCGAATGGCACGAAGGTCACCCTGCCGCACCCGGGTGACGGTAGCGGCATGCTCGCCACCACCAAGGGCATCGTCACGCTCGGCGGCTCGCAAGGCTTCGGCTACGAGGGCTGGGACGGCATCATGGACGAGGTGCGCGTGTGGAGCGTTTTCCGCGCCGAAGCCGACATCAAGCGCGACATGAAGGTGAAGCTGAAGGGCACCGAAACGGGCCTCGTCGCCTACTACAACCTCGACGAAGGCACGGGCGAGACGGCCGACGACATCAAGAAGACGGCCAGCCATCAGCTCAAGTTCTGCACCGCCAACGGCGGCGCCTGCCCGGTACAAAACGCCGCCAAGCCCATGTGGGTCGCATCCGACATCCCGGGCCCCTTCACCTGCGCGCCCTGAGCTCTCGAAGCTGGCCGCGCGCTCCTCGGCGCGGCTAGCCTTCGCTCGAACGACGGCGACGTCCGAGCACGACCAGCGCCAGCCCGGCCAAGAGCCAAGCCCCGGGCGCGCGCGGGACCGCGCCGACGCGACAGTTGCAACCGGTCGCCGTCTCTCCGCTCTTTGCGATGGGATGCGCGGCGTTGTCCGTCGTGGCGCCGCCGCTGGGCACCACCGTGGCGCCGCCGCTGTTGCCGCCGCCGCGACCGGAGACGTCGAGCGAGCCGCCCAGGTCGACCGAGATGCCGCCGCCCGCGTCGCTGCCGGCGTTGCCGGTCGGGTTGACGTCCGCGGCCGGCGCCTGACATTGGCCGTCGATGCACGCGGCCTTGCCCGGGCAAACCGCGCCATCGCAGGTGTCTTTGCAGGCGCCCCGCACGCATACCTGCCCCGCCTCGCAGGTGACCTTCTCGCAACCGGCGTCGACGCACTTGCCGCCGTCGCCGCAGCCCTTGCCGGCCCCGCAAGCTCGACAACCGCATTCCGCGACGCACAGCCCGTTTTCGCAGACTTGTTTGTCCAGGCAGGTGACGCCCGCGCACGAGTCCACGCAATGGCCGAGCTGGCACTCTTGACCGATGGGGCACACCGCGCCGTCACAAGCCCCGACGCAGACGCCAGCGCGACAAGCCTTGCCGGCTTCGCACTCTTTGCCCACGCACTTCGGATCCACGCAAAAACCGCGGTCGCATTCGAGGCCGCCGGGGCAACGGAACTCGGCCGTGCCGCAGGCGCCGACGCAGCTGCCGTGGTCACACACGAAACCTGCGTCGCACAGGTTGCCGTCGTCGACTTGACCGTTGCAGTCGTTGTCTACGTTATCGCACTTTTCGGCGGTGGGCTTCACCACCTCGCGGCACTGGCCGGGCTTACCGGCTTCGCTGCAGTCACTGCGGCCGACCGCGCAGGCGCCCTGTTTGCCGGTGTCACACGGCTCGCCGCCCCCGGAGCAAACCAAGCCGGTGATGTAAAAGACGAAGTCGTTGAAATCGCCGTCGTTGTTCTGCTTGAAGCTGGTGGGGCTGACCGGCAAGTCTTCGAACGCCATGTAGTAGGCGTTCGGCTCTTTGGTGCTGGCGTACACCACCGTCGTGATGAACGGCTCCACCGGCGTGCACGAGGTGCAAGACTGATTCAGCGCGCGCTGCGAGTACTTGCTCTGGCTGCACGCCCCGCCGCCAATCATCACGAAGCCGATTTCGCCGCCCTGGTAGCGGGCGTCGTCGCGAATGTCGGAGGCGGTGAACGTCTTGAGCGTCCATTGATTGTTGGGCGGATTCGTGGCCAGCGGAGCGAACGCCACCTGCGAGTACACGACCGGATCATTGGCGGGAATGAGCGGATAAATCTCGTTGGCAGCCGGCGGCGCGCCCCCGCTTTGCACGGCGTTGTACCAGCCGAAAGCGACCGCACAGCCACCGCCGCGCAACACCAGCGTGCCCGAAAAGCTGCACAGCGGAGAGAACGTCGACGGCTCGGTCTTGGCGTCCTTTTGGTAGTCGATGTTCTCGCCGCGAAACGCGAACAGCGACGGCAGCGTGACGAAGTTGCCGGCGTTGGGAATGTTGGGGTTGAACTGCTGCGTGTCACCCAGCTCGCCAGGCCCGACTGGCAACGGCACGGTGAGCGGCGGCGGGCCATCCAGCGGCGCCGCCGGCTCCGTGAGCGCGTGAGCGCCGGGCCCCCAGGTCAGGAACACACCTACACCAGCAGCCCGAAGCCAAGCTCCAACACGCATGCTCCGTCGTTTCCGGGAGCGCCGCCGATTATCACCAAATCGACCGCATTCGGGCTCCCGGAACCTGAGCTCGCTAGAAACGCTCAACGCGGCGCGTGAAGCCCTACCACGTTGCCTTCGGTATCGCGCACGAGCGCGATGAAGCCGGGCGGACCGATATCGGTCTTCGGCATCACGACCGCGCCGCCCGCCTGCTCGATACGCGCGAGGCTTGCGTCCAAATCGCGCGCGTGCAGGTACACGAGCGCGCCATCGGCCACCGGCTTGCGACGCTGATCGAGAATCAGAGCGCCGCGGACGGATTCTTCCTCGCCTTGAAAGACCGCCATCTGCATGCCGGTGCCGTCGAAGTGCTCGCGCTTGAGCGAAGCGCCCAGCACGGCTTCGTAGAAGTGGCTGGCGCGGTCCAGATCGGTGGTGGGTAGCTCGAACCAGTTGATGGTGTTGTTCATGACTCTGTCGTCTCCGTGCGCCGTTTGGTTTTTCGTGCGGCGTGCAAACGATTCCTAACGAGGCCGAGTGACAGCGTATTGTCAGTAATTACCGGGCGGCCCTTTGGGCCCGATACGGCGGAATTCCCTAGTGCCGCAGCTTTCCGAGGCGCCCCCACCGCTCCATGTCACATCATGGGCTGCCGCCTCGCAGCTCCCCTGCAGAAACTCCCGTGGCGTCCCAAGGCCACCCAGCGCGAGCGCTTCGGGCTGCTAGCGTTCTGACAGCCCCATTCGAGTGCCTGAGATCAACAGGGAGGACGGGAGGACGCAGGGAGACGAGAACGCATTTTTTGATTCGGAGGACCGAATCAAAAAATATTTCCCTCGAGCTTGAGGAGGAATCGAGTTTGCGGCTCGCAGGCGGCAGCGCGACCCCCCCCAAAATGCTCGCCTCTTTCTCGTCCTCCCGTCCTCCCGTCCTCCCTGTAAAAAAATCTCGATCGTACGAGGTGGCCTTTGGACGCTACAGAAGCTTCTGCGATTCGGGCTGCGGATTGGCAGCCCAAGATGTGGGGAAGCCTTGGCTCAGGCGAGCTAGGCGCCGAGGCAGAACCGCCGCACGCTGTGGGTGATGCGCTCGGACAGCGCGCGCGGCCGCAGCTGCGACGTCACGAACAAAAACGAGGCAGGCGACGGCTTGAGCAAAGCTTGCGCGCCCGATTGTTGCCGATGCGCCAGCGCCGCGATGCCGACGCTGGCGCCGGCCAACGCCACCGCCGCCGTGCTGGGCGACCCCGCCAACAGCGAGCCGACCGGCAGCGCAACCGCCACGCCGAACGTGCCCAAAAACGTGCCGACTCCCAGAGCGCGCAGGCCGCGCGAAAGCTCTTGCAACGCGGGCTTCAAGCGCTTGTCGTACTCGAGCCGAATGTGCTCGTCGAGCGCGTCGGGCTCGGCAATGTTGCCGTTTGCCAGCTCGGCGCGCAGATCCTCGACGTAGGCGTGGAAGGCATGGCGTGCGGCCGCGTGCTCGTTTCTCAGCGCCAATACGTGCTTGACGGAGACGGCGTCGAGGCGCGTCGGCAGCACCGCCCGCAGCGTCACGAACGCGACGCGCTCGGCGCTCACGTCCAGGCCCCGCGACGCCGCGGGCTTAGCGACTCCGAGCGCTCGGCGCTTCGAAAGATCGACGTCGGTGACCAGCGAGCGGGCCAGATCTTCGACCGTACAGCTGCTGATGCCCGATTGGTGCGTGACGTTGTCGGAGATGGGCATCAGCCCGCGGCGGCGCGAAATCTCGCCTGCCAGCGCGATCATGTAAGCGGAAACGATGGCCGGGTGCATGCCGAGCCAACGGCGATCGCGACTGGGCAGCGCCAACCGACGCTGCAGCAGCTGCTCGGTCAGCGCCGGCTCCAGCTTGGAGCAGTGGATGAACGCCAGGCTGCGCGCCGAGGTGTGCCCGGTTTTGACGTCGAAGCGTTCCTGCGTCGCCGGCCAGCGGTCGCGCTGCGATACGTCGTAGCGGCGAGCCAGCGCGCCAGCGTGGCGGGCGAGCAAGATGGAAAATAGCTCGCCCACGGGCGCCTCGTACTTGCCCGGATCGACGCGCTGCACGACGCCCGCGTCCTCGAGGGCTCGCACGTCGCGGCTGTCACGCGGGCGGTAACCCTTCGGTACGATACGGCTGACGTCGTCCCAGTACAGCGCGCTCAACTTGAGCCAGGCTTCGTCGCGAAAATGGATGAAGGGGTAATACAGACAGCGCCGAGCCATGAACGGCGCGGAACGTAGCTCAAACCGCGCTCAAGCGTGAAGGCCCGAAGCGGCGCCGGCCAGCGCCGCGATGTCGCGGTTCTCCAGCACGCGCTCGCTGGCGCCGCGCTTGAGCAGCTGGAGCATGGCGCGCCCCAGCTCTTCGGTGGTGGTGACTTGGCCCGGAAACAAGCGTTTGAGCGCGGGGTAAACCGGACCCACAGCGGCGTACAACACCCGATACCAACGCGTCTTCGAAACGACACCGTGCAGCGGCCGAATGAAGCCGGGGCGCAGCATGTAGGCGCGCTCGAACGGCATCGACAACAGGGCGTTTTCGGTCGCGCCCTTCACGCGCGCCCACATCACGCTCCCGCGTTCGGTGCTGTCGGTGCCGCCGCCCGAGACGTAGACGAAGGTCATCTTCGGGTTCAGTCGTTCCAACGTTTGCGCGATCTTGAGCGTCAAGTCGTAGGTGACGCGCTTGTAGTCCGGCTCGCTCATGCCCACCGCCGAAACGCCCAAGCAAAACAGGCAAGCGCCGTAGTCCTTGAGCTCGCCCTCGAGCATTCGTAGATCCGCCACGTCTTCTTGCAGCAGCTCTTTGAGCTTGGGATCGCGTTGTCCGCTCGGGCTGCGGCCGATGGCCAAAACCGTTTCCACGTCGGGATCTTGCAAGAGCTCGCGGAGCGCGCCCTGCCCGACCATGCCGCTGGCTCCGAACAGGATGACCTTCATGTCATCTTTCATGGCGCGCCCTCGGCCACTTGACAACCCGAGGCAAGGTCGTCAATTTCCCCGAGTCTTGGGCAACCCGCGTGTCACGCTCGGCCGCTTTCGGCGAATGGCGTGGCGCGCCTTGCGGCTCATTTTCGCGGTTCTGGCGTTATTTTCGCTGCTGGTGCTGGCCTCGGGCTGGCGGGCGTTCGGCACCGGGGCCAGCGGCGCACGCCTGCTCAGAATGCAACGTTCGCCGAACTACCGGAACGGTCACTTCGTCAACCCGCAGCCGCTGTTCAACGACTTCTGGGGCATGTTCGCCGGCATGTGGCACGAAAGCGAGCACATCAATCCGGACGCGCCGGTGGCCGTGGCCCGGCTCACCGCCCAAGACTTCGCCGTACCGCCGCCGAGCGGCCTGCGCGTCACCTGGTTCGGTCACTCGTCGATGCTGATCGAAATCGACGGCAAGCGGCTGCTCACCGATCCGATGTGGAGCGAGCGCGCGTCGCCGCTCGGCTGGCTAGGCCCCAAGCGTTGGTATCCGCCGCCGATGGCGCTCGAGGACCTTCCGAAGCTCGACGCCGTCCTCATCTCCCACGATCACTACGATCACCTGGACTACGGCAGCGTGGTGCGGCTCAACGCCATGGGCGTGAAGTTCGTGGTGCCGCTCGGCGTCGGCGCGCACCTGGAGTACTGGGGCGTGCCAGAAGCGCGCATCGTCGAGCTCGATTGGTGGGAGCGCACCGAGCTTTCGGGGCTCGGCATCGTGTGCACGCCGGCGCGACACGCCTCGGGTCGCTTCTTGTTCGACAAGGACGCCAAGCTGTGGGCGGGCTATGCGCTCGTGGGCGAGCGACACCGCGCCTACTATTCGGGTGATACCGGCCTGTTTCCCGCGATGCGCCGTATCGGCGAGCAGCTCGGGCCCTTCGACGTCACCATGATCGAGACCGGCCAGTACAATCGCGCGTGGCCCGACTGGCACATCGGTCCCGAGCAGGCGGTGCGAGCGCACCAGCTGGTGCGCGGCCGAGTGATGCTGCCCGTGCATTGGGCGCTACTCGGCCTCGCATTCCATGGCTGGACGGAGCCGGTCGAGCGCAGCTTGGTTGCGGCTCGGGCGCGAGGCGCCGAGCTGGTCACGCCACGTCCAGGTCAGCCCTTCGAGCCCAGCGCGCCGCCGTCAGGCAGCCGCTGGTGGCCCAACGTGCCCTGGGAAACCGCGGCTCAGCACCCGATCGTGTCGACCAACGCCGAGTGAACGTCAGCGGCGCAGCGACCAGCGCGACCGCTGACGCGGCTCGGTGCCGGCGCCCAGCTTGATGCGCGCGCGCGGCGCTACCGCCAACAGGCGCGCTTCGAACTCGAATTCGTCCTCGGCAACCACGACCGCGTCACCCAGCGCGTTGAGGTAGGCGGGGCTGACTTCACCGTCCTGCCACGCCAAGATGTTGATCTGCTCGAACCGGGGGCGGTGCTCGGTCACCACGCGCACGAAGGCGGTGCGCGCCGACAGGTCGTAGCTCTCGAGCCCACGTCCGTCCGCAAAGTACTTGATGGCGCCGCCGGTCGAGACCGCTTCGGACAGGCGCGCCGCGAAGGCGCTGCCGAGGCGCGCCGACAAACAGCGCGTGAAGCGAGCGTAGTAGACGCCCTCGTCAGCCCAGCCAAAGGTGATGGAACCCGAAATATCAGTGAGCAGCTCGAGCGGCGCTGAGTACGACATGCCCTTGCCGGTCGCTACGGCCGGGGGTCGACCCGGCTTAAGGAAACGGCGGGCGTGGCGAGATGTCGCGCTTCCCGGCGGGCTCCGCAAATTGTTAAGTTGTCTTGACAACTCGTCTCAACCGGGGAAGGCTCCACGCGCTTTCCGATGCTGAATCCGGGCTCGCCCCTTCCTCTCTACCAGCAGCTCGCGGAGCTTTTGAGCCGCGAAATTGCCACAGGCTCACCGGGGCCTGGCGGTCGCCTGCCGTCAGAGCCGGAGCTCGCGCGCCGTCATCGCATTGGCCGTCCCACCGTGCGACAGGCGACGGAGCTGCTGGTACAGCGCGGTTTGATCGAGCGGCGTCGCGGCTCCGGCACCTTCGTGCGCAGCGCGCCTCGTCGGGTCGACCTGTTTTCGCTCGGCGGCACCCTGTCCAGCTTTCGCGAAGGGGGCCTGGTGCTGACGACCAAGCTGCTCGGCAAAGTCAGCGAGCGGCGGGTGCCGACGGATCCGGACAACCCGTTTTCGGAGCGGCGCGCCCTGGTGCTCACGCGCGTCGGCAGCGTCGCCGACAAACCGGTGTTGCTGGAGCGCCTGTACTTCGATCCGACGGTGTTCGCGGGGCTGGAAAAGCTGCCGCTGGCCGGCGCTTCGCTGTCGCGCGTGGTCGAAGAGCATTTTTACCTCAAAGCCACCCACGCCGAGCAGAGCTTCCGCGTCGCGCTGCCGAGTGAAGAAGTGCGCCACGCGCTCGGGACGACGCCCCGCCACGCGCTCTTGCTGGTAAAACGCGGGCTGTTCTTTCCGCACGCGCCGCGCGCCGTCTTCGGCGAGCTGTATTGCCGCACCGACGAGCTGGTTTTTTCGCAAACGATAGGAGCAGAGACGCGACATGACTGAGTCGATTCGAGCCCAGGCCGGCTATTTCGAAGGCTTCGGCGGCGCCTTCATCCCCGAGGTGCTGCACGCCACGTTCGAGGAGCTGAAGCTGGCCTTCGCCGCCGCCCGTCAGGACCCGAGCTTCTGGCAAGAGTACAGCGAGCTGATGGGCACCTACTCGTGTCGCCCGACTCCGCTCACCTTCGCCGAAAATCTGAGCGCGCATTTCGGCGGCGCGCGCATCTACATCAAGCGCGAAGACCTGAACCACACCGGCGCCCACAAGGCGAACAACGTGATGGGGCAAGGCCTACTGGTGAAGCGCATGGGCAAGAAGCGCGTCATCGCCGAGACCGGCGCCGGGCAGCACGGCGTCGCCACCGCCACCATGGCCGCCAAGTTCGGCTTTGCCTGCACCATCTACATGGGCGAGCTGGACGTGGAGCGGCAACGCCCGAACGTGTTTTGGATGGAGCGCTTGGGCGCCACCGTGGTGCCGGTCAAGGACGGCTCACGCACGCTCAAGGACGCCATCAACGAGGCCTTCCGCGACTGGGTCTCGAACATGGACGACACCCACTACGTGCTCGGCACCGCTTGTGGCCCGCACCCATTCCCGGAAATGGTCACGTACTTCCAGTCGATCATCGGGCAGGAAGCGCGCCGTCAAATCGTCGAGCGGACGGGGCAATTGCCGAAGCGCGTCTACGCCTGCGTGGGCGGCGGTTCGAATGCCATGGGCATTTTCAGCGGATTTTTGGACGAGCCGAGCGTGGAGCTGGTGGGCGTGGAAGCAGGCGGCGACGGCGTGACCACGCGCCGGCACGCCGCGCGCTTGTCCAGCAAAGACGCGTCCATCGGCGTGGCCCAGGGCTACAAGACGTACTTTTTGCAGAACGAAGACGGGCAAATGAACGAGACGCACAGCGTGGCGGCCGGCCTCGACTACGTCGGTGTGTCGCCAATTCTGTCGCACTTTCACGAGACCAAGCGCGCGCGCTTCGAAGCCGCCACCGACGCCGAAGTGGTCGAAGCGTTGAAGCTGACCATCCGCAAAGAAGGCTTGATCCCGGCGCTCGAGTCGTCACACGCCTTCGCGCAAGCCTTCAAAGAGGTTGGCACGTTGTCGCCCAACGACGTCGTCTTGATCAATCAATCCGGGCGCGGCGACAAAGACATCTTCACCGTCGCCGATGCGTTCAAAGACCCGCTGTGGGAGGCCTTCATTCAGAGGAAGGCGGAGGGTTACCGCCGTGCTTGAGCAATATTTGAAAGACCGCCGTCAAAAGCAGGAAATTCTGCTGATGACTCACATCGTGCTGGGGCACCCGCACTTCGACACCAGCCTGCGTTTGGTCGAAAACATGGTGCACGCGGGCGTGGATCTGATCGAGCTGCAGATCCCGTTCTCCGAGCCGATGGCCGACGGCCCGGTGATCTTGCGCGCCAATCAAGAAGCGCTGGAAGCCGGCTCGACCGTCGACCGCTGCTTCGAGGTGGCCACCGAGGTGGCGCGTCGCTTCGACATCCCGTTTCTGTTCATGACCTACTACAACGTGCTGTTCCGGCGCGGCGTCAGTCAGTTCGTGGCGCGCATGCAAGACGCGGGGCTGCGCGGCGCCATCGTGCCGGATTTGCCGCCCGAAGAAGCGGGTGAATACCTGAGCGCGATGCAAGAAGCAGCGCTGGATCCGATCTTCATCTACTCGCCCAACACCACCGACGAGCGTCTGAAGGTGATTGCCGACCACGCCCGCGGGTTCATCTACTGCGTGGCGCGCAAGGGCGTGACCGGCAGCGAAACCGCCTTTTCGGTCGAGCTTTCCAGCTATTTGGCGCGCGCTCGCGCCGCCACATCGCTACCGCTCGCGGTTGGCTTCGGAGTCAAAGAGAAGCACGACGTCGACTTTCTGCGCGGCAAGGCCGACATCGCCGTCGTCGGCAGCGAAACCTTACGCGTGCTGGAGCGCGGCGGGCTCTCGGCCGTGGGCCCCTTCTTGAGCGGGCTGCGCTAGAAGGCTGGTCAATCTTTCAGTCGAGCTTGCGCTGTTGTCTCGACGCTAGCGTCGGCGCGTAGACGGCGGCCGACGATTCAGGCGGCGTGCTGGACGCGGAGTCGACGGTCAGCCAGGGCGCGAGCGCGGCGGCCATTTCTTCGGCGGTTTGAAAGCGGTGGTCGGCGTCGGGAGCCATGGCGCGCATGATGACTTGGACCAGCTCGGGCTCGAGGTCGGACCGTAGCTCGGGGAGAGCCGTCGGCGTGCCCTGCTGGATGGCGAACAGCAACGCGTTGTAGTTGTCACCGGTGAAGGGCGCGTGTCCGGCCAGCGCCTCGTACATGATGGCCGCGACCGAGTAGAGGTCGCTGCGAGGGTCGATAGCGGCGCCGCGCGCGTGCTCGGGAGCCATGTACGTCGGAGTGCCGAGCACCATGCCAACCTGCGTCAGCGTGTCACCGGGCGCGGCGTTCAACACCTTGGCGACGCCGAAATCGAGCACCTTCACGATGTCGCCCAGCCCCGACATCGACGTCAGCACGATGTTTTCGGGCTTGATGTCGCGGTGAATGACCTGCGCGCGGTGAACGGCCGCCAGCGCCGCCAGCATCTGCGAGGCGATGAACACGGTGCGAGCCGCCGAAAACCGGCCGTGACGGGTGAGCTCTTGGCGCAAGGAAACGCCGTCCAAGAACTCCATCACCAAGAACGCCGGCTCGTCCCCTCCGGCCTGAAAATCGAGGATGCGCACGATGTTGGGGTGATTGACGGCCCCCACCGTCTCGGCCTCGCGCCGAAAGCGCGCCACCAGATTCTGGTCAGCCGCCAGCGAAGCGTGCAGCACCTTCACCGCCACCCGCATCTGCCCCAGGTCTTCCCGCGTGGCCTCGTACACCGCGCCCATGCCGCCCGCGCCGAGCAGGCGCCCGATACGGTAGCGGCCGCCCAGCAACTCGCCGGTCCAACTTTCGCGGTCTTCGCCCGCGCCCAGGCGCGCGCGTTGCCGCTCACCGGAGCGGTACTGCTCCAGCACGTCCTTGGCTTGGTCGCGCTTTCGGCGCAGCTCGATGGCGCGTGCCGTGCTTTCGCGCAGCTTGTCGAAGCCCACCGGTTTCACCAGGTACTCGAAGGCGGCGTATTCGACCGCCTTCATGGCCGTCTCCAGATCGGGCGAGCCCGAGAGCAGCAGGACCGGCAGGTCGGCGTCTTCGGCGCGCAGCCGCTCCAGCAGCTCGACGCCGCCCAAGTCGGGCATACGCACGTCGCTGATCACGACGTCGAAGCGACTCTGGCTCGAGAGCGCGATCGCCTCGCGCCCGTTCGAGGCCGTGACCACCTGGTGGCCGGCTTTGACGAGCATCCGCTCGAGCAAGCGCCGCAGGTCATGCTGGTCGTCGACCAGCAACACGCGGCCCGGTAGCGCGGTCGCCGACGCCTGCGCGTCATCCCTCGAATCGTCGCGATTGGTCTTTGCCATGCGCCGTGCCGGCCTTCCCGCTCGGGGCGCCGGCAAAAACGCCCCAGAGCCACGCTAGTGTATTCCCTTGAACGACACCGCTCATCCCACCTTTAGAGCAAAAGCACCGTCAGATCTGCTTTAGCATCGTGTCGACGTCACTGACTTCGAACTTGCTCGGCTGCTCGATGTTCACCTGTTTGACCACGCCATTGTCGACGAAAAGCGAGAAGCGCCGGCAGCGCAGGCCCATACCGCCCTTGCTGATGTCCGTTTCCAAACCTAGCTTCCGGGTGAAGTCGGCGTTGCCGTCGCCCAGCATGCGAACCTTGCCGATGGCGTCGTGCTCTTTGCCCCAGGCCGCCATCACGTAGCCGTCGTTGACGGAAACGCACCACACCTCGTCGACGCCGCGCGCCTTGAGCTCGGGCAGGTGCTCGACGTAGCCGGGCAGGTGCTTGCCCGAGCAAGTGGGCGTGTAAGCGCCCGGCAGGCCGAAGATGACCACGCGCTTGCCCTGCGTCGCTTCTTGGACCGAAACCGGCGCGGGGGCGAGCGGGCACGCCTCGCCAAATCCGGTCGATTCCCACAACGTGGCCTCGGGTAGCTTGTCGCCGATAGCAATCATGAGCGCACTATCGGCGCAGTTGCGCGCCGGAATCAAGGCACGAGCGACGTGCTAGCAGCGCCTCCGCCGCGCCCCACTGCCTCCAAATAGTCACACATTCACTGGCGCCTGGGACGCGTGGCCCAGCGAAAGCTACCGCCAACGACGGGCACGCCGCTTGCTGCGCGAGGGATGCCGCGCCGTCTCCGCGACACCCGCCCAGGAGACTCCCATGAAATGGTCCATCGCCATCTGCCTGTGTTGTACGAGCGCAAGCTTGCTCGCCTGCTCCCACGAAACCCCGGCCAGGAGCGCGCCCGCGGCTCCGCCCGCCCCGCCTCCGCCGGCCATCAGCCGGTTGGAGGAAGCGCCAGTCAAGGAGTCGCAGCCGACCCAATCGGGTATTCCCACCACGGCGCCGCCCGTCGCGCCGCCCGTGGCGCCGCCGCCGGCGGTACCGCCCGACCAAGTGTCGCTGACGCCCGCGTCCGGTACCGGCTCGGCGCGCATGGCCGCCCTGGTCCCAGCCGCTCCGGCACGCGACGACAAAGCGGAGGGCGCACAAGACCAGGAATCGATCCGCGAGATTCGCGCGCTGGTGGCCGCGGACCCGACGGTGGCGTCGACGGCTTCGCAACTCGTGATCGTGGCTCGCAGCGGTCGGGTCTGGTTGCGCGGGCAAGTGAACACGGCCGCGCAGCGCGCCGCCATCGAGAAAGCCGCCCGCCAAGCCGCCGGCGTGGTCAACGTCAAGAACGAGCTGGTCGTGCTGGAGTGAGCCAACCGAGACCGTCTTTGCCCGGCGCGGCTCGGCGCTGAAGAAATGGTGCGAGAGGGCCGGCTGCTCGAAGAGCGCAGTTGGGCGCACTACAACGGCTACAACGTCGCCTTTCGGCCGCGCCGCATGCCCCCCGATGCGCTGCTGGCCGCCCACCGCGAGCTGTGGCGGCGCGCTTTCGCTCCCGCCGCGGTGGCCGCGCGCATCGCCCGGGGCGCGCGACAGCTACGTGCCGGCGGCCTCATGCTCTCGGCCAGCATGAACGGCTTCCACGGCCTCAAACGCCTCACCGGCAACCTCCCCGCCGAAGCCCGCGATCAACCGGACACGCCTCGCATCGCGCACCCCGCGCCCACCTCCGACCCCGCGCGCATCAGCCTCCGCATCGCGCGTCCCACTCCGCCGCGCGAGCTAGCGTCGGGCGAACGGTGAGCAAACCATGAGCCCCGAGTGGGGCGGCGACCAAGGATTCATCCATCTTGGGCTGCCGCGCTGCAGATCCCTTGCAGAAACTAGCGTGGCGTCGCCAGGCCACCCCGCGCGAGCGCTTCGGCCTGCTGCCGTCCCGGCGGGTCGTGTCGAGGGCCTCGGGGATTTCACAGGGAGGACGGGAGGACGGGAGGTGCGGGCGGGCGAGAACGCATTTTTGTTTTTGGAGGACCAAAACCAAAAATATTTGCCTGGAAGAGAAAGCACGAGGGCTTGAGTCCACGATGGCGCCGCACACTCGCTGGCGGCAGCGCGAGCCCCCAAAATTCTCGCCTCTGTCTCGTCCTCCCGTCCTCCCGTCCTCCCTGTGAAAAAATCTCGATCGTACGGGGTGGCCTTTTGCCGCTACAGAAGCTTCTGCGATTGAGGCTGCGGATTGGCAGCCCAAGATGTGTGGAATCTTAGGGGCGGCTAGGCGGCGTACAGGTGGCCGAAGCCTTCTTGTTCGAGGGTGCGGCGAACGGCGGGGCGCGGCAGGACGGACGCGACGAGGCGGCCGTAGCGGGGCAATTCTTGGACCGGCAGCTCGAAGCGGCGGGCCCACAGGAAGAAGACGGTCAGGTAGGCGTCGACGAGCGAGTAGCTGTCGCCGAGCACGAAGCCTCGTTCGGGCAAGCGGTTCTCGACGTAGCGCAGCAGGTCGAAGAAGCGTTGCTTGCCGTCGATTTTGAGGGCGGCGCGGGCGGCGTCGGCGGCGGTGTAGCGATCGGGGCGAAAGAAGCTGATGAAGGTGACGTGTACGGCGCTGGCGAGCAGGCTCATCCATTCGTCGGCGCGTGCGCGAGCCAGGCCACCTTCCGGCAACAGCCGTAGCCCCGGCGCGAGCGCCGCTACGTAGGCGAGCAGGGCCGGGGTTTCGGTGAGCACGACGTCAGGCGCGATTTCCACGGCCGGCAGTCGACCGAGGGGGTGGATGCGCCGGTAGCGCTCGCTCAATTGCTGGCCTTCTTTGATCAGGACGGGCTCGAGCGTGTACGGGATGCCTGCTTCCTCGAGGGCCATGTGAGTCGCCATCGAAACGGCGCCCGGGGAGAAATACAGCTTGGGAACGAAGTCGGTCATGAGCACTGGAGTAGCGGACGCGCTGGCATGTAGAAAGAGAATTGATTTCATGAAAATCATGAAGTCTACTCATACCCATGAGTCCCGGCACGCTCGAGACGCGCGATCTGCGGCTGGTCCAGGCCATTGCCGAGGGCGGCGGCGCTACCCAGGCTGCCAAGCTGCTGCACCTCAGCCAGTCCGCGGTGAGTCACCAGCTGCGCGGCTTGGAAGAGCGCTTGGGCGTGGAGTTGTTCCGCCGCCAGGGCGGGCGCTTGTGCATCACGCGCGCCGGCGAAAAGCTGGTGGAGCTGGCTCAGCAAGTCTTGTTGCCGCTGCTGCAGACCGAGCTCGAGCTAAAGCGTGGCGGGTTCCGCGAGCGTCCCAAGTTGCGCGTGGCCACGCAGTGCTACACCGCGTACCACTGGTTGCCCAAGGCGCTGCAAGCCTTGATGAGCGCCCACCCCGAGGTGGAGCTGGTGCTGCAAAGCGAGATGGTGGGCGACGCCGCCGAGCACTTGCGTGAAGGGCGGGCGGATGTGGTGTTGTGCGTGATGGCGCCGGGCAAGGGCCCGTTCACGCGGCTGCCTTTATTCAAAGACGAGCTGGTGCTGGCGGTGCCGCGCGGCCACTCGCTTTCGCGCAAGAAATTCGTGCAGGGCGCCGATCTCGCCGAAGAGACGTTGATTCAGAGCCAGACCTCCGCGCAAGAGCGCGACCGAGTGAAGAAGCTGCTGTTCGGCGACCACGGCGGGGTCAAGCACGTGCTGCGCCTGCCGGTGACGGAAGCCGTGCTCGACTTGGTGCAGGCGGGCATGGGCGTCAGCATCCTGGCCGGCTTCACCTTGAGCGCCCGCATCCAGCGCGGTGAGCTCGAGGCGGTCCGGCTCACCGAGCGGGGCCTGACTCGCCGCTGGAGCGGGGTCTTTCCCAAGAGCTCGGCCCTCCAAGGCCCCATCCGCACCCTGCTGAGCACGCTGAAGCGACGCGGGCTCCCCCGCTAGCACGTCTAAGCACCTAAAACTTCAGCAGAATTTCGGCTTCAGCTTCCGGCTTGCCGCGCCCCTCGGCAAGGACCAGGCTCCGCGCCGCATGCTCATCCTCCAAGGTCCTCCCGCCTTCACCCCGGCTCGCCTCGCGCGGAAGCTCGAGCGCCTGCAGCGCGCGGCGCCGGGCATTTCGGCGGTCGCGGCGCGCTTCGTTCACTTCGTGGACGTGGCGGGTCCGTTGAGCGAAGAGGCGACGCACGTCTTGGGGCGGCTGCTCGAATACGGCCCGCGCATTGCCTGGAGCGACGTGACGGGGCAGCAGCTATTCGTGGTGCCGCGGCTGGGCACGATTTCACCGTGGTCGTCGAAGGCCACCGACATTGCGCGCAACTGCGGCCTCGGCGACGTGCGGCGCATCGAGCGCGGTATTGCTTGGACCATCGCCGGCAGCGCCAGCGACGAAAAGGCGCTCCGCGGAGCGTTACACGACCGCATGACCGAGTCGATCCTCGAACGCGCCGAAGACGGCGAGCAGCTGTTCGTTCGGGCCCAGCCGCGCCCGCTCCGGCACGTGGATTTGGCGCCCGGGCGGAGCGCGTTGGTCGACGCCAACAAGCGCCTGGGCTTGGCGCTCGCGGACGACGAGATCGACTACTTGATGAAGAGCTACGCCACGCTCGGTCGCAACCCGACCGACGTGGAGCTGATGATGTTCGCGCAGGCCAATAGCGAGCATTGCCGGCACAAGATCTTCAACGCCGACTTCGTGATTGACGGCGAAAAGCGTGAAAAGTCGCTATTCAAGCTGATCAAGCAAAGCACCGAGGCCAGCCCCGGCGGCGTGCTTTCGGCGTACCACGACAACGCGGCGGTCATCGAAGGCAACGTCGCGGCGCGCTTCTGGCCGGACGCTGCCACCGGTCAGTACGGCTACTCCGCCGAGCCCGTCGACATCTTGATGAAGGTCGAGACGCACAATCACCCGACTGCCATCTCCCCCTACCCCGGCGCCGCCACCGGCTCCGGCGGAGAGATCCGCGACGAAGGCGCGACCGGTCGCGGCGCCAAGCCCAAGGCGGGGCTGACCGGTTTTTCGGTCTCCAACCTGCGCCTACCCGGAGCCGTGCGACCGTGGGAGCAGGACTACGGCAAGCCGTCGCGCATCGCCTCCGCCCTCGACATCATGCTGGAAGGCCCAATCGGCGGCGCCGCGTTCAACAACGAGTTCGGGCGGCCGAATTTGTGCGGCTACTTCCGCACCTTCGAACTGTCGGCGCCGGGGCCCGCCGGGCGCGAAGTGCGCGGCTATCACAAGCCGATCATGCTCGCGGGCGGTCTCGGCAACATTCGGCGCGAGCACGTGAAAAAGCACGAAATTCCCGCGGGCGCGAAGATCATCGTGCTCGGCGGGCCGGCCATGCTGATTGGGCTGGGCGGCGGCGCGGCGTCTTCGATGGCCTCCGGCGCCTCCGAAGAGGATTTGGATTTTGCCTCCGTGCAGCGCGACAACGCCGAGATGCAGCGGCGCTGCCAGGAAGTGATCGATCGCTGCTGGGCGCTCGGCGCCAAGAACCCGATCGTCTCGATTCACGACGTCGGCGCCGGCGGGCTCTCGAACGCCCTGCCGGAGCTCGTGAACGACAGCGCCCGCGGAGCGACGTTTTCGTTGCGCGCCATCCCGAGCGACGAGCCCGGGATGTCACCGTTGGAGATTTGGTGCAACGAGGCCCAGGAGCGCTACGTGCTCGCCATCGAGGCCGAGTCGCTCTCAAGCTTCGAGGCTTTGTGCCGGCGGGAGCGCTGCCCCTACGCGGTCGTGGGTACGGCGACGAGCGAGCGCACGCTCAAGCTCGACGACACGCATTTTTCCGAGCGGCCGATCGACATGCCGCTGGAGGTGCTGTTGGGCAAGCCGCCCAAGCTGACCCGGACCGCCGAATACGGGGATTTTTTGCCCGATTCGCTGATGCATTCGCGCATGGAGCTACGGGAAGCGCTGGAGCGCGTGCTCCGGTTGCCCACCGTCGCCGACAAGACGTTTTTGATCACCATCGGTGATCGCACCGTGGGCGGCTTGTGCTCACGCGACCAGATGGTCGGACCGTGGCAAGTGCCGGTCGCCGACGCCGCCGTCACCGCTACTGGTTTCCAAGCCTACACCGGTGAAGCAATGGCGATGGGCGAGCGCACCCCGATTGCTCTGCTGAACGCCGGAGCGTCCGCGCGCATGGCGGTAGCCGAAGCCATCACCAATCTCGCCTCGACGCCGATTGCGCATTTGTCGCACGTCAAGCTGAGCGCCAACTGGATGGCTCCCGCCGGACACCCCGGCGAAGACGCGCGCCTGTACGAAGCGGTGCAGGCCGTGGGCGCCGAGCTGTGCCCGGCTTTGGGCATCGCCATTCCGGTCGGCAAGGACTCGATGTCGATGCGCACCGTGTGGCGCCAGAACGGCGAAGAGCGCTCGGTGACGGCGCCGCTCTCGCTGATCGTGAGCGCGTTCGCGCCCGTGACCGACGTGCGGCGAGCCTTGACCCCCGAGCTGTCGCGCGAGGACGGACCGAGCGAGCTCTTGCTGATCGATTTGGGGCGCGGCAAGAACCGCCTGGGCGGGTCGGCGGTGCTGCAGGTGCATGGCAGCGTCGGAGAAGCGCCGCCGGATTTGGACGACCCCGCCCTGCTGCGCGGCTTTTTCGAGGCGATTCAGGAGCTGAACGCCGCCGGCTTGTTGCTGGCGTACCACGACCGCTCCGACGGCGGCTTGATCGTCACGCTGCTGGAGATGGCGTTCGCGGCTTCGGCGGGCCTACAAGTGAAGCTCGACTCGCTCGGCCCCGACACGCTGGCGGCCATGTTCTCGGAGGAGCTGGGCGCGGTGATTCAGGTGCGCAGCGAGGACGTGCCCCGCGTGCGCGAGGTGCTGGCGCTGGCGCGGCTGTCGGAGTGTGTGCACGAGGTGGGCACGGTGCTGGACGACGACCGCGTCGAGGTGCTGCAAAACGGCCAGCTGCTGATTCAGGAAAAGCGCAGCACGTTGCGCGGCATCTGGTCCGAGACCACCCACGCCATGCAGCGCCTGCGCGACGACGCCGCCTGCGCCGACGAAGAGCAGGCGCTACGCATCACCAGCGACAACGCCGGCTTGTCGGTGAAGGCGACGTTCGTGCTGGACGACGACGTGGCGGCGCCGTTCATCGCCAAGAGCGGCGCGGCGCGCCCGCGAGTCGCCATTTTGCGAGAGCAAGGCGTCAACGGACAGCTGGAAATGGCCGCCGCCTTCGACCGCGCCGGCTTTGCTGCCATCGACGTGCACATGAGCGATTTGCTCGAGGGGCGCGTGAGCTTGAAGGAGTTTCAGGGCTTGGCCGCCTGCGGCGGCTTCAGCTACGGCGACGTGCTCGGCGCCGGCGGGGGCTGGGCCAAATCCATCTTGTTTCACGGCCGCACGCGCGCCGAGCTGAGCGAGTTCTTCGCGCGCTCGTCGACCTTCACGTTGGGCGTGTGCAACGGCTGCCAAATGGTCTCGAACCTGGCCGAGCTGATCCCGGGCGCGGGCGGCTTTCCTCGCTTCGTGCGCAACCGCTCCGAGCAGTTCGAGGCGCGCCTCAGCCTGGTGCGGGTGGAGAAGAGCCGCTCGGTCTTGCTGGCCGGTATGGAAGGCTCGCTCTTGCCGATCGCGGTGGCGCACGGCGAAGGGCGCGCCGAGTTCGCCGACCCAGCCGCACTGGCCAGCTTCGAGAGCTCTGGCCGCGTCGCGGTGCGCTTCGTCGATTCGCACGGCGCGGTGGCGACCCGCTACCCCGAGAACCCGAACGGCTCGCCCTCCGGCATCGCCGCCATCACCAGCGACGACGGCCGCGCCACCTTGATCATGCCGCACCCGGAGCGCGTTTTCCGGGCCGTGCAATACTCGTGGCATCCGCGGGCCTGGACGGAGGATGCGCCCTGGATGCGCTTGTTCAGGAACGCGCGCGCCTTCACCGGCTGAGAGGAGACGGGCGCTGTTCACCCCGGGAATTCGCCTCGCGCTGGCCGTAATTTCGTTCCTGCTGGGCGCGTATCTGCTCGTGCAAAGCGACTACGCGGGCGTGCTGTTTTTGGGCGGCGCGGCGTACCTGGGCTACAGCTACTTCCGCTTCGGCACGGTGTGGCTGGCGTTCCGTGAGGTGGCGCGCGGCAACATGGCCGCCGCCAGCAAGCTGTTGCAAAAGGTGGCGCAGCCCGAGGCGCTCGGCAGCGAGCAGCGCGCCTACTTCGAGCTCGCGTCCGGCTTGGTGTGCGCTTCGCGCGCCGAGAACGAGCGCGCGGAAGCGCATCTGCAGGCCGCGCTCGCTCACCAGCTGCGCACCGAGAACGATCGCGCCCTGTGCGAAGCGGTGTTGGCTCAGCTGCTGGTTGCGCGAGACGACTTGGCGGCGGCGCGCGGCGTCGTCGAACGCGCGGTGACGCGCGATTGCCGACCGGCCATCGCCGCGCGCATCAAGGCGCTGCACGAGCAGCTGGTGCCGCCGAGCGAGCACCGCGCGTAAACCGCGTTACGGCGGGCAGCCGATCTGCGTCGTACCGACCGCCACGTCGTCGATCCAAACTTCGCGCGGGTCGTCGGTCTGGTAGCTCTCCCAACCCACGAACAAGCGTTCGAAGCTGGGAAACAGCCATTTGCCTTCGGTTTCCTGCGAGATGCAGCCTTGGCCCTGGCCCACCACCGTAAGGTCGTCGATGGCCTGGCCGTCGAGCCAGAATTTCTGCGTGTTGGTAGCGCCCTCGAAATACCACTCCATACAAGCCCATTTGCCTTCGGGCATCTTGGTCTCGGAGTGCTGCCAGCAGTCGCTGGCCTTGCCGGTGCTGTCGTAGTTGGCCATCAAGCTCTGCTGGTGCTGGCCGCCGTAGCGCACGTCGGCGCGCGTGATGCCGTCGGTGCGAGAGCCTTCGCCCTGAATCATCGTCCAGTGCACGCCGTCGTTGGCGGCCTTGGTCGCGTAGATCATCATGCGGCCGTAAAACGCGTTGTTCGCCACCGGGAAGGGCTTGGTCAGGCTGATGAACGCGCGCTGGTAGGTGGCGGCGCCGCTGGTCGTGAGCTTCACCGATTTGGTGCCGCTGTGGTGCTGCGCGGTGTCGATGACCACCTTGCCCGCGCCGCCGCCGTCCACGTTGACGGTCCAGGGCATGGTGGGCTTGTCGGTGTAGGACTCGAAGTCGTCGCAAATGAGAGCGCCCTGGCACCCCGTGGCACCACCCCCACTGCCGTTGCCAGCGGTGCTGCTGCCACCGGTACCGGTTCCAGCGTCTGCCGTGCCCCCCGCGGACCCGCCGCCCGACGCGCCCGCAGACGAGCTTGGGGTCTTACTGCCTCCTCCACCACCGCAAGCCAACACCAAGCCAGTCGCGCTCATAGCGAGAAGAACTGAAGCGGGGGACAGTCGCGACATTCGTGGCCGAAGGTAACACGGGCGCTGACGGTGGGGTCGCCGGCGACCACCAGCGGCCGCTGTCAACCATTAGTTGCGCAGGCAGAATCTTCGCGCTCGCCTCGAACTATCCCGGCGCCTGCGAACGAATCCTTGGTTTTCGAGGCAATCTCTGGCCCACGAGCCCGCTACGCGGCTGGCTCCGGCCGCGCCAGTTTGTTACTCCTGAGCGGCCCCATGATCACGGAGTCACTGGCCGCGGAGCTCGAACAACTTCTGACCCTCAACGAGCTCACCGAGCTCAGCCGCGGAGCGTTGGGGCTCGACCCAGAGCAGGTGGGAGGCACGGCTGCCAAGGCCTCTTTCGCACGTGCTCTGGTGTTGCGTTGCCTGAAGTTGGACGCCGTTCCAGCCCTCCTGGACGCCGTCGAAGCCAGCGGCAAGCGACTGTCGGACCCGTTGCAGAAGCTGCGCGGGGACGGCCTGGTGCTCGAGCCCGAGCTCGGTCCCGGCGCCGAGCTCGGCGACTACCTGATTTTGGAGCAGCTGGGCTCCGGGCCCACCGCGCGCATCTACCGAGCGCGGCGGGAGGGCGACGACGTACGGCTGCGCGTGCTGCGTAGCACCGTGCGACGGCGCGACGCCGAGCGCGCGCTGGTGCAGGCGCGCTTGTGCGGCAACATCGCACACGCCGGGCTGCCCGACGCCCTGCATTCGACGACGCTCGAGCACGCGGGTCAGAGCTTGCTCACCGTCGCGCACGACTTCGTGGCGGGCGAGTCGCTGGCGCAGATCATCGCCAAGAGCGGCGGCCGGCATTTGAACGCGGTCTTGCCGTTGCTCTACGCGATCGCGGAGCCGCTCGCGACGTTGCACGCTGAAGGGCGCGCGCACGGCGCCTTGCACCCGGGAAACATCATCGTCACCGACCCCGCTCAAGCGGCGCCGAAGGTGCGGTTGGTCGACGCCGGCGCCGGCCTCGCCCGGCCACCGCTTTCGGATCCCGGCGAACAGCGCTGGGTCGACTACCTGGCGCCCGAGTTGTTGCGCGGCAAAGTGCCCAGCGCCAGCAGCGACATCTACGCTTTTGGCGTGCTGTTCTACGAGCTGATTTCGGGCAAGCCGCCGTTCACGGGCAACAGCGCGGCCGACGTCGCGCTCGGGCACTTGATCGAGTCCGCCGAGCCGCTCTCGTTCGTTGCTCCCGGCAATGGCGCTTCGCCGGCGGTCGAGACCCTGGTGCGCACCTTGCTGGAAAAGAGCCCGGAGCAGCGCCCGCGCAACGGCACCGAGCTGCTCGAGGGCCTGCGCAAGCTGTGGCAGACCTCGCAGCGGCCGCCCAGCTTCATCGCCGATGAACGGCTGCCCGAGCTGTTCGAAGCGCTGGGCAAGAATCCGAACGACGAGGAAGCGGCAAGCCAGCTCGAGTCCATGCTCGATTTGGGCGCCGACCCGGCGCGCCTGGCCGAAGGCTTCTTCGAGCTGGCCAAGGAGCTGCGCGCCAAGGACGAACAGGGTACTCGCCGGGTGGTTCCGCGCCTTTTGGCGCGCGCGGCCAGGTTGTACGAAAAGGCGTCGCAGCACGAGTCGGCCGAAAAGCTGTACAAGGGCTTGCTCAAGATCGAGCCGGACAATCGCGCGACCGCCAAGGCGCTCGACAAAGTACGGCGCGCGCTCGGCAAGCACGAAGAGCTGGTCGAGTCGCTGCTCGAGCGCAGCGAAAAAGCCAGCAACCCGAGCGAGCGGGGCGAGCACTTGTTCGCGATCGGCGAAGTTTACGCCAACGATCTGGACGACAAAGATCAAGCACTCGTGGCGTACGCGCAGGCGTTTTGCGCCGACCCGACCGTAGAAACGTACGCCGAAGCCATCGAGCGCCAGGCCGGCACCCGCTACCAGGCGTGGGAAGAAGTCTTTGGCTTGTGCCTGGAGGCGGCCAACGAAGAGACCTCCACCGAAGCGCTCCACGACCTCTATTCGCACATGGCACGCTGGTACGCAGAGAAGGTCTCGCGCCCCGACTTGGCGCTGCCGTGGCTGCACAAGGTGCTCGAAATCGAGCCCAGCCACGAGCGCTCGCTGGAGATGCTGTCGGCCATCTATCGCAAGGCGCAGCAGTGGGCCGAGCTTTCGCAAATCCTGCTCAAGCGCGCCGACGTGGCCGCGCCGAACGTGGCGCGCGATCTGCGCGCGGAGGCCGCGGAAATCGTGGCCAACAAGCTGGGCAACGCCCAGGCGGCGCTCGAGCTGTTCGAGGCGGTGGTGAGTGAAGACCCGGGTCATGCGCGCGCGGTGAAGGGCATGGTCGAGATGCTGCGCCAGTCCGGCGATCACAAACGCGCGTTGGCCACCCTCTCCGGTCGCGCCGCAGCGCTTTCGGGCGAGGAGCGTCACGCCCTCTGGTGCGAGATCGCCGAAGGCTACGAGGTCGAAGCCGACGATTTGGACGCGGCCGAAAAAGCCTACAAGCTCGTGCTGAGCGAAGACCCGAAGTCGAGCGACGCTCTGCGCGGCCTCGACCGCATTTACAGCCGCCAAAGCCGCTACCAGGACCTGTTGAGCGTGCTCGAGCGCGAGGTCGAGCTGGCGGTCACGGCGCGCCAGAAGATCACGCTATTGGAGCGCGTGGCCGGGATTTGGGACGAAGAGTTTCTGGACCACGGCAAGGCCGCGCGCGCGCTCAAGCAAGTGCTGGCGCTCGATCCGAGCCGCGCCGATTCGGCGCGCGAGCTGGGGCGCCACTACCGCTCGCTTGAAAAGTTCGTCGAGCTGTCGGAGCTGTACCAGGCGCAAATCGACAAGAGCAGCGACGACAAGCTGCGAGTCGACTCCGCGCTGGCGCTCGGACGGCTCCTCGCGAGCGAGCTGATGGCGCCGCAACGCGCCATCGAAGCCTACGAGCTCGTGCTCACCCTCGAGCCGGGACACAAGGCGGCGCTCGACGCCCTGGCCACCCTGCGCGCCACCGCCGGGGACTCCGAGAGCGCGCTCGACGCCATCGAAGCCCTGGCCGATGCTGCCAAGACCCCGAAGGAGCGCGCCGACTACTACGTGCGCGCCTCGGCGCTACTCGAGCAACAGGGCAACCTGGAAGCTTCCATCGCGCAGCTCAAGCGCGCCATCGACGTCTTTCCGGACGACGGGGCCGCGCGCAGCAAGCTGAAGAGCAAATACCTCACGATGGGTAACTTCGGCGGCGTCGTCGAGCTGCTGGAAGAAGAGCTGGAGAACGCCAAGGGCGAGCACCAGCGCGCGAAATTGGCCGGCCAAATCGCGGTTTTGTGTCAGCGCCACCTGCAAGACACCGAGCGCGCGTCGTCGATGGCGCAGCTCGCGTTCCACCTCGATCCGACCGAGCCCGGCGCGCTGCGGGTGCTCGGCAAGATCGCCTTCGACGACGGCCGCTTCACCGAAGCCGCCAAACGTCTGGAACCGGTGATCTCGGTGCTAGAGGGCATGGATCTGGGCGAAGCGGCCGACGTGGCGCGCCTGTACATCGAAGCGCTCGTCAAGGGTGGGTCGGCCGAGAAAGCGATGGTGATGATCGACGGCCTGCGTCGCTTCTTCGCCGACGACCCGAAGGCGCTGCTCACGGTGGCCGAGCTGGCGTCGAAGCACGACGCGCCCGAGCAAACCTACGCCTTGACGCACGATCTGCTGAAGCGCCTGGGCCCCACGTTGGGCCTGGCCGAGGCGGCGCGCGCCGAGCGACTGCGCGGTGAAGCGCTGGTGGCGCTCGGACGGCACGACGAAGGCATCGTGGCGCTCGAGCGTGCGCTGGAGACGGACGCGCGCGACCTTTCGCCGCTGGACGGCATCGCCAAGGCGCACTCGGCGCTCGGCCGCTACAACCAAGCGCTCGAGACGCTGTACCGCAAGCTCGAGCGCACCGTCGGCGACGAACGCGCCAAGCTGCTGCTGCAGATCGGGGATTTGGCCGCCACGCGCCTGAAGGACCCCGACTACGCAGCCAAGAGCTACCTGTTGGCACTCAGCGAAAAGCCGAATGATCGCGATATTTTGGCGAAGCTGATGCAGCTGTACGGCGCCGAAAAAGACTGGCCGCAGCTGATTCAAGTCATCACCAAGCTGGCCGAGGTCGTCGACGAGAAGAAGCACAAGGCCAAATACCTGCACACCGCGAGCATGATCGCCTCGCGCGAGCTGCAGGACGCCACCCTGGCGCAAGAGCTGCTGGAGCGCTCGCTGCAGTACGATCCGTCGCTGGCCGCCGCGCTCGACGAAGCCCTCACCCTGCGCCAAAAAGCCCGCGATTGGGAGGGCGTGAAGAATCTGCTCAAGCTGCGCGTCACCCACGCCCAGGACGCCGGCGACAAGGAGCTGTTGCTGACCACGCTGTGGCAACTGGCGGACGTGTACGAGCGGCATCTCAAGCGCGTGGAACAAGCCATCGCCGTCTGTTCGTCCGCCCATTCCGTCGAGCCCGAGAACACGCGCTGGGCCGAGCGGCTCGCGCGGCTGTACGCCGAAGATCCGGCCGGCTCGTTCGCGGAGTCGATTCCGTTGATTGGCGACTGGGTCGAGCGCGATCCGTACCAGAGCGAGCCGTACCAGCTGCTACGCCGCATCTACACCGGCGTCCGCCACGCCGACGGGGCTTGGAGCGCCTGCCAAGCGCTGCACACGCTCGGCCGCGCCGAGCCCGACGAAGAGCGATTCTACAGCCGCTTGCGCAACGAAGAGCCGCAAGCCATCGGCGACCGCCTCAGCCTTTCGGATTGGCCCGAGTACATTCTGCCCACCGAGCACGACCCCGCCGTGACCGCGCTGATGGCGATGCTCGAGCCGATGGCGCTGGCCGCGCGCGGTCGCGGTATCGACGCTTACGGGCTCACCCCCGAGCATTTGCTGAGCTCCGAGACGTATCCGTACGGCTTGGTGCAGGCGCTCAGCGCCGCCGCAGAGGCGCTGGGCCTGCCGGAGCCGCCAGTATTCCAGAACCAACAAGATCCGGGCGTGCTCACTTTCTTGGCGACCAGCCCCGCGTCCATCGCGCTCGGGGCAGCGGCGTTTGCGTCGGAGTTGCCGCTCGTCACCAGCAGCTTCGTGGCCGGCCGCGCCGTGACCTACTTCGTGCCGGGCTTCTTCTTGCGGCAAGTGTTGAGCAACATGACTGCGCTGAAGAGCTGGGTCTTTGCGGCCATTCGCTTGGTGAAGCCGAAGTTCCCGGTGTCGGCGGAGATCGAGCCGATCGTGGCCCAAGCCCAGCGTGAGCTCACGCAGACTCCCATGCCGGCGCGCCAACGCGAGCAACTGACCGACGTGGTCTCCAAGCTGCTGCGCTCGACCGAGTCGCTCGACCTCAAGAAGTGGGCGCACTCGGTCGACTACGCCGCCGACCGCGCGGGTCTCGTCATGTGCCAAGATCTCGAGCAAGCGGTCTCGCTGATCAAAGCCATTCCTGCCGAAGAAGGCGCTCCCCCCGCCAACTTGCGCATCGAAAAGCTGATCACTTACTCGGTCAGCACCGCGCATTTGACCTTGCGCGAACGGCTCGGCACCGGCGTCGGTACTTAAACGCGCCGCCCATCGTTTGGGTGACCCGAATGTGCGACCTTTGGTCACCTTTAATGACCTAGGCCGGGCCCCAATACTCGGTCGAGCTGCGCGAGGTCTCCCGCTGCACGGAGCTTTCCGGCACGCCGCTCGGCGCCCGCTTTCCCGAAGTCGGGCTTGCGCCCGTCTCCGCGCGCAACACCGGTCCGGTCAAGGTAGTGCTGGTGCCGGTGCGCTACCAGAGCGACGGCTCGGGTCGCCTCCCCGACACCTCCCCCGAGCAGCTGGCGGACATGACGCGCCGCTTGTACTCGATGTATCCGACGAACGAAGTCGTGCTCAGCCTGCACGCTCCGGTCGAAACTACCCGCACCGATCTTGCCGACATGCTCGATCAGATGCGACAGCTGCGGGTCAGCGAGGCACCGGCCACCGACGTGTCGTACTACGGGCTCGTGCGGCAAGCCGAAACCTTCGCCGATTATTGCCAAGGAAGCTGCACGACGGGCATTGCCGGATTTGGCAGCCAAAGTGGCGTTGCCGCCGTCGGCGTGGGCGTCGGTTTCACCGAGGCCGCCGCCGGTACCTTCGTGCACGAGCTCGGGCACATCCACCGCCGGCCGCACGCGCCTTGCGGCAGCGTGACCGCACCGGACGAAACCTACCCCTACCCCGACGCCGGCCTCGGGAGTTGGGGCTACGACTTGGGAACGCGCGAGCTGTTCGATCCCGGAACCCACGTCGATTTCATGAGCTACTGCTCGCCGGCCTGGATCAGCGACTACAACTACCAGCTGATTTTGGAGCGCATCGTCCTGGTCAATCGCCACGCCGGCGCGGTGTTTCGGCGCGTCCCCGCGCCCGGCGCGCCGACCACGTTTCGCACCCTGCGCGTGGCCAAGAACGGGCAGGCGCGCTGGGGTCTCGATCTACACCCCGCCTTCGAGCCGCCAGGAGACCCGCTCACGCTCGAGGCGCTCGACGCGCAGGGCGCGGTGCTCACCGAGTTTTTGGCCACGTTCGAGCAGGGCCCCGACGACGAACAATCGTTCTTCGTCCCCGCGGGGCAGGCCGGTTGGCAGGCGGTGCGCGTGCCGGGCGGACCGACGCTAGCTTACGACGCCGCGAGCCAAAACGAGCCGTTCAAGCGCTGAGCCAGTGCCAGCAGGAGCGCGCCACGGACGCGCGGCTCGCGAGCGATGCGGTCCGCTCAGCTTCTGCGGCGATTGACGGCCACGTGAGGCTGCGGCCGCGGGCCGATAGTGGTGGGGTCGTCGCACGACACCGAGCCGAGGACGGTCACGTCCTCGGAGGCGGCTGCGTCGTGCACGGCGTGGTCGGGCAACTTGGTCCACCCCTGGTAGCCGAGCCCGGCGGCGCGCACCGCACGCTCGATGACTTTGATCAGCACGACGGTGACGTTGTCCTTGCCGCCGTGGTCGTTGGCGAGCTCGATCAGGCCGTAGACGGCGGCTTCGAGATCCGTCTCCCGCGTCAGCAGCTGCTCGATTTCCGGGTCGCCGACCATCTTGGACAAGCCGTCGCTGCACAGCAGGTAGATGTCGTCGGGGCGCGGTTTGTCGACCAAAAGATCGATGGCAAGGTCCGAGGTGACGCCGATGGCTTGCAGCAAATCGTTGGCGCCGTCGCCCTGCAGGCCGACGAGACGCATGGTCTGATCGGTCGTCAGCTGCCGCAGCTTGCCACGGCGCAAGCGGTAACAGCGACTGTCACCCACGTTGGCGATGTACACTCGCTGCTTGTTGGGAGAGAAACGCGCCGCCACCAACGTGGTGCCCATGCGCGAAAGGCTCGGGTCGGCCTTGGCGGTCTTGAACACGGCCCAATTTGCCTGCAACACCCCGCTCGCCAGCTCGCGACCGCGTTTGGGAATGGTCTTGTCCGAGCGTAGCTCGCCCACGAACCGCTCGCGTTCGAAGGTCTCGCGCAGCGTCTCGACGGCCAGCGAGCTGGCAATGGCGCCACCACGGTAGCCGCCCATGCCGTCGGCCACCGCGAATAGAGAGCGCTCGGGCATGAACAGCAGGCTGTCTTCGTTGGCGCTTCGCTTCTGTCCGCGATCGCTGTCGCCCTTGGCCGAAATCAGGATGCGCGCGAGCGGCGAGGTGATCTCGTCCTCCTCGGCTTCCAGCTCGTAGGCAACCTTGACCCGGGAGTCGGAGGCGGCCGGAGCGGCGACGTTCAAGCGCGTGACCTCGTCCTCCTCGACGAAAGGCTGCGCCAGCTCGAGCAGCGGAGCGGGTACTTCCGACTCGATCCGCGGAGCAATGTCGGTCGGCGCGACCCCGTGTGCCCGCGCGCGAGGGCGCAGCAAGTGCCAGCCCTTCGCCGCCGCTGCTACCAGCAACGCCAAGACGACGAACGCGAGCTGGTAGGGCAAGCCGGTCATTGCTCGTTACAAGGGTCTCCCCCCATGGCGTGGGGGCAGTGCTCGTCCGGAGTATCTTGCTCGAGCGCAGCCGCCACGTGATAAATCCGGCAATACACGGTGTTGCCCACGAAGCACGAGGGGCTGGCCGAAGCCGACGACGAATACTGCACGGGGTCGTCTTCGTGGGTGGGAATGGCGCCGCACGCGGCCAAGCAGGCCTGCGAATCGTCGAAGTAGCTGGGCTCCAAGTTGCCGACGGTCGAGTCCGCCGTGCACGTGTTCTGCATCAACGAGCAGTAGGCAACACAGTTGGACCCGCATTTTCCAGCGCCCAATGGCCCCGCCGACTTGCAGTAGACGAACGGCTCACTCTCCGCGAATTCTGCCTGCCGCACCCGGCACTGCACGGTGTTGACGTCCTGGTCGCCGCTGGCGCCTTCGGGCAATCGTTTGCACACCTCGACGCATTGGTTGAAGGTGCGGTACTGCTCGTACTTGCCTTTGCAGTTGGTCATCACCGCGTCGCAGTAGCTTTCGCACAGCGTGGGCCCAGGCGGGGCGCCGCCTTCACCCTTGTCGCCCGCCTCGGCGCCCTTGCCGGCCGTGCCGGCGCTACCGCCGCCCGTGGTGCCGCTGCCGGCATTGGTGGTGCCGCTGCCGCCGTGCTCCGCCGCTTCGCCCGCCGCGCTGCCGACACCGGCATCGACCGAAAGGCTACCGCTTTGGCTCAAATTGCCGCCGCCGCCGCCGCCCAGAAGCGCCGAATCGACGTGCGCGTCTTCGATGCCGAGCACCTGCGAACAGCCGGCGCCCAGGGCCAACAAACCCAAGAGCTGACTGGCGCGCCTGAGCCAGCTCACCACACACCTCGCAGGGAAAGCTCGAGCGCCGGCGCAAAATTGCGCGCCGTCGCCGGCTGGTCACGCGAAGGAGACGAGGCGGGAGCGGTAGCGATCAACGTGATGCCGCTGGCCACCAAGAGGCCGCCGCTCACCGTGCCGATGGTCGAAAGCGCACCGGCGGTCTTGGCGTCTTCGCGCAAAGACACGCCATCCGGCGTGCACGAGTTGGGCTCGTCCGCGCGGCACTCCGCTTTCGATTTTTTGTTCAGCGAGTAGGCGCGGTAGCCGAAGAAGCCGCTGGCCGCGATGGCGACGACACCCGCCGCCGCCATGACATAGCCGACCGTACGCTGCGCCGAGCCGCCGCGCGAAGGCTCGGGGTGGGCCGCGTTGGGCGCCACTTTCGGGCGCGGGGCATCGGCAAGCTTGGGTACGTCGACGGTTTGGTGGCTCGCGCCCTCGGCAACCGCAACGGTGGTAGACCAGCTCTTTTTTCCGGGGGCGCGCGCTTCGACGCGCGTCGGCCCGGGGTCGACCGGCAACTCGGTGTCGTAGGAGGCGGCCGGCACGAGCGCGCCGTTGACCAACACCTCCATGCCTTCGACCCGCTGCGCTGCCGGCACCCGCACCGCCAGCTTCGACAACCGTTCTTCCAGGCTCGTCGCGCGTTCGAGAGCAATACGTTGGCGATCGGCCTGACCGGCACGCTGAGCCGTGTCGGCGGCTTCGTGAAACAGCGCCCACGCGCTGGCGCTGCGCCCGGCGTGCTCGTAGCAATCCGCCAGATAGAGCATGGTACCGAGCGCCGGGTCCAAATCTTGACTCCCGGCGAGCTTGTCGCACGCCTCGGCGTAGCGCTTTTCGTCCATCAGCTGCGTCGCTTGCTGGAACAACGCCTCGGCGGTGGCGCGTTGACTGGCAGTCGTCTCCGCGGCCGCCGGGGCGACGCGCAGCGCCAGCAGCAAGCCGGCGCTCAGCGCGAACCGTGAACAAGACCGGTGCATCATGGCACGGCTGCAGTGAAACCGGGGCTGCTCACGCCGGTCATGTCCCCGGATTTCAGGTCGGTGTTGGCGCTGTAGAGGGGCAAGCCCTTGTACGCAAGCTGCAGCCCGCCGGCGCCGTGACGCACGAACACGCTAAAATCAGCCTCTTCCAGCGAGGTAACGACCGACAGATGCTTTTCTCGGAACGGGGTAAAGGTTGCCAAGCAATCGCCTTCGCACGCGCTCACCGGATCGTCCGCCGACGTGCCTGCCTGATCGGCCGCAGATACGTACAGGGTATGGCCGTGGCCGTCGGCCAAGTACTTGGCGGTGCCGGCCTTCATGATCACGACCGACGCGGGAGTGAGCTCGGCGGCGTGCCAAGTCTTGCCTTTGCCTTGCCCGGTGAGCTGTCCGAGCGTGAGGTCCGACTTGTAGTAGTAGAGCGGCCACCCGTAGTACGTCGTCTGCCAAGTCCCGTCCCCGCGATCGATCGCGCCGAACGCGGCGTCGTCCAGACCGGTGCCCAGCACTCGCGAGCCCGCGTCGAACACGGGCCACGACACCAGGCAGTCGGCGGTGCAATTCGAGACCGGCGCGGTGTTGCAGTCGCCGGGTAGGTCGGCGCCGTACGTGTACAGGGTGCGCCCCGTGGCGTCCGTCAGGTAGCTACCGACGAACGCGTTGGTTTGCAGCGCGACCGTCGCGGCCGGCGCGGCCCCGCCGGCGCCCGGCTCGCCCGTGGCATCGGTGTGAAAGAGGCACGACATGGCAACCGGAGTCGTGCCTGCGCCGCCCTCGGATTGCCCGGCCTCGCCGTTGATTTGCCCGCCTTCACCGACGCTCCCGGGCATGCCGCCCATCTCCACGACCTCGCTACCGCCAGCTCCGCCGCCCATGGCTTCTACGCTGCTGCCGGCTTGTCCGGTGCCAGCGGTACCGCTCGGGCCGCCGGCCACGTCGCTGGAGGTGCCTGCGACCGCTCCACTACCGGAACCCGCCGACGACGAAGGCTCTCCCCCCTCACCGGTGCCGGTGCCGGTACCGGCAGTATCGTTGTCGGCAATGCCGGGCTGATCGGCAACGCAAGCGGTCGCAAACAGCAACCCGAGCACGCTGACAGGCAAGAGTGAACGCAAGGCTCGTCGATGGGAAGCTCTGGAAACGGACATGCTTTTTTCCTTTTGCGAAGAGTGGCAGAAGCTCAATGGCGCCCGCCGAAGGCGCCGCGGTCCCAAGCGTTGGTGGACGCCGCGGCCGCGGGAGTGGGACTGGGAGGTGGTGCGCTCGGAGCCGCCGCCGCCGGGGCCGCGGGAGTGGCTGGCGTCGCCGCCGCTACTGGCATTGCGCTGCGTGGCGCGACCGCGGGCCGCGCGCCCTTGCGCTCGCGCTTGGACTTGCGCGGCTCGTCGTCGCTCGCTTCGAGCTCGGCGGTCGTAGTCGCGGGCGAGGTAGACGCACTGGCCACGGGGGCGGGGGCGGGAGTCGGAGCCGCCGCCGCGAGCTCCGAAGAATGCTGCAGCGACTCGGCCGGAACGGGGCTGGAAGCGGCAGCGCGGCCCGCCTGGCCCGAGCCGCCGACGACTTGGGCAATGCCCCCCGCTAAGAGCAGCAACGCCAGCACGGCGCCGCCGACCAACGCAAGCTTTGGCTTCGATCGGCGCACGTCGGGCAGGTCCGGATCGACTCCACTCGCCAACGTGTGAGAAGCCACCGGCACCGGCAGTGACGAAATCGAGGCCGAACGCGGATCCACGGAGATTGCGCGCAACGTGCCCACGCTGATGGAAGACGACGATTCGGCGCGTTGCCGATCGGCGTGCTCTTGCGCCATCCGAATCGCCGCTCGGCGTTCGGTCGCGCGCGCTCCGAACAGCCCCTTCAGGTACGCTGCTACTTGCACCTCGAAGCTGGCCTCGAGCGGGCCCGGCATGGCCGCCTCGAGCGCGGTCAGCATGTCGTTGGCACTCGCAAAACGTTCGTCCGGATTCTTGGCCAACGCTTTGAGCACGACTTGCTCGAGCGCCGGCGGATAGTCCGACAGGATGGCGCTGGGCGGCGTCGGGCCGTGCTCGGCGCAGATGTTCTGCACGGTCGCCCCCGGATGCTCGCCGCGGAACGGATGCTTTCCGGTCGTAAGGAGGTAGAGCAAGATACCCAGGGCGAACAGATCGGTGCGCGCGTCGATGGCTTGCCCGCGCACCTGCTCGGGGGCCATGTACGCGAATTTGCCCTTGATTTCGCCGGCCTCGGTCAAGCCGGAGGCTTTGCTGGTGGCCTTGGCGATGCCGAAATCGACCAGCTTGGCGGTGCCCGAGAACGTGACCAGCAAATTCTGCGGCGACACGTCACGGTGCACCAAACCGAGCAACGCGCCGCTTTCGTCGCGCAAGTTGTGCGCCGCGTACAACCCCTGACACGCTTGCCCGATGAGATTGACGGCAATCGGCAGCGGCATGCCGCCGCTCTGCGCGGCCTTGGCCAGCACCACGCTGAGCGACTCACCGTCCACCCACTCCATCACCAGGTAGAGCGCGCTATTTTCCTCGCCCAGCTCGAGCGTGCCCACCACGTTCGGGTGGTGGATCTGCGAGGCGAGCTGGGCCTCTTCCAGGAACATCTGTTCCATGCGCGTGTTGTCGATGACCCCGGCCAAGATGGTCTTGATCGCGACCAGCTTCTGAAAGCCACGCGAGCCCCGCAGGCGAGCTGCCCACACTTGCGCCATTCCGCCTTTGGCGATCGGCAGGAGCAGCTCGTAACGCCCCAGGGTGGAACCGGGGCGCAGATCTTGGCTTTGCGGGGTGTCGTTCATGGCTGGTCTTGGCGTTAGCCGTGGCTGCGCGACCCGCTGAGCGGGTGGTCGGGCCCTTTCGATGGACGGGGTCGGTCGTTGAGGAAATCCTCGATGATTTGCTGGCGAGCCGGCAAAAGCACGGTCGTCAGCGTGTCCGAGATGCGGTAGCGCTCTTCGCCGCCGACGATCTCGGTCTCGCGCTCGGTGACGTGGGTGAAGCCGAGCGAAGCGGGCCAGGTCAGCCCACCGCCGAGCGCCACGTTGTTGTTCAAGCGATGACAACCGGCGCACGTGAGCGCTTGCGCGCGGAGCAGGATGTTGTCGACGGTGAGCGAGCTGCCGGCGTTGGTCAACGCGGTCTGCACGTTGCTGCGCAGCGTGCTCGTAAGCGGGCCGAGCTGGTCGACGTAGCGCATTTCGGCCGCGGTGGCTCCCGACGCTTGGCTTTGTCCCGTGTTGAAGGTGTCGGGCACGCCGATGTCGATTGCCGCCAGCGACGTGGCAGACAGACCGGTCACCTGTGAGGGAAAGAACGACACGAACGCGCCCGCGTTCGACAACGCCGACGTCGGAGAGAACAAGGGACCGTAGGCGTTGTTCTTGTCGCTCACCGGCGTAAAGCGAGGCGCCGTGCAGCTGCCGCCGCTGCAACTACGCAGCAGCTTGAACTCGCGCAGTGACCAACCGGTGGTGGTGTTGGAGAATTGGTTGGTGCGAATTTGGCCCGCGGAGAGCGGGTTATCGCCGAAATTCGTGGTGGAAATCACGGGCCCCACGACGCCGCTGCCGTCGAAGTAGAAGTGCTCGAGGGCGGTCGCGCGCGCTTGCACGTCGCTGACCGTGGACAAATCGCCCCAGGTGTCGACGATCTGCTGGCAACCCTTGATGCCCTGCTGCGGGTGCGGGTTCGGCAACACCGCCTCGAAGATCAGTAGATTGCGGTCGCTGGTGCTGGCGACGCCCGACTCTTTGGCGTACACGATGCGATACTCACCACAATGTGCGCCGTTCTCGGGCGCCTGATCGAAGCGATTGAACAGGCCGATCGGAACGTAGGCGCAAGCGCTGGACGGCGCGAACGGATCGCAGTTGTACTGAGCGCCTTCGGCGCCATTTCGACACAGATACGGATAGCCATTGACCACGGAGCCGAGCTGCGCGTCGACGGTGTCGTCGCAGTGTGGGCCAGCGTAGGTTCCAGGCTTGGGATTCTGCGTATCCCACCATTGTTGAAACAGCTGCAGAGCCGTTATGCTCGGCGTACCTGCCTGTGACGCCAGCTGCGTCATCACCCGCTGGAGGGAGAAGCGAGTCAGAATCGATTTTTCGGTGACAGCCAGCGAGCGCCGAGGATCGACGGTGACGTTCTTGACCGACTGAGAGATGGCACCGATTCCAGCCGAGCCGGCGTCGGGCTCTGCCGAGCACCCCGCCAGCATCAGCAAAGAAAGGCCAATACCGCCCGAATTCCAGCAAATCGACGCTGCTTTTCTACTCAATGGAAACTCCTGTTGTGCCCCCGAACGCAGCGAAACAGCCGCGTTCGTCGTGTCGTCCAAAGTCGGAGAGAAAAAGAGCCTTCCGAGCTTCGGTGATTCATAAAACGGTCATGGCTATTGCCACTAAAGCGGCCCCGCGCCGTTTTGTCGCACCAATCCCCCGAGGTCATTCGCTACGCGGTGCGGGGCAGGGCGGTACGTATTTGCCACACCGCCTTTAACTGCGTTTATCCGCTGATCTGCCCTCATGCTCGCGAGCGCGGCGCCGTTCCCAACGCTCGTCGCGCATGTCGCAAGGCAGAAAAGGGCAAGGCATGTCTCGGTGTGGTGGCTTCACGACCCGACCGAGGGCGGCGCTGCTCCTGCTGTCTACATTGGGATTGGTACTAGCGTGCAGCGCGGCAGCAGAAGAGCCCAGCCCACCCGGCACCGCCGGCGGTCCCGGCGAAGACGCCAACGCCGGCAACGCGGGCGCGCCCGTGCATAGCGGGCCCGATTGGTGCGCGGCGCGCGTGGTGTTGCAAGCCAAGTGTCAGCGCTGCCACGCCGAGCCGCAGGAAAACGGCGCGCCTTTCCCCCTGCTGAGCTACGCGGACACGCAAGTCGTCGATCGCGCGGGTACCCCGCGCTCCGACAGGATGAAGGCCGCCCTGGAATCCGACTTCATGCCGCCGCAATTCCTGAAGCTGACACCCGAGGTCGAGCCGCTGAGCGACGACGAGCGCGCCACTCTGCTCGACTGGCTAGCGGATGAGCCGCCGCTCGACGCCGACTGCGACTAAAGACCGAGCGCCGCGTCGTACTCGGGAATGGCTGGCGTCGCTTGGGCAAGCAGCTCCAATTCCTGGACGGCCGGGAGCGCGAACAGCGCGGCGGAGTAACGGCCCGCGTCATCCGGCAACGGGACGCCGTAGGTGCGGAAACGCGTTGCGACGGGGAAAAACATGCAATCGGCGATGCTGAAATCTCCGAGCAGAAACGGGCCTCCGGAGCTCGACAAGGAGGCGTGCCAGATATCGAGCACCCGCGCGATGTCGGCGTCAATCTGCGGGCTTTGCGGAGTGCGCTTGGCGCGACCGCGCAAATTCATGTCGAGCGCGTTGCGCAGATGCGAAAAGCCGCTGTGCATTTCGCACGAAATCGCGCGACCACGCGCGCGCAGCTTCCGATCTTCGGGCCACAAGCGAGCAGCCGGCTCGAGCTCCGCCACGTATTCGCAGATCGCCAACGATTCGTGGATGCTGAGCGAGCCGTCGACCAGGATGGGCACGTAGCCTGCGCCGGAAAACGCCAGGATGCGATCCTTCCAGCCTTGCTCGGTCTTGAGCCCGATGTCGTGCGCCCGAAACGGTAGCCCCGCATGTTTGAGAGCGAGCCACGGACGCACGCTCCACGACGAGTAGTTCAAATTACCGCAAACCAAGCGCAACATCTGGGTACCTGGCGCGCAGGGTACAATGGAGACCGGTGGTTTGGGAGGCCCCGGCCTACCAAACAAACGGGCCCAACGACTCCTCACGGACCGTCGGGCACGGGCACGGCCACGTTTACGGGCACGCGCGAGCGATCCCAATTCAGGGACACGCCTCCTAGTGCGTCACGGTTTTGGGCAGCGCGCAATCGGGCGTGCCGACGCGCAGTCGCTCGTGGACACCGATGCAGCTCTGGTTGGGGTCGTCGTTGATACCGGGGACGACGGCGCCGCAGGGGAAGGCGCCAGTGAGTTGGTTCCAGAGCGGCTCGCGCGTTAGGGTACCGTCTTGATAGCGAAAGAGCACGTTGGCGCCGACATCACCGTCCGCGCCGGCAGCCCCGCGCAGGAGGCTGTCGGAGCCCAGATACGCCAGGCAAGCGTCTTGGTTCGGAGCCGTGACGGGCAATTGGACGCGCTGATCGTTGGGCGAAAAATCGATGGCCTCGATGGCGGGCGCCTGCGCGGAGCAGTGGTCGAACGCCCAGTCGGCAGCGTCGGTCGCCCAGAAGGCTACGCCGTTGAAGCCGCGCACGACGCCACGCGCCGCGCTGGCCGAAAACTCGAGACCGGCGTTGCCGGGGCCGCGCTTCAAAACGACGCCGTTGGTGACGTCGACCAGCGTGACGTTGTCGACGCGCGTCCCCGGGGCGGCGTCGACCGAAACCCCGGTCGGTGTCTGTATGGCCACGCCGTTGACGATCAAAGTATCGGCCACGATGCGCTCGGGCAGCGTCGTGCAGGGCGCGGCTTCGTCGCAGCGCGTTTCGATGCGGAACCCCGAGCCGAGCGAGTCGCGCACGATGTTGCCGTACAAACGCGCGCCGCTCACCGGATAGGGCGCCGGGTCCGTGTACGACGAGCCTATCGAGCGCCCCACGACGCTGAAGCCAGTGCCCACTACCTCTGCCACGTTGTTCTCGAGCACGCACGAGGACGATTCCTCGACTTGAATCGCGACTTCGCCGCGTGTCGGGTCGTCGACGCTGACGGTGTTGCCGGCGCTCACCGCGTAGCGCGAGTGGAAGTAGTTGCGCCGAAACGTGACGGCTAGGCTCCGCACCGTCTCGAACGCGTTGTGGTAAAAATCGTAGGTTTCGCACTCCTCGACCAGCACGTGCTCGGCTTCGAGCACCCGCAAGATGTGCGAGTGGCGGTCGTGGTTCGAGCGCATCAGCAAGAGCCGCCGCAGCGTGAGATCGTGCCCGCCGTGCAGCATCGCCACCGTCCCCACGTCGGTACCTTTGGCCACGTCCGGGTTATGCTCGTTCGCCAGCAGCAAACCCTCGATGACCCAGTCCGAGCAGCCCCACAGCTCGAGCGGCACGCTGGCGCCGTCCCCGTGCAACACCGCGCCCCGCTCGTTTTCGGCGCGCACCGTGATCGGCATGCCGGGTCGGCCGTGGTTCGGTGGGCCGCCGCAATCGACGCTGAGTAGGCCGGTCGTTTCCAGCCGGTAGTCGCCGTTCAACAGCAGCAGCGTCTGCCCCGGATGCAGCGCGCTGGTGGCGCGCGCCAGCGTCTTCCAGGGCTTCTCGCGCGTGCCTGGGTTCAGGTCGTCGCCGTCGGGGCCAACGTAAAACAGGTTTTGCCTATCGGAGCCGATCGGCACGTCCAGCGCGCCGATCTGGCAGCCGCAGGCCACCCACGCGGCCAGCAGTGCGCTCGTACGCCAGCGCCAGGTGCTCACGCTACTTGCAGGCGGCTTGGACGCGCGCCGCCGCCGGCGAGCTGGGGTAACGCTGCGCGAAGCGCGCGGCCGCCGCCCGCGCTTTTTCGACGCGACCGGCGGCGCAGAGCGCGAACACACGCGCCGCGTCGGCTTCAGCTCGCAGCATGCCGGCGGGAAAACGCCGGTCATAGCTCTCGAGCTTGGTGAGGGCCGCCACGCTTTGGCCGGAACGCAGCGCGCCTTGGACCTCTGCCAGGAGCGCGGCTTCCTCTTGCAAGCGCAGACCGGGCGACGGCTTGACCGCGCGAGCGGGAGGCACCGGAGCATCCGCGGGCGCGGACGACGGTGCCGTGGTCGGGAGCGCCGGAGGAGTCTCGGCCGGTGGCGCCGAGCGCGCGGTAGGGTGAAGCGTGGGCGTGACTGGCGGCGGTTGCTCACGGCTTTGCAGCACGAAAAAACCAGCGGCGCCCGTGGCTATGGCAGCGGCCGCCACGAGCCCCTTCACGTACGCACCCGCAGACGCCACCTTGGCCGTAGCCGTCGTTCCGGACGCCGCGCTCGCTCCCTCGGCTGCGATGCGGGCCGCGACGGCGCCGTGAAGGCTCAACAACTGAGCGGCCGACGGATCGTCTCCGCTGCGCGCAAGCTCGACCAGACGATGCGCCTCGCGCGTCAGGCCCGTCATTTCGGTCCCTCCCCCAACAAGCCGCCCAGCTCGGCTTCGAACGCGCGACGCGCGGCACGCAGGCGCGAATAGGCGGTGTTGAGGTTGATCTCGAGCGCTTCGGCGGCCTCGGCCACGCTGGTCTGCTCGAGATCGACCATGATCAAGAGGGCGCGCCTTTCGTCGTCCAGCCGCTCGAGCACTCGATGCAAGAGATCGGTCGCTTGGCGATGAAGGGTGCGCTCGAATGGACCTTCGTGAGCGGGAGCCGAGAGAGCTTGCCCGAGCTCCTGCGGGATCGCGGTCTCGCGAACGGCGATGCCCCGCGCTTTTCGTCGATGCCGCGCCGCGACCTTGAGCACGATGCCGAAGATCCAGGTTCGCAAGCTGGACCTCCCCTCGAACTCAGGCAGGCGACGATGAACGACGAGAAAAACATCCTGCGCAGCGTCTTCCAGCGCCGGCTCGGGCACACCGAGGCGTCGCAGGTTTCGCCAGACCAACTTGGCGCAGCTTTCATACACCTCCGCAAAGGCGGGCGGTGCAGCAGGCCGCATCTCGAATGATCCGACGCTTTCGGGTTGGGACAAAATCGCGGGAGCCACTGCCGAAAAGAGCGGAGCGGCGTCGCTTGAGAATATCAGTGCAAGGGACCGAGTGATTCCGTGATCTGACGGAAAGCTGAAGCGGCCGATTTGGGATGGCGGTTCAAAATTCCAAAACTAGCCCGGTGCGAGCGAACGGGGAAAACAGTGGAGTTTCGAATACATCGCCCACCCCCACCAGCACGAAACGAGGTTGGAACGGCCGGGCCGCCACGCCAGCGTCCAGCGTCCCGGACAGCCAGGAGGTGGCGCGCAGTCGACCGCGCAGAGCCGCCACGCCCGATGCCAGCACGACCTGGGCCCGGTCGGGATTGCTGACTCCGTAGGCGGTGGCACCCAGGACCTCGATGCGTGCGCCGGGGCACAGCTCGACCGCGCCCAGCTGAAAGGGCAACGCCGCAAAGCAGCCCAGCAGCTCACCAGTATACAAACGCAGCTCGGCTCCGACCTTCGGCCGGTCGACGCGGGCCACGTCGCGCGGTTGGTAGACGGCACCCCCGAGCTCCACACTGAAGCGACGATAGCGCACGCCGACGCCCGCCGACGTGAAGGCGGAGGGAATGGACAAAAGGTCGAACAGCACGCCGACCGAGCCGTGCAGGTACGGGAAGACGTCTCGCTTGGCGGGCGGGCGCTTCGGCACCGGGCGCGGCTTTGGTTGGGGGCGCGGCTTCGGCGGCGGGGGCGCCGGGTCGGGCTCGGGCTCGGCGTCCAAGCTGGCGTTGGGATCGAGCGAGAGCGCGATGACGACGGAGCTGGCGAGCGCGATGGCATCGCACGATTCGCCTTCCAGGCGCTTGGTGCCGCCACCGGCAGCAGTGGTGGTGGCAAGCTCGGCCACGTAATGAGCGCCTTTTTCGCGGCGAACCGTGACCGTGACTTTGACGCCTTTGGTGAGAGCGCGGCTGCCCCCCAACAATCGCAGCACCTTGGCCCGCACCGCGTCTCCGCGATCGCAGTCATCGGGCCCCTGCCAGTCGATGGGCAGCGGTGGGGGGTTGGGCGCGGCCTCGCCCTTAGTTGGTGCACCGCCGCTGGCCGGCGCCTCTTGCGCCAAGGCCGAGCCGGCTCCGCCCGCGAGCGCGAGGGCCGCCAGCACGAAGCAGCGAGCAAGGGACGCGGCAGAACCAAACACGCGGCTCTTGCTTAACCCAAGCCGTCGCAAATCGGGCACGGATTGTGAGCCGAGGCTCGTCAAACCGCGCGCTCGAGCCCATAGCGCGCAAGCTTGCGGTACAGGGTATTGCGCGGAATGCCCAGGCTGCGAGAGACGACGCTGACGTTCCAGCGCGCCGCCCGCAGTGCGGCCAAGATGCGCTCTTTTTCGTCGGTCTCGAAGTCGCGCCGCGAGCGCGCGCGAGGCGCCGGCGCGCGCCGGCCACCTAGGTCGAGATCTTCGGCGCGGATTTTGGCGCCCGCCGCCAGCACGAAGGCGCGCGTGAGCACGTTTTCCAGCTCGCGCACGTTGCCCGGAAACGCATGGGCCGACAGCCGCCGCAACGCGTCTTGACCCAGCTCCGGCGGCTTCTTTCCGGCGTCGCGGGCAAGACGCTCCAAGATCTTTTCGCACAAGGCCGGCAAGTCTTCGGGTCGCTCTCGTAGCGGCGGCAGAGTGACGGTCACGACGGCGATGCGGTAGTAGAGATCCTCGCGGAACTTGCCCTCCGCCAGCGCGCGCTCCAGATCGCGGTGGGTGGCGGCGAGCAAGCGGACGTCGAGCGGCACCGCTTTTTCGGAGCCCACCGGCCGCACCTCGCGCTCTTGCAGCACGCGCAACAGCTTGGCTTGCAGCGGCAGCGGTAGCTCGCCCACTTCGTCGAGGAACAACGTGCCGCCGGCCGCGCTCTGCAGCAGCCCTCGCTTGTCGCGATCCGCGCCCGTGAAGGCGCCTCGCACGTGACCAAACAGCTCGGACTCCAGTAGTGCTTCCGGCAACGCCGCGCAGTTGATGCCCAAAAATGGCCCGGATTTGCGCGGCCCGTTCCAGTGGATGGCGCGCGCCACCAGCTCCTTACCGGTGCCGGACTCGCCCAGGATGAGCACGCTGGCTTCGGCGTCGACCACGCGATCCAGCCGTTCCAACACGGCGCGCATGGCTGGGCCGCGCCCTACGATCTGCGAGTAGTCGTAGCGCAGCTCCAGGCTCTGGCGCTGCGTTTGCACCTCGCGCCTGAGCTTTTCAATCTCGCGGGCCTGTCCACGCGACAGCTGCTCCACGGCGTGCTTTTGGCGAGCCACCTCGGCGTTCTTGCGCTCCAGCTCCTGGTGCAGGCGGGCGTTGCCGATGGCCAGCGCCAGCTGATCGGAGAATGCCAGCAACAGGCTGCGCTCGACCTCCGAGAAGCGACCGCGCTGCACGCGGCAATCGACGTACAACACCCCCAACACCCCTGAAGGTGACAACACCGGCACCGACAGCACCGACTTGAGCCGCAGCGCGTGCACCGAGCCTTGCCCGGCGAAGCGAGGATCGCCCTGCGCGTCGGTGGTGAGGATTGGCTCTTCACGCTCCAGCGTGCGCCGCACGATGCTCTGACTCGGCCCCTCGCCTTCGGGCAGCGCCGGATCGGTGCTGCGCGCGACCACGACCTCGGCGCTGGGCGTCGCGGCGCCGGGAGTCTCCGCCGCCTTCGTCAGCAACAAAAATGCGCGCTCCGCCTCCGTCAAATCCAGCGCCGCCTGCACCGCGTATTCGAGCACCCGCTCGAGCGAGAGCGACGAATTCAACCGTCGATTGAGGGCCAGTAGGCGCCGGTACGCCTCCGCCTCGTGGGCGCCCGCAGCCGGGCCGGCGGTCACCTCGAACGACCGTGATGGCTCCACCAGATGCGCACGCCGCGCGTGGCGCCAAAACAGGGAGGCCAAACCGACCGGCAGCCCTTCGCCGATGCGATCCCATAGTCGCCGCGCCCGCTCGCTACGCGCGCGCGCGTCGTCGAGCCTGCCCAGACGCTGCGCGGTCCGTGACAGCTCGCTCTCCAGCGTCGCTTCCAGTGCCAGCAACCCTTCTCGCTGCGCTCGGCCGCGCGCGGACTCGAAGCGCTCGAGCGCGCTCGGTCTGCCCAGCGCCGCGTCGACGCGAGCGCGAGCAAGCTCCAGGCCCAGGCTCAAATCTTCGGCCGTCGTCGGCGACTGCGAGCGCGACAGCGCCTTGAGCTTTCTCTCCGCCTCTTGCGGCTGCTCGCGAAGCAGCTCGACGTCGACGCGCCGCAGCCGTACCTCGAGCAGCTCGCGTGGTTGCGCGCGCTCTTCCAACAGCCGCTCCGCCGCCAACAGCTCCCGTTCGGCCAGATCGGGCTCGCCCCGCGCCAGCTGAATTTCGGCGCGGACCAGCGCAATTCCCGGCGCAAAATGGCTTAATTTGGCCGACCGCGCCTCGCGCTCCAGCCGCCCCAGCGCCTCCTCCGCGCGTTCGAAGGCGCCAATCTCCGCGTACAAGTTGGCCAGGTTATAGGCCAGAGTCAGCTCGGTACTGGTGCGTGCCGTCGCGCGCGCGAACGTCACCCCGCGCTCGTAGTGACGAAGCGCGTCGCCCCAAAGCCCGGCTTGCTGCTCGGCCGTGCCCAGGTTGAGCAGACCCGTCGCGATCAGATCATCGAGATCGTGTTCTTCGGCCACGGCCAAGGCGCCGGCATAGTCTGCCAACGCGGGTTCGACGCTGCCGGCTCGGAACGCCACCATCGCACGGTGGCTTTGGATGCGCGAACGGTCGCGCGGGCGAGCTTGCTCTCCGAGCAAGCTCAGCGCCTGGTTCAGCTCTTGCTCGGCGCGCGCGGGCTCGCCCAAATAGGCGCAAGCCACACCGAGCGTTTCGTGCGCCAGGCCGGCCACGAGCGCGACCGGCCCTTCTTCGAGGGCACGCTCGGCCATGCTGCGCGCGCCCGCGTAGTCACCGCGCGACAGCCGCGCGCGCGCCAAGCGCTGCAGCACCTCGGCGCCTTCCGAGCCGTGGACGGCCCGTCCCCCGGCGGCCCATAGTCCCCCCAGCAACAGCTCGGCGCGGGCGGGGCGCCCGAGCCGGTTCAGCGCGTCACTGGCAATCAACCCGGCGCGACGCCGGACGGACGGCCCTGAACCGTAGCGGGCGGCCCGCGCCGCCGCCCTCACGGCCGCGCGCGGCAGCAGCAGCTCGTACAAAAGCTCGGCCAAATCGAGCAATACCTCCGATTTCTGGCTGGCCTCCACGAGAGGCAGCAGCAGCTTGCCCACCTGTCGTGGGCCAGCGCGCAGCCCCTGCACCTCGGCGCTGAACAGCGCTTCGGCGCGCAGCAGCTCTTGCCCCAGCACCAAGTGGTGGATGACTCGCGCCGCGCGCAGGCTGCCAGCAGGCTCCAGCTCCTGCAGCGCAAACCAGCCCGCCGCTACCAGGTGCGCTTTGGTCAGCTCGGCCGGCGACAGCGCTCCGCGGTCGAGCGCCTCGCGCGTGCGCGGAGCCAAGCGCAGCTCTTCGCCTTCGCGTTCGACCAAGCGCCGTTCGAGTAGCGGGTCCAGCTCTTGCCAGCCGAGGCCCAAGCTGTGGGCCAACATGCTGCCGCTCTGCGTGTAGATGAGCGCCAGCGTCTCGCGCTCCGCCGGGGACAGCTCGACGAACGCCAGCTGCCCGGTAGCCGCGGGCGTTGGCTTGCCCACCGCCACCAAACCCAGCGAATCGGCCAATAGCGCCTCGATCCGCTTGGGGCTACCGGCGCTTTGCACCGCCAGCTCACGCACTCGCTTCGCGGTCAGCAGCGGCGACGCCCAGGCTTCTACGGCCGAGACCGGTAGCGCGCCGCACTCCACGGTCTCAATCCCTTCGCCCGAAAAGGCGGCGCGCGACGAGACCAAGAGCCCGAGGTTGCCACGCTGCCCGAGCGAGCGAACGAGCGCGACCAGCAGCTCTTGCTGTTCGCTCGGCAGGCGCTCGGCGTCCTCGACGACCAGTAACAGCGGCTCGGCTCGTTCGCCCAGCACGCTGGCGGCCGCCAGAGCCGCGCGTCGCGTGTTGACGGGCGCGGGCAACCCGAGCGCCGCCTGCAGCAACCGTCCCACGGGTTGCTCCGAGCGCGCCCGCAGCACGCTCACGCGCAACTGAGCCACCCAGGTCAGCTCACGCAAGAGCCGCGAAAGGCCCATGCCGGAGCCACCCCAAAGCCCAAACACGCGCGGTCCCGCATCGCCTCCCACAAGGCTGGCAAGCCAGGCTTCGAACCGCTGCCGCTCGCCCTCACGGCCCAAAAGGCGCGCCGGCGCGAGCGACATATGTCGAGCGCGCGGCTTTCGGCCCAAGGCTTCCAACACCTCGCCGCAATCCACGGGGCGCGCGCTCGGCTCGGCGCGCAGCAAGCGTTCGATCAAGCGCTCGACCGGCGCTGGTGGCCGCGCACCACCGCTGAACAGGGACTGCAAAGTGCGGCCGACGCCGAACAAGTCGGAACGCGCGTCGCCGGGTTTGCCCTCGAGTAGCTCGGGGGCCAAATACTGCTCGGTTCCGGCGAGCTCGAGGGTGATACCGAAGGGGCGGGCGCACCCCAAGTCGATCAACACTCCGCGCCCGTGGCGATCGACGAGCACGTTGGCGGGCGTAAAGTCACCGTGCCGAATGCCGGCGTCGTGCAACGCGGAAAGTCCGGTCACGGCGTCGGCCAGCGCGCGCAGCAGCTCCGCGTGAGAAGCTCGCGGCGCCCGCTCCGCGAGCGTCGTGCCGTCGACGCGTTCGGCCACGTAGTAGTGGTGGAGCTCCCCGCGCAGCCACTCGCTACCGAAATCGACGACGCGCAGTAGGTTGGGCGCCGACACCCGCGACAGCAGCGCGAACTCACCCCGAAAGGCCTCGAGCAGCTCGGGGGCGTCCAGCCGCAGCTGCTTCACGGTCAGCTCCAGACCGAGCGGCTCCTCCAGCGCTTGAAAGACCGAGCCCATGCCGCCCTGCCCGAGCGGCGGGCCCACCCGGTAACGGCCCTGCAGCAGATCGCCCAGCGTGAGTGCCAAGGCTCAGACTGTACCACTTGGCCAATAGAAGATCAGAATGGAACACTATGGAACACCAATGGATAAGGCTAAAAGTTTGATATCACATACTAATTTCTTATTGGCCGGGGTGGCACGAGCGTTGCTGTAGCAGTGGTTCGGAGGCTGAGAATCAATGAACACGAAGTATCTGACTAGCTTGCTGTTGTTGGTGGCCGCCTGCTCGGGTGGGCAGACGACCGGTGGGAACGGGGACGAGACCACGCTGCAGCTGAAGAAAGCGGCAGCCGACGCCCAGGCCAATCACACCGCCCAAGGCGATGCCTGCCAAGCGCACGGCTGGTACGGCGACGGCGAGTGCGACCGTTTTTGCGGCAACGCCGACAGCGTCGATTGCACGCCGGTGAGCGGCGGGCCGGGCGTGGTGTGCGCGGCGTTCGTCGAGGAGCCCAACGGCTTCTGCAGCCGCAAGGCCGAGGATCCCTGCATCTCGCAGGACCCCGACTGCGCCACCCACGATCCTCTACCCACGGACCCCATCGTCTGTACCGCCATCGCGCAGGAGGCCGACGGCGTGTGCAAGACCGATCCGAGCAACCCTTGCCTCTTTTATCAAGACCCGGACTGCGCGGGCGGCACTCCGGTGCCCACCGATCCGCCGACGGAGCCCATCATTTGCCCTGCCATCGCGCTAGTGTCCGACGGTGTGTGCGGCTACCCGGCGGACGATGTCTGCATGTTCAAGGCAGATCCGGACTGCGCCAGTGTCGATCCGCTTCCCCCGGACCACCCCTCGGATCCGGGCACGCCGGCCTGCAAAGTAGCGGCTCAGCCCGCTGATGGCGTGTGCAGCCGTGAGCCCAACGATCCTTGTTTGGCCGCAGATCCGGACTGCACCCCCGGCGTGGCCTGCGCCGCGTACATCGAGCTGTCGGACGGCGTCTGCAAACGCGAGCCCACCGATCCCTGCATTTTCCAGGATCCCGATTGCCACGTGAAGTGAGCGCTTAGCCACGCTTTTCCGCGTAACCTGGAGCTTGCTCGATGCCCCCTTTCCGCTCTCGCTCGAGTCGCGCACGACGCGCGCTCGCAAGCTCCGCGCCTTTGACCGCAGGCGTCTGGCTCTTGGCCAGCGCCTGCGGCCCCGGCGTCGCGACCCCCATGCCCGAGCCACCGACCGCGTTCGATTTGAGCGGCTTCGATCAGTCCGCCGTGACGGCTAAAATTCCCTTGGACGATCGCGTGCTCGTGATTCAAACCGCGACCGGCAACGTGCCGGAGGGCGCCACCGTGCGCGTGACCAACCTCGACAGCACCGATCCGGTCGCGGCGGGCGCCGGCACGCCTCAGGGCGGCTTCGAGGTCGACCTGATCGTCAGTGACGGACAAGAGCTGCGCTTCGAGTGGGTGAACGGCAGCGAGCACTCGGCCCCCGCCGATGCCGTCATCTCACGTCCGGATCCGGTGTCGCAATCCTTCCAAATTGCGGTCGCACCACGCTTTGCTTGCTTGAAGCTTGCTCCCGGCTTGGTGCTCGCATTCGACGGCAAGACGCACGCAACCCTGGGCGTCGAGAACGGTTGTGCGGACGCCGTTACCTTCACGAATCCGCGGAGCCGCCTCGGCTTGAGCGACTTCGCCCTGCCCGCAACGCCGCCGGCCGACGTCGCGCCCGGAAAGAGCGCCCAAATCGGCGTCGACTTCACGCGCAGCGCCGCCGGCCTGCGCGAAGACGTTCTCTTCCTGGACGTCACGCTGTCCGGCCAAACCATCCGCTACCCCATCACGCTCCGCGCCGAATGACCCGCAAACGCTTCGGGCCTCGGCCTTGCCCGCAGCCACTTTCGAGCGCCTGTTTTTTCACAGGGAGGACGGGAGGACGGGAGGTGGGGGAAGGCGAGAACGCATTTTTTGATTCGGAGGACCGAATCAAAAAATATTTCCTTCGAGGTTCAGGAGGAATCGAGTTTGCGGCTCGCAGGCGGCAGCGCGAACCCCCAAAAATTCTCGCCTCTGTTTCGACCTCCCGTCCTCCCGTCCTCCCTGTGAAAATTCTCGCACTCGCGCAGATTGGCCTGAATCCGCCACGGTAGCTTCTGCGATTCAGGCTGCAGGTTGGCAGCCCCAGCTGATGATCGCCTTAGCGCGCGACGGGTAGGCGGCGGCTGCGGAACTCGATGGGTTGGCGTTGGCGATCGACGACGCTGCCGGTGCCTTCGTCGGCGGTGAGCGCGGCGGCGCGGGGCGCTTCGGTGTCCCACGCCGCAAAGTCCTCTGGCAGAGCGCCGGGGAGCGCCGGTTGCTCGGTGCGCTCGAGTAGCTGAAAGTCGTGTTTGCCGACCAAGTGCAGGGGCAGATTGCGCTCGGGGCCGCGCTCGGCGAACCAGGCGCGCGCGCGCTGCACGTTGCTGATCAACACTTGGTGCTGCGGATCGGTCTTGGCCGCGGTCATGAAGTGCTGCTGCATGGCGGGGATGTCACCCTTTTGGTGGGCGATGCAGGCCAAGTAGTTGTAGGCCAGGCCGGGCGTGGGATGGCCCAAATCCAGCGCCTTTTGTGCGTGTTGTGCCGCGAGCTCGAGCTTGCCGTCGCGGTAGTAGCCGCCGGCCACGTCCAGGTGGGCGGGCGCGTGATCGCCAAGGCGACTCAAGATACCGAGCGAGTCTTCGGTGGTTTGCACGTAGCCCTCTTGCAAACCTTTGTTCTCGGCGAACCAGCCGTTCAGCAACGCGGTGGTTTCGTCCGAAGCGTCGAACGGCACCTTCAGCTCCTGAAAGTCTTCGGTGAAGTAGCGCTCGCGGTCGAGCCAGCCCGCCTTTTCGGCGTCTTGAAAGTCGTGGGTGCCGGGGAACACCGACAGGCAGGAGAAGATGTATTGGTGCGGCTTGGCGCGCGCCAAAAAGTCGAGCGTCTCGCGGAAGGTTTGGGCGGTCTCGCCGCGGTTACCGAGCATCATGTAGAAGCGCACGTGTACGCCGTACTTTTTGGCCATCTCGGCGGCGGCGATGATTTCGTCGACGGTGATCTTTTTGTCGATGTTCTTGAGAATGCTCGGCGATCCGGTTTCGACGCCGAGGCTGAGCCGCTGGCAGCCGGCCAAGCGCATTTCGCGCAGCAGCTCTTCGTTGAGCACGTCGACGCGCGTGTCGCAGCTCCACAAAAACTTGAGCTTGCGGTCGCGGATGCCCCGGCACAGCTCCAGCACCCGCTTCTTGTTGGTGGTGAAGGTATCGTCCTTGATTTGCAGCATTTTCACGCGCGCGCGTGAGGTCGCCTGCTCGAGCGCGTCGAGCACGTACGGCACCGATTGGCCGCGAAACCCGCGACCCCAGCTGCTCTCGGCGCCGCAGAAGGTGCACGCCCACGGGCAGCCGCGCGACGTCATGAAGATGTGCGTGTCGAAGTAGGCGTGCGGCGACGCCAGCGTGTCCAGGTTTTGGATCGAGTCGCGCGACGACGCCTGCACGATATCGGCGCCTTCACGGTACCAGGTGCCGGCGATGCCCTTCGTGGACACGCCTTGCGCGAGCCGCTCCACGAGCTCCATGAAGCTGGCTTCGCTCTCCCCGGCGCATAAAGTGTCGATCTCGCGGTAGTGGCGCATCACCTCGCGCGGCAACGGAGTCGCGTGAGGACCGCCGACGACGATGTGGGCCTTGGGGTGGCGCCGACGAATCTCCTTCACGATCAAGCCGACGCCGCGCCGGTTCGCGGTCCAACAGGACATGGCGAAGACGTCGGCGTCGAGCTGCCCCACCACCTCTTCCACGCGCGTCCAGCTGAAGCCGGAAAGGTTGAAGATTTTTACCTGATGCCCAGCTCGCAGCGCCTGCGCGCCCAAGCTCAACAGACCGTAGGGGGTCTGGAAGAAATCAGCATCGAGATCGCCTTCCTGGTAGTCGGAGGGCGGCCCGCCTTCATGCGGCGCCAAGCGCGGCTCGCCAGGAGCCGGGATTTTCCAGGGCGGCGGGTAGAGCAGCGCGATCCGCATCCGGATGCCACTCTCGCACCGCCCTGGGGGCGAGGCAAATCAGCGCCGTTACTGCACGACCACGCGCTTCTTGCAGGTGGTCGAGCAGTCCAGGCTGCCGCTGGGACCGGCGTCGCACTGCTCGGTGCCCTGCCGCTTACCGTCGCCGCAGCGGGGCGCGAAGGTGCAGTCCTCGTTGCAGGTGCCGTACTCGCCCGTGTTCTTGTCGGCGCCCAAGTCACACTGCTCGGGACCGTTACGAGTGCCGTCGCCGCAGAACGGCGCCGGTTGGCAATCGTAGCTGCAGGCGCCTTCGGCGGCTGCCCACGACACGTTGTCGAGGCCGTCGTCGCACATTTCTTCCGGGGCGTCGGTGTGGGCGTCGCCGCAGTACGGTCCGAACTCGCACAGCGTGGTGCAACCGTTGTACTTGGTGTCGCTGTTGAACAGCGGCGCCTTCGGGTTGTTCGGATCGTTCTGGGTGCCGTCGTCGCACAGCTCGTGAGCGGCCTGCGTGACGCCGTCGCCGCAGAACGGTACCGGCGTGCAGTTCACGCCGCACTCGGTGCCGGGCGTCTTCGGGTCGTTGTAGTCGTCGGCGTTGAAGCCGTTGTCGCAGGCTTCCGTGCCGTTCTTGATGGCGTCGCCGCAATGCGGGCCGAGCGCGCACTTGCTGGTGCAGCCGTCGTAGCCGCCGGTGTTGGCAGCGCTGCCGTAGTCGCACTCTTCCTCGGGATCGGGCGTGTTGCCGGGCCCGCCGTCACCGCAGCGAGGACCGAAGGTGCACATGTCGGTGCAGCCGCCGTACTCGGTGGAAGCGAACTGGCCGTAGTCGCACTCCTCGTTGTTCTGCTTGATGCCGTCGCCGCAGTACGGCTTGAGCGTGCAGTTGGCCGCGCAATGCGAGGTAGCGGTGCCGTTGTCGACGCCGTCGTCGCATTTTTCCGTGCCGTTGCGGATGTGGTCACCGCAGCGAGCTCCGGGCTGGCAGTCGTAGCCGCACGACGTGTCGCCGTACGTCTTGCCGTTCATGCTGCCCAAATCGCACGCTTCGCCGTTGGCCAGCTGCGGCGTGCCGTCACCGCAGTAGCCGCCCAGCTTGCACTGGGTCGTGCAGCTGGTGGGGCCATAGCTGCTGTCGTTGTTTTGGTTGCCCTTGTCGCACTGCTCGCCTTGGCCGGCTTGCAAGGTGCCGTCGCCGCAGCTCGCCGGCACTTTGCAGCCTGGAGCGCAGACGCTGGCTGGTGACTGAGCCGTCTTGTAAAGGTCCGTATTGGTGCCGTTGTCGCAGGCTTCGCCGGGCAGCTGCTGCACGCCGTCGCCGCAGTAAGCGCGCGCCGTGCAGGTCGTGTTGCAGGCGCCCGAGACGGTGTCGGAGTTGTTCACGCCGTCGTCGCAGAATTCGTCACCGGCGACGATGCCGTCGCCGCACTTGGTGTCGCAAGACGAACGCGGCGCCAGAAAGCCCGCCAGGGTGAGCCGGAAATTCGACTGCGTGGTGTGGCGCTCGGCGTGGAACAACACGACTTCGTAAACGCCGCCCTTGGTGAGGCCAAAGCGATCGTCGGTCGTGTCGTTCTGCTCGGCTGCGGTCAAGGTGCAGGCGGGCGGATCCCCGGCCGTCCCGCAGGCGGCGATGCTGAAGTTTCCACCGGGATTGTTGTCGGTGAAGTCGGCTTGATGAAGCGTGCAGGTCGAGTCTTCGTCGCCCAGAATCACTTGACCCAGCTGGGCGCAGTGCACGCCACCCACGTCTACGGCGAGGCGTCCGTTGATGTAGACCCACACGTCGTCATCGCCGCGGAACGTGAGCTTTTCTCCGCCTTTGTACTGGAAGAAGTAGCGAAGCTCGGTCGTGAAGTGAAAATTCTTGGCGTTGCCGTCGTTGCCAAAACCCAGCCCGGTCAACGGGAAGAAATCGGAGCTGTCGTATTCGTAGACGTCCGAGGTCGCACCGCCGATCTGGTTCAACGTCAGCCAGCTCGTCAGCTTCGAGATTTGGATGGCGCCGTGATCACCGGCAATGTTGGTCGGATTGGTGTCGCGATACCAAAGCGAGAAGGTGTCCTTGTTGGTGATCTCGGCCGTCTCGTTGGGTTGGTGGAGGGCCGGTTTGCCTTGGGCGTCCAACCAGCTGCAGGTGCCGGCCGCGCAGGTCGTGCCGGCAGCGGCCAAGCACTGCGTGTCGCCGAGCTTGCAAGCCGGGCCGGGGATGCTGAGCGCGGAGGAAGGATTGTTGTCGTGCTCGAAGTCGGGATGACCGCCGGTCGAGCTGCGCTGCTTGAAGTCACGGTAGGTGACCTGCATCTGCAGCGAGGTCGGGGTCGTGACCTTGCCGGAACACGTCCAACCGGTCGTCACGGACTTGCAGTCGGCTTGGCAGCCGTCGCCGTCGGTCGTGTTGCCGTCGTCGCACACTTCCGTACCGGTCTTGAGGCCGTCGCCACAGAACACGTTGACGACGGGCACGGGTCCGACCGTGACGGTGGGCTCGGGCTGGCAGGTGGGGCCACAGCCGTCACCGGCCACCGTCTTGCAGAGGCCGCCACCGGTGCAATTCGCATCCTTCGTGCAGGCCGTGCCGGCGTTGGTGCCGCCGAAGCACAGACCGCCGTCGTCGCAGCCTTCGCCAGCGTCGACGCTCTTGTCGCCGCAGACCGACGCCACGCACTTGGCGTTGACGGTCGGGCATGAGTAGCCGACCTCGACTTTGCAGCCGGTGTTGCAGCCGTCGCCGCTCACCTTGTTGCCGTCGTCGCATTGTTCGATGCCGACCTTCAGGCCGTCGCCGCACTTGGGCAAACACGGCGCGCCTTGCGCGGGGCAAGCCCAGCCAGCGGTGATGGCGCAGCCGGAGCAGCCGTCGGTCGTGTTGGCGTTGCCGTCGTCGCACTTTTCGCCCGGCTCGATCACGCCATTGCCGCACACCGGCTTGACGCAGGTGGACGGGCCGAGACCGACGCAGGTCCAGCCGCTCTCCACTTTACAGGCCGCGCTGCAGCCGTTGCCCACGTTGGGAGGGTCGCAACCTTCGCCGGCGGCGGTTTGCACGATGCTGTCGCCGCACTTGGGGTTCTCGAAGCAGACACCCGCCTGTGGACAGGTCCAGCCACTCTCGACGTGGCAAGTGTTGTCGCAGCCGTTCCCGGGATTCTTCGGCTCGCAGGTCTCGCCGTCCTCGATCACGTTGTTGCCACAGACGGCCGGTTGCGAGGTGGTGGGCGAAGCAGTGCAGTCGACGTCGCAGCCGTTCGACCCGGGCGGATTGGCGTCGCACGCCTCGCCGGGATCGACCACGAAGTTGCCGCACTTGATCGAGCTCGTGCACTTGCTGGGGCTCTTGCCGTCGCAGGTGAAGAACGGCTCCACCTTGCAGGCCGTCGAGCAGCCGTCGCCACCGACGGTGTCGCCGTCGTCGCACTCTTCGGTGCCGCGCTTCAAGCCGTCGCCGCACTCGGGCTTGCAGCCCATCGAGTTGCAGTGCCAGCCGTCTTCCACCTTGAGGCAGTCGGCGGGGCAACCGTCACCGGGAGTCGTGTTGTGGTCGTCGCAGGCCTCGTCCGGCGTCCGCACGCCGTCGCCGCACACCTGCTGCACGCAAGGATCACCGGGGTTGGGACAGTAGTAGCCAGCTTCGATTTGGCACTGCTCGTCGCAGCCGTCGCTGCCAGCGGGCGGCAGCTGACCGTCGTCGCATTGCTCGCCACGCTCGCGCACACCGTTGCCACAGACCGACACCTTCACGCAGGGCTGGCTAGGGCGTACGCACGCCCAGCCGTCCTCCACCATGCCGCAGTCGTCCGAGCAGCCGTCGCCGGCGTCGGTGTTGCCGTCGTCGCAGGCTTCGTCGCCCTGCAGCACGCCGTCGCCGCAGATGACGACCTTGGTGCAGGTCTCGCCAACTGCCGAACAGTCGTAGTCCGGGTCGACGGTGGTGCAATCACCCGAGCAGCCGTCGTCGTCGTCGGTATTGCCGTCGTCACAGAACTCGCCGGGCTCCAAGTCCCCGTTGCCGCAGACGTAGTTGGTCGGCATGTCGGTACCGCCGCCCGCGTTGTCGTCTGCTCCACCCGTGGTGTGGATGTCCAAGCCACCGCCGCTGCCGCCCTTGCCGGAGTTGCCCGCGTTGGACGAGCCGCCGGTGGTGCCCGGGTCAGTGGTGCTGACCGAAGGATTGCCACCGCAACCCGTTTGAATGGCCAACCAAACTCCGCAAACACCAAGCACACGCAATGGGGACGACCAGCTCATGGAGCGACCTCGTAGACTAAGACCGGCGGGCTCGAAGCGACACGCGCCGGCTGCGCACGTCGCTCGCAATGGAGACACGACAAGATGACATGTGTAGCGCGCCCATGCTCACCTTCTCAATCGAAATGAGCGACGCCACGAGGGCTGACGCGCCGAGGCATGTGTGCGACAGTCCACCCCCACGGCATGGTCGCCGGACGCGCGTGGGGCGCGCGCGCTCTCGAGCGGGGTCGCCGACGAGGCTCCGAAGTGCTGACGTACATGTGGGCGTTGCGGCTGCCCGCATGAATGGATGATGCATCGCTCGAGCTTCTTCGCGCTCGACATTCCAGTGCGGGTGATACCAGGCGCATCACCCCCGCCAGTGGTGAGGTGGCGTCAGGGGACGTAGCGGTAGGTGACGGCCAGGAACGGCACGACGTTGCTGACGTCAGCGCGGGCTTTTCCGGCTGTCATCAGGGCCAGGTCGACTCCCCAAGCCCGGCCCGACAAGCGCACGCCGCAACCGCCCAACAGACCGTTGGCCTCCCCCACTGCTTCACCGAGCGGGATGAGCGAGTCCAGCTCGGCGAGGATCGAGACGATGCGGCCGGCCCGAAAGCTCAGGCCGGCCCCGTTGAACAACAGGGACGCCGGCCCAATCAGGGCGATATTGCTGCTCATACTGAAGCTGAGCCGGCAGTCGGGCGCGTCGGCGCAGAAGCTGGCAACGGCGCCGGCACGCCCCAGAAATCCGCTGAACTCCTCGAAACCGAGGATGCCCGAGGCCGAAGCAATAGCCGCCACGCTGACGTGGGGCTCGCGCAGCAGGACCGTCTTGATGCTGATGTCGGCGGGGACGACGTGTGCCTCGCCCAAGGGCGGCGTGGTCGTGAGCGAAAGCTGCGTGGAGTCGGTCAGCGAGTAGCCGACCTGCAGCAGGACGATGTCGTAGCTGGTGGCGTAAAAAGAACCTTTCGGATTCGTCTCCGCGGTGGGGGCGAGCAGCAGCCGATCGTGATGAGCGTCGCGGTAGCGCGGCCGACCGAGACCGCGCTCGCTCCTTTCCACGGGCGGCGGAACGTCGGCTACGAGCGCAGCCGGTGGCGGGGGCGGCGGTGCGGGAGGAGCGGCCGGTGTCGTCGTCGCCAGCGGTGCTGTGGCAGGCGGAGGCGCCGCGTTAACTGGCGTTGGCGGAGGCGTGTCAACCGTTGTTGGGGGTGGAGGCGGCTGCGGAGGGGCCGAGGCTACCGGGGCAGGCGGTGCCTGGGCCGAGACTTCCGCAGGCGGCACGGGGACTTGGGCCGCCGCAACCCTCGCGAATACCGCGCTTTCGAGGCAGAGCACGGATACTGCAAGAAAAGCGGCGTGAGTCTTCATGTTGCCGAACGGCGCTACCGCCACCGAGCGATGTTATACGTGTCGAAGGTCGTGGCTTTGCCAATCGTGTGCCAGGCGAGGAGGTCCCGCGGCTGGGCTGCGGTGGTGCTGCTCTGCGCAGTCGCTTGCGCCCGGACCGGGCTGTATCCGGGCGACCTGAGCGAGACCGAAGCGGACCCGGACGCCAACGCCAGCGGCGGGGCCAACGCCGGGGCCAAAGCCAGCGGTGGCGCGCCCGTGCAGCCTCTGCCCACCAGCGGTGTGGCCCCGGTGCCGACCGCCGGCATGGCCCCGGTTCCGGTCGAGCAGCCTCCCGTGTGCGTGCCGAGCCCCGAGACATGCAACGGCCGGGACGACGACTGCAACGGCGCCGTCGACGATCTGCCGGCGCAGGCGTGCCCGGGCGGCGGCTTTCGCTTCTGCGTGGCCGGCCGGCTCAGCGAATGCCCGCGACGCTGCGACGTGTGCGTGCCGGGCAGCGTGCGGGTCTGCCAAAATTCATTCTGCTCGTTTTGGGGTGCGCAAGAGTGCGCCGCCGACGGACAAGGCTTCGGCAGCTGCCGCGAGGCGGAGCCGCCGTCGGAGTGCGCCGCCACCGCGCGCAAGTTCGAAGACTCGAAGCAGCTCGAGCAGTGTTGCCTCGACAACGGCTACTGCTGTTTGGACGAGCACGACCTGGACGGAGACGGCAACCGGCGTGAGATGCTGGGCGCGTGCGGGGACGTCGTTTGCCAATGAGCTGGGTCTGGCCCGCGGCCGCTGCGCGCTCGTCGGCGCTGCTCGTCGGCGTGGGCTTGGCCCTGCTCGGCGGCACCGCTCACGCGGCGCCGTGCGGGCGTCCGGACGTCGATTTGACGTTTCCGCCGGACGGCGCCACGGCCGTCCCTTCGAACGCGATCTTGGCCGCGCACTACGGCTCGCCCGCGCGGTATGCCGACGAAGTGGTCAGTCTACTCGACGACGGCGGACGCAACATCGGCGTGACGCTGGCGTACGACGACGCCGATTCCATGCTGCGCGCCACGCCCGATCAACCGCTGGCGGCCGGGCATTTCGATCTGGTTTGGCCCGGGCTGCGCGGGGTGAGCGGCAGCGGTGGCGTAGGACGCGGCCGCAGCGTGGGCTTTACGGTCACGAGCACGGTGGACGCAACGCCGCCCGTGTTCGAAGGGTTGTCGGACATCGGTTGGGATCTCGCGCGCGATCGCGATCCGTGCCTGGACCGGCTCGACGACAGGTTCGTGTTCCAGCTGCGGGTCGGCCAAGCTTCGGACGACTCCGGCTCGGCCCTGCTGTCTTTGCTCGTGTTCGAAACCGAAGATCCAGCCGCCCCGGCGCAGACGGAGCCCAGCCGCGTTGGGGTGCGGGCGTGGCCCACCGACGGCAAGCTGGAAGTGCGACGACCCGCCAAGAAAGCCGGTCAAACGTGCTTTGCGGCCGTAGCTCAAGACCTGATTGGTAGCGTGTCTGGAGGTGGCGAGCGCGAGGTTTGCGTGAAGACACAGAAGCCGCCCTTTTTCGACGGCTGTGCAGTTTCGGTGGCCGGCTCGACCGCGCCCGGCGCGTCGGTCAGCGCCTGGGTCGCGATGCTGGCGTTGGCGGCGCTTCGGCGAGGAAGAGCGGCGCATGCGCGTACGCCTCGCGCTGTTTGAGCTGATGCTGCTGGCGTCGATCGTCGGCTGCCAGCGGCCGAAACAAGCTCAGCCGAATGCACGGACGACAGCGAGCGCGCTCGAGGCCGCGTTGGCGCCGCGCCGGGCCAGCCGATTTCAGCTGGTAGGCGACACGCTGCGCCAGGCGCAACCACGGCTGCCCGACACCGGCGAATGGCGCTGTGCCGAACGCGACGGCGTCGTTTGGTGCGCTGGCGGCGAAACGGCGGCCGGTGTCGTCAGTGGCCCCGCCGATCCTGGCTACCGCTGCGGTGCGCGCTGGGGTAGCGGCGGCGGCGAGCGCGTCTGCATCGACGACCATCCGGACTACCCGGACGGCTCGTATCGCTGCGCCTTCGAGCAAGAGCGCGGCAGCGCGCGAGTCTGCCGTCCGAGCGCGGCGCCACAGCCCGCGGCGTTACCGCCGCGCGCTCTGCCCGCTTGCTGGCTCGATCGCGATTGCCCCGCCGAGCATTGCGAGCGCGGCGCTTGCGCTTGCTCGACGAGCCAAGACTGCGCGCGCGGGCGCTGCGCCGAGGGCGTATGCCAGGAGGCGAAGCCGTGAAGCGCCGGCTGGTCGCCTGTTTGACGCTGCTCGGCGGCTGCTACGTGCCGCCGCAGAAGGTCACGGTGCGCGTGGAGCTAGCTCCGGAATTGGCCGAGCATGCCAAAGAGCTGCGAGTGCTGCCGGCCATCGCCGAAATTCAGCGCGCGGCGGCGGCCGGCGTGGTGGTGCTGGAGCTGAAGCGCGAAGCACGGCAGGTCCGGCTGGCGCTGCCGGGGGCGTGCTCTCGCGTGCTCGACCTGGCTTCGCTACCCCAGAGCAAGCCCGCCGACATCGCCCTCGAGGCTTTGTTCGACGTGGGACCGAGCGAGCGCGTCGTTGGTCTGGCCAAAGCATTCGAAGTCCGCGCGTCGGCGCGTTGCGCGGAGGCCCGGGCCCTGCGCACCTCGTTCGAAGTCGCGGGGGGAGCTCTGCTCAGCTCCGTGGCTCGCGCACCCGACGGGCGAAGTTTGTCCGGCGCTACCTTGGCCACGCCGCCCGCGACGAGCGTTCACTCCGGCATCGTGCCCGTATCGGCGCGGGCCCAGCGCGAGCTACGAAGTGAGATCGTGTTTCGCGTCGAGCTCTCGGACGGCAAGCACGTCGAGCGGCGGCTTGGCGTCGCGGCCGTGGCCCGCAGCAGTGGCTTGAGCGACGTGGGGCTGTCGCACCCGCTGCTGCTTTCCGGGCAGGGCTGGACCTTGCTCGAGAAGCCAGAAGGCTCCGCGGCCGCGCTGCGCAGCATCGGCTCGTTGTCCGAGCTATTGCCCGACGAAACCGGACGCTACCGGCTTTCGGACAGCGCCGGCCACACGCTGTCCATCCGCAGCGGGCGCTACGACGAAATGCCGCTCGACTGCGGTCGCAGCAGCTGCCACGCCGAGATCGCGGAAAGCGCTCGCCACAGCCCGATGACGCAGGTTCTGGCTTCCGATCTCGGCGGCTGTCACGCCCTCGAAAACCCCAGCTGCGCCAGCGCTTGTCACGCCACTGGCGAGCCGGGCACCGCCGACGGCGGTTTCACGCACGTGGCCGCAGCCCTGGCGCTGCCGACGCTGCCCGCCGAATACGAGGATTTGCCGCGCGCGCTGCGCCGGTTGGGTGGCGTCGGCTGCATGGCTTGCCACGGTCCGACGAAGATCCCCGAGCCGAGCCAGCGCTTCGCGCTGATGCGCAACGACGTGTGCGCGGTGTGCCACGACGCGCCTCCGCGCTACGGCCACGTGCAGGCGCTCGCGGCGTCGCGCATGGGCCACGCCGACAGCTCACCCGCCGCGCGCAATCGGCCGACCTGCGCGCGCTGCCACACCGCTTGGGGCGCCGTGGGACGTCCCGCGCCGGCAGACAACTCCGAAACTTTCGGCATCAGCTGCGCAACGTGTCACGACGTGCACCCGCACGGCGCGACCGCGGGCCAGACAAGCGCGCCCGACGCGCAGAGCCACGGTGGGCTCTTGCGCGACTCGGCGTTGCCGACCACGCTGACCAACCCGCCCGCCTCGTTTCAGGGCGTCAGCCGCGTCTGCATCGGGTGCCACGCGCCCAGCTCCAATACGCTCCGTCCAGAAGCCAGCGCAGCGGCGCTCGTAGCGGGCCGGGGTGGCCTCGAGCCTTCGACCGGCGCGCCGCTCTTGCTCGACGGACCGCACGCTACAGCGCCGAAAGGCTGCCTGAGCTGTCACGACTCGGGCCCGGACGGCCTCTTGCTGGGACAAAGCCACGGATTTCGCGCCAGCGAGCAGAGCTGCAAACGCTGCCACGACGCGCCAAAGCCGCGCGATCCCTCGCTGGCTGCGCGCGCCCGCGAGCTGCTAGCGCGCCTCGATCCGGCTCATACCCAAGGTGACGTGAGCAAACCCTGGCACGCAACTTACGAGCTGCTGCTGCCGACACCTCAGCAAACTCGCGCGCTACGCAACGTCTTGCTGGTGCTGGAAGATCCCGCCGCCGACGTGCACCATCCCGCCTACGCTCGCGCCCTGCTCGACGCCGCCGAGCGCCTGACCCCCGGAGCCACGCCATGAAATTCCTGCTCCCCCTCGCCTTGCTCGCCCCGGCTCCGTCTGCACCCGCTCCGACACCCGCATCCGCTTCCGCATCCGCATCCGCTCCCGACGACACCGTCCCTCACCCGTTGCGCCTCGCCTTGACGTCGACTTCCGCGTTCGGCGTCACTCACGCCAAGTTTTTCAACCAGCTCGCAGGAGCCCGCCTCGACTACCGCTTCACGTCGCGCTTCGCCTTCGGCGCGTCGCTGGCCTACGCCAACCTCAAAGGCAAAGATCGGCGAGTGCACGAGGTGTTGCCCGAAGTCTTCACCGAATACCGCGCGCCCTTGCAGAAGGAGTCGTTCGGCCTACCGCTGCGCTTTGCCCTCGGCTACCTGCCGAAGAACGGTCCCACCCTGCGGCTGGGCGCCGGCCTCGATTTCGCGCTTTCGGAGCTAGTTTCCCTCGAGATTTTCCCGCTAGAACCCATGATTTGGCTGAACCGCGAGCGCCCCGAGGTCTCGCTGAACGCCTCCCTTGGCTTGCGGCTCGCGTTTTAATCAGCTGGCCACGTTGGCGGTGGCGCTGGCCGCCAAGAGCTCGCGCTCGGCTCGAGCGAACACCGCCCTCAGCTCGTCGAGCTGGGCCGCAGCATCGCCCGTGCCTTCCTCGAGCGCGCTGCACAGCTCCGCCATCCGTGGCACGCCGACCGCCAGGCAGCTGCCCTTCAGCTTGTGCGATGCAGCCTTCAGCGTCGCTTCGTCGTTCGTCTGCAGCGCCTCGCCAATCGAACGAATTTGCTCGGGCACGTGCTTCAAGAAGATCTTGGCGACGGCGGGGCTGCGCCGCACGCTCGGATCCAGCGCGCGCTCGACCGAGCCGCCCCCGCCGCTCAGCTCGGCATCGGCCGACGCCAAGCGCTCGCCCGACTCCGGCTCGCGGCTCAACGACTTGGGCCACCAGCGTTGGACCACCTCGCGCAGCACCGCCGCGCTGATCGGCTTGGTCACGTAGTCATCCATGCCCGCCGCCAGCGCCTTCTCGCGCTCGCCCTCGAAAGCGTGCGCGGTGACGGCAATCAGCGGAATGTGCCGCGCGCCGGCCTCACGCCGACGGATCTCGCGCGACGCCCCGTAGCCGTCCAGCTCCGGCATTTGGCAGTCCATCAACACCAGCGGATACGCCTCCTGCTCGAGCGCAGTCAGCGCTTGCAGGCCATTTTCGACGACGTAGGCTTCGTAGCCCATCTCCGACAACACCTCACGAATCACTTCCTGATTGATCGGGTTGTCCTCGGCGACCAAAATCTTGCGCGAAGCGCCGGTCTTGGATGCGGGCGGCAATGCCAGCGGCTTGTCGCTCGGCAACGATAGCTCGAGGCTACCCGTCGACTCCAAACGCCGGAGCGGCAGCACGAACCAGAAGGTGCTTCCGCGCCCTGGCTCACTGCTCACGCCCATTCGCCCCTTCATCAGCGCCACCAGCTGCTTGCAGATCGCCAGACCCAAGCCGGTGCCGCCGTGCTTACGGGTGAGCGAGCCGTCGACCTGCGAAAACGCCTCGAACAGCTTGCCTTGCAACGCCGGGTCGATGCCGACGCCGGTGTCGATGACCTCGAAGCGCAGCTGAAACACCTGGCCCTTGTTCTCTTCGACCAAAGCGCGCACGGTGATGCGCCCGCTTTCCGTGAACTTCACCGCGTTGCCGACCAGGTTCGACAGCACTTGGCGCACCCGCTCGGTGTCGGCCTCCACCTGTGACGGCACGTCGTGCTCGACGCTGGCGACCAGCTCCACGCCGCGTAGCTCGGCGCGCGCAGCGAACAACTCCGTCACTTCGTCGACAAGCGCGCGCACGCGGCAAGTTTCCTCCCGCAGCTCCATCTTGCCGGCTTCGATCTTGGAAAAATCGAGGATGTCGTTCAAGACCGACATCAAGCCGCCGGCCGAGGTTTGCAGGGTGCTCAAGAAGCGGCGCTGCTTTTCGTCCAAGGGCGTGCGCGCCAAAAGCTCGATCATGCCCAGCACGCCGTTCATCGGCGTCCGAATTTCGTGGCTCATGTTGGCCAAGAACTCACTCTTGAGCCGCGCCGCCTCGAGCGCCTTGGCGGTGGTTCTTTCCAGCCGAGCGAACGCGGTCTCGGTTACGCGAATGATCGGCCCGATGTACAGGCTGACGAACAACAGCGCGAACAAGAAGGCCACGACGCCGCCCACGCCGGCGCTGAACAAAATGCTGCGCTTCAGCTCGCCGCCGGCCTTGAGTCGCGCCGTCGAGACCACCACCGCGACGCGTCCGATTGGTCCACCCTCGATGGCGGCCTCCGCCCAAGACACGTAGTAGCCCTCGGTCTTGCGCAACGAGCGCGCGTCGCCCCCGAACAGCCGGGCCGGCGGCTCGGGCGGCGAACCGTGCGTGGCCAAGACCTTGCCGGTCATGTCGGTCACGACGATGGCCAAAATGTCGGGGTCTCGGTCGTACCCGACCAGCGAGCTTTTGATTTCGCGCTCCTCGGCCACCACGATGCCAAGCTCGGTGGCATGAACGAGCTCGCCCGCGCCGCGGCGTGCCTTCCACTCCAAGTCGGCCTGAATGGTCGGCGTCAGCGTGTCGAAAATGCGCGACACCAACACGAAGATCAGCCCGGACAGAGCCAGCAGCAGCGCTACCACGAATAGCGTGAACGCCATGCGCAGGCGCGAGCTGGAGAGCAAGCGTCGCCGCTGGCGCTCCGACTTTTCCGTCGAGTCGGCGCCCAACGACGCGGGAGGGACGATGGAGCGGCGAACCGTCATGCCTGAGTCTCGAAGCCTCTGGCAGCCTCAGACGGCCGACCAATGCACCGCGTAAGCGCAAAATGCCCCAGGAATCGGCGAAATCCCCCGCGCTCGGGGCTTAATTCGTCAAAAGGGTGGCCGCTTCTTCGAGTGGCAGCATGAGCGCTCGACCTCGGTCACAGTCGCTTGGTCCCCCCCTGGCATCGCCGTCGATGCAGCCGCGGCGGCGAGGCAAGGTTCTCGTCGTCGACGACGACCCGATCATCTTGGAGGTCGTGCGCGAACGCCTGGACGCTGCAGGCTACGACGTCTACCTGCGAGCCGATGCGCTCGGCACCTCGCAGTGGGTCGCCCGCGAGCAACCCGACTTCATCCTCCTCGACGTGATGATGCCGGCCCTCGGTGGCGGCGAGCTCGGTCAGCTGCTGAAGCGCAGCAACTCTACCAACCAGACCGCGGTCATTCTGCACTCCAGCATGACGTCGTCGTCCCTGCAGCCCATCATCGAGCGCACCGGCGCCATCGGCGCCATCGGCAAGACGCACGACGGCGCCAAGTTCATGGCCGAGTTCGAGCAGCTCGCAGCGCAAGCCCGAGCCAAGCCCCCGGCCCCCTGAATTCAACCCCTCTGGGGCTGTTCCGGTAGGGACGGCCCTTTCGGGCCGCCCCCCGGACAAAACCCGGCGAGCGGATTTCCCGCACCGGGCTTCCACCTAAGGTCGACGGAGAGCAAATCTTTCGGTTGGCCA
>Ga0068855_100000171_pt1 | contig 82971 bp, 75 predicted proteins | sample KBSCornC52_FD_66592 | JGI IMG/M metagenome (GOLD analysis project Ga0068855, IMG submission 66592) | Corn rhizosphere microbial communities from Kellogg Biological Station, Michigan, USA - KBS Corn C5-2 | ecosystem: Host-associated > Plants > Roots > Rhizosphere > Soil ...
CTCCGGTACCCCAGGCCGTCCCCAGCACCGTCTACACCGGAGCCGGCTTCGATCCCTGCTGGGCCCCCGACAACGCCTCGATGGACGCGTGGCTGCAATCGCCGTACCGCGCCATCGGCATCTACATCGGGGGGCCGCGTTACGCGTCGGGATGCCGGGCGCTGAACACTGCGAACCTCACCAAGCAGTGGGTGGGCCGCCAGGCCGCGAACGGCTGGCGCTTCCTGCCGCTGTATGTGGGAAGCCAGGCGCAGTACAAGGACGGCAGCGGCACCTATCAGAGCGACTTCACGACGCTCACCCCGGCGACCGCGTTCCAGCTCGGCTCCTCCGAGGCCGACGACGCCGCGAACCAGGCGCGGAACCTGAACTTCCCGGCCGCGTCGGTGATCTACAACGACATGGAGAACTACAACTCCGGCTACACGCAGCTGGTCATCTCCTACTCGCAGGGCTGGACGCAGGAACTGCACCGCAACGGCTTCCGCGCCGGCTGGTACTCCAGCTCCAGCAGCGGTATCAAGGACCAGTCCGCGGCGTACGGCCCCAGTTCCCCCGACGTCATCGACGTCGCCGCGTGGAACGGCACCAACACCACCGCCGACCCCAACGTGAAGGCGTCGCAGTGGGCGAACCACCAGCGGGTGCACCAGACGCAGGGCGGCCACGACGAGACGTACGGCGGCGTCACGATCAACATCGACACCGACTGGTTCGACGTCGGCCAGGCCAGCCGGGGCACGGTCGAGCGGCTGGCGGGCTTCGACCGCGACACCACGGCGGTGCTGGCCAGCGTGCGCACCTTCGACTGCCACGGCTGCGGCACCGCGGGCCGGGACCAGGCCAAGGCCGCGGTCCTCAGCCGCGACGACACCTTCGCCGACGCGCTCGGCGGGTCGGCGCTGGCCGCGCAGGCCGACGGCCCGCTGCTGCTGACCGGGTCCAAGGCGATGAACCCGAGCACCATGACCGAGCTGCACAGGATCCTGACACCGGGCTCGACGGTGTACCTGCTCGGCGGGACGCAGGCGTTGTCCCCAGCTGTGGAGAAAGCCATATCCGCCAACGGGTTCGTCCCTCGGCGCGTCGCGGGCGCCGACCGCTTCGCCACCGCCGTGAGCATCGCGCGGACGATCTCGCCGAACGGACCGCCCTCCAGCGTCCTGGTCGCCACCGGCGTCGACTTCCCCGACGCCCTGGCGGCGGGCGCGGCGGCCGGAGCGCTCGGCATCTCGGCGCAAAGCGCGACACCTGCGGGCGCCGGAGCGGTGGTCGTGCTCAGCAACGGGGCGGCCCTGCCGCAGCCGACCCGCGCCTACCTGGCCGGCCTGGACCCGAACACCACGAGGATGTACGGCATCGGCGGCAAAGCCGTGACGGCGGTGCACGCCGCGTTCCCCGCGTGGAACGGCGCGCAGTTCACGCCGCTGTTCGGCGCGGACCGCTACGGCACCGCGGCGGCCGTCGCCGGCCGGTTCTCCTACCTGCCGACGTCGGTGGTCGTCGCCTCCGGCATGAACTGGCCGGACGCGCTGTCCGGCGGCGCGATGGCCGCGCACCGCGGTGTCCCGCTGCTGCTGACCGACCCGAAGGTGCTCCCCGGCCCGACCGGCTACTACCTCGGCGGGAAGAACAACCCGATCACCACCGCGACGCTGGTCGGCGGAACGGCGGCGATCTCGCCGGCCGCGGCGACCGCGCTGGGCAACAGCTTCAGCTACCCGGGGCAGTGGGATCTGGTGACGATCCACTGAGCGCCGGCTGACGGACAAAGAAATAGAGCGGGCCGCGTCGAGAACGACGCGGCCCGCTCTACGTCCGGGTCACCGGGTGGTCAGGCGGTGACCTCAGATGTCTGAGTCTCAGAGACGGGCTGCCGCTGCTCCGTCTCCGGCTTGAACACCCAGTGCTTGTACAGCCAGAAGTTGTACAGCGTGATGACCACGGTCGACAGCGGCTTGGCGATCAGATAGTTCACGCCGACACCGGTCAGCGTGTACATCAGCACCTGCGTGACACCCAGGTTCACGGCGACCAGCAGCGCGAAGCGCACGGTCTGCTTGTGCACCGCGCCCTCGCGCGCGCCGTGGTCGGCGAACGTCAGCATCCGGTTGATGGAGAAGTTGACGCCGAAAGCGATGAGGTAGGCCAGCCCGGTGGCCAGCCACAGCGGGAACTTCATGAGGCCGTGCGTCAGGAACAGCACGATCTCTTCGGTCACCAGCGCCGAGCCGCCGCTGAAGGCGTAGCGGACGAAGGTGTTCTTCGCCAGGGTCCTGATGAGGCCGGTCAGCCCGCCCTCCCGAGCCTGCTCCCCGTCGGCGCCGGCGGATGCCGCGGCGCCCCGCACGGCCCCGCGGCGCCGCTGGAACCACCACACACCGCCGAGAGCCACCAGGCCGACGGCGCTGCCGCCGAGGCCCGCGTACAGCCCCGGCGGGGTGAACGACATCGAGATCCGGTGGGTGCCGGCCGGGACCGGGACGCCGGTGAAGGCGCCGAGCAGCTCGGTGGTCTTCACCGTCTTGCCGTCGACCGTGACCGACCAGCCCGGGATCGTCGGGACCGACAGGAAGACGGTCGCGGCGCTGTCGCCGGTCGTGGTGGCCGACAGGCCGGTGTCGTTCCAGTGCACGTCGGTCACGCCGCCGCCGCGCAGCTGCGCCAGCTTCGCGTCGACGGCCGCCGGGTCCAGACCGCGGACCGGGTCGGCGGGCACCGTGTACGTGTTCTTCAGCGGGAGCCGGCTGCTGGACATCGTCACCGTGAACGAGCCGGACTCGACGCTGCCGAGGTCCTGCACGCCGTTGGCGAAGCCCGCGGGGTAGGGGATGTTCGTCTTGTCGGCGGACACGGGGCCGGCCTTGGGCGCGGGCCGGTCCTGGCCGTCGAGCCGGACGTAGGACAGGCCGGTCGGCATCGCGCCCGGCGCGTACAGGTAGACCTGGCGCGAGCCCGAGGACTGGCAGTGCCACACGATCTTGTCGGTGTAGTACGTGGCGCCGGCGGGCGCCTTCGCCGGGATCTTGATGGACGCGCTGCCGTCGGCGTTCTGCGTGACCGTCACGCCGGGGTCGGCGGTGATGGTCGGCGCACCGCACATCGACTGGAACACGCCCGGCAGGCCGAACGCCTGCTCCTGCGCGGCGAACGGGGAGTTCAGCGGCACCGGCGCGCTGAAGCCCGCGAGGTCGGAGCCGCTGAGCCGGAAGCCGACCGGGAGCGTGTCGTCGATCTTGTAGACCGTGGTGATGTTTGAAGCGCCGTTGCTGTACGTCTTCTGCAAAGTCGTGCCGAGCCGGTCGATCGTGCCGTCGGCGGACTCGCGCGTGGTGCCGACCAGGTACTGGTAGCCGAGCAGCGCGTCGGTGAAGAGCGTGGCTCCGGTGTGCGAGGACCAGACGTCGGCGTCGTGGTGCGCGAAGCCCAGGTTCTGCATCGCGATGTGCAGCTTGCCGGAGGACAGCGAGGAGAAGTGCGTGAAGCCGAAGTTGCCGTAGCGCAGGCTGTCGTTGGTGCTGCGCAGGTTCTGGTCGTAGCCCTCGGCCCGGTAGAACTCGTCGTTGCCCGGCTGGAGCGAGGACAGCGCCGTGCCGTAGGACGTGGTCGGCGAGCTGTTCCAGGTGGACGTCCTGATCGAGCCGTTGCTGCCGGGCTGATTGCCGACCGCCTTCTGGCCGACCAGCGCGGCCGAGCCCGAGGCGTCCACGGCGAGCACCGCGACGGCGGCCACGGCGGCGACCTTCGGGGTGGCCAGCCGCTTCGGGATCCACGCCAGGCGCTTGGTCAGCGGCTCGCCGGCCGGCCGCACCCGCAGATAGAGCGCGAAGGACAACAGCGCGGTGCCGACGACCAGAATGAGCGTGTCGAACTGCACCACCTGAGGGCGGATGACGCGCGGGTAACTCTGCCGTCCCCAGTAGAGGATCACGAACCAGACCGCGGCGCTGACCCCGAGCCACTTGATCTGCTTCACCGAGTCGATGCCGACCCAGGCCCGGAACGCCAGGAAGGTCACCAGAGCGGTGATCAGGAACGCGAAACGGTACGGGAAGGCGTTCGGCATCTGGCCGCCGTGCATCAGCACGTAAAGCAGCTTGATCTTCATGGCCAGGAGCAGGAAGGCCAGTATCGCGCCGAACGCGATCCGCTCGGCCCGCTTGATGCTCGTCGCCACGAAGAACAGCGGCACCAGCACCAGGATCAGGGTCATGGCCCCGACGTTCGGCGTGAAGTAGCTGGAGTCCACGGTGCCGCCGAAGAACCGCACGAGCAGCGACAGCAGCGGCTGCTTCTGCGGGTCCACCGAGGCGTCGGCGTGGAGTTTGGTCTTCTGCGTGAGGCCGCCGAGGTAGGTCGGCACGATGAACGCGGCGGACAGCAGCCCGCCGATCAGGCCGGCCGCCGCGAACCTGCCCGCGGTGCGCAAGAAGTCCGCACGCTCGAAGCGCTCCCGGACGCCGAAGTACCGCGCGAGCGCGTACATGCAGACGAACACGCAGATCATCGCGCCGGTGTAGAAGTCGATGATCAGGTTCAGGCCGATCGCGATCGCCAGCGAGGCGATCCGGCCCCGGAACAGCAGCCGCTCCACGCCGAGCAGCGCCCACGGCAGCAGGTACAGCGCGTCCAGCCACATGATGTTGAAGGCGTAGATCAACGACCACGCGCCGAGCGCGTAGGCCGTGGACAGCACCACGATCACGGCCTTGTCGACCGCCCCGTCCGCACGGTCCTCGTTCGCCCGGAACCTGCGCAGGAACAACGCCATCCCGAGCCCGGCCGCGCCGAGCTTGAGCACCGTGGCGAAGGCGATCAGCACCGGCAGCTGGTGGTCCGAGCCGAACAGCGTCAGCAGGCCGAACGGGCTGCTCAGGTAGTAGGCGACGATCGGCCAGAAGTTCATGCCGCCGTCGGCGCGCCAGCTGAACAGCAGCGAGCCGTGGCCGGTGAGCGCCTGGTCGAAGTACGAGTAGAACTGGGCGTACTGGTTGTTCAGGTCGATCATGAACACCGTGTACGAGCCGTGCGGGTCGAACGGGTAGACGTGCCGGTCGGCCAGAATCGCCGCGTAGACCACCGTCGGTACGACGAAGGCGAGGATCAGGTACAGATTGCGGCGGACGATCCCCGAGACGGTTCTGGTCACTGGATTCCGTTCAGCTCTCGCGTCCCGGGGACGCCGTTGACCGGGTCTGTCTGCTCCTCGGCCGCGGGCCGCTGCGGCGCGGCTTCCGCGCCCTGCCGCGGCGCGGCTTCGACACCCCGCTCCAAGCGGTGGTCGCCGGAGACGGCCAGGAAGTCGCTCTGGTGCCGCAGCGGGCCGGCCTCGGTCTCCTTGACCAGATAGTGCGGCCGCTGCTTGACCTCGTAATAGATGCGGCCGACGTACTCGCCGATCACGCCGACCATGAACATCTGCAGGCCGCCGATGCCGACGATGGCGGCGATCGTGGTGACGTAGCCGGGCGTGGTGTCGCCGCTGATCATCGTGCGCACGATGAGCCACGCCATGTAGACGAAGGAGATGCTGAAGAACAGGAAGCCGAGGTAGATCGCCATCCGCAGCGGCTTGTTGTTGAAGGACAGCAGCGAGTCGACGGCGTAGTTCAGCAGCCGCCGGAAGGACCACTTGGTCTCCCCGGCCTCGCGCACCGCGTTGCGGTAGTTGAAGGTGACGGAGTCGAAGCCGACCCAGGCGAACAGACCCTTGGAGAAGCGGTTGTACTCCGGCATCTCCAGCAGCGCGTCGACCGCGCGCCGGGACAGCAGCCGGAAGTCGCCGACCCCGTTCACCAGCTCGACGTCGACCATCTTGTTGATCAGCTTGTAGTAGGTCTGCGCGATCAGGCTCCGCACCCTCTTGTCGCCCTCGCGGTCGCGCTGCGCGATGACCTGGTCGAAGCCCTGCTTGTGCAGGTCGACCATGCGGCGCAAGAGCTCCGGGGGGTGCTGCAGGTCGGCGTCGATGATGATGACCGCGTCGCCGCTGGCCCGCTTCAGCCCGGCCAGCATCGCCGACTCCTTGCCGAAGTTGCGGCTGAAGGAGACGTACTTGGCTTCGGGGTCCTGCGCCGAGATCTTCTTGAGCAGCTCCAGGGTTCCGTCCCTGGAGCCGTCGTCGACGAAGACCAGCTCGACCTCGTCCGCTATCCCCGCGGTCTCGGCCCGCACCACCTCGTGGAACCTCGCCAAAACCGCTTCTTCGTTGAAGCACGGGACGACCAGGGACAGACGCATGGGATCTCCGGTTATGGACGTGGACTGCGGGGCCAGGCTACCCGAGCACGCCGCGACGGACGGCATTACTGGTGAGGACGCGTGTGAGCGCCAGGACGGTTGCGGCGGAACGCCACATAGGACCCTCGTTCCTCAGGAGTCTTGTAACGAACAGGTAACAGGGCTCAACGCTTTGCCGGGTGCCGCGTCGTAGGTGGTGAAGAGGCTCTGAAGAGCCATACGGGGGCTCTGAGGAGCCACACGTGCCAAGGGGAGAAGCACAATGCGTAGCTCGTCTTTCAGGAAGTCCTTGGCGGCCACCGCCGTCCTGGCCACCTCCGTCGTCACCGGCGCCGGGCTGGCGTCCAGCGCCCAGGCCTCGACCGCGGGCCCGTCGACCTCGCCGTTGACCATCACCAACGGCACCGGCACGATCCTGTTCAACGGCCAGGCGCACCAGTACCAGGGCAACATCGGCAAGGCGTCGTGGGCGCCCGACGGCAGCCGGATCGCGTTCATCGACAACGCGGGCAACGTCTTCACCGAGCGCGCGGGGGGCTCGACGCCGATCCTCATCGCCCCGGCGAAGGCCGGCGCCACCCGCTCGACCCCGACCTGGGTCGACGGCGGCAAGGCGATCGTCTTCTCCGAGACCGTGAACGGTGTCTCCAAGCTCCAGTCCGTCGCGGCCTACACGGCCCCGGGCAACACGGTGACGGAGGCGGACCCGCTGAGCTTCCTCGGCTCGCACATGGCCGAGGGCACCGAGACTGCGCCGGACTCCAACGGCAACACGCTGGCCTTCCAGCACCACAACGCGGCCACCAACAAGGACGAGATCTGGGTCCAGGACGACTTCGGCCGCGGCAGCGCCGGTCCGATCCTGCTCACCGACGACGGCGCCTCGCCGACGGTCTCCCCCGACGGCAAGACCATCGCCTTCGTCCGCAGCACCGGCGGCCACCAGCAGATCTGGAGCGCGGCCTGGAACGGCCAGTCCGCGCAGACCCCGGCCGGTCCGGCCAAGCAGGTCACCACCAACGCCCAGGACCACTTCTTCCCGACCTTCTCGCCGGACGGGACCCGGATCGCCTACGAGGGACGCACGGCCACCAACGGCGCTCCGGACTCGGTGAACTCGATCGCCGCCGACGGCAGCGGGCTGCGCGTGGAGTCGAGCCACTGGGGCACCCCGGCCTACCAGCCGATCAACACCAACACCGTGGTCCGGCTGTCCGGCGCCGACCGGATCGGCACGGCGATCGCCGCCTCGCAGGCCCAGTGGCCGGGCGCGCACGCCGACGCGGTCGTGCTGAGCCGCTCGGACCAGTTCGCCGACGCCCTCGGCGGCAGCGCCCTGGCCACCAGCGAGGCCGGCCCGCTGCTGCTCACCCCGTCCGACCACCTCGACGCCGGGGTCAAGGCCGAGATCACCCGCGTCCTGGGCCCGGCCTCCACCCACCGGACCGTCTACGTCCTCGGCGGCGAGCAGGCGCTGTCCCCGGCCGTGTTCAACGCGGTCAAGGCCCTGGGCTACAACGTCCAGCGGATCGCCGGCCCGGACCGCTACGCGACCTCGGTGGCCATCGCGCAGCAGATCACCAAGTTCGACGTGCAGAACGGCTGGGGCCAGCCCGGCCGGGTCCTGGTCGCCACCGGCAACCTGTCCCCGGACGCGCTGTCGGCCGGCGCCGCGGCCGAGTCCGGCCAGCAGAACGGCCCCAAGGGCGGTGTGGTGCTCCTGACGAACGACAAGCAGATGCCCGCCTCCACGGCCTCCTACCTGGCCCAGGTCAAGGCGCACAACGTCCCCGGCGCCGCGACCCCGGTCTACGGCATCGGCGGCCAGGCGGACACCGCGCTCACCAGCATCGGCTACCAGCACACCCCGGTGGTCGGCTCCGACCGGTACGAGACCTCGTACCTGGTCGCGAAGACCTTCTTCGGCGGCTGGGACCAGGGCTGGGGCACCACGCCCTCCAGCGTCGGCTTCGCCACCGGCCTGACCTGGGCCGACGCCCTGTCCGGCGGCGCGTTCATGGGCCAGAAGCAGGGTCCGCTGATCCTGGTCAACCCGGCGACCGGCGAGCCGGCGGCCGACGCCGAGCAGTGGCTGACCGACGAGTCGGGGAGCGTCGACACCGGTTACATCTTCGGCGGCACGGCGGCTGTTCCGTCCGGCGTGGACTCCGGCGTGGGCATGCTGATCGGCCAGATGGGCGGCCCCGTGAAGTTCGAGGCCGACCCCAAGGCCTGATCGGCGAGCCACTCCCCGGCACGAGGAAGCCCCGCAGACACCAGGGGGGTCTGCGGGGCTTGCCGCCTGTCGTGGCTCAGGCGGCGGAACCGGCGCGAACCTCAGTGGAACCGCCGCAGCCGCAGGCTGTTGCTCACCACGAACACCGACGAGAAGGCCATCGCCGCCCCGGCGATCATCGGGTTCAGCAGCCCGGCGGCGGCCAGCGGCAGCGCGGCCACGTTGTAGCCGAACGCCCAGAACAAGTTCCCCTTGATGGTCGCCAGCGTGCGCCGGGACAGCCGGATCGCGGTGGCCGCGGTGCGCAGGTCGCCGCCGACCAGGGTCAGGTCGCCGGCCTCGATCGCGGCGTCGGTGCCGGTGCCCAGGGCCAGCCCGAGGTCGGCCTGGGCCAGGGCGGCCGCGTCGTTCACGCCGTCGCCGACCATCGCGACCACGCGGCCCTGCGCCTGCAGCCGCTTCACCGCCTCGACCTTGCCGACCGGCAGGACCTCGGCCAGCACGTCGTCGACGCCGATGCCGACCTCGGCGGCGACCGCGCGGGCCACGGTCTCGTTGTCGCCGGTGAGCAGCACCGGGGTCAGGCCCAGGGCCCGCAGCTCGCGGATCGCCTCGGCGCTGGTCGGCTTCACCGCGTCGGCGACCGCCAGCACGGCTCGGGCCCGGCCGTCCCAGCCGACCGCGATCGCGGTGCGGCCCGCCGCCTCGGCGGCGGCCTTGGCCGCGGCCAGCTCCGGCGTCAGGTGCTGGGCCCACTCGGCCAGCAGCTTCTCCCGGCCCGCCACGACCGCGTGGCCGTCCACCACGCCCTGCACGCCCAGGCCCTCGACGTTCTCGAAGCCCTCGACGGCCGGCAGCGCGCCGGTCCGCTCGGCCGCGGCGGCCGCGATCGCCCGGGCGATCGGGTGCTCGCTGGCCTGCTCCAGCGCGCCGGCCAGGCGCAGCGCCTCGTCCTCGGATTCGCCCTCGGCCACCGACACGCCGGCCAGTGCCATCGTCCCGCTGGTGACGGTGCCGGTCTTGTCCAGCACGATCGTGTCCACCCTGCGGGTGTTCTCCAGCACCTCGGGGCCCTTGATCAGGACGCCGAGCTGCGCGCCGCGGCCGGTGCCGACCATCAGCGCGGTCGGCGTGGCCAGGCCCAGCGCGCAGGGGCAGGCGATGATCAGGACGCTGACCGCCGCGGCGAAGGCCGTCGCGACTCCGCTGCTCGCCAGCAGCCAGAAGGCCAGTGTCGCCAGCGACAGCAGGATCACGGTCGGCACGAAGACCGCGGAGATCTTGTCCGCCAGCCGCTGCGCCGCGGCCTTGCCGTTCTGCGCCTCCTCGACCAGCTTCGCCATCCGCGCCAGCTGGGTGTCGGCGCCGACCCGCGTCGCGCGCACCACCAGGCGTCCGGAGGTGTTCACGGTGGCCCCGGCGACCGCGTCGCCGGGGGAGGCGTCCACCGGGACCGACTCCCCGGTGAGCATCGAGGCGTCGACCGCGGAGCGGCCCTCCTCCACGACGCCGTCGGTGGCCACCTTCTCCCCGGGCCGCACCACGAACCGGTCGCCGACGGCCAGCTCGCCGATCGGGATCCGCACCTCGGTGCCGTCGCGCAGCACGGCGACGTCCTTCGCGCCGAGCGTCATCAGGGCCCGCAGAGCCGCGCCGGAGCGCCGCTTGGCCTTGTGCTCGAAATACCGCCCGGCCAGGATGAAGGCGGTCACGCCCGAAGCCGCCTCCAGGTAGATCGACCCGGAGCCGTCGGTGCGGGCCACGGCGAAGTCGAAGCCGTGCTTCATCCCCGGCATGCCGGCGTCGCCGAAGAACAGGGCCCACAGGGACCACAGGAAGGCCGCTGAGACACCGACGGACACCAGGGTGTCCATCGTGGCCGCACGGTGCTTCAGGTTGGTCCAGGCGGCCTTGTGGAACGGCCAGGCGGCGTAGGTGACCACGGGCGCGGACAGCGTCAGCGAGGCCCACTGCCAGTTGCGGAACTGCAGGGCCGGGATCATCGCCATGAGGACCACCGGAACAGACAGCACGACCGCGGTGGTCAGGCGCTGGCGCAGCGAAACGGCACGGCGCTCGTCCGCCAGCTCGGCGACCGTCCGCGTCTTCTCGGAACGCGAGGGCTCGCCGTCGGCGGTCACGGACTCGACCGGAGCCGGCGGCTCCGGCAGCACGGCGGTGTAGCCGGCGGCCTCGACCACGGCCACCAGGTCCGTCGGCGCGTACTCGGCGGGGAAGCTGACCTTCGCCTTCTCGGTGGCGTAGTTCACGGTCGCGGTGACGCCGTCGAGCTTGTTCAGCTTGCGCTCGATCCGCGACGCGCAGGACGCACAGGTCATCCCGCCGATCGCCAACTCGACGTCGTTCAGGGGGCCGGACTCGGCCGGCACCTCCAAGGCGGTCTCCGCCATAGCTGCCTCCGCTTCGAACAGGCTTCAGTCTCTCATCAGTCCCAACGCTATACCCCATAGGGGTATTCCACCAGCGTCCGATCCGGTGATATGACGATTGGGCCACCGGGGTTCGGATGAGTGACCTGCGACGTGACATCGGGTAGGCCGATCGTCATGCGCCTGTTCCGTCTCGCCGCCGTCACCGCTGTCCTGGCCCTGAGCTGCGGATACGTCGCCTCCGCCGCGGTCGGTCAGCGCTCCGGGTTCAAGGCGGTCGGCTACGCGGGCAGCACCGTCGAGGTCCCGCTGTCCTGGCCGGTCTACGACCTGACGGCCGCTCCGCATACCTGTATGCGGTATGACAGAAACGCGGTCTACCTCGGCGATCCGGGACCGGACCAGGACTGCCCGGCCGGCGCCGTGGGGCAGACCGACACCGTCCGGATCGCCTCGGACGGGACGGTGACCCGGACGTACGGCGACCAGGCATCGGCAGGCGGCGAAGGCCGAACGCCGCAGGCTGTGCACACCCGCCTGCTCATCCCGGACCGGCCCGTCAGAGCCGCCGCCACGTACTCGGGCCTGGGCTTCGACACCTGCGCGGCGCCGTCCACCGACGCCATGAGGGCCTGGGCCGGCGCCTCGCCGTACCACGCCGTCGGCATCTACATCGGCGGCAGAGACCGGGCCTGCCCTGACGGCAACCTCACCCCTGGGTGGATCCGGACGGTCGCCCGCCAGGGCTGGAAGCTCTTCCCGATCTATGTCGGCCTCCAGGCCCCCTGCTGGAAGGACCCCGGCGGCGGCCACCCGGCGGTGATCGCCCGCAGCCGCCGATGGACCCAGGGCCAGGAGGCGGCGAACGACGCGGCGAACCGCGCGGCCCACTTCGGCATCGCCCCGGGCAGTCCGGTCTACTTCGACATGGAGTACTACCCGCGCAACGACACCGGCTGCACGCAGGACGTCCAGGCGTTCCTGAGCGCGTGGACGGCCCAGTTGCACGCGCGCGGGTTCGTCTCAGGGATCTACAGCAGCTCCAAGGGCGCGATCGCGGACATGGCGCTGCTGTACGACAGCGGCGCCGCGTATCGCGCGGACGTCGCGTGGTACGCGCACTGGGACAAGGCGCCGAAGTTGTTCGGCGATGCGACGCTGAGCGACAAGTACTGGCCGGGGCCGCACCGGATCAAGCAGTACCAGGGCGGGCACCACGAGACCTACGGCGGGAAGCGGCTGAACGTCGATCTGAACGTGCTGGAAGCACCGGTGGCGACACTGAGATAGCCGGCGGGCCGAACCAGAGTCCGGCCCGCTGCGCTTCAAGCTTCCGCTTACCGCTCAGAAGGGCGCCGCGGCCGGCTCGCGGGCCGCTGGCCCATCGTCCCCCGCTGCTGCGGAGCCGCGGCAGCCGGCCGCCGCGGCGGCACGGCGCCGTTGCGATCGCTGGAGCGCCCCAGGTCCTGCGGCGGCTCGACCGGGCGGCCGTAGCCGTCGCGGGGCTGCTGCGGCCGGGGACGCGGCTGCTGGCCGCCGGCGCCGGCGCCGGGGACCTGGCGCGGCGCGGCCGGCTGCTGCTGCGGGCGCGGCTGGTGCGAGCTGCCGGTGGAACCGGTGGCCGGACGGCGCGGCGCCGCGGCACGCGGCTCCCAGTCGGCGCCGCTCTCGCGGGGACGGCTCGCCGGGGGCAAAGCAGCCTGCTGCGTCGCTCCGCCCTGGTAGCCGCCGCGCGCCGTGCCCGGGTTCGCGCCGTTCGAATAAGGCTTCATGGGTGCCGGGGGCACGGGCTTCGCCGGGCGTCCCATGACCGGTGCCGGCGGCACGGCCGGGAACCCTCCGGTCCCGGTCCCGTCCGCGGGCTCGAACCAGCCGTTGCTCGTCACGGCGGCGCCGGTGGCGGCCGGGATGTACGAGGTCGGAGCCGTGTCGTACGAAGCGGAGCCGGCGTACGTCCCGTTCGCGTAAGCACTCTGGCCGAGTGGGTCGGACGTACTCGTGTAAGTGCTCGCGGAAGACGAATACGTGCTCTGAACCAGCGGGTCCGTCAACGGATCCGACAGGGCCGCGTACGCGTTGGGCTCGTAGCCGCTCGCCGAGCTCGACGAGCTGTACCCGCCGGACGAGCCGGAGGTGCCGTAGCCGCTCGCGCTGGATCCGTAGGCATCGGTCGACGTTGCCGAGGTGCTGTAGGCGCCGGTCGAGGACGAGCCATAAGCGCTGGTAGCGCTCGTCGAACTGGTGGAGCTGGTCGAGCTGTAGCCGGCGGAACTGGCAGACCCGCTCGGGGAGCTGTAGCCGCTCGACGAGCCGTACCCGCTCGTCTGACCGTATGCGCCGGCCGAGCTGTTCGAACCCGAGCCGTAGCCGCTCGCCGAGCTCGAATCCGACGCACTCGACGCGCTGCCGTACAGCCCATCGCTGCTCGACGCGTAAGTCCCGGACCCGGACCCGTAAGCGCCAGACCCGAAAGCCGACCCGGACCCGAAAGCGTCCGAAGACCCCACCGAGCTCGACGACGACCCCAGCGCCGGCGTCGACCCGAACGCCGAGGACCCCGCGGACGACGCCGCGTACCCGCTCGACCCGCTGGGCAGCGCCGGCGCCGGCGCCACCGGCGGCCCGCTCTGCGCCACCGCGGCCATCGCCATCGGCAGCAGGTCCATCGAGGTGGTCCCGAGCCCGTCGGCCGGGCACACCCGCACCAGCTCGCCGACGGTCAGCGCCAGCTCGGTGGCCAGGTCCAGGGACCGCGGCTGCATCGGGTTCTCCCGCATCCACCAGCACGCGATCTGCACGATCGACCCGGCGGCGTGCGGGCAGGTCCGGATCGCCCCGCGCAGCTGCAGCGGCTGCGGCCCGGAGACGGTCAGCCGGAACCAGGTGCCCTCGCGGAAGCCCAGCGCGGGATGTCCCAGGGAGTCCTGCAGGACGACGTGATACTGACGCTCGAGTTCCCGCTGGCCACCGGCCCCGGACGCGCTCAAGGCCGAGCTGTTTCTCTGCTGCTCGCCGTACGCGACGCTCATCGGCTGCCTGACCGTTCTCCGGAGTGCGAGTCCGGAACCCTGCGCTGAGTCACCATGTATCGCCCGCCTCGGCTCTGAAAGCTCGGAATGAGGCGGCCCCCGTTGCCGCTGTGTCCGTTGTGCTGTCTGTGATCAATGTCCACTGATGTGGTGGGATCGTTGCGCAAACGGTACTCAATACTGGGCCTGAGCGGTAGGGCATCCACTGAGAACAAGCCGTGATTTCTGTGCCCTGCCCACAACTTCCAGATCGGCGCCGTACCGGCCCGCCCCTCGATTGTCATCCCGGCGCCCCCTCGGCATAACGTTGTCGCGTGACGGCGGACAGAGACGAGGAGTTCTCTCGCTATGTCACCGAACGGTCGGGCGCGCTCCTGCGGATCGCGTATCTGCTGACCGGGAACCGCGCCGACGCCGAGGACCTCCTGCAGACGGCCCTGGCCAAGACGTATCTGTCCTGGAACCGCATCCAGGACAAGGGCGCGCTCGACGGCTACGTCCGCCGCGTCCTGGTGAACACCCAGACCTCCTGGTGGCGCAAGCGCCGGGTTGACGAATACGCCACCGACCAGCTTCCCGAGCAGGTCTGGGAGGACACCCGGCCGGCCGAGATCGAATTGCGCTCCACGGTCTGGAACTCACTCGCGCAGTTGCCGCGCCGTCAGCGCGCGGTCGTCGTACTTCGTTATTACGAGGATTTGTCCGAAGCGGAGACGGCTGAGGTTATGGGGATCTCAGTCGGCACGGTGAAATCCACCGCTTCCCGGGCCTTGGCCAAGCTCCGGACCGACGGCGCATTGCGCGACGCCCGGATCGCCATCCCCGCGCCGCTTAACCCGAGTGCCGGTGAACCTCTTCCGAAATCCGCCAGGGCTGAAGCAGACTGACCGGTGTACCGCCCGGTAACCTCAACCCCTCAGGAGGTCAGCGATGCGCTCGACCATGCAGGAGACTCCGCTCGGCATCTCGACGCTCCTGAGGTTCGCCTCGACCGTCTATTCCGGCTCCGAGGTGCACACGGTCACCGCCGACGGCCTGCGCACCGCCACGTTCGCCGAGGTCGCCGCCCGGGCCGCGCAGCTGGCCCACGCCCTGCGCGAGGACCTGGGGATCAGCGGCGACCAGCGGGTCGCGACGTTCATGTGGAACAACCAGGAGCACCTGGAGGCGTACTTCGCCGTCCCGTCCATGGGCGCCGTGCTCCACACCCTGAACATCCGGCTGTTCCCCGATCAGGTCACGTACATCGCCAACCACGCCGAGGACAAGGTGGTGCTGGTCGACGGCAGCCTGATCCCGCTGCTGGCCAGGGTCCTGCCGGGATTCGAGACCGTCGAGCACGTCGTGATCGTCGGCGAGGGCGATCCCGCGCCTCTGGAGCCGGCCGGCAAGCAGATCCACCGCTATGAGGAACTCCTGGCCGGCAAGCCCACGACCTACGACTGGCCGGACTTCGCCGAGACCGACGCCGCTGCCATGTGCTACACCTCCGGCACCACCGGCAACCCCAAGGGCGTCGTCTACAGCCACCGCTCGATCTACCTGCACTCGATGCAGGTCACGATGCCCCAGTCGTTCCAGCTCACCGACGCCAACCGGGTCCTGACCATCGTCCCGATGTTCCACGCGATGGCCTGGGGCATCCCCTACGCGGCGTTGATGAGCGGCGCGACCCTGATCATGCCCGACCGGTTCCTGCAGGCCCCCGCCCTGGTCCGGGCCATCAACGAGGCGGGGGCCGACTTCGCCGGCGCGGTGCCGACGATCTGGAACGACGTGCTGAACCACCTGGACGCCACCGGCGAGACGATCCCGACGCTCAAGCGCGCGGTGGTCGGCGGCTCGGCGGTCCCGCCGGCGCTGATGAGCGCCTTCGAAGAGCGCTACGACATGCGCATCATCCACGCCTGGGGCATGACCGAGACCTCGCCGCTGGGCTGCGTCTCGCAGCCGCCGGCCGGCGCCGAGGGCGAGAAGGCCTGGTCCTACCGCGTCACCCAGGGCCGCTTCCCGGCCGGGGTCCAGGCCAGGCTGGCCGGGCCGGACGGCCGGATCGTGCCCAACGACGGCGAGTCGGTCGGCGAGCTGGAGGTCCGCGGCCCGTGGATCACCGCCTCCTACTACGGCGGCGAGGACCCCGAGCGCTTCCACGACGGCTGGCTGCGCACCGGCGACGTCGGCACCATCACCCCCGACGGCTACCTCACCCTCACCGACCGCGAGAAGGACGTCATCAAGTCCGGCGGCGAGTGGATCTCCTCGGTCGAGCTGGAGAACCATCTCATGGCGCACCCGGCCGTGGCCGAGGCGACCGTGGTCGGCGTCCCGGACCCGCGCTGGCAGGAGCGGCCGCTGGCCGCGGTGGTGCTGCGCGAACAGGCCGGGGCCGCTCCGGCCGACCTGCGCGAGTACCTCTCCACGCTGGTCCCGAAGTGGCAGCTGCCCGAGCGCTGGACCTTCCTGGAGGCGGTCCCGAAGACCTCGGTCGGCAAGTTCGACAAGAAGGAAGTGCGCCGCGCGTACGCAGCCGGTGAGCTTGAGGTCACCGAGCTGTAGCAGCGTTGTAGAAGCGTTGTAGACCAGCGCCTCAACGCGTCTTCCACAGAAAAGTCCGCAGTGTAGAGTGCCGAGAACTTGAGCGCTGGAACATCAGTAGTACTCGGCAGGGGAGGCACCGCGGACATGCGGATATCTCGGCGGTTTTCGCGCAGCGCCGCCGCCGGCGCGGCCATGGCGCTTACCGCGCTGTCGATGACGGCGTGCTCCGGCTCCTCATCCGGCAGCGGCTCAGCGGCATCGAGCGCGGCGGCGTCGTCGCAGTCGTTGGCGAACGCCAACGAGAACGACGTGCAGGTCCTCAACTCCTTGCAACTCACTACCCAGGAGTTGGACAGCGCATTCGCCACGGACGACAAGTGGCAGGTGTGGACCGGCGTGGACCCGTCGAAGATCCTGCTCAAGCAGGCCTGGGCCTGCACGCAGAACATCATCGACACCAAGCAGAGGTCGCTGGAGCCGGTCACCAGCTACTTCCGGGCGGACTCGCTGCCCGGCGACCAGACGAGCGCGCCGCCCCCGCCGTCGTCCTCCTCGAACCACAGCTCCAATCACAAGAGCCCGAACCCGACCTCCTCGGGGTCGGACAGCTCGGCGAGCGACGACGGGAACCCGGCGCACTGGGTGGTCAGCACCGCGATCGCCTATCAGACCGCTGACGCGGCGCACGCCGCCGTGGCCGGCATGGGCACCGTCGACACCTCCACCCCGGCCACCAAGGCCATGTGCGGCGGCCCCACGGACGGCGCCACCAAGGAGATCATCGGCGGCGGCATCGGCGAGGTCGGCCCGTCCTGGGACAACTCCCAGGGCGTCTTCGTGTTCACCGACACCCAGAGCCACGTCACGATCTCCGTCGTCGCCCAGCGCCGCGGCCGCTATGTGGTGCTCACTTACACCCGGGGGCTTGCCAAAGCCGACGGCGGGTACTACGACCTGGAAGCAGGAAAGGACACCGGCGCGGCGGCCGACGCCGCCACCGGGGTCCTCGGCCAGCTGACCGACGCCGTCGTGGGCACCGGCAGCTGACCTCGAGCAGACCGACGAGCCGAGCCACCCACCCGGCACCACCCTCCCCCCACCGAGCACCATCCGCACCCCCTCAGTGCGAGCAGCACCACCAGCAAGGCCCTGCACCACCTGAGCAGTCCGGGCACACCGCCGACACTTGTGAAGGCCACTGATAACGGATGCGGTCGGGAACCGAGGATTTCCGCGAGTTCGTCAGCGCCCGTCAGGGCGCTCTGCGGCGCACGGCGTATCTGCTGTGCGGCGACTGGCACCAGGCCCAGGATCTGACGCAGCAGACCCTGGCCAAACTGTTCGTGGCGTGGTCGAGGGTTCGCGCCGTCGAGGCCGTCGACTCCTACGCGCGCCAAGTTCTGGTGCGCACCTATATCGACGAGTCGCGCAAGCGCCGCAACCACGAACTCGTCACCGCCGACCTCCCCGACGCCGGCACCGAGGGTCCGGAGATCGAGACCCGGCTGGCGCTGATGGAGGCGCTGAAGCAGCTCTCACCCCGCCAGCGAGCGGTCGTGGCGCTGCGGTTCTGGGACGATCTGAGCGTGGAGGCCACGGCCGAGGCGCTGGGGATGAAGGCCAACACCGTGAAGTCGGACACTGCCCGCGCGTTGGCGAAACTCAAAGGACTTCTCGACTCGTCTGTACACCAGGCGGTCTGAATGACGGCCACGGTTCGCATGACGGGCGCGGTTCGCATGACAACCGCGGTTTGGACGACGGGCGCGGTTTGGATGACGAGTACAGAGCCGGCGAAGGGAGGACACACATGAACGCGGTGGACGCGTCCGCGGGCGAGGACGCGATGCGCGGTCTGATGGAGACCGCCTTCACCGCCGGGGAGCCGGCGCTGCCGGACGTGGACGACGTGATGGCGACCGTGGAGATCCTCGGCGGCCACATCCGTCACCGGCAGCGGATGCGGACCGGCCTCGCGGCCGGGATTCTGTGCATCGCGGGCTTCGGCATGGTGGCCGGAATCGCCGCGGTCGCGCACTCGACGCATCCGGGCGGCACGAGCTCGATCGTCCCCGGCGGCGGCAGTGGAGGACCGGCGCCGCCGCCTGCGACCCTGACGAGTTTGAGCGGCAGCCCGCAGAGCAGCACGACCAACGGGACCAGCGAAACCAGCGGGACCGGTACCGGGACCAAGAACGTCGATCCCTGACGGGAGGACGGATGCGGCGGATCCTCGTGCTCGGAGCGGGTTTGGCGCTGCTCGGAACCGCGGGGTGCGGAACCCGGCTGCCGGACTCGGCTTTCACTTCGCAGAGCCCGGGCGCGGCGGGGACGACGGCGGCCGGCTCCGCCGGCACGGCCGGCGACGTCGGCGTCACCCCGACGTCGATCAAGATCGGGATGATCGACTCGGTGGACTCGCTGCTCGGCCCGGACACCTTCTCCGGGCCGATGTACGGCGCGCAGGCGTTCTTCAAGGCGCTCAACGCGGCCGGCGGGGTCAACGGCCGGCAGATCAGTTTTCAGACGTGCGACGACCAGGGCGTCGGCGGGACCGACGTCTCGTGCGCGCACACGCTGATCGACCAGGACAAGGTGTTCGCGTTCTCGGGCAACTCGATCTTCCAGTACGACGGCGCGTCCTACGTCTCGGCCAAGGGCGTGCCCGACATCGGCGGCGAGCCGATCAGCAACGCCTACGACCAGTATCCGCACCTGTACTCGATCTACGGCAGCGACTACCCGCGCGACGGCAAGAGCATCGGCTGGCAGGGGAAGCTGTATTCCTCGACCGAGGCGGAGCACTACGCGAAGACGGTGCTGGGCGCGCACGTTGCCGGGATCGTGTCCTACAACCAGGCCGACTCCGCGCGGTTCGCCTCCTATGAGACCGAGGCGCTGCGCAAGGAGGGGTTCACGGTCGTCCCGGAGCAGCTGGACATCGCGTTGTCCGACTTCGACTCCGCGGCGCTGGACATGAAGAACAAGGGTGTGGACGTCGTCTTCGACACCATCGACACGGACGGGAACGCCCGGCTGTGCAAGGCGATCGAGGATGTCGGCGTGCGGGTCAAGGCGAAGATGACGACGGTGCAGAGCTGGGACGCCACGGTCGCGACGACCTACAAGGACGCGCCGAAGTGCCGGAACCTGTTGTATGCCAACTCCTCCGACGCCAACTATGAGGACACGTCGAACCCGGCGGTGAAGGCCTTCCGGGACGCGATGGCGAAATACTTCCCGGACCGTCAGGGGAAGCTGTCGGAGTGGGAGATCGACGGGTGGGCGTCGGCGCAGTGGCTCACCGATGCGGTGGCCTCGTGCGGTGCCGATGTCACGCGGGTGTGCGTCGAGAAGTTCATGAACTCGGGGAAGCCTTATGACGCGCACGGGATCATCACGCCGGCGGCGTTCGACGTGAAGGCTCCTACCGGGACGACGCATGCGTGCTTCAACGTCGCTCAGTGGCAGGACTCCGCGAACGGCGGCCGGGGCGGCTGGGTGACGCGGGTGCCCGATATGGACACGAACTGTTACGACGTGCCCCAGGTTTCCTATTCGCCGTAGCGCTCGGTGTCAGCGGACCAGGTGGATGACGGGACGTCCTTGCCCGTCGTCGAAGACTCTGACCCGGGCTCCGTAGTGCTCGGCGATCCGTTGCTCGGTAAGGACTTCGCGGGCTGTGCCGCAGGCGGCGACGCGCCCGCCGACCAGGAGGGTGAGCTCGTCGGCGTATTGGGCGGCCAGGCTGAGGTCGTGCAGGGTGCTGATGACGGTGAGGCCCTCGGTGGCGCGCAGTCCGTCGACGAGGTCCAGGACCTGTTGCTGGTGGCCGAGGTCCAGGGCCGTGGTCGGCTCGTCGAGGAGCAGCACGCCGGCCTGCTGGGCGAGGGCCCGGGCCAGGACGACGCGCTGGCGTTCGCCGCCGGACATCGCGCCGAGCCGTCTTCTCGCGAAGCCGCCGAGGTCGAGCCGCTCCAGCGCGCTGTCCGCGACGGCGCGGTCGGTGCGGGACTCGACGCCGAGGTAGCCCAGGTGCGGGGTGCGGCCGAGCAGGACGTACTCGGCGACGGTCATGTCGCCGGGCAGCTGCGGCTGCTGGGGAACGTAGGCGATGAGGCGGGCCCGGTGCTTGGCGGAGAGCTTCGCGACCTCCTCGCCGCCGACGCGGATGTCGCCCTGGTAGGGGAGAACACCGACGACGGCTTTGAGGAACGTGGACTTCCCGGCGCCGTTGGGGCCGAGGACGGCGTGCCAGGTGCCGGAGGCCACGGCGAGGTCGACGCCGTGCAGGATCGGCTTGCGGTCCAGCGTCACCCGCACCCCGGCGGCCTTGACCGCGCTCACCGGTCGCGCTCCCGCGTCGCGCGCAGGATGACGAGGAAGAAGGGCGCGCCGACGAACGAGGTGACGACGCCGATCGGCAGCTCGGCCGGCGCCAGCGCGGTGCGCGCGAGCAGGTCGGCCAGCACCAGGAACGCGCCGCCGACCAGCAGGCTCATCGGCAGCAGCAGGCGGTGACCGGGCCCGGCGACGCGGCGCACGATGTGCGGCACCACCAGGCCGACGAAGCCGATGATGCCGCTGACGGCCACCGCGGTGGCGGTCGCGAGGGACGCCGCGGCCAGCACGATCAGGCGGGTCCGGACGGGATTGAGGCCGAGGGTCGCGGCCTCGTCGTCGCCGAGCGCGAGGACGTCGAGATGGCGCGCGTGGACGGTGACGATCAGGACGCTGATGGCGGCGTACGGCAGGGCCAGCCGCACCAGCGACCAGTCGGCCCCGGCGAAGCTGCCGAACAGCCAGGAGTAGACCTGCCGCACGTCGGCGGTACTCCGCTGCATGACGAAGGTCTGCACCGCCCCGACGAACGAGCTGACCGCGACACCGGCGAGGATGAGCGAGGCGGTGCCCCCGCGGCCCACGAGCGTGCCGAGCACATAGCTGGCGAGCACTCCGCCCAGCGCCCCGACGAACGCCGCGAGCGGCACGGCCCCGATGCCGGCGACGGTGTGCTCGGGGCCGCCGCCGTAGACGATGACGAGGGTCGCGGCCATGCCGGCCCCGGCCGACGCCCCGATGGTGCCGGAGTCGGACAGCGGATTGCGGAAGACGCCCTGATAGGCGGCCCCGGCCTGCGCGAGCAGCGCGCCGACCAGCGTGGCGAGGACGACGCGCGGCAGCCGGATCTGGTCCAGCACGCTCTGCTGCACGGGGCCGAGGCCGCTGTGGAGGTCGACGAAGGGCAGCTTGTCGAGGAGCGCCTCGGCCGTGCCGCCGGCCGGGAGGCCCGCCGCGCCGCCGAGACTGGAGGCGACGACGGCGAGGAGGAGGACCACGGTGCCGGCGAGGAGCACGACGGTGGGGCGGCCCGCGCGGCGGCTCTGCCGAGAAGGCGCTGACTCCGCCTCGCTGTCAGCCGCCCGGCCACCCGCCTTGACGGGCACCGGCGAGCCGACAGCTTCCGCCGTCACGCCGGGCGCGCCCGTGTCCGCTCCGTGCTCCATCGCCGTGGCTCAGCCCTGGGCCTGGTTCACGGCCTTCGAGATCTGCTGCACCAGATCCACCAGGCGCGGGCCCCAGCGGGAGGCGATGTCGTCGTCCATGCCCACGACCGTGCCCTTCGCCGCGTTCTTCACCGCGGGGACGGCGGACCAGCCGGGGCGGGCGGCCACGGTCGCGGCGGTCTGCTGGCAGCACTTGGTGTCGGCCAGGAAGACCAGGTCGGGCGCCGCGGTGACCAGGTACTCGTCGGAGAGCTGCGGGTAGCCGCCGCCGGTCTTGTCGGCCGGGTCGGCGATGTCGGTGAGGCCGAACTGGGCGAAGATCGAGCCGATGAAGGTCTTCGAGGTGGCGCTGTAGTTCCCTGGCGTGCCGACCTCGTAGTAGTACTTCAGGGGCTTGGCGGGCTTCTTCGTGGCCGCGATCGCCGCGTCGATCTGCTGCTTCATGCTCGCGACCTGGCTCGTCGCGGTGCCCGCGTGGCCGGTCGCGGCGCCGAGCGCGGTGATCTGGCTGTAGGCGTCGGCCAAGCTGTTCGGGGCGTCGAACCACAGGACCGGGACGTTCAGCTTGCCGAGCTGCTCCACGATCTGCGAGGTGTCGTCGGCGACCACGACCAGGTCGGGGTTGTACTTCGCGATGGCCTCGGCGTTCGGCTTGAAGCCGGACAGCGTGGTCTTCGGCGCACCGGCCGGGAAGTTCGACTGGTCGTCGACGGCGACGACCTGCGAGCCCGCGCCGATCTGGAACAAGTCCTCGGTGGCCGACGGCGACAGCGAGACGATCTTCTTCGGCGCGGCCGCCAGCTTCACCGTGCCGTTCTTGGCGGTGACGCTGGTCGGGAACGCGGCGGCGGGCGAGGAGGCGGACGTGGCGCCGGTCCCGGAGCCGGACGCCGCCGGCGACGAGGCCGACTTCGAAGACGAACACCCCGCGGCCAGCAATGCCGAGACCGCTATGACGCCGACGGCCACGCGCCGCGTCGAAGTGTGCAGACGAGAGTGCACGAGGTCAGCTCCTCCGGCTGATCCGCGGTCCGCACAGCGCGCGCCGACCCAGGCGAGGCGTGACGCACACAGCCGGGCCGCCCCGAACCGCGAGGGCCGAACCTTGGCACATCGAGCGGGGCGACCTGGCTCGCTCCCGGGAAGGGAGCTCACAGTTGCGGGACAGCGCCGGATTCGCACCGGCTTCGCGCGCACGATGTCAACGGCGCACACCGCCGTCGCCCATGACGCTAGCAAGCACTAGGGCGCTCGCCTAACGCGAAAAGGGGCGACGGCAGGTGATCTGCGCTACTTCAGGAAACCGGCACTACTTCAAGAAACCCGCGCTGCTTCAAGCAATCACCGATCACGGCCAGACCGGTGCCCGCTTCTCCACAAACGCCCGCACACCCTCGGCCCGGTCCGCCGAGAACGCCGTGGCCCGCCACGCCCCGTCCTCCACGTCCAGTCCGGCGGCCAGCGGCAGGTCGGCGCCGACCTTCAGCGCGTGCTTGGCGTTGCGTACCCCGATCGGCGAGTTCTTCGCGATCTGCCGCGCCAGCTCCAACGCCGCCTCGCGCGCCGTCGAGCTGCCCGCGACGCGCCGGTCGACCATCCCGAACCGGTCCGCCTCGTCGACGTCGATCCGCCGCGCCGTGAAGATCAGGTCCGCGGCGCGGTTCATGCCCACGCGCCGCACCAGCGTCTGCGTCCCGCCGCCGCCGGGGATCACGCCGACCGACACCTCGGGCAGCCCGAACACCGCGCCGTCGTCGGCCACGATGAGGTCGCAGGCCAGCGCCAGCTCGCAGCCGCCGCCCAGCGCGTAGCCGGAGACCGCCGCGATGACCGGCATCGGCAGCGCGCCGAACGCGCCCCAGGTCCGCCGGAACGCCGGCCGCGTGGCGACCAGCTCGGCGTCGCTCATCTGGTTGCGCTCCTTGAGGTCCACGCCGACGCAGAACGCGTGGTCCTTCCCCTCGACCGCCGGCGGCGCCGACGACACCACCACCGCGCGCACCGCGGGGTCCTCGGCCAGCTCCGGCGCGACTTCCCGGATCGCCGCGGCCATCCCGGTCGAGATCGCGTTCATCGCCGAGGCGCGGTTCAGCACGATCTCCGCGACCACGCCGTTGCCCGAAGCCGGGTGCCGCCGCAGGAGTACGCCGTTGTAATCCTTTTCTGATACCTCACTCATGCCGCCCACAGTAGGAGACGCACTCAGAATCCGAACGGCAGCCACGGCGCGACGTCGCTCACAAACGCCCGCGACGCCTCGGCCAGTGCCCCCGGCCGCAGCTCCTCGACCCGGCCGGCCCGGCCGAGCGCGGCGAGCGGGAAGCCGCCGAGGTAGGCGGTCCCGAGCTCGCGCGGTCCCAGGGCCAGCTCCGCCGGATCCGTGGTCCGCTCGCACAAGGCCCCGCCGGCGTCCCCGCGCAGCCGCCACCGTCCGGTGTTCCACGGGCAGAACGGATCCGAGAGCTCGAACACCACGTCCACCGGCGCGGCATAGCGCCGGGCCGCCAGGGCCCGGTCCACGTCCACGATCCGCACGTACAGCTCGTCCGCCACCCGCGGCACGGCCTGCCGGGGATCGGCGAGCAGGAACATCAGCGGATCATCGGTCGGCACCCCGGCGTGGACCTCGCTGGTCAGGTCGATGTCGAGCAGGAAGCGCCACATCGCGACGTAGGAGGCCAGGTCTCGGCCGTAGACCTCCTTCACCCGCACCTTGCACTCCGGGCGCGCCGGGTTGTCCCAGTCCTCCTTGACCCGGTACCGCGCGAAGCCGACGGCCCCGCCGTCGGCGTCCTCGGCGACCACGCAGCGCAGCGGCCCGGCGCCCGCGCGGGCGAACTCGTGGTCGGCCAGCGCCGCGTCCCGCCACCCGTCCCCGACCCGCGGCATCATCCCCGGACGGCTCAGCCGGTTCGCCTCGAAGACGTCCTGGCAGCGTTCGTAGGCCTCCAGCGGGTCCACCATCCGCAGCTGGAACCCGCCGCTGCCGGGCACCGCCGACAGGCCGTTGTCCCCGCGCGGGATGGTCAGGACGAGCTGCTGGGAGCCCAGGCCGTACCCGAACCGGCCGTAGATCGCCGGCTCGGACGCCTCCAGGATCGCCACCGGCGCCTCGCCGCGCTCGTGGAAGCCGTCCAGCTGGTACCGCATCATCGCGGTCAGGATGCCGCGCCGGCGGTGCGTGGGCTTGACGGTGATGAACGAGACGCCGGCCGCCGGCACCGTGACCCCGCCGGGCACGGTCAGCTCGAACGCGTAGTCGCCGCCGGTGCTGACCGGCTCGGCGCCGTCGAACGCGGCGATCGCGCGGCCGGGCGGCAGCAGCCGCATCTCGAGGTCGTGCGCCTCCTGCGGCGGGTTCTCGTGGTAGCCGAGGTCGAGTTGTCCCGTGAAGGCAGGGACCTCGTCGTCCTTTATCGGACGGATCGAATGGGAGGCGCCGTCGAAACCCATAGTCCATGGCTAACACCGCTCCGCCGCGGCAGCGAGCGGATATTCACCCGGCGGCGGTCCGCCCGCGCCCCACCGGCCGTGAACGCGGCCCCCTTCGGCCCGCCCCGCATGGCAGGCTGATCCCATGCAGGATTCCGATCCGATCCGCCTGGCCGGCCCGTGGACCCACCGCGACATCACCGCGAACGGCGCCCGCTTCCACGTCGCAGAGATGGGCGAGGGCCCGCTGGTGCTGTTCCTGCACGGCTTCCCGGAGTTCTGGTGGTCCTGGCGGCACCAGCTGCCGGCGGTCGCCGACGCCGGTTTCCGCGCCGTGGCGGTCGACCTGCGCGGCTACGGCGGCAGCGACAAGACCCCGCGCGGCTACGACCCGCTGACCCTGACGATGGACGTCACCGGGGTCATCCGCGCGCTCGGCCAGTCCAACGCCACCCTCGTCGGCCACGGCTGGGGCGCGTTCCTCGGCTGGACCGCGGCGGTCTTCCGGCCGGCCGCGGTGAACCGTCTGGCCGTCACCGGTTCGGCCCATCCGCGCCGGCTCCGCCAGGCCCTGCTGACCGACCCCAAGCAGATCTCGGCGGCGCGCTACATGTGGTCCGCGCAGCGGCCGTGGGCGCCGGAGAAGGCGCTGACCCGGGACGCGGCGATGCTGGTCGAGCAGCTGCTCGCGGAGTGGGGCGCGACCGGCTGGCCGGAGCTGGACGTCGCGCAGCGCTATCGCGACGCGATGCTCGTGCCGGGCGCCGCGCACTCCTCGCTGGAGTACTACCGCTGGCTCATCAGGTCCCTGGTCCGCCCCGACGGGATGCGGTACGCGCAGCGGATGCGCACCGAGGTTCGGATTCCGGTACTGCATCTGCAGGGCGAGCTCGACACCGCCCTGCTGCCGCATGTCGCCCGCGGCTCGGGCCGCTACGTGACAGCCGCCTATCGGTGGCGGCTGCTGGAAGGCATCGGCCACTTCCCGCACGAGGAGGCGCCGATGCGCTTCACCAGCGAACTGCTCGACTGGCTCAAGAACTAGGCCGGGAAAGCCGAGCAGGCCGGCGGCGACGACCAGCCGACACTCTGTGACATGAAGATCTAGGGGACATGAAGCTCTAAGGCGCCTGAAACGCTAAGGGACCTGAAGCACTAAGCCTTGCCCGAGGTCTTCACATAGAGGAGCACCGCGCACCCCACAGCCATCGCCGGGGCCAGGAACCAGGTCTCCATCTTGTTGCCGGTGCGCTTGATCAGCGGTATCCCGGTGCGCAGGGTGAACGGCCAGAACAGCCGGCAGCCGTGGTCGGTGAGACAGTCGCCGGCCAGGTGGGTCAGCGCTCCCAGGCCTATGGCGAACGGCAGCCAGCTCGGCGCGCTGGCTATCCACCGGTCCATCAGGACCGTGCCGCCGCCGGCCAGCAGGACGCAGGGCCCGTAGGCGTGCAGTCCTTCTCCCGGCGGGCACAGGTTCAGCGATCGCGCGGCCAGGGCCAGCATGAAGAACACCAGGCCGAGGGTGAAGTAGCGGCCGAGGTACTTCTCGCCGGCCCAGGTGCCGTAGGTGACGAGGGCGACGAAGGCGAACGAGTGCGTGGCGTGCCGGTGGCCGCCGCTGATCTTCTCGATGATCTTGCACAGGTTGTGCGTGACCGGCCCGATCGCGTGCGCGATGGTGCCGTTCGGGTGGTCGATGTCCGGCAGCAGCGCGGCGCCGGCGGTGATGAAGGTCCCGAAGATCAGGTCCCTGGGCTGGATGTGCGCGGTCGAGCCGTGCATCGCCGGGTAGGCCAGGACGCTCATCGGCAGGGCCGACGCGGCCGCCGCCCAGGCGAGTCCGCCGCTGGTCGCGTGTGAGTGCCCGAGCATGGCCGATCCGCCCCCTGGTTGTTCCAAGCCGTTGGTGGCATGAACGTATCAGGAGGACACGACGAAGGTCAGCGCGGCAGAGAGCTGAAAACCCCGGGCCCGAGGGCCCGGGGTCCGGCAAACGGGGCGGGGCCTCAGATCGCGCAGGCCTGGGTGTTCACCGGGACGTCGGTGGAGGCGCCGGCCGCCGCGTCGGAGGCGACCTCCTGCGCGGTCAGCGCGTAGCCGGTGTTCTTGTCCTCCAGGGACTTGGCGAAGACCACGCCGAGCACGCGGCCGTCGGCGGACAGCAGCGGGCCGCCGGAGTTGCCCTGCTGCACCTGCGCGTAGAGGGAGAACACCTGCCGCCGGACGTTGCCGCTGGAGTAGATGTCGGCGCCGGTGGCCGTGATCTGCTCGCGGATGCGCGCGGCGACGACGTTGAACGGGCCGTCCTCGGGGTAGCCGACGACGAGCGAGGAGTCGTTGGCCTTGCCGTTCAGGTCGAAGTCCAGCCGCGGCGCCTTCAGGCTCGGGACGTCCAGCACCGCGATGTCGCGCTTGGGGTCGAAGAGCACCACGGTCGCCGCGTACTGCCGGTTGTTGGACTGGCGCACGATCAGCGAGCGCGTGCCGCCCACGACGTGCGCGTTGGTCATCACCTTGCCGGGGGCGTAGACGAAACCGGAGCCCTCGATGTCCTTGCCGCACGACGGCGCCTGGCCCCTGATCTTCACGATCGAGGCCCGGTCGGCGGCGATCACCGGGCTGTTCAGCAGCGCCGGGTCCGGGGCCGGCACGTTCGCCGGGTCCTCGGCCTGGAAGGGCGCGAACACCTGCGGGAAGCCGTTGCGGTTCAGGATGTTGGAGAACCCGTTGAACCACTGGTTGGCACCCTGCGGCAGCACCTGGGTCATGCCCTTGAGGATGCTGGAGGAGCGCACCTGGTCGCTGATGGTCGGCACCGAGGACGTGAACAGCGCCAGCCCCAGGAACCAGGCCACCATCAGCACCGCGATCACCGACACCACCGCGCCGCTCACCGCGTCCACCAGCTGCGCCGGCTGCCAGGTGATGGCCTCGCGCAGCCGCCCGCCGAGCATCGAGCCGAGCACCTGCCCGACCACCGCCAGCGCCAGCACCGCGCACAGCGCTATCACCGAGGCCAGCAGGCTGCTGGACGAGCGGTCCAGGAACGTCGGGACGATCACGAAGCCCAGAGCCAGCCCGCCGAGGAACCCGGCGAAGGAGACCACTCCCACGACGAAACCCTGCCGGTACCCGGAGACCGCGAACGCCGCCACGACCAGCAGCAGCAGGATGTCGAGGATGTCCATCTACTTATCTTCTCCCCCCGGCGCCCCGCGGCTGCGTACCGCCAGCGCCAGCACCTCCTGCGGCAGCGGCTCGACCCGCTCGGTGTCCCACGGCTGTTCCCATCCGCCCGCCTTCAGCACCCCGTCCAGGAGCGCGGCGGTGAACCCCCAGATCAACAGCGAGCCCGCCTCGAAGGCCGGGCTCGAGGTCCCCGAGGGGTTGCCGACCTTCAGCCGGTTGGCCGGGTCGACCAGATCGCGCACCGGGATCCGGACCACCGAGGCGACCTCCCGCGGATCCCGCACCCGCACCGGGCTCGGGGCACGCCACCAGCCCAGCACCGGGGTGACCAGGAAGTCGGACGGGAAGACGTACTGATCGGGGAGGATTCCGAAGACATGGACGCCGTCCGGGTCCAGATCGGTTTCCTCGTTGGCCTCCCGCAGCGCGGTGGCCACCGGCCCCTCCCCGGGATCCACGGCCCCGCCGGGGAACGCCGGCTGCCCGGGATGGTGCCGCAGCGTCTTGGCCCGCTCGACGAACAACACGTCGGGCCCGTCCTGCGGATGGTGGCCGAACAGGATGAGCACCGCGGACCGCCGAGGCTCCCCGGGCAGGTCCGTGGGCCGCTTGAACCGCGGCCCCAGCCCCGTGGCGCCCTCGGCGGCGCGAGCGAGCGGAAGCAGCCAGTCGGGCAGCGCATCGGCTATCGGGATGTCCATGCCATGGGCAACGCTCACAGCGGCAGACCGCCTTCCCCCGGCTTGTACTTCAACAGCGCGGCCGCCTTCACCGGGTCCTGCTCCCCGATCCCCCGGCTGGGGCACAGCTTCGCGATCGGGCAGGCCCCGCACGCGGGCCGCTTCGCGTGGCACACCCGCCGGCCGTGGTAGATGATCCGGTGCGAGAGCAGCGTCCAGTCCCTGCGCGGGAACAGCGCGCCGATGGCGTGCTCGACCTTGACCGGATCGTCCAGCTCGGTCCAGCCGAAGCGGCGCACGAGGCGCCCGAAGTGGGTGTCGACGGTGATGCCGGGGACGCCGAACGGTTCTCCCGTTTCAGGATCACGGGCGTTGCCGAGCACGACGTTGGCGGTCTTGCGGCCGACACCGGGCAGGGTGACCATCTGCTCCAGCTTGCGGGGGACCTGCCCGTCGAAGTCGTCCACCAGGGCCTTGGACATGCCGAGGAGGGCCTTGGCCTTGTTGTGGAAGAAGCCGGTGGCCTTGATCATGGCCTCCAGCTCCTCCGGGTCCGCGGCGGCCAGGTCCGCCGGGGTCGGATATCTCCGGAACAGGGCCGGGGTGACCTTGTTCACACCCACGTCGGTGGACTGGGCCGACAAGATGACCGCGATCAGGAGCTGGAACGGGGTTTCGGCGTCCAGCTCGGCCTTGGCGTGCGGGTAGACCTCGCCGAGTTCCCGGTAGATCTTGCGGGCACGGCGCACCAGTGCCGTGTGGGTCTCCGGCTTCGCTGTCTTCACATCGGAGACATCCGCCGCGGCTCGGGTCATGGGCTCCACCTTAAGCCGGGGAACCTAAGAGACGCGTGTGATCTGACAGGCAGTAACCAAAGAAGACGGCCTTGAACCAGGTCATCGGGATCAGGCGAGGACGACTCCGGCCTCGCTACCGGGCCGTACGGCGGAACGCACCCGGCGCAGGCACCCGCTCAGGTTCCTCGCCGGCTGCTTCGAGCAAGGGGTCGGCGACCCCTTCGTCAGCTCTGACGGTAGGCACCGTACAGCGCGGCGAGCGCAGCCAGGTCCGCTACCAGGTCCGCAGTGGCCGGATGCGCCAGGGAGATGATCAGAACTCCCGCTGTCAGCACGGCCAAGAAGACGAGGCGGTCCGGTGGTGGCTTCGGCCGCCCGCTCCTGCTTGGCGGCGTGATGTTGTCTTCTGGTTCCACGGGTCCCTCTCCACGGACTCGATGAGGGGACCGGCCGCACCGTTTTCGTCTCACAGCTGCCGGCGCGGCGGGTCCCGGGCTGTGCTCTGACGATCTGGCATGCGGGATTCTTGCGCGAGATGGCCGAAAATCTTGCGGCGATGTCGCAAGATGCAGAGTGCTGATATCGATGCAGGGGGGGTTGTCGCGAGTGGAGGGAAAACCGCGGGCCGGGCGGCCGATGTGACGTGCTCCGCGCCGCGGCCTCCGAGGTGGAGCTCTACGACCGGATCGGACTGCGCGAACTGCCGGCCGTCGACCTCGTCGGCCGCGCCGTGAACGACGTCGTCCACCTGGTCGCCGAACTGCTGGAGAACGCCACGGCGTTCTCCGCCCAGGACACGAAGGTCTTGGTCACCGGCACCCTGCTCACCACCGGCGACGTGATGCTGGAGATCGAGGACTCCGGCGTCGGCATGACCCCGGAGCAGCTGGACGACTCCAACGAGCGCCTGGCCAACCCGCCGGTCGTGGACGTCGCCGTCTCCCGCCGCATGGGCCTGTTCGTGGTCGGCCGGCTGGCCGCCCGGCGCGCCATCCAGATGCGGCTGCGCCGCTCGGCCGCCGGCGGCGTCACGGCCCTGGTGCTGATCCCGGCCGCACTGCGGGAGACCTGGCCGGACGACAGGCCGGGCAGACCGCGTTCCGGGCCGGAATCTCAGGGCTGAGTTCCCACGGCGAGCCGGTCCACCAGCAGTTCCACCCTGCGCTCGGCGTCCCCCTGGAGCAGGCGTCCGGACCGGGTCAGGGTCGCGATCCCGTGCAGGGAGGCCCAGAAGACCTCGGTGAACAGGCCCGGTTCGACGCCGTCTCCGGCGACCTCGGCGAGGGTTTCCAACAGGGCGGCGAAGGCGTCCTTGAGCGGCGCCGGGGTTTCGTCGACCGCGTAGGCCAGGCCGTTGTCGAGCTGGAACAGGGCGTCGTAGACCGCCGGGTTGCGGACGGCGAAGTCGAGATAGGCGTGGGCCAGGGCGGTGACCCGGGCGCGCGGGCCCTCGGCGGCGGCGGTCGCGGCCCGCACCGCCACGGCCATCTCGGTGGCGCCCTCGAGGGCGACGGCGCCGATGATCTCGCGTTTGCCGCGGAAGTGGCTGTAGAGGACGGGCTGGCTGTACTCGATGCGCTCGGCGAGCTGGCGGGTGGTGACCGCGTCCCAGCCCTGCTGCTCGGCGAGTTCGCGGGCGGTGGCGACGATGAGGCGCTCGCGCTGCGCCCGTTCGCGCTGTTTGCGTTCCTGGACCGACATGCCTCGATTCTAGCATCGCTAGACAACCGAGCGGCAGTAGTACTAGCGTTGCCTCAACAGCTAGCAGCGCTAGAAACTGGGAGGGATCACCATGCTCAGCACACTCGAGGTCGTCACCACCGTGATCGTCGGTCTGATGGTGGGGGTCGAGTTCTCCGTCGCCTTCATCGTCAGCCGGATCCTCGACGCACTCCCCGACGACAGTTCCCAGCTGGGCCACGCCCACGGCGGCCGCATGCTCGGCGCCCTGATGCCCTTCTGGTACATCGGATCGCTCGTCCTGAGCGCGGTCTGGGCCGTCGCCGCCCGGCACCACCACGGCACCGGCCTCGTCGTCACGGCCGCCGCGCTGCTGATCGTCAGCGTGGTCATGTCGATCCTGCTCCTGGTCCCGATCAACAACCGGAACAAGACCTGGACCCCGGAGAACCGGCCCGCCGACTGGCGGGAGCAGCTGAACCGGTGGAACCGCTTCCACTACATCCGGGTCGCGGTCATCATCGCCGCCTTCGCCTGCCTGGCCTCCGCACTCGTCTGAGCACCGAGGCCCACGACACCCACCGACCGAATACGAGAGGAACCACCCACCATGGCCCAGCTGCAGAGTCTCGACCCGCAGACGCCGATGTTCGCGCAGTTCGGGGAGAAGACCGGACCCATCGTCCTGGCCAACACCTTCGTCGTCCCGGAGGAGAGGACTGAATCGTTCCTCACCCTTTTCCGCCGGCAGGCCGAGTTCATGAAGGCCCAGCCGGGATTCGTCTCCCTGCAGATGCACCAGGGGACGGCGGGGAGCCGGCTCCTGATGAACATCGCGGTCTGGGAATCGACCCAGGCGCTCGCCACCGCGCTCGGCAGCCCGGAGTTCCAGCGCATGGCGGCCGATTTCGCCGACGACATCGTGTCCTACCCGCACATCTTCCAGCAGATCGACGCGTGAGAAGGAGCCATCATGACCATCGAGCTGAACCACACCATCGTCCCCGCCCGCGACCCGCAGGCCTCGGCCCACTTCCTCGCCGGGATCCTCGGCCTGAGCGTCAGCCCGCGAGTCGCGCACTTCACGCCGGTCACGCTGGCCAACGGCGTCAGCCTCGACTACGACCAGGCGGACGGCTTCGAGTCACACCACTACGCGTTCATGGTGAGCGAGGAGGAGTTCGACGCCGCTCTGGCCCGGATACAGAACGGCGGAGTCACCCACTACGGCGATCCCCGGTGCACCGAGATCGGGGAGATCTACCGCAGCAAGCACGTTGAAGGCCGGCGAGGCACGTACTTCCGCGACCCCGACGGACATCTCATGGAGATCCTCACCCGGGGAGGCTCCGAGTCCTGAAGCCTGGCCGACCCGGCACAGGCGCTCCTTGTCCCGCCCCCTCATTCGCCGGCCCGGCGAAGAGGGGGCTGAAGGCCGATCTTGTCCAACTCGGCGAGTTCCTCGTCGCCGAGGTCGAGTCCCGCGCCGTCGATGTTCTCGCGCAAATGCTTTGTCGAGGAGGTGCCGGGGATGAGCAGGATGTTGGGCGAACGTCGCAGCAGCCAGGCCAGTGCGATCGACATCGGCGTCGCGCCGAGGCGGTCGGCCACGGCCGAGAGCGCGGAGGACTGGAGCGGGCTGAAGCCGCCGAGCGGGAAGAAGGGCACGTAGGCGATGCCCGCCTCGGCGAGCGTGTCGATCAGCTCGTCGTCCTGGCGGTAAGCGAGGTTGTACAGGTTCTGCACGCACACGATCGGCGCGATCGCCCGCGCCTCGGCGACCTGCTCCGGCGTCGCGTTGCTCACGCCGAGGTGCCGGATGAGGCCCTGCCGCCGGAGCTCGACGAGCGTCTCGAAAGCCTCAGCCAGTGAACCCGGCTGCGGTCCTTGGGCGTTCCCAAGCCTCAGATTGACCACATCGAGCGCCTCGAGACCGAGAGTCTCAAGGTTCTCGTGCACAGCGCGCCGCAAGGCTTCGGGGTCCCGCGCCGGCGGCCAGCCGCCCCGCTCGTCGCGAGTGGCCCCGACCTTCGTCACGATGCGGAGCGCCTCCGGGTAGGGGTGCAGTGCCTCGCGGATCAGCCGGTTGGTCACGTGCGGCCCGTAGGCGTCGGCGGTGTCGATGTGGGTGATGCCCGCCTCGACAGCCATGCGCAGAACCGCGAGTGCGCCGTCGCGATCGGCGGGCGGTCCCATGACGCCGGGGCCCGCCAATTGCATGGCGCCGTACCCGAACCGGGTGACGGTCAGATCGCCCAGGGACCAGAGTCCGCCGGGCAGCGAAGGGGATAGCGTGCTCATAGCGCTTCAGTGTGGATAGGTAACTCCCCAACGGGAAGTAGGCACTTGAAAGTGCGTAAGGTACCCGGAAGTGGGAGGACCAGTCGATGGCCACGATGACGGCGGCCCAGCAGCGCGCCCAGGCCAAGACGGACTACGACGCCTTCCTGGCAGCGTGTCCCAGCCGCAAACTGCTCGACCGGATCTCCGACAAGTGGGTCACGCTGATCCTGTGCGCGCTGGGCAACGCCGGCGAGCCCCGGCCTATGCGCTACTCGGAGCTCTCGCGCCTCCTGGCCGGCGTCAGTCAGAAGATGCTCACCCAGACGCTGCGCTCGCTGGAGCGCGACGGCCTGATCACGCGCACCGCGACGCCGACCGTGCCCGTCACGGTCACCTACGAGCTGACCGGCCTCGGCCTGTCGTTGCAGCACATGGTGCGCGGCATCAAGGAGTGGGCCGAGGCGCACATGGACGACGTGCTGGCCAACCGCGAGACGCACGACGGCCGTGAGGCCTGATCGCGCACGCTGGAAAACCCTTATACAAGCACCCGGTCCGCGTTCATCATGAACGCATGTCCCCGACGACCTTCGCGCCGACCGCAGCAGGCATCGCCCTGCCGGTTCCGGCTGCCGTCGTCGTGGTGATCGCCGTCGCGGCAGCCGCGTTCACCGGCGTCCGAAGCTGACCCTCCCCGCCTTGGCGGGAACCGACCGGGGAGGGTGGCCCCCTTCCGGTTCTCCGGCCCCGCGCGCCCCGGCTGGCACGCGTGTGAGCCGTCGCTCAGCCGACCCCTTCATCAGCTTCAGGGATCACCCATGTCCAAGCAGCAGTTCGCCCGCACCAAGCCGCATCTGAACATCGGCACGATGGGCCACGTCGACCACGGCAAGACCACGCTGACCGCGGCCATCACCAAGGTCCTGGCCGAGCGCTCCGGCGCCGGCTCCGCCAACCACTACGTCGCCTTCGACCGGATCGACCGGGCTCCGGAGGAGATCAGCCGCGGCATCACCATCAACATCGCGCACGTCGAGTACGAGACCGACCACCGGCACTACGCGCACGTCGACATGCCCGGCCACGCCGACTACGTGAAGAACATGATCACCGGCGCCGCACAGGTCGACGGCGCCATCCTGGTCGTCTCGGCGCAGGACGGCGCGATGCCGCAGACCCGGGAGCACATCCTGCTCGCCCGGCAGGTCGGCGTCCCGCACGTCGTCGTGGCGCTGAACAAGGCCGACCTGGCCGACGACGAGGAGCTGCTGGACCTGGTGGAGCTGGAGATCAGGGACCTGCTGACCGCGCAGGGCTTCCCCGGCGACGACGTGGCCGTGGTCCGGGTGTCCGGGCTGCGCGCGCTGGAGGGGGATCCGGTGTGGACGCAGCGGATCCTGGACCTGCTCGCCGCGGTGGACGCCACCGTCCCGGACCCGGTCCGGGACCTGGAGGCGCCGTTCCTGATGCCGGTGGAGAACGTCCTGACCATCACCGGCCGCGGGACGGTCGTCACCGGCGCGGTCGAGCGCGGCACGCTGGCGCTCGGCGCGCAGATCGAGGTGACCGGGCACGGCGAGGCCTTCACGGCGGTCGTCACCGGCATCGAGACCTTCGGCCGGACGATGGAGACCGCGCAGGCCGGGGACAACGCGGCGCTGCTGCTGCGCGGGGTACGCCGGGAGCAGATCCGGCGCGGCCAGGTGCTGGCGGCCCCGCACAGCATCAAGCCGCACCACCGGTTCCGCGCCGAGGTGTACGTGCTGTCCGCCGCTGAGGGCGGCCGGCACACCGGCTTCGGCGCGGGCTACCGCCCGCAGTTCCACTTCCGCACCACGGACGTGGTCGGGGTGGTGGACCTGGGCACCGGCGGCGTCGCGCTGCCCGGCGACCGGGTCACGATGACCGTCGAGCTCGGACACGGTGTCGCGATGGAGCCCGGCCTCGGGTTCGCCATCCGCGAGGGCGGCCGGACCGTCGGCGCCGGGACCGTGCTGGAGCTGGTGGATTAGGGCCCAGGCAAGACAGAGCACAGACAAGACAGAGCACAGACAAGACACTCGGCAAGACAAGACGCGGCCCGATCGGTGATCCGATCGGGCCGCGTCGTCAGTGTCCTCGGCGTCCGTCCTCGCTACCACCGCACGACGAAGCCGAAATCACTCGCCCTGCGCCCGGTCAGCTTGTCGTCGGAGGTGATCGCTCCGGACCCGATGTGCCGGGCGACCTCGGAGTTCGAGAGCTCCAGCCCGGCCGCGATGACCGTCGCCACCCGCAGCGGGATGCGATGCGTGAACTCGACGCCGACCTCGAGGATGTCCGCCTTCGGCAGCTCCACCGGGTCCATGTCCAGCCGCCACGCGTCGCTCCAGTCGAGCGCCACGTCGTTGCGGTGCGGCAGCTGGGGATCGGTCAGCAGCCTCGCCGCGAGCGAGGCGTCGTTCTCGTGGAATCCGCTGAGCGTCTCCGGGTCGATCGAGCGGACATGGGTCCGCTCCAGCACCGCCAGCTTGATCGTCTCGCCGCACCGCGCACACAGCGCCAGCAGCCAGACGTCGAGCAGCTTGTGGTTCGCGTTGACCCGGAACTTGCCCTGGGTCCGGTACTCCGTGGAAGGACAGGCCCGGCAGCGGCGACGGATGGTCGGGAGGGCGGTCGGGCGTACGCGCCACTGCGTGGCGGCGCGCACGAGGAAGGTGTTTTCGCGCACCAGGAAAGGCCGATCTGCTGAGAGATCTTCGTGAGACGTCGGTGCGCCGCGCGAACGCGGGCACACCGGCTCGACCTTCGGATGCCGGGAAACGGGCAGCCGGACGTCGATGACCTGTCGAGGGCAGCGAAGCCGGGACCGGTGGGCGCTACTGCGCTGCGTGACCGGTCTGGCGGATGCCTACTCGACGCGACGAACGTCTCAGCTGGTGTACAACGGCCTGCCCTTGACGGAACGGCCCGGGTTCGCCGATCGACTGATCCGCGGAATCCCGGCTGGCTGCGTGAGCGTAACGCCCGCCGATTTCGGAGGTCCAGCGATTTTCCGCGGAATAGGCTTCGGCCCATGACCAGACCGGCAGTCGGCGCACCGTTGCGACGCTGCGCGGAGTGCGGCGACCACGAGTACGGCGGCGCGCCCGCCTGCGACACCTGCCGCGCCCTGGTGGACGCGATCGTCGAAGAACAGTGGTCTGCGTTCCTGCGAGCCTGGAGCGTCGATGCCGGCCAGGACCGGAACCGGGACCAGGAGAAGGCGCTCGCCGAAATGGTGACCGCCGAACCCGACCAGCACGACTGGCGCATCGTCGACGCCGCCTACGACCGCCTGACCTGTTCCGAATGCGGCGAGCGCCTGAGCCGGGGACCAGTCGGCTGTTCGGCGTGCGATCTCGCGCACGGATTCCGGTACGCCGCCATCGAAACGGACCGTCCCGGCGCGCAGCCGGGCAACGAGCACGGCGTCCGGGTCAACGTCTCGGTCGTGCGGCGTCCCCAGGTCACCTCGGAGGGCGAACTCCTGGCCCGCCGCCTGGTCCTGCCACTCCTCCTGATCGGCCTGCTGCCCACCACCGGCCAGGCACAGCATGCCAGCACTCTGATCAAGAACGCACGCCCGGAGGACCGCGTCCGCGTGACCCGGCAGGCCGTCGAGGCCTGGATCGGCCAAGCGGTCACCCGATCTCGACCGTCACCGTCCGCGTCGCCCCGTCATGCGAGGTCAGCGTCACCGGACCGAACGTGATGATCGGGATCGCACCGCCGTCCCCGCCCTTGTAGTACCCGGTCGCGCGGGTGATCCGGACGGCCAGCGCGACCAGCGCCCCGGCCGTGCTCGCGTCGCCGTGCACCTTCGGCTCGGTCAGCGCGCGGTGGCCGTGCGCCTCGCCCCACTGGTGCACCGCCCACGCGTCACGGCTCATCTCCGGCAGGATGCTGTCGTTCGCCCACGCCCACAGCCACGACTCGGCCTCGGCGTTGAAGCTGCCGAGGATCTGCGCCGGAGCGGTCGCGGTCTTGTCCGGGAACGTCCACGTGATCAGGCCGGTCCGCTGGTCCAGGTCCCAGCGGTCGGCCGTGCCCAGGCCCCAGGCCTTGGCGTGCGCGGCACCGAGCTGCTCGATCATGTCCTCGCCCTGCAGCAGCAGCGTGTTCAGGTCCGAGGTCCCGGGGAGACCGGGTCCCGGCCCGGCCCCGCGCTCGTTTGGTCCCATGCGGCGCAGTCTGCCAGGCGATCGAGCAGAGCGGCGAGGTGAAAGGGACTAGCGGGCCATCGCCGTCTCCTCCTCGACCCGCGACAGCTTCTCCGGGTTGCGGACCACGTAGATCCCGCTGATCAGGCCGTTCTCGGTGTGCATCGTGACGATGGTGTCGACCGCTCCCCCGACCCGGACGATCACCGCCAGACCGCCGTTGACGCAGGCCGTGTCCATGGTGACGAAGCCCGCCAGGTGCAACAGGCCCTCGGCCAGGAACCGGGCCACCACGTCGGCGCCGCGCAGCGGATACGGCGTGGCCTGCACGACCCCGCCGCCGTCGCCGATGAAGACCACGTCCGGGGCCAGCAGGTCGAACAGGCTCTGCAGGTCGCCGGTGGTGACCGCCTTCTGGAAGGCCTCGGTGGCGCCCCGGGCGTCGGCGGTGGACGTGACGCCACGCGGCCGGCGCGCCGCGACGTGGTTCCGGGCGCGGTGGGCGATCTGCCGGACGGCGGCCGGGCTCTTGTCCACGGCCTCGGCGATCTCGTCGTACTCCAGGCCGAAGACCTCCCGCAGCACGAAGACCGCGCGCTCGGCGGGCGTGAGCGTCTCCATCACCAGCAGCATCGCCATCGAGACGCTGTCGGCCAGTTCCACGTCCTCGGCCACGTCCGGGGTGGTCAGCAACGGCTCTGGCAACCAGGGCCCGACGTAGGACTCCTTGCGCCGCCCCAGCTTGCGCAGCTGCGTCAAGGCCTGCCGGGTGGTGATCCGCACCAGGTAGGCGCGGCGGTCGCGCACCGTGTCCAGGTCGACGCCGGTCCAGCGCAGCCAAGTCTCCTGCAGCACGTCCTCGGCGTCGGCGGCCGAGCCGAGCATCTCGTAGGCGACCGTGAAGAGCAGGTTGCGATGGGTGATGAAGGTCTCGGTCGCGGACTCGCTCATGGACGGCACCTGCCTGTTCTTCGCGTCGGGCTTTTACACGGGACTCCACGAACCGCGGTTTTGTGACGTACCCGCCACGTGATGCACGTCACACCAGCCGGGAGTCACAGGCGTCACCCGGCCGGCATCTCGTGTCCATGGAAACCCGATTCAACCTCTTCGACAGCCCGACGGCCTCGAAGCTGCTCAAGCGCTTCTACGCCACGTCCCAGGTCATGGAGAAGTCCCCGCTCCCGAAGCCGCTGCGGGACCTGGTCTCCCTTCGGATCAGCCAGATCAACGGCTGCGGCTGGTGCGTCGACATCCACGCCAAGGAGGCCGCGGCCGCCGGCGAGACGCCGCTGCGCCTGAACATGGTCGCGGCCTGGCGGCACAGCACGGTCTTCACCGAGGCCGAGCGCGCCGCCTTCGCCCTGGCCGAGGAGGGCACGCGGATCACCGGCTCGGGCGAGACGGCGTCGGACGCGACGTGGGGCGCGGCCCGCGAACACTTCGACGACGACCAGCTCGGCACCCTGATCTGCCTGATCGCGATGATGAACGCCACCAATCGGATCTCGCTGCTCCCGAACCTGCTGGGCGGTGAGTACGAGCCGGGGATGTTCGACGTGCTGGAGGAGTGAGCCGAACGGCTCGGCGGGGCCGCGGCTTCAGGCGTCGCGGCTCCGCCGCACCTCGGCGAGGCGCATGGTGAGGAAGGCACGCTCGGATTCGTTGTCGGTCAGCAGCAGCGCTTCCTCATACGCGGTCACGGCTTCGGGCCACGCTCCCAGTCTTCTGAGAAAGTCGGCGCGAGCGGCGCTGAGGTACCGGTAGGTCGCCAGAGCCGGCTCGGCCGCCAGCCGGTCGAGAGCATCGAGCCCCGCTTGCGGACCGTCGCGCATTCCGACGGCCACGGCACGGTTGAGCTCCACGACCGGCGAGGGCCACAGACGGAGCAGGACGTCGTAGAGGGAGACGATCTCCATCCAGTCGGTGGCCTCGAACGTGAGGGCTTCCGCGTGGACGGCGGCGATCGCCGCCTGCACCGCGTAGCGGGTCGGCGGACCGCTCCGCAGCGCTTGAGTCAGCAGGTCGATGCCTTCGGCGATCATCTCGCGGTCCCACCAGGAACGGTCCTGGTCCTCCAGCAGGACCGGATGCCCGGCCTCGGTGGTGCGGGTCGCCCGCCGGGCGTCGATCAGGAGCAGCAAGGCCAGCAGGCCGGCGGGCTCGGCGACCGGCAGCAGCCGATGCAGCGTGCGGGCCAGCCCGACCGCCGAGGCGACGAGGTCCTCGCGGATCAGCGCTTCGCCGACCGGGGCGTTGCTGCCGGTCGTGAACACCAGGTGCACGACGTCGCAGACCGCTGAGACCCGCTCCGGCAGATCGGCGGCGGTCGGCACGCGATACGGGATGCGCGCCGCGGCGATCTTCTTCTTCGCGCGGGTGATGCGTGCGGCCATGGTGCTCTCCTGGACCAGGAAGGCGCGGGCGACCTCAGCGGTCGACAAGCCGCAGACCAAGCGCAGGGTCAGGGCGACGCGGGCCTCGCGGGAGAGCGCGGGATGGCAGCAGGTGAAGATCAGGCGCAGGGTGTCGTCGGCGACGGCCGGGGGCTCGTCCATGTCCTGCGGGTCGGGGGCGGTGGCCGTGGCCTCCTCGACGAGCAGCGGCATCGCCCGCCGCCACACCGATTCGCGGCGCAGCAGGTCGCGCGCCCGGTTCCCGGCGACGGTGCGGAGCCAGGCGTGAGGGTGGTCCGGAATGCCGCTCGACGCCCAGGTGCGCAGAGCCTGGGTGTAGGCGTCCTGAACGCATTCCTCGGCGGTGTCGAGGTCCCGCGTGATGCGGACGGTCGCGGCCAGGACGCCGGCCCAGTGCGCGCGGTGAGCAGCCGCGACGGCGGCGCGGACGCCAAGGGCGTCGGCGTCCGTGTCGGCGTCGCGGGGGTCACTCACCGTTCCGGGATCCCGCTCACCCGTGCTGGACCAGCGGCTTGATCTCGACACCGGAATGCTGGTGCCGCACCTCGGCCAGCTCCCGGCTCAAGGCCACGGCCTCGTCCAGGTCGGCGGCCTCCAGCAGGTAGAAGCCGCCGAGGACCTCCTTGGTCTCCAGGAAGGGGCCGTCGGTCACGGCAGGGCTGTCGGCGTCGCCGGCACGCAGCGTGGTCGCCGTCGAGGACGCCTCCAGCTGGCCGGAGGCCAGAATCCGGTCGCCGGCACGCTTCTGGAAGGCGACGTGTCCGGCGTCGATCTCGGCCGACTCCTGCGCCGACAGGTTCTCCCAGCGCTGCTCGTCGCCGTAGATGAGGAGCATGTACTTCGCCATCGGTGTTCCCTTCGCGGCGGGCCGGATTTCGACCCTCTCACTCCTAGGGACGATCCGCACTGACACCGATCGACAGAAGGATGTAACGGATTTCGATTGTTCAGCGCCTGTTCTACAAGGCGCAGGGAGAGGGCTTAGGCCAGCACCGCGCCCTGAAGAACGCGTCGCGCCGCACCCCCCGATCGGCGCGGCGCGTTCTTTGGTTTGGCGCCCTCGGCGTTGAAGTTCGCAGCACGAACCACTAAGTTCGTAGAGCGAACTACTAACGGGAGGAAGAGCCGCATGGCTGAAAACGCCCGCTTCGGCATCGGGGTGTCGAACGCAGTCCGGGACATCGCACAGAGCATGGAGATCGTCGGGGTCTCCGATCGGGCCGGACTCGACCACTTCTCCGTCTCCGACCATCCCTACGTCGGCCGCATGCTCGACGCGTACTCGCTGGTCGGCGTCGCCCTCGGCCGGACCGAGCACATCAGTGGGATGGTGAACGTCAGCAATCTGCCGACGCGGCCGGCGCCGATGCTGGCGCGCGCCGTCACGTCGCTGTCGGCGCTGACCGGCGGCCGCGTGGTGCTGGGGCTGGGTGCCGGCGGCTCGTGGGACGACATCACCCGGCTCGGCTTCCCGCGCCTGACCGGCGGCGAAGCGGTGCGCGCCTTCGAGGAGGCCTTCACCGTCATCAGGGCCCTGACCGGCGGCGGGAGTCCGGTCAGCTTCGACGGCGAGTTCTACCACTTGGACCGCGTCGATCCCGCCCCGGTCGGCGTGCCGCCGATCTGGACCGGGTCCGTCGGGGCGAAGTCGCTGGCCGTCACCGGGCGCCAGGCCGACGGCTGGATTCCCGGCCACGCCGCCGACTGGCTCAGCCCCCGCTACCGCGAGTCCCGTCCGATCATCGACGAGGCCGCGCAGGCTGTGGGCCGCGACCCGCGCGACATCGCGACGATCTACAACCTCCCCGGACGCATCAGCCCCACGCCGCTGGCCGCCACCCGCGACGAAGAGGGACGCTGGCTCGGCGGCGACGTCGCGCAGTGGGTGGAGGAGCTGACCGGCGCCGTCCTGGAGCACGACGCGGGCGGCTTCACCTACTTCCCGGTCGGCGACCAGCCCATCGAGCGCGCATCGGCCCTGTGGGCAGAGGAGATCGCGCCGGGAGTTCGCGAAGCGCTGGCCAAGCAGGGCTGAGCAGGGCTGAGCAGGACGGGCAAGCAGGACGGCCGACACCGCCGGGATCCACTTCTCGTCGGACGACGCGGCTAGCGTTGAACACGTGGCTACCTATGTCCTGATTCACGGAGCGTCCTCGGACTCCTGGCTTTGGCACCGCGTCGTACCGCTCCTGCGCGCGGCCGGACACGACGTCATCACCCCCGACCTGCCCGTCGCCGATCCCGAGGCGGGAATCCCGGAGTACGCCGACGCGGCGGTCGCGGCCCTCGGCGACCGCGCCGACGCCGACGACCTCATCGTCGTCGCGCAGTCCATGGGCAGCTTCACCGCGACCACACTGACCCACCGGATCCCGGTGAAGCTCCTGGTCTTCGTCTCGGCGATGGCCCCGAAGGAGGGCGAGACGGCCGGGCAGTGGTGGGAGGCCACCGGCTACACCGAGGCGAGGAAGGCCAACGACGCGCGCATCGGGCTGCCGCAGGACGCCGACCTGAAAGCGGTCTTCTTCCACGACGTCCCGGACGACGTGGTGGCCGAGGCCTGGGAGCGCGGCGAGGTCGGCCAGAGCGACCGGCCGTTCGCACCGCCGCCGATGCCGGCCCTGCCGGCCGGCCTCCCCATCCGCTACCTGGTGGGCCGCGACGACCGTTTCTTCCCGCTGGAATTCCAGCGCCGCACCGTCCAGGAACGCCTGGGCTTCGCCCCCGACGAGACCGACGGCGGCCACCTGCTCCCGCTGGCCCAGCCCGAAGAGCTGGTCCGGCGGCTGGAGGCCTACCGCATCGAGGCCGGGCTGTAGCACTCCATATCAGACAGTGACGCAGGTCACATCGAAACTCTCCGGCGTGCTGTCACAACGCCCTCGCTCCCCGGGTCTAGGTATCGAAAGCGACCGCGAGACCCGAGGAGCACCGACATGGAACGCCGCTTCGACTACTACAACACCACCACCGGCCAGAAGTTCTCGAAGTACATCAACTCGGCGGGCAAGGCGGCCGAGGGCGCGGGCGTGCCCTACGCCACGACCCAGCTGGTCCTGCTGCGCGCCAGCCAGATCAACGGCTGCGGCATGTGCACCGACATGCATTACAAGGACGCCGTCCACGCCGGCGACCAGCCCGAGCGCCTGAACCTGGTGGCCGCCTGGCGCGAGGCCACGGTGTTCACCGACGCCGAGCGCGCCGCACTGGAGCTGGCCGAGGAGGGCACCCGCATCGCCGACGCGGCCGGCGGCGTCCCCGACGACGTGTGGGCGAACGCCGCCAAGCACTTCACCGAGGAGCAGCTGGCCGGGCTGGTGTCGACGATCGCGCTGATCAACGCCTACAACCGGATGAACGTCATCGTCCGCACCCCGGCCGGGAGCTACCAGCCCGGCCAGTGGTGAGCAGTGAGAACCGAGGCTCAGCCGACGGCTCGCGCCGTACGTCAGCAGGTCTTGTATCAGCAGGTCTTGTAGACGTACGACGAGCCGCCGGCCGGGCTCACGTCCATGTCCCGCTGCACGATCGCGATCTTGCCGCCGAAGTCGCGGCAGGCGGCGGCGAAACCCGCGTTGTCGTACTCGACGTCCACGACGTGGTCGGCATACGTACTCGCGTAGCCACCGCACTCGCCGTACTTCCCGCACTGTTCGGAGACCGCGAAGTCGAAACCGATCTGATGCGCCCGAGGCAGGAACTCCGCGGTGTTCTTCTGCGCGATCGCCAGTCCCTTGGCGTGGGCCAGCCGCGCGAGCTGAGTGGCCATCGCGACATCCTCGTCAGCGGTGAGCGTGCCCTGGGAGCGCGAGTAGGAATCGAGGTTGTCGGCTTCGACGGCCTGGAACCCCTTGGCCGCGCAACCGGCGATCCACCCGCCCTCGACCTGCGCGAGCTCGGCGCGCTTGGCGTCGGTGGAGACGTCGAGCAGCTGCTCGTTCCAGTTCTGGTCGATCACCGGCGCGCCGGACGCCGTCTTCAACAGCAGGTCCGGGTGGTTGCTCTGCCACCAGCCGGTGGCGTCCGGCTGCGCCTGGAAAGCGTTGATGTAGCAGATGTTGTAGAGCCCGGGAGCAGGCGAGGCCGAGCTGTCGCGGGAGACGATGCGGACCCCGGCCGGCGGGGCGTAGGCGCCGCCGATCTGGTAGTCCCACTTCACTCCGGTCGGCGGCGGGGCGGCGGACCCGGCAGCCGGAGCCGGGGCGGGCGCGCTGGTCGGCGCGCCGGACTTGCCGGTGCTCGGCGCGGCGGGCTTGCCGCTGACCGCCGACGACGGCGCATGCGACGCCGACGAGGAGGATGACGGGGAACCGGCCGTCGGATCCGCCGCAGACGTCGGCGAATCCGCCGACGACGAACTCGGGACAGACGGGCCACTCGCCGCCGCGGCATCCGATTCAGAGCTGCCACCGCCGGAACATCCGGCCAAGGCCAGAACCACCGCCGCGACCACTACAAGCCCGCGCATCGCCCCACCTCTCACTCCCGATACGGCGATGCTAGCGGCTGCCCGGCGTCAGGGGGTTGGTATCGGTCATCCCGGATGACCGATTGGCGCGAGCCGTTGATCTGGATGTTTGATGATCCAATGCCCACAGTGAACGCCTTCGCCGCCGTCTCCGCGACCGCCCCGCTCCAGCCGATCACCATCGAGCGCCGCGAGGTCGGGCCGCGGGACGTGCGGATCGACATCAAGTACACCGGCATCTGCCACTCCGACATCCACGAGGTGCGCGGCGACTGGGGCGCGTGCCCCTATCCGCTGGCGCCGGGCCACGAGATCACCGGCGTGGTCTCGGCGGTCGGCACCGAGGTGACGCGGTTCGCGGTCGGCGACCGGGTCGGCGTCGGCTGCCTGGTGAACTCCTGCGGGAAGTGCACGGAGTGCCAGGCCGGCCAGGAGCAGTACTGCTCGGTCAAGGCGGTCTGGACCTATGGCGACACCGATGTCGACGGCACCGTCACCCAGGGCGGCTACTCCACGCAGATCGTCGTGACCGACCGCTTCGTCGTGCGCGTCCCGGACGCGCTGCCGCTGGACACCGCCGCGCCGCTGCTGTGCGCCGGCATCACGACCTACGCGCCGCTGCGCCGCTGGGGCGCCGGTCCCGGCAAGAAGGTCGCGGTGGTCGGGCTCGGCGGGCTCGGCCACATCGCGGTGAAGATCGCCCGCGCGCTCGGCGCCGAGGTGACCGTGCTGTCGCAGACCCTGTCCAAGAAGGACGCGGGCCTGGCGCTCGGCGCGAGCGACTACCGCGCGACCAGCGACCCGGCCACCTTCACGGACCTGGCCGGCCGCTTCGACCTGATCCTGAGCACGGTCAGCGCGCCGCTGCCGATGGACTCCTACCTCTCGATGCTGGCCGTCGGCGGCGCCATGATCAACGTCGGCGCGTCGCCGGAGGAGAGCAGCCTGCACCTGCGGATCCTGAACCGGCAGCGGGTCCTGGCCGGCTCGCTGATCGGCGGGATCGCCGAGACCCAGGAGATGCTCGACTTCTGCGGCGAGCACGGGATCGGCGCGGAGATCGAGACCATCGCGGCCGAGCAGATCAACGAGGCCTACGAGCGGGTGCTCGCCTCGGACGTGCGGTACCGGTTCGTCATCGACATCTCGACGCTGGCGTGACCGCGTACCGCGCGACCACGTAACGGTTGACTAGTGTTCTAGTTAACCGTAACAATCCTCTCGTCCGCTTCTGCGACGGGAGTCTTCAGTGATCGATTTTCACGTCAATCGGGCCGGTAGCGTCCCGGCCTACGCACAGCTCGTTCAGCAAGTCCGCGAAGCGCTGCGTCTGGGGCTGCTGCACCCCGGCGACAAGCTGCCCACGGTGCGGGAGGTCGTCACCTCCTGCACCGTCAACGCCGCGACCGTCCTGAAGGCCTACCGCGAGCTGGAGCTCTCCGGACTGGTCGAGGCGCGGCAGGGGGCCGGCACCTACGTCTCGGGCACCCTCGGCGGCACCGCCGACCCGGCCGTGATGACCGAGCTGCGCGGCCGGCTGGCCACCTGGGTCGGCGACGCCCGGACCGCCGGCCTGGAAGACGACGACATGCGGGCCCTGATGACGTCGGTGCTCGCGGAGCCGCCGGGGGAGTTGACGGCTGAGCAGCGTGCAGGCGCCTCCGCTCAGCCTCGGTCCGACACCGGAGCGCGGCCATGAGCGAGGTCGCCATCGAGACCCGCGGTCTCGGGAAGCGCTACCGCCGCCTGTGGGCCCTGAGGGATTTCAGCGTCTCCCTGCCCGCCAACAAGGTCGTCGCCCTGGTCGGCGCGAACGGCGCCGGCAAGTCGACGCTGATGTCGATGGCCGCCGGGATCCTGCCCGCGAGCCAGGGCGAGATCCACGTCGACGGCCGTGTGGTCCTGCTGTCCCAGGACAAGCCGCTCTACCGGACCTTCAGCGTCGCCGAGATGCTCGCCTTCGGCCGGCACCTGAACCGGACCTGGGACCAGCAGCGGGCCCTGACCTGGCTGAGCCGCTTCGACATTCCGCTGGACCGGCCCTGCGGCAAGCTCTCCGGCGGCCAGCAGACCCAGGTCGCGATGGCCGTGGCGCTCGGCGCCCGGCCCGCGGTCCTGCTGCTCGACGAGCCGCTGGCCAACCTGGACCCGGTCGCGCGCCGCGAGGTCACCGGCGAGCTGCTGGCCGAGGTGGCCGACAGCGGCATGACGGTCGTCCTGTCCACCCACGTGGTGGCCGAACTGGCCGGGGTCGGCGACCACCTGCTGTTGCTCAGCCACGGCCGGAGCCGGCTCGACGGCGACGTCGAGGAGCTGCTCGCCCAGCACGCGCGACTCACCGGCCCGCGCGCCGCCGCCCCGCCGGTCGAGGGCGAGATCCTCCAAGCGCAGCACACCGAGCGGCAGTCGGCGTTCGTGATCCGCACACTGCTCGGCGCGGACACTCCGCTGGCGGAACCGTGGAAAGCCCAGCCGCTGACCCTGGAGGACCTGGTGCTCGCCTATCTGAAGCCGCATCGCAGCCTCGGGGAGGAGCTGTGAGGGGCCTGATCTGGCTGACCTGGCGCCAGCACCGCTGGCCGATCGTGGCCAGTGCGGTGATCACCGCGGCCCTGGTCGCCTTGATGCTGATCACCGCTTCCGACCTCGGCTCGATGGCCGCCAAGTGCTTGACCACGGCGGCGCGCGGGGACTGCCGGCGGGAGAAGACCGAGGCCGTGCCGTCGCATGCCAGCTATCTGATGAACTCGGTCGTCTTCCTGCCGGTCCTGGTCGCGGTGTTCTGGGGGGTTCCGCTTCTGGCCCGCGAGTTCGAGCAGCGCACGCTGCCGCTCGCCTGGTCGCAGGACGTCAGCCGGCTCAAATGGCTCACCGGCAAGACCGCGGTGATGCTCGTGCTGGTCGGGACGATGGGTACGGTGCTGGCCGCGGCGTCGATCCACTTGGCGCACCAGTACCACGCCTACACCGGCGAGAGCCTCTTCGAGGGCACGCAGTTCCAGGCCGGCGGCTGGCTGCCGCTCACCTTGGGACTGGCCTGGCTCGCCGTGGGTATCGCGGCCGGCGCCGCGACCCGGCGCGTCCTCGTCGCGATCGCGACGGTCGGCTCGCTGTGGATCGTCCGCATGGTGGGGATGGTCTGGCTGCGGCCGCGGTTCATGACGCCTGTGACGCTGATCAAGCCGTTCTCACTCACCGAAGACGGCTCGCGCCCCGCGGCTTTCACCGCCGCCGACGACATGAGCGTCAACTCCGGAAGCGTGCCCTTCATCGACGTCCACGGCGCGACGCACCCACCCGGCCTGGTCGTGGACGGCTGGTGCGGCTCGGCGGACGTCGACGTCAACACTTGCCTGCACCAGCACGGCATCATCGGCACCCTGGACAAGTTCCAGCCCGCCGACCGGATGGGCACCTTCCACCTCATCGAGAACGGCATGAACCTCGGGCTGTTCGTGCTCGCGCTGGTCGTCGCCTGGTGGTGTGTGAAGAAGGCCAGGACCACGGTCGGCTAGAAGCCGAAGCCAGAAGCTAGAACCCCACTGCGCGAAGGGTCCCGGCGAGCGCCTCGATCGCCGCCGGGTACTCGCGTTCCGAAGGCCCGGCATAGCCGATGAGCAATCCTTGCCCGACCCCGTCCCGATCCTGATACAGCTCGGCCAGGCCGCAGACCGCCACGCCGCGCGCCTCACACTCGGCGAGGATCTCACTCTCCCCCGGCCCATCGGATGGCAGCGTCACCAGTACGTTGAGACCCGCGGGAACGCCATGCGCGGTCAGGCGTGGGAACCGTTCGAGCAACTCCACCAAGCGCTCGCGACGCCTGCCATACCGAAGCCGTGCCGCACGCACATGACGGTCATAGGCATGAGAGGCCACGAAGTCGGCGAGCACCGCCTGGCCCACGCCCTCGCTGAAGGGCTCCGTCTCCATCTTCGCCCGCACGAACGCCTCGACGAGCCGCGACGGCAGCGCCAGCCAGCCCAGGCACAACCCGGGGCCGAGCGTCTTCGAAACCGAACCGCAGTAAACGACCTCGCACGTCGCGACCGGCTGCATCGCGCCGACCGGACGCCGGTCGTATCGGAACTCGCCGTCGTAGTCGTCCTCGATGACCAGCGCGCCCTGGGCGCGAGCCCATTCGACGACCGCACGCCGCCGCGCGGAATCCAGCGGTACGCCGGTCGGGTATTGGTGAGCGGGAGTGAGGAAGGCGGCGGCCTCGTCGGTCAGCGCGTCCACCACCGCCCCACCCCCGTCCACCGGCAACGGCCGGACGTCGAGCCCCGCACCGGCGACGAGCCCGCGGAAGATCGAGTGTCCCGGCTCCTCCCACGCCACCGCCGTCGCCCCTTGCGACCGCAGGACCCGCGCGATCAGCTGCACGCTCTGGTGGTAGCCGCCGGTGATGACGACGCGGTCGGCCGACGTCTGCACACCGCGCGTCCGGCCGAGGTAGTCGGCCAGCGCGGCCCGCAGCTCGAAGCGGCCCTGCGGATCGCCGGCGCCGAACAGCTCCGGCCGGGCCGCCGCCAGCACCCGCCGCGTCGCCGCGGTCCAGCCGCGCAGCGGGAACGCCGCGAGGTCGGGGCTGCCCGGCCGCAGATCGTGCACCGGCCGCACGGCCGCGAACCGGTGCGGCGAGGCGGCCGGAGGCTTCGGGTCGCGAACGTCGGCGACCGCGGTGCCGGAGCCGGGCCGCGAGGTGAGGAAGCCCTCGTCGACGAGCTGTCCGTAGGCCGAGGTGACGGTCCCGCGCGAGAGGCCGAGCTGCTCGGCCAGGCCGCGGCTGGACGGCAGCGGCACGCCCGGGCGCAGGCTTCCGTCGCGGATCGCCTCCCGCAGCGCGGCCTCCAGCGCGGCACGGCGCTTCGCAGGTCCCGCGGCGGTGATGTCCAGATGGAGGTCCAAGCGCGAACCGGTCCAAGCTTTCGCCATGGAAGTGGAGCTTAACCGTGGACCGATGGCTGCCTACGCTCAAGCCATGCCAGTCGTCATCGCCCACGTCAGCGACATCCACATCGACGCCGCGTCCCGCTCCGCCGAGCGCACACGCCTCGTCTTCGAGCACCTCGACGCCCTGCGGGCCGACCTCGACCTGGTCGTGCTCACCGGCGACATCGCCGACCACGGCCTCGACGCCGAGTACGCGACGGTCCGCCGGGCCACCGCGACCCGGCACCCGCTGCTGGTCTGCCCCGGCAACCACGACGACCGCGAGGCGTTCCGGCGCACCCTGCTCGGCGTCCCGGCGTCGGCCGAGCCGGTGAACCAGGTGCACCGCACCGACCGCTTCGTCGTCGCCCTCTGCGACTCCTCGATCCCGAAGCAGGACGACGGGTTCCTGGCCGACTCGACGCTGGAATGGCTGACCGCCGAGCTGGACGCGACGCCGGCCGATGTCCCGGTCCTGATCGGCTTCCACCATCCGCCGGTCGAGCTGCACGCTCCGTTCGTGGACGGGATCCGGCAGTTCGGCGAGGACCGGCTCGCCAGGACGGTCGCCGGCCGGCCGAACGTCGTGGCCTTCCTGGCCGGACACGCGCACACCGCCGCCGCGACCCGCTTCGCCGGGCTGCCGCTGCTGGTCGCGCCCGGCGTGGTCTCCACGGTTCCGCTTCCGTGGGAGGGCGAGCGCCCGGTCCACCTGGACCACCCGCCGTCGCTGGCCTTCCACGTCATCGACGACCAGCACCGGATCACCACGCACTATCGCTGCGTCGTGGCGGCGGCTCCGTAATTCGGTTGCCCGCGCCACGCCGCGGTGTTGGACTGGTCCGGTCCCGTCCCGTGCCGAAAGGAACCGCTCATGCGCCTGGCTGCCATGCCCACCCTGATGGTCATGTCTGCCAACGCGAAGGACGCGGTTTCCGGTGCGGTATCTGAACTTGGGCATTCTGGCGCACGTCGACGCCGGTAAGACCTCCCTGACCGAGCGGCTTCTGCACGCCGCCGGGGTCATCGACGAGATCGGCAGCGTGGACCGCGGCACCACGCGCACCGACAGCATGGAGCTGGAGCGCCGCCGCGGCATCACGATCAAGGCCGCAGTCACGGCCTTCCCGCTGGGCGCGACGTCCGTGAACCTGGTCGACACGCCCGGGCACCCGGACTTCATCGCCGAGGTGGAGCGCAGCCTGGGCGTGCTCGACGGCGTGGTGCTGGTGGTGTCGGCGGTCGAGGGCGTGCAGGCCCAGACCAGGGTGCTGATGCGGGCCGTCCGGCGGCTCGGGCTGCCCACGGTGCTGTTCGTGAACAAGGCCGATCGCGGCGGGGCCGATCCGCAGCGCGTGTTCGCTGAGATCTCCTCGAAGCTGACCCCCGCCGCATTCCCGCTCGGCAGGATCGCCGGCGCCGGAACGCGCGAGGCACGCTTCGTCTCCGACGTGCCCGAGCTGCGGCGTCTGGGCCTGTGGTCGCAGCTCGCCGCGGACAGCCGGCGCGGCACGGTCCACCCGGTGTATTTCGGCTCCGCGATCACCGGCGCCGGAATCCCGGAGCTGATGGCCGGTATCGAGGAGCTGTTGCCCCGCTCTGCCGGCGACGACTCGGCGAAGGCGGCCGGCCGGGTTTTCAAGGTCGAGCGCGGTGTCGCCGGCGAGCGGATCGCTTATGTGCGCATGTTCGCCGGAACCCTCAAGACGCGCGATCGGCTGCCGAGCGGCCGCGTCACCGGGATCTCGGTGCTGTCGGCGGCGGACGGCGCGCCGGTGCCCGCCGACACCGTCGGTGCCGGGCAGATCGGCGTCGTTCGGGGTCTGACTCGCGTACGGATCGGCGACCGGCTCGGCGTGCACCCGGCAGACGGAGAGGCGGAAGCGGCGTACTTCGCACCGCCCACGCTGGAAACCGTGGTCGAGCCTCGCGACCAGGCCGACCGGGGACCGATGTTCTCCGCGCTCACGCAGCTCTCCGAACAGGATCCGCTGATCGGACTGCGCTACGACAAAGCCCGCGCGGAGACGTCGCTCTCGCTCTACGGCGAGGTGCAGAAGGAGGTCATCCAGACCACGCTCGCCGAGGAGTACGGCGTCGCCGTGGACTTCCGCGAGACGACGCCGATCTGCGTGGAGCGTGTGCTCGGCGCCGGCGAGAGTCTGGACGTCATCAAGGTCGGTGACAATCCGTTCCTGGCGACGGTCGGGCTGCGGATCGCCCCGGCGCCGATCGGGGCCGGGGTCTCCTTCGAGCTGGAGATCGAGCTCGGATCGCTGATCCCGGCCTTCCTCACCGCGATCGAGGAGACCGTCCACGCGACACTCGCCTCGGGGCTGCACGGCTGGGAGGTCCCGGACGCGGTGGTGACACTGACCCGCAGCGGATATTGGGCTCGGCAAAGCCATGCGCACGGAACCTTCGACAAGAGCATGTCGAGCACGGCCGGCGACTTCCGGGCGCTGACCCCGCTGGTGCTCATGGAGGCGTTGGCGAAGGCCGGGACCGAGGTCTGCGAACCGATGCACCGGTTCCGATTGGAGGTGCCGAGCGCTTTGCTGGGAGCGATCCTGCCGGTCCTCGCGACCTTCCGCGCTGTGCCCGGATCCACCATGGTGACCGGTGAAACCGCCGCTTTGGAGGGGATGGTCCCCGCCGCGCGAGTCCACGCGCTGAGCCAGCGGATCCCCGGGCTGACCGGCGGCGAAGGCGTCCTGGAATCAGCCTTCGACCACTTCGCTCCGGTCAGCGGCGGCGAGGTTCCCGAGCGGGCTCGGTGGGACGCGAACCCGTTGGACCGTAAGGAGTACTTGATGCGGGTGCAGCGTGGAGTGTGATCGCCGGCCGCGCACAGCGGCACCTCTCCGGGTACGTTCGAACCGTGGACTTCGATCTCGACGCGTACCTCGCCCGCATCGGCTACACCGGCGAGCGCACTCCGACCGCCGCGACGCTCAAGGCCCTGCAGCGCGCGCACATCTACGCGATCCCCTTCGACAACCTGGACCCGGTCCGCGGCGTGGTTCCGTCGCTGGTCCAGGACGACCTGATGGCGAAGCTGGTCCACGACACCACGCGGGGCGGCTACTGCTACGAGCACAACACCCTCTACGCCGCCGCGCTGCGCGCGCTCGGCTTCCAGGTCACGCTGCTGGCCGGCCGCGTCCTGGTCGGCGCCAAGCCCGGCGACCTGCGGCCGCGCACGCACATGCTGCTGCTCGCCGAGGCCCCGGATGATCCGGAGCGCTACCTGACCGACGTCGGCTTCGGCAGCGAGGGCGCGCTGCTGGACCCGATGCCGCTGGCCCCGGCCGAGGTCCGCGACCACCCGCGGCACCACCGGCTGAGCGTCGTCCCCGGCGACAGCCCGCTGGAGCAGTGGGTGCTGCGGGCGTACCAGGACGGCGAATGGCGGGACCAGTACTCGTTCACGGTCGAGCCGTACTACGCGCCCGACTTCGGCGTCATCAACCACTTCATCGCCACCAGCCCGAAGTCGCCGTTCAGCTCGCGCGTCTACGCCTGCCGGACGTTCCCGGACCACCAGCTGATGGTGGACGGCACCACCTTCACGGTGATCCAGGCCGACGGGACCTCGGTGAAGCGGGACCTCGCCGACGACGCCGAAGTCCGGCAGGTCCTGGCCGGGGAACTCGGGATCGTCGCGCCGGAGGCGTAGAAAGCCTCACAGCCCCAGCGAATCCGCCAGGTCGACCGCCTCATCGGCCCAGCGCGCGCAGACGGCCAGCCCGGCTGCGCGCGCCTCGTAGCGGACGTCGGGGTCGACCGCTTCGCCGCTGCCGTAGGCGCGATGGCGGTCGTCGAGCGCCGCTTGCAGGCACCAGGGCATCAGCCAGTCGTACTTGACCGCCGAGGCGCGGATGCCGAGCACGGCCAGCTGCGGGTCGCCGGTCCAGCCGGCGGCTCGCAGTCCTTCGAGGTAAGCCTCGGTGACCAGGTCCGGCAGGTCCTCGGCGAAGCCCGGGCGCAGCGGCCAGTCGAAGAAGCAGTCCGGCACCAGGTTTCCGGCGTCCTCGCCGACCGCGCCGTCGCCGGTGAAGGCCCAGTCGAGGAACACGACGGTGCCGTCCGGGCGCCGGATCACATTGTTCGGCCACACATCCAGGTGGCAGACGGTTCGCGGCAGGCGCGTCATCACAGTGAGCAGCCGCTCGCGGTTGCGGTGCAGCCGGACCAGGGCTTCGCGCAGGTCTGGCGGGAAATGCTTGGCGATCAGCGGGAGCGACCAGGCGCTTTCGTCTTCGAGCAATGAGAAGTCGCCGGGCCGCGTGGTGCTGTAGTCCGCCAGGAATCCCCGGCTGAACCAGGGTTCCGAGGGCAGGCGGTCGGCGCCTTGGGCCTCGCCGACAGCGAAGGCGACGGCCGCGATGTCCTCCATCGTCAGGTCGCCGCCGTGCGCACCGGGGACGTCCTCCAGCAGCAGTTCGATATCGCCGTCCGGCAGCTCGCGGGCGTCGAGGAGCTTGGGCGCACCGAGGCCGAGACGCTGCGGCAGGCCGCTGATGTAGACGTCCGCCTCGCGCCGCCAGTAGTTCCAGAAGCGGGGATCGGCGGACGAGGCCCACTGCGGCGGCGCGTCGGTGCGACGGTGGGTCAGGACCTTGTGGATCAGGCCGTCTTCCCCGCGCCACACGCCGCGGGTGACTGCGTTGTTGCGGTTGTGGGGCAACTGCGAGTGCTCGTCCGCCATGTCAGAACCCTACTGAGAAGCCTCCGCCTGCGGCCTGGTCTCAGCCGCGAGTTCGTCAGTGGCCGCGTGCTTGGCGGCGAGCTTGGCGGTCAGCCGCGTCTCCACGCTGTCCAGGATGAGATCGAGCCCGTAGACGAAGTTCTCCAGGCGCGCCTCGGACGGATCCTTCCCGAGCTCTTCCAGATAGACCTCTGCCAGAACCGGGTCGGTCGCCGACTCCGCCATCTGCGGCCCCACCGTCCGGTACCACTCCTTCTCGTCGATCCCTTGACGGCGCAGCGCGGTCAGCCACCCGGCCTCGGCCGACGTGATGCCGATGACGTACGCCGACATCGTGCTCATGGCCTTGGCCGCCTCCTGCGCGTCGAAGCCGGCCCGGGTCAGGATCGCCAGACCGCGCCCGGTCACGTCCACGACGTTCGGCCCCAGGTAGTTCAGCCCGACCTGGCCCAGCACGTGGGTCAGCCACACGTGCCGCAGCCCGGTCTGCCGCAGGCTGTGCGCGGTGATGTGCATGGCCACCCGCCAGGCGGAGGGGATGGTGACCTCCGGGACCTCCAGCTCGCCGTAGACCTCGTCGACCACCAGCTCGATGAGCTCGTCCTTGTTCGCCACGTGCCGGTACAGGGAGGTCGCGCCGGCGCCGAGCCGCTGGCCCAGGGAGCGCATGCTGAGCGCCTCGATGCCCTCCTCGTCGAGCAGGGCGATCGCCTCGGCGACGATGCGCTCCCGGCTGAGCTGCTCCTTCTGACGGCGCTGGGGCCGGGTCCAGACCGAGGCCAGGGCCGGGGCCGGGGTGTCGTCGGAGTCGGTGTTCACGGGCGTTCCTCGTCTCAGAACGGAAGGTCCTCACTGCACGCCCTCCACGATAGCCGACGAAGCGCACACCGTTCGCTGTTGCGCACACTGTGCGCAAAGGCGTACGGTGTTCCCGATCGAAGCGCACACTGTGCGCAGATGCGAACGGTGTGCGCGGCCGACCGGGTCACAGCTCCGGACCGGCCGCGAACCAGGAGGAGGGGACATGTCAGAGGTGACGAATCCGGCCCAGGCGGGATCGGGGGCCGAAGCCGGGGCCGGTACCGGAACCCCGGCGATCGGCGGGCGCCGGCGCTGGCTCATCCTGATCGTGCTGTGCCTGGCGACGCTGGTGCTCGTCGTGGACAACATGGTCCTGACGGTCGCGGTGCCGGCGCTGACCGAGTCGCTGCACGCCAGCGCGCAGAACATCCAGTGGGTGCTCGACTCCTACATCCTGGTGTTCGCCGGCCTGCTGCTCACCACGGGCAGCCTGTCCGACCGGTTCGGGCGGCGAAGAGTCCTGATCATCGGGCTCGCCGTGTTCGGCATCGCGTCGGCGGTGGCGACGCTGGCGACCGACCCGGGCGAGCTGATCGCCGCCCGCGTCGCGATGGGCGTCGGCGGCGCGCTGCTGATGCCGAGCACCCTGTCGATCCTGATCACCGTGTTCACCGACGAGGCCGAGCGGCGCAAGGCGATGGCCGCGTGGACCGTGGTGGCGATGGTCGGCCTGGTCGGCGGCCCGGTGCTGGGCGGCGTGATGATCAGCCACTTCTGGTGGGGCTCGGTCTTCCTGCTGAACATCCCGATCGCGGCGCTGGCGATCGTCGCGGCCGTGGTGCTGATGCCGGAGAGCAAGGGCCCGTGGCGCAAGCCCGACCCGCTGGGCACGATCCTGTCGATCGTCGGCCTGACCTCGCTGGTGTGGGTCATCATCGAGTTCCCGAAGGGCTTCACGCGGCCCGGGACCCTGGCCGCGGCGGCGCTCGCGGTGGTCGCGCTGGTGGCCTTCGGGATCTGGGAGACCCGCATCGCCGAGCCGATGGTGCCGCTTCAGCTGTTCAAGCAGCGCAACTTCTCCGGCGGCTCGTTCTCGCTGACCCTGGTGCAGATCGGCAACGGCGGCCTGCTGCTGGTGATGACGCAGTACCTGCAGTTCGTGCTCGGATTCTCGGCGCTGAAGGCCTCGCTGTGCTTCATCCCGCTGGCCGTCGCGGCGCTGATCTTCAACACCCTCGGCGCGGGGCTCGGCATGAAGCTCGGCAACCGGCCGCTGATGGCCGGCGGCCTGCTGATCTGCGCGGCGGCCTTCGGGATCCTGGCCGACCTGGGCGTCGACGACGGGCTGACCAAGCTGTTCATCGGCCTGTTCCTGCTCGGCGCGGGCTCCGGCCTGGCGATGCCGGCGGCGATCACCGCGATCATGGGCGCGGTCCCGCCGGAGCACGCCGGCGTCAGCTCGGCCCTGAACGACACGGTGCAGCAGACCGGCGCGGCGCTCGGCGTGGCGATCATGGGCACCGTGGTCGCCAGCCGGTTCACCGCGGGGATGCCGGCGACCGTCACCGGCACCGCCCGGCAGTCGCTGGGCCAGGCCGTGTCCACCGGCAACGCGCAGGTCATCGACGCGGCCCGGCACGCCTTCACCCACGCGGCGTCCATCGCCTACCTCGCCGGCGCGATCGGCGTGATCGCCGCGGCGGTGGTGTCCTTCGTGGTGCTGCGGGACGGGAAGGCGCCGACGGCGCCGACCGACACCGGGGTTACCCCGGTGGTGCTCGACGACACGACACCGGGTGCGACTGTGGCGGCGTGAGCCATATCACAAAGCGCAGGTGAGGCCCATTGTTCCCTGCATGACTGAATCCGCCCCGGCACCATCCCCCGCCTCCGAAAGCGCCGGCGACTCCGTCTGGAGAGTCGTCGGCGCCTCCATGGTCGGTACCACGCTGGAGTGGTACGACTTCTTCCTCTACGGCACCGCGGCCGCCGTGGTCTTCCCGAAGGTCTTCTTCATCAAGAGCGATCCGCTGACCGCGACGCTGCTGTCGTTCCTCACCTATGCCCTGGGCTTCGCGGCCCGGCCGATCGGCGGCGTGGTCTTCGGCCACATCGGCGACCGGGTCGGACGCAAGAAGACTCTGATGGTCAGTCTGATCATCATGGGGATCGCCACCACAGGGATGGCCTTTGTCCCGGGCTACTCCTCCATAGGCGTCTGGGCCCCGGTCCTGCTCACCTCGCTGCGCATGGTCCAGGGCTTCGCGCTCGGCGGCGAGTGGGGCGGCTCGGTGCTGATCGTCGCCGAGCGGGACAAGTCCCGGCGCGGGTTCTGGGCCTCGTGGCCGCAGGCCGGCGCCCCGCTGGGCCTGGTGCTCGGGACCGGCGTGCTCATCCTGCTGTCCCAGAACATGAGCGAGAAGTCGTTCCTGGACTGGGGCTGGCGCGTGGCCTTCGGCCTGTCGGCGGTCCTGCTGCTGGTCGGCGTCTGGGTCCGCAAGTCGCTCAACGAGACCGAGGCGTTCCGGGCCGCGCAGGCCAAGAAGGAGAGCGCGCCGCCGAAGCTGCCGGTCCTGGAGGTCTTCCGCACCTCCTGGCGCGAGATCCTGATCGCCTTCGGCACGCGCATGGCCGAGAACATCTCCTTCTATCTGGTCGCCACCTTCTCGGTCACCTGGATCACCCAGCACCTGAAGCTGTCGAAGTCCTTCGGGCTGGACGCGGTGATGCTCGGCGCGGCGGTCGAGACCGTGCTCATCCCGCTCTTCGGGCTTCTCTCGGACCGGATCGGGCGGCGGCCGGTGTACCTGGCCGGGGCGATCGGCATCGGGATCTGGACACCGATCTTCTTCGCGCTCGTCGATCAGAAGTCGTACCCGCTCGCGGTGCTCGCCGTCACGGTCGCCCTGGCGTTCCACGGCCTGATGTACGGCCCGCAGGCGGCCTTCTTCGCCGAGATGTTCCCGACCGGGGTCCGCTACTCCGGCGCCTCGATCGGCTACCAGGTGGCCTCCATCGCGGCCGGCGCCCCGGCGCCGCTGATCGCGGTGGCGATCCTGGAGCACAACGGCGGCAAGACCGCCGGGTGGCTCACGCTGTACATGGGGCTGGCCGCCGTGGTGACCATCGTCGCCCTGTACTTCGCGCGGGAGACCCGGTCGGTCTCGATGGGCGGCGAGGTCTCAGCCGAGGCCGCCGAAGAACTCCACGACGTCGCGCACTAGCACCTCGGGAGCCTGGTGCGCGGTGTAGTGGCCGGGGGTCTCGTAGACGTTCCACCGCACGATGTTCGCGTGGTCGCGCTCGGCGAAGCGGCGGATGCCGAAGAAGTCGCCTCCCGAGCCGGCCAGCGCGGTGGGGACCGTGGTCGGGCCTTCGGGCCGCTCGGTGTCCAGGGCCATCTCGCGGTAGAAGCGCAGTGACGAGCCGGCGGTGCCGGTGAGCCAGTAGGTGGCGACGTTGGCCAGCACGAAGTCGTCGTCGAGGTTCTCCGGCAGCAGCTGGACGTTCCAGCCGAGCAGGCCGGCCGGGGAGTCGGACAGCGCGTGGGCCAGCGTCTGCGGCTGCTGCGACTGCACCTGGTTGAAGGAGCCCATGTTCTCCCAGAACCACTGCAGAGTCTCCACGGCCTTCTTCTCCTCGGCCGTCAGCTCGGCCATCTCGGCCGAGTCGCCGGACGGGAACGAGAACAGCTGCGTGACGTGGACGCCGACGCAGTGGTCCGGGTCGAGGCGGCCGACCTCGGGCGAGATCATCGAACCGCCGTCGTTGCCGACCGCGCCGTAGCGCTCGTAACCCAGCCGGGCCATCAGCTCGACCCAGGCCCGCGCCGTGCGGTGCAGGTTCCAGCCCTTCTCGGTGGTCGGGCCGGCGAAGCCGTAGCCCGGGATCGAGGGGATCACCAGGTCGTAGCCCGCCGCGGTCAACGGCTCGATCACATCCAGGTACTCGGCCTGCGAACCCGGCCAGCCGTGGGTGAGCAGCAGCGCGGTGCCGTTCGGAGCGTCGGACTTCACGTGCAGGAAGTGGATGTCCTGGCCGTCGATCTCGGTGAGGAACTGCGGATGGGCGTTCAGCCGGGCCTCGAAGGCGCGCCAGTCGAAGCCGTCCCGCCAGTATTCGGCCAGCCGCCGCACACGGGAGAGCGCGGTGCCGTACTCGCCGTCGGCACCGTCGACCACCGAGGTCCAGCGGGTCCGGGCCAGGCGGTCGCGCAGGTCGTCGAGGTCGGCCTGGGGGATCTCGACGCGGTACGGGCGAAGGGCGGTGGTCTGCTGCTCGGTCATGGCTGCTCCTCAAAGTTGGAACGGAATCTCTCGTTCCGTTCTGTGGTCCACAGTAGCGGAACAAAGCATTCCGTTCAAGTGCTACGCTGAAGCCATGACGACCCAGCCCGCCCCCCGCACCGGGCCCCTGTCCGGCCGCAAAGCCCAGGCCAACCGGAACGACGAAGCGATCCTGCGCGCCGCGCGCGAGGTCTTCGTCGCCGATCCGTCCGCTCCGATCTCCGCCGTCGCCAAGGCGGCCGGCGTGGGGATCAGTGCTCTGTACCGGCGCTATGAGAGCAAGGAGGTGCTGCTGCAGACGCTGTGCGCGAACGGCCTGGCGACGTACATCGACTGCGCCGAGGCGGCACTGGCCTCGGACGCCGAGCCGTGGGAGGCGTTCACGACCTTCGTGCGCGACGTGATCGACGCCGACGTGCACGCGCTGACCGTCAACCTGGCCGGCACGTTCACGCCGACCCCGGAGATGTTCGACCAGTCGGTGCGGGCGGTCGGCCTGGCCGACGCGATCCTGAAGCAGGCGCACGAGGCCGGCGTCATCCGCCCCGATTTCGCGCTGAACGACATCGCCATGCTGCTGGAACAGCTGACTTCGATCAGCGGGCCGAGCCCCGAGCGGACCAGGGAGCTGCGACACCGGTATCTGGCCCTGCACTTCGACGCGTTGCGGCCGCGGTCCGCGCACGAAGGGCTGCCGGGCCCGCCGCCGAGCGACGAGGAACTGGGCGCCCGCTGGATCCCCAAGGGATGAACCGGCGGGCTGTGACGATTTTCTGCTACATCCTGTAACAGATTCCGGACAACCCGGGTCGGCGGGCTCTGCTTCTGCGATGATCGGCCGCTATGACGACCGAACTGACCGGGCGCAGCGCGGCCGGCTCCACCCGCCGCGGCCCGGCCCCGGCCACCCCGCTGAGCAAGGTCCCCGAGGTCACGCTGATCTTCTGGATCACGAAGATCCTCACCACCGGCATGGGCGAGACCACCTCGGACTTCCTGAACCAGAAGTGGGACCCGAAGATCATGGTCTCGCTGTCCGGGCTGGTGCTGGCCGGCGTGATCTGGGTGCAGTTCCGGGCCTCGCGCTACTCGGCGTGGCTGTACTGGGCCGCGGTCGTCATGGTGAGCGTCTTCGGCACGATGTGCGCCGACGTGCTGCACGTCGGTTTCGGCATCCCCTACGCGGTGTCCACCGCCTTCTTCGCGGTCGCGCTCGTCGCGATCTTCGTTCTCTGGTACCGGGTGGAAGGCACGCTGTCGATCCACAGCATCACCACGCCGCGCCGCGAGCTGTTCTACTGGCTGACCGTCGTGACCACGTTCGCGCTCGGCACCGCGGTCGGCGACCTGACCGCCACGACGCTGAAGCTCGGGTACTTCTCCTCCGGCGTGATGTTCGCGGTGCTGTTCGCGGTACCCGCGGTGGCGTACAAGTTCGGGCTGAACGGGATCTTCGCGTTCTGGTTCGCATATGTCGTCACCCGGCCGTTCGGCGCGTCGTTCGCGGACTGGATGGGCGTCTCGGCCAAGCGCGGCGGTCTGGCGTGGGGGACCGGGCCGGTCAGCCTGGTGCTGTTGGGGATCATCGTGGCACTGGTAGCGGTGCTCGCTGTGACGAAGATGGACGTGGCCAAGCAAGAGGGCTGACCCCCTACCCCGGTACTACGCGGAGCTTGGCTCTGCGGTGTGACGTGCCGAGCCGGTGGTCGAGCTACCTTCATCGGCATGACATCTGTGGCGGGGGACGAGCTCGGATTCGGATTCGGCCGCACCGAGCTCCTGACGGTGTCGGCCGTGGTGGCCGGTCTGGTCCTGTTCGGGTACGCCGACCTGCACGAACGGTTCGACGCGGCGCACGGCGTCTGGCGCGCCGGCGCCGAGGACGCCTATGTGTGGTTCTTCGCCATCCTGCGCGCGCTGCCGATCCTGTGGTGCCGCAGGCATCCGCTCATCGGCTTCATCGCGACGCTGGCCGGGTCCGCCCTCGCCGGAGCCGCGCTGGCCTCGGTCGTCGGGGCGCCGCTGCCCTGGTCGGTGTGGCCGTGGTCGCCGTCGAGCCAACTGTGCGTGCTGGCGGCGCTGGTGGTCGCGGGCTGGGAGGTCGGCCGGCGGCGCAGCATCGAGATGGCGACCGCGTACTTCCTGCTGACGCTGTTCCTGCAGACCCTCCGCCCCGGCTACGGCTTCGCTCTCAGCATCGGGTCGGTCGTCGGCGGGTCGGCCCTGGCGATCGGGTGCGTGGAGCTGCTGGCCGACCGGCGTGACGCCCGGCAGGCGCTGGCGGTGCAGGAAGAGCTCACCGAGGCCGAGCGCACCCGCCGCACGCTGCTGGAGGAACGCGCGCGCATAGGCCGCGAGCTGCACGACGTGGTGGCGCACCACATGTCGCTGATCGCCGTGCAGGCCGAGACCGCGCCGTTCCGGATCACCGGGCAGAGTCCCGAGGTCGAGGCGGAGTTCCGGTCGATCAGCTCGGTGTCGCGCGAGGCGCTGAACGACATGCGCAAGCTGCTCGGGCTGCTGCGGGCGGACTCCGAGCAAGCCCAGACCGCGCCGCAGCCGCGCTTGGCGGACGTGCCGGGGCTGGTCGAGGAGGCCGGGGCGGAGCTGGAGACGTCGGGGGACCTGGACGATGTGCCGCCGCTGATCGGGGTCACGGCGTACCGGGTGGTGCAGGAGTCGCTGTCGAACGCACGGCGGCACGCGCGGGGCGCCGAGGTCTCGGTCCGGGTCACCCGCACTGAAGAGGAGGTGCGGATCGAGGTGCGCAACGAGCCCTCGCCGGAGCCTCCGATGCTCGGTCCGGATCCTCTTCCGGACCCCGATCCGTCCGACGGCCAGGGCATCGCGGGGATGCGCGAACGCGTCACCCTGGTCCAGGGTGAGCTCGAGACCGGTCCGACGTCGAACGGCGGATTCGCGGTGACCGCGGTCCTTCCCTTGGAGACGCAGGCGTGAGCATCCGAGTCCTGATCGCCGACGACCAGGCGATGGTCCGGGCGGGATTCGGCGCGCTGCTGGCCGCACAGCCCGACATCGAAGTGGTCGGGGACGCCGCCGACGGCGCGCAGGCGGTCGCCGAGGTGGCCGCGCACGCGCCGGACGTGGTGCTGATGGATGTGCGGATGCCGGTGATGGACGGCTTGGAAGCGGTGCGGCGGATCCTCGCCGAAGCGCCAGAGCGTCCCCGGGTCCTGATGCTGACCACGTTCGACCTCGACGACTACGTCTACGCCGCGCTCCGTGCCGGGGCCAGCGGCTTCCTGCTCAAGGACGCGCCGGCCGCGGAGCTGGTCCACGCGGTGCGGGTGGTGGCCGCCGGGGACGCGCTGCTCGCGCCGTCGGTGACCCGGCGGCTGATCGCGGACTTCGCGGCGCGGCAGCCCGCCGGCCGGCCGAGTCCGGCGGCCGTCACCTCGTCGCTGACGCCCCGGGAGCTCGATGTGCTGCGGCTGATCGCGCGCGGGCTGTCGAACCAGGAGATCGCCGCCGAGCTGATCCTGGCCGAGCAGACGGTGAAGACGCACGTCTCGCGGATCCTCGCCAAGACCGGGCTGCGGGACCGGGCCCAGGCGGTGGTGCTGGCGTACGAATCGGGGCTGGTGACGGCGAACAGCCGATGAGCGGGCCGGCGCGATGACCCCGTCGCATCGCGTGCTCGCTCATCGGCTGCTCTCGTCCCGTCCCGGCGGCGTCCCCCGCCGCGACGGGCGCCTGCTCCGGCGGCTCAGCCCTGCGCTCAGGCAGGTCAGTCCTGCGCCCCGCCGGACAGCTCCCACGGCCGGGCGGTCGCGCCGAGCCGGTTCCACAGGTTGATGATCCCGATCTGCCACACCAGCTCGGCCAGCTCCTCCGGCGAGAAGTGGGCCGCGGCCTCGTTCCAGACCGAGTCCGACACCTCGCGGTCGGCCAGCCGGGTGACGGCCTCGGTCAGCGCCAGGGCGGCGCGCTCGCGGGCGGTGAAGTAGGGGGCCTCGCGCCAGACCGCGACCAGGTTCAGGCGGCGCCAGGTGTCGCCGCCGGCGACGGCGTCGCGGGAATGCATGTCGACGCAGTAGACGCAGCCGTTGATCTGGGAGGCGCGGAGCTTCACCATCTCGCGCAGCGGCTTCTCGAGGCTGGACTGGCCAGCGGCGCGCTCCAGGCCGTTCATCGCCTTGGCCAGGCCCGGGGCGAGGTCGTCGACGGCGAGGCGGACGGCGGGCTTCACGTATTCGGTGTTCACAACCTCTGTGTTCGTTGTCATGACTATGACGGTACGCGGATTGTGGACCGCTGTTAGGATCCAATTCAATGACTGATTATTGGTCCACTTTGGATGTCGATCTGCACCTGGCGGTCGACCCGGCTTCGGGGCGCCGAGTCGGGTTGGAGCAGGCGCTGCGCGAGGCGATCCGGGACGGCCGGCTGGCCGCCGGGACGCGGCTGCCCTCGACGCGGACGCTGGCCGCGGAGTCGGGGCTGGCGCGCGGGACGGTGGCGGCGGCTTACGACCAGCTGGTCGCCGAGGGGCGTCTGGTCGCGGTGCGCGGGTCGGGGACGCATGTCGCCGAGCTGGGATCAGCGTCCGGACCACCAGACCGGCCGTCTCCAGGAGCGGGTTCTTCGACGAGGGCTCCCGTTCCTTCAGCCGGCTGGGCGGGCGAACCGACTCGGCCGAGGCGTTCCACCCACACGCTGCTTCCGGGGACACCGGATCTGTCGCACTTCCCGCGTGCCGCCTGGCTGCGTGCTTCTCGGCGCGCGGTGAACGCTGCTCCGAACGATGCGTTCGGCTACGGAGATCCGCGCGGCCGGGTCGAGCTGCGGCAGGCCTTGGCGGAGTACTTGGGGCGGGCGCGGGGTGTGCTGACCGATCCCGAGCGGATAGTGATCGTGTCCGGAGCGGTGCAGGGGTTGGCGCTGCTCGGGCAGGTGCTCGGCGGTGTCTTCGCGATGGAGGATCCGTACATTCCGCTGTTCCACGAGGTGGTGCGGTCGCACGGCGCCGACGTCGTCCCGCTGCCCGTGGACGACGACGGTGCGCGGGTCGATCTGCTGTCCGAGCGCGACTTCGACGGCGTCGAGACCGTGGTGGTGACCCCCAGCCATCAGTATCCGATCGGCTCGACGCTGCATCCGGCGCGGCGCAAGGCGCTGGTGGAGTGGGCACGCGAGGGCCGGCGGCTGGTGGTCGAGGACGACTACGACGGCGAGTTCCGGTACGACCGGCAGCCGGTCGGCGCGGTGCAGGGCGTCGCGCCGGAGCGCACTGTGTACCTCGGCACGGCGTCGAAGACGCTCGGCCCGGGGATCCGGCTGGCGTGGATGGTGCTGCCCGAGCATCTGGTCGGACCGGTCACCGAGGCGAAGCGGCACGCCGACCACCAGTCCGAATCACTCGGGCAGCTGACGCTCGCCGAGTTCATCACCTCGCACGACTACGACCGGCACATCCGCGCCGCACGGCTGCGGTACCGACGCCGGCGCGACCTGCTGGCCGAGCGGCTGCACCCGAGAGCCGGGCGTCCGGCGGCGGGCTTCGCGCTGGGCGGTATCGCGGCCGGCCTGCACGCGCTGGTCCGGCTGGAGCCCGTGGGGATGACGGAGGCCGAAGTGCTCAAGCGCGGCCTTGAGTTCGATCTGGACCTGGAGGGCCTCGGCGGGCTGTGGCACACCTTCCCGGCGAACACCCATGCGAGCTCCGCAGCACGTCCGCAGGGGATCGTGGTGGGTTTCGGCAGCCCCACCGAGGCCGCCTACCCAAGGGCGCTGGACGCGTTGGTACGGACACTTTCGTGGAGATGACTACTCATACGGTCTAATGGAGATCGCACGATAGCCCGACCCGGCGTGCTGCGCAGGTGCTCCCTGCGTCACACTGGTCTCGGAACAGCACTGCCTTTTAGAGGAGAAGCCCGTGGACGACGTACTACGCCGTACGCCCCTCTTCGCCACGCTCGACCAGGACGCGGCGCAATCGCTGCGCGCCTCGATGAACGAGATCGAGCTGGCCCGAGGCGACCTCCTGTTCCACGAGGGGGACCCCGGGGACTCGCTGTACGTGGTGCTGCGCGGGAAGATCAAGCTGGGCCGCACCAGCGGCGACGGCCGCGAGAACCTGGTCGCGGTCCTCGGCCCCGGCGAGATGTTCGGCGAGCTGTCCCTGTTCGACCCCGGCCCCCGCTCCGCCGGAGCCACGGCACTGGTGGACTCGACCCTGCTCGGCCTGAGCTCCGACGAGCTGACCCCCTGGCTCGCGACGCGCCCCGACGTGGCCCGCGCCCTGCTGCGCGCGATCGCCCGGCGGCTGCGCCGCACGAACGACTCGATGTCCGATCTGGTGTTCTCAGACGTGCCGGGCCGCGTGGCCAAGGCGCTGCTCGACCTGTCGGCCCGCTTCGGCACCCCCGCCGAGGACGGCATCCACGTCGCGCACGACATGACGCAGGAGGAGCTGGCGCAGCTGGTCGGCGCCTCGCGCGAGACGGTGAACAAGGCCCTGGCCGACTTCGCCGGCCGCGGGTGGCTGCGGCTGGAGGCGCGGGCCGTGGTGCTGACGAATGTGGAGCGGCTCAGCCAGCGGTCACGGTAGTTTCGGGTTTTCGGCCCGGCGCGCTTTGGGGGTGCGCCGGGCTGAGCTGTGTCCGGAGTCGGGGACGCCCCCTCAATCACTCCCGGCCAGCAGGTTCCCCGCCAGCCGCAGCCCTTCGAGATCGTGGATGTCCCCCGACTGCGCCGGAATCTCAGCGACCGCGACGTTCGGCTGTGACGCCGTGAACCGCTCAGCCAGCCGCCGTTCGCGCGCGCTGAGGCGCACCCGCTCCGCGTGCAACCTCAACAGGCCCGCCGCGAGGCGCAGGTCGGCGGAGTCGCCGTCCAGTTCCTCGGCCGCGGCGAGCGCCTTCTCCGCCGAGAGTTCCGGGACTGTGACCGGATGGACGCGGTTCAGGATGAGCCCCGCCAGCGGCATGTTCTCCGCGGCCAGGCGCTCGGTGAAGTACGCGGCCTCACGCAGGGCGTCCGGTTCGGGTGCCGCGACCACGAGGAAGGCCGTGCCCTCGGCCTGCAGCAGCTGGTAGGTCTCCTCGGCGCGCTGGCGGAAGCCGCCGAACATCGACTCCAGGGAGCCGACGAACGTCTGCACGTCGTGCAGCAGTCCGGATCCGAGCAGCTTGTTCAGAGCCATCGTCGCGATGGAGAAGCCGCTGGCCAGCACCTTCATCGCGAAGCCGCCGCCGGCCTTCGCCGGGGCCATCAGGACCTTGATCAGGCGGCCGTCGAGGAAGCTGCCCAGGCGGTTGGGGGCGTCGAGGAAGTCCAGCGCGGAGCGGCTCGGCGGGGTGTCGACGATGATCAGGTCCCAGCTGCCCGTCTCGTCGCCGGTGCGGCGCAGCTGCCCCAGCTTCTCCATCGCCATGTACTCCTGCGTGCCGGAGAAGCCCGCGGACAGCGACTGGTAGAAGGGGTTCTCGAGGATCTGCGCGACGCGCTCGGGGTCAGCGTGCTTCTCGACGATCTCGTCGAAGGTGCGCTGCATGTCGAGCATCATCGCGAAGAGCCGGCCGGGGCCCTCGATGTCCGCGACCTCGCGCGGGTTGTTGTCGAGTTCGGTCAAGCCCAGGGACTGCGCGAGGCGGCGGGCCGGGTCGATGGTCAGGACCACGACCTTGCGGCCCTGTTCGGCGGCGCGCAGGGCCAGCGCCGCGGCGGTGGTGGTCTTGCCGACCCCGCCGGAGCCGCAGCACACGACGATCGAGGTCGCCGGATCGGTCAGGAGGCCGTCGACGTCCAGGTGCTTCGGGGTCACACTCACGCCGCCTCCCCGGTCTCCGCCGCGGACAGCACCGCGGCCAGTTCGTACAGTCCCCCGAGGTCGATGCCGCCGGCGATCAGCGGCAGCTCCACCACCGGCCGGCCGGCGTCCTCCAGCGCGCGCCGCTCGACCTCCTCCAGCGTGAGGCGTTCGGCGTGCTCACGGCCCAGGACCGCCAGGGCGCTCGTCTCGCCGGCGTCGATGCCGTACGGCCGCAGCAGGGACGCGACCCGCTTCTCGGCCGCCGCGCTGACGGCCGCGCGCTTGCCGATGGCCAGGTGCGCGGTGCGGACCATGTTCACCAGGATCGCTCCGACCGGCAGGCCGGCGGCGCGCAGCTCCGCGACACCGTCGAGCGTCTCCTGGACCGGCATGTCCTCCAGCACCGTGGTCAGGTGGACCGCGGTCTGCGGCGAGGTCAGCACCCGCATGACCGCCTCGGCCTGGTTCTTCACCGGGCCGACCCGGGCCAGGCCGGCGACCTCGGTGTTCACGTTCAGGAAGCGGGTGATGCGGCCGGTCGGCGGGGCGTCCATCACCACGGCGTCGTAGGCGAAGGCCGCGCCGGGACGATCGGCGGCGGTCCGGCGAACCGCCTCGCACGCCTTGCCGGTCAGCAGCACGTCCCGCATGCCCGGGGCGACGGTGGTCGCGAAGTCGATGGCGCCGAACTTCTTCAGCGCTTTGCCGGCCCGGCCCAGCTTGTAGAACATGTCGAGGTACTCGAGCAGCGCCTGTTCGGGGTCGATGGCCAGGGCGAACACCTCGCCGCCGCCCGGTGCGATGGCGATGCTGCGCTCTTCGTACGGCAGCGGAGCGGTGTCGAAGAGCTGCGCGATCCCCTGCCGCCCCTCGACCTCCACCAGCAGCACCCGGCCGCCGCCCTCGGCCAGCGCCAGGGCGAGCGCCGCGGCCGCCGTCGTCTTCCCGGTGCCGCCTTTTCCGGTCACGATGTGCAGGCGGCACTCCGGCGGCCAGGGTCGGCTCATGGCCCCAGCCTAACCATGCGGCGGACTCTCCTGGGACGGACCACCTCTGGCGCTAGTCTGAGCCGCATAAACTCGCGACGCGAAGCGTCTCCCTTAACGGGTGGCGGTGGGAGACGGGCGGGCGAGACGTGGTGCTTATCAGGGAACTTGGCCGAGGGGGGCCCATAGATGAGCGACGACATTGACACCGAACGCCTGGCTCCCACCGAGCGCGTGATCGCAGAGCGTTACGTTCTGTACACGGAGATCGGCCGCGGCGGCATGGGCATCGTGTGGCGCGCCGAGGACCGGGTGATCGGCCGGCCGGTCGCGGTGAAGGAGATGCGGCTGAGCGAGGGTGTCACCCCCGCCGAGCGGGCCGAGTTCGAGCAGCGCATCCTTCGCGAAGCTCGCACCGCCGGCCGCCTGAACGATCCGGCCGTGGTGACCGTCTTCGACGTGGTCCACGACAACGGCTCGGTGTTCATCGTCATGGAACTGGTCGAGGCGCCGACCCTGTCCCAGGTGGTGCGCGCCTCCGGTCCGCTGCACCCGCGCGCCGTCGCCGACCTCGGACGGCAGGTGCTCTCGGCACTGGAGGCCGCGCACGGCGCCGGCATCGTGCACCGCGACGTGAAGCCCTCGAACATCATGGTCGGCAACACGGGCCGCGCGAAGCTCACCGACTTCGGCATCGCCCAGGCCGCGGACGACCCCACCTTGACCAAGACCGGCAACGTCATCGGCTCGCCCGCCTACCTGGCCCCGGAGCGCCTCTCCGGCCAGGAGGCGAGCCCGGCCTCCGACCTGTGGTCGCTCGGCGCGGTGCTGTACTTCGCGATCGAGGGCAAGGCCGCCTTCGAGCGCGAGACCACGGCCGCGACCTTCGGCGCGGTGCTGAACGAGATCCCCTACCTGACCAACGTGCAGGGCCCGCTGGCCGCCGCGATATCCGGGATGCTCTCCTCCGCGCCCGAGGGCCGCCTGTCCGCTCCGCAGGTCCGGACACTGCTCGACGCCGTGAGCAGCGACGGGACCGTCAGGATGATGCCGCAGGGCACGATGGTGATGTCGGCCGCCGCCGGCCTGCCGACCTCGTCCGGCGGCTTCGGAGACACCGGGAACGGGTTCGGGGGCCCCGGCGGGATCGCGGCGCCCACTCCCCGCAAGCGCTCCTGGGCCAAGATCACCGGCGCGTTCGCGGCCGCCGTGCTGGTCACGGCAGCCGCCGCCGGATTCGCCGCCTACAACGCGGGCTCGACCTCCGGCAAGAACGCCGCGCACAAGGCCGACACCCCGCCCTCGGACGTGGTGAAGGTCAACACGCTGGGCGGCAAGTCGGCCGACTTCCCGGCCCTGTCCCTGAGCGGCTACCAGACCTGCATGAGCGGCCCGCCGTTCGTCCCCAGCAGCGCGACCTACCAGACCACCCAGTGCTCGAACTCCCACGACCTGGAGGTCTACTACTCGACCACGATCACCAGTTCCTCGTTCAGCAAGTACGGCACCGACGGCAACGGCCCGATCCCCTATCCGGGCGTCGACCAGCTGACCGCGCTGGCCAAGGAGATCTGCTGGACGGACCGGCTGATCGGCCCCCACGCAAGTCCCGAGGGAAGCGACTACGACTACTACGCGCTCATCCCGACCGCGGACCTGTGGTCCGGCCAGAACCTGCCCAAGGACTGGAACGCGGACCAGAACATCTACTGCCTCATGACCAACAGCGCGGGCCAACTGCCGGGAGACTGACACCTGCCCCTTAGGCTTGCCCCATGACCAAGTGGGAATACGCGACAGTGCCGCTGCTGGTTCACGCCACAAAGCAGATCCTCGACACCTGGGGCGACGACGGCTGGGAACTGGTCCAGGTCGTCCCCGGCCCCAACCCGGACCAGCTGGTCGCCTACCTGAAGCGTCCGAAGACGACGGAGTCCTAAGACATGACCCACCCCGAAGAAAAGCTCGCCGAGCTGGGCCTGAAGCTGCCCGAGGTGGCGGCGCCGGTCGCGGCCTACATCCCGGTGCTGCGCAGCGGCAACCTCGTCTACACCTCCGGCCAGCTGCCGATGGTGGAGGGCGCGCTGCCGATGATCGGCAAGGTCGGCGCCGAGGTGAGCCCGGAGGACGCCAAGGCGCTGGCGCAGCGCTGCGCGCTGAACGCGCTGGCCGCCGTGAAGTCCGAGATCGGCGACCTGGCCAAGGTCAAGCGGGTCGTGAAGGTCGTCGGCTTCGTCGCCAGCGCCCCGGACTTCACCGGCCAGCCCGGCGTCATCAACGGCGCCTCGGAGCTGCTCGGCGCGGTGTTCGGCGAGGCCGGGCGGCACGCGCGCTCGGCGGTCGGGGTGGCGGTGCTGCCGCTGGACGCGCCGGTCGAGGTCGAGCTCACCGTCGAGGTCTGAGTCGGACCGAGCGGCTCTGAGCTGCTCCAGCCACGCTGAGCTGCTCGGAGCCGCACGGCGCGATACCCGGTTCCCGCAGCGTCGCGGGAGCCGGCCCAGGAAGGGGAACGCATGTCGCAGCAAGGCGGGGAGTACATAGTCCCGGCCGGCAGCCGGCTCAGCGCGCACGTGCCGGAGGGCTGGGAGGAGCAGATCGCCGCCTACGAGCGCGGCGAGTTCACCCCGGCGCCGCCGAAGCACGCCGCGACCGTCGTGCTGCTGCGCGACCGCGACGACGCGCCGCCGGACGTCTACCTCCTCAAGCGCGCCGCCTCGATGTCCTTCGCCGGCGGCTTCTACGCCTTCCCCGGGGGCCGGGTGGACCCGCGCGACGCCGACGCCGAGATCGCCTGGGTCGGTCCCTCGGCCGCCGAGTGGGCCCGGCGGTTCGGCAGCGACGAGGCCGAGGCCAGGGCGCTGCTGTGCGCGGCGGTCCGCGAGACGTTCGAGGAATCCGGCGTCCTGTTCGCCGGCCCCGACGAGCACTCCGTGGTCGCCGACACCACCGCCGAGGACTGGGAGGCCGACCGTCAGGCCTTGGTTTCACGGGAAACATCACTGGCCGGGTTCCTCACAAAAAGGTCCCTCGTGCTGCGCACCGATCTGCTCGGCGGCTGGTCCCGGTGGATCACTCCGGAGTTCGAGCCGCGCCGGTACGACACCGCGTTCTTCGTCGCCGCGCTGCCGGCCGGGCAGCTGACCCGGGACGTGTCGGGGGAGACCGAGTCGACCATCTGGATGCAGCCCCGGCAGGCTGTCGACGACCACATCGCGGGCCGGGCCCTGATGCTGCCGCCGACCGTCACCACGCTGCGCGAGGTGCAGGGCTACGCCACGGCCGCCGAGGCGGTCCGGGCCGCGGCCGGGCGCCCGCTGAAGTCGATCATGGCCCGGGTCCGGCAGCACGACGACGGGTCCTGGCATCTGGAATGGGAACTGTGAGCGGGCGGGGACGGCGATGAGCGGCCTGATGGAGCCGGGCCTCCGGCCCGAGGCCGGGACCGAGCGCGCGACGCTGATCCTGGCCCCGAACGCCGACCCGATGACCCTGGACGGCACCAACACCTGGCTGCTCGCCGAGCCCGGGGCGCGCCGCGCGGTGGTCGTCGACCCCGGTCCGCTGCACGAGGACCACCTGCGGTTGGTCCTGGCCACGGCCGAGGAGCGGGAGCTCCGGATCGGCCTGATCCTGCTCACCCACGGCCACTTCGACCACTCCGAGGGCGCGCCGCGGCTGGCCGAACTGACCGGCGCGCCGGTGCGGGCGCTCGACCCGCGCTTCCGGCTCGGGGACGAGGGGCTGGTCGGGGGAGACGTCGTCGACCTGGACGGCCTGCGCCTGGACGTGATCGCCACGCCCGGACACAGCGGCGACAGCATGTGCTTCGTGCTGCCCGGCGATCGCGCGGTCCTGACCGGCGACACGATCCTGGGCCGGGGCACCACGGTGGTGGCGCATCCCGACGGGCGGCTGGGGGACTACCTGGACACGCTGCACCACCTGCGCGATCTCGCGGCGTCGCACGAGGTGCGGACGGTGCTCCCGGGGCACGGACCGGTGCCGGCCGACGCGCTGGGTGTCGTCGAGTTCTACCTCGAGCACCGCCGGCAGCGGCTGGAGCAGGTGCGGGCGGCGCTGGCCGCCGGCGACGAAACCGCCGCCGACGTGGTGGCCACGGTGTATGCCGGGGTCGATCCGGCGGTGCTGTTCGCGGCCGAGATGTCGGTGCGCGCGCAGCTGGAGTATCTCCACGAACAAGGGTGAGCTCGGCGATCAGGAGCCCGGCGATCAGGGTTCTTCCCGACCTCCGCGCCAGGCGCCGTCGGACCTGGCGGCGCGCACACGGACGGTCAGCGGGCCCTGACGGACCCGCACGCGTTGTCTGCGAGAGGGCGAGCCTGACAGGGGATCAGGCTCGGAACACCTCAGGCGCGGAACACCTCAGGCGCGGCCGAACGAACCGGCCTCGCTGCGCTGCCGGGGGATCGCGGCCTGGGTCGCGGTGGCGAACCGCGGGTCCACCTCTTCCCCGTTGCGCTCGTACTTCTCCTTGGCGGACTCCAGGAACTGCCGCCAGGAGCGCACCTCGGGCCGGCGCCGCAGCAGCGCACGCCGCTCACGCTCGGTCATCCCACCCCACACCCCGTACTCGACGCGGTTGTCCAGGGCGTCGGCCAGGCACTCGGTGCGCACCGGGCACCCCGAGCACACGGTCTTCGCCCGGTTCTGAGCTGCTCCCTGCACGAACAGCTCATCCGGATCCATGCCGCGGCACGCTGCCACAACGGTCCAGTCCTCAACCCAGCTCATCGCCGGTGCCGTCCTCTCGCAAAGATCGAGCTCCCCCAACGGCGGAGCCGACAGCGGCCCTTCCCCTCACCGACAGGCGTCCACGGACCCGGACGCACTGCTCGTGTACCGGCCCGACGCCTCGGACCGGAACGCGTCCGCGCTGGTCGCAGAGCCTTGGAAGGGTCGATCTCGGCAGCCAATCAGCACAATACGGAAGATCCCGAGGGCGCAACAGTCCCCGATGTACTCAATTCCTATGGTCCTTTGTGACTAGATCGCCGCAGATGCCGCACCCTCCCCTTCTCGTCATTCAATACGGTGGTGCGGGGCGCCCCTCGGCGTACACAGGGTGAGGGGCGCCGGACTGGCACGTCCATGCCCGCGTATGCAACCCGCCCCCGCCTGCCGAGGTTGACGCCGTAGTCTGTCCCCCATGGCTTCGCACCCGCCCCGGCCCTTCCGCGGCAGCGGTCCCCTGCGCGCCCTGTTCGGCCTGTTGATGATCAGCGCGCTGGCCGGCGTGCTGGTGGCCGGCATGGCCCTGCCGTTCGTCGGCACCGCGGGCCTGGCCGCCAAGAGCGCCTCGGACCACTTCGAGGACATCCCGGACGACCTGAAGACCCCCGACCTGCCGCAGCGCTCGCAGATCCTGGCGGCCGACGGCTCGGTGATCGCCACCGTCTGGGGCGACTTCGGCAACCGGGTCATCGTGCCCTTCGACGCCATCAGCCCGAACGTGTGGCAGGCGCTGGTGGCCACCGAGGACTCCCGCTTCTTCCAGCACGGCGGCATCGACATCAAGGGCACGATGCGCGCCTTCGTCTCCGACCTCGGCGGGTCCAACCAGGGCGGCTCCTCGATCGCCCAGCAGTACGTGAAGAACGTGCTGGTGCTGCAGGCCGGCAACGACAAGGCGAAGTACGCCGACGCCACCGGCGACTCGCTGGCCCGCAAGATCCGCGAGCTGAAATACGCGATCGCGGTGGAGCAGAAGTTCTCCAAGACCGAGATCCTCGAGCGCTACCTGAACCTGGTGCCGTTCGCCGAGAACGTCTCGGGCATCGAGACCGCCGCCGACCGCTGGTTCGGGGTGCACGCCAGCCAGCTGACCATCCCGCAGGCCGCGACCCTGATCGGCATGCTGAAGAACCCGGTCGCCTACGACCCGGCCAAGCACCCGCAGGCCGCCACCGACCGGCGCAACACCGTGCTGGACCGGATGGCCGACCCGACCGTGCACTACATCACGCCGGAGCAGGCCGCCGCCTTCAAGGCGATGCCGCTGGGCCTGAAGTTGCAGCCGCAGCACTCCGGCTGCATCTACGCCCCGGGCAGCGCCGCCTTCTTCTGCGAGTACATCGAGCAGGAGATCCTGAACGACCCGATCTACGGCAAGACCAAGGCCGACCGCGCGGCCTTCTTCAACCGCGGCGGCCTGACGATAAAGACCACGATGGACCCGAAGATGGAGGCCTCCGCCGAGAAGGCCATCACCGACAACGTCGGGGCCACCGACGTGCCGGGCGCCGCGATCGCGATGATCCAGCCCGGCACCGGCCAGATCAAGGCCATGGCGCAGAGCCGGAACATGGGCACCGGCGAAGGCCAGACCTATCTGAACCTGGCCGCGGACCCGGCGCACGGCGGCGGCAACGGCTACCAGGCCGGCTCCACCTTCAAGTCCTTCGTCGCCATGGCGGCCCTGGAGAAGGGCCTGACCCCGCAGTACGTCCAGGACCTGCCGTACCAGATCGACGAATCGCAGACCAAGTTCACGACCTGCGACAGCCCCCAGGGCTTCACGCTGGACCCCAAGTGGAAGCCGACCGACGAGACCCAGGGCGAGGCCGGTCCGCAGACCATGACCAGCGCGCTGTGGAACTCGGTCAACAACTACTTCGTCAAGATGGAGGAGCAGACCGGCATCTGCGAGCCGGCCCGGCTGGCCGCGGCCGCCGGCCTGACCATCGACAGCGACAGCGGCGCCGGGAAGCGGCTGGAGCAGATCGGCTCGTTCACCCTGGGCACCAACCAGGTGACCCCGATCGCCATGGCGAACGCCTACGCGACCATCGCCGCGCGCGGCGTCTACTGCAAGCCGACCGCGATCAGCGCGATCACGGACACCTCCGGCAAGCAGTACCCGGTCGCCACCCCCGACTGCCACCAGAGCATCGACCCCTCGCTCACCGACCAGCTGACCGGGATGCTCCAGGGCGTGGTCGACAAGGGCACCGGCTCCGCGGTGAAGAACTACTTCTCGGGTCCGGCGGCCGGCAAGACCGGTACCAACGACAGCCGCCTGATGACCTGGTTCGACGGCTACACGCCGAACCTGGCCGCCGCGGTCTGGGTCGGCGTCGTCTCGCCGAAGCCCAATGACAAGGGCCTGGTCAACGTGAAGATCCACGGCCAGACCTACGCCAAGGTCTGCGGTGGCTGTCTGGCCGCCCCGATCTGGGGCCAGGCGGTCAACGGCGCCCTGGCCGGCACCTCGGTACCCGGCTTCTCGGTGCCGGAGCTGCCCGGCGACATCCCGGCGCCGGACAACCCGAACCCGCCGAACGGCCCTCCCGGCCAGGCCAACGGCGGTCAGAACGGCGGCAACGGCGGCGGCTTCATCGGAGGCTTCATCGGCGGGCAGTAGGCCGGCCGGGGGAAAGACCGCGAGGAACTCGGCGGGGCGTGCAACCGATCGGCTGCACGCCCCGTCGAACTTTCATGGCCCGCCGGTCTCCCACCACAGCCCGTTATGGAGGCGCTATGCGCCGCTGGTCCAATTGGTCTCCTCGCTCGGCCTCGCGGAACACCCGGGGATGGATCGGCCTTGCGCTGGCCGCCGCGGTCGGCGTCGCCGGCGCGGTGATCGGGGCGCAGGCGTCCTCCTCCGGCTCTGCGCCGTCCGCGGCCGGATCGGCGGTCGCCGCAGGATCGTCCTCAGCCAACGATCCCCACGAGGCGGCGGCCCAGCGCGAGGCCGACCGGATCCTCACGACGTTCCAGCCGCCGCCGGGCGCGGCCAAGGCCGCCCACCGGCCCGATCCGGTGCCCTCGGGGTTGCAGGGCCCGCCGGTCCAGTCCGGCGCGCAGACCCAGGCCGTGTCCGTGGCCTGGTACTCCACCTCGCAGACCCCGGACCAGGTCCTGGCCTGGGTCCAGGCTCACCGGCCGACCGGCTCGACGGCGTCGGGCGGCGGGAGCGGGTCCACCGGACCGAGCTTCCTGACCTTCGCTTACGGGACGTCGGACAGCTCGCTGATCGTGACACCGCAGAGCGGATCGGACGGCCGCACCGTCATCCGGCTCGACGCCTCGGTCGTCTGGACCCCCTCGCGCGCCGCCGGCAGCAAGCTCGGCTACGACGCCCCGTCGGTGTCGGTGGTGACGACCGACACGCTGAACCCGCACAGCGCCCTGCCCGCCACCGAGACCCGCACCGTGACGGCCACCGCCCCGCTGGTCGTTCATCAGGTCGTCGACCTGCTCAACGCGCTGCAGCCGCAGATCCCGGGCACGCGGCACTGCGCGATGGACGACGGCACCCGGGTCCTGATCACGCTGCCGGGTGTGGCCGCGGTGAGCGCAGACCCGGGCGGCTGCGACGACGTCACGATCACCCCGCAGGCCGGCGCTCCGCAGTCCTACTCCGGCGGCAGCGCGCTCGTCACGAAGGTCTACGCGCTGTTCGGCATCATTTGGAGCCGAACAGGCGATCTCCCACCAGGTACTGAAAGGACCGGGGCATCCGGGACCCGGTGACCGTCGCGAGCGACAGCACCCGGCTCGGGATGCACACCGGCTTGCCGGCCGCGACCGCCGCGAGCCCGCGCGCCACGATCGCCTCCGGTGCCTGCCAGAACATCCGCGGCAGCAGGTTCACGAACCCCGCCTCGGTGAGCTCGGTCGGCGCCGGGCCCGGCAGCAGGGCCGTGACGTGCACCCCGTGCTTGCGAGACTCCCGGTTCAGGCTCTCGCTCAGCGAGGTGACGAAGGCCTTGGTCGCACCGTAGGTGGCGGCCCGCGGCGCCGGAGTCGCGCTGGACAGCGAGGAGACGTTGAGGATGCCGCCGTGGCGGGCCTCGGTCATCCGCGGCAGCGCGGCGTGGCACAGGCGCATCAGCGCCATGACGTTCAGGGCCACCTTGCCGGTCTCGCCCTCGACCGGCAGATCGGCGAACGCCCCGGTGGTCCCCACGCCGGCGTTGTTGACCAGCAGGTCAACCGGCTTCGCGGGGTCCCGCAGCCGGTCCTCGACGAGGGCCAGCCCGGCCGGCTCGGTGAGGTCCGCGGCCAGGATCTCGATCTCGGTGCCCAGCTCGGCGGCCAGCTTCTCCAGCCGCTCGCCGCGCCGCGCGACCAGCACCAGCGCGGTGCCGCGGGCCGAGAGCTGCCGGGCGAAGTGCTCGCCGAACCCGGAGGACGCCCCGGTGACCAGGGCTCTGGCGTATGTCTGCTTCATGTCACACCGGCTGGTCGACGTTGTCGGTACGGAAGGCGATCGCGGCGCGCCCGGCCGGGTCGAACAGGTCCAGCAGGCCGGTCAGCGGCTCGTCGGGGACGTCGGGCGTCCACAGCTCCAAGGCCATCTCGCCGTGGTAGAGCATCGGCCAGCGCACGTAGGAGCGGGTGTCGCCGGCGTCGTTGATCGCCTGCGAGCGCCGCACCGTGGCGGCGGCGACGTCCACCATCAGGTCGGTGCCGCAGCCGAAGCCGTAGGGGTAGGAGGCGCGGTCCGGCGGGATGCTCTCGATCAGCGTCTCGTCCGCCTCGTCGACGCCGACGTGCGCGTGCAGGCCGCCGCGCACCGCCGGCACCTCGACGGTGCCGTTCGGGTCGGGGCGCCATATGCCGCCGGCGTCCTTGCTCACCTTGATCTTCGGCGCCGCGGCCATCAGCGAGGCGACTTCCCAGGCCTCGACCGAAGGGCCCTTCTGCCCGGCGCCGGCCACTTCCAGCAGCCGCAGCCGGCCGTCGGCCAGCTGGTGGTCCACGACCACGACGTCCTCGGGCCGCAGGTCCCGCTTGTCGACCTCGAAGCTGCCGGACGCGGTGACCACCAGCGCCTGCAGGTCCGGGTCGTAGACGAACATCATGCCCTCGCTGAACCCCTTGATCCCGAGGTAGCGCTGGTAGGCCGAGGCCATCGTCACCGAGACGTAGTCGGAGACCCGGTGCGGCGGGGGCAGCAGGCCCAGGCGGCCCATGCGGCGCCCGGCGTCGACCAGCACCCGCGGGGAGCGGGCGGCGTCGAAAGCCGAGGTCTGCACCGACTCCGGGATCCGGTCGAGCCGGTCGTTGACCTCGGTGGCGCACGCGACGGCGACCAGCCGGTCGCGGATGTCCCGCACGATGTCCGTGGTGACGGAGGGGTGGCCGCCCTCCATGGTGCACAAGGTGGCCTCGAGGATCTCGCCGGTCTCAGGGTCCGGGTAGACGAAGAGCGTCTTCGGCGCCCCGACGCGGGCCATCAGCACCCGGGCCAGCTGTACCACTTCCAGGTGCTTGGCCCCGGCCAGCGGCTCGTCGACCTCGAACACCCCGACCAGGTTTCGCACACCGCCGCGCACGTCGCCGGTACGGCGCAGACTCACCATCAGCGGCGGGTACTGCTCGGTGACGCGGTCCAGCAGCGTGCCGGGCCCGGCCGGGACCGGTATGTGGACCAGCAGCACGTCCAGCTCGACGCGCTTGCCCGCCCCGGCCACCGACGCCGGCCGCCCGACCTCGTGGCCCTGGTCGGCGAACGCCTTGCACACCTCGTCGAGGAACGACTGGACCGCGCCCTGCCCGGGAGCCACGGCGTCGACCCGGCATATCCGCCACCAGGGCAGCGCCGCCAGGTCGAAGCGCGCGGCGCCGTCTGTGCCATGCAAGAGATCGAGCATGGACCGTACGCTACCCGAGGGAGGGGCGTTAACCCATCAAGATGCTTTTCTGACAGGTGGACCGGCTGGTGTGAAGCCGCAGATCATGACGATCATCACAGCCTGGGGCGCGGGGATGAACCGGATGTACTCGCCATAACCGACCTTTGCCAAGGGCTTCAATGGGTTGCAGTCGCCCCACCGACGCCGCCCGCCTGCAATGCATTGTCACCGCCTGCTGAGCGACGACCGGTACATGCATTTCGGCACCAGGTGAGCCTTGACCGTGCGATGGATTTCAACGGCCAACCTTTGAAATGATTTGTCCGATTCGTCCCCCTGAAACGCGGACCAGGATGAAGAACTGCCCGCGGCCAGGGCCGGGCCGGTCTTCATACGTCTGACAAGCTTCACAGAGGTCTGATATCAGGCGGTAGTGATCACCGCACCCGGGTATGAAGCGCCACGAGGGCATCGCAGCACGTCTGTGCCGTTGCCGCGGCACGCCGGGGAGGGTGTCCATGGCAGACCGGCTTCGCTACCAGCTGCCGGCCGGGATCACCAGCGCGCTTCGTTGGGCTTTCGTCGTGATCGGCGTGGCCAGCATGGTGCTTGGCTACATCGGGATCCGTGCCTATCTCCTGCGGAATCCCCATACGGACTTCAGCCATGCCGCGCGCGATGTGGCGTACTACGACCTCGAGCTCTTCCTGGTGCAGTCGACCCCGCTCGCCCACGGCGGCCCCTACCCGTGGCCGTTGGAGATCGCGCGGTTCTCCGCACCCTGCGTCTCGGTCTACACGGTGATCGAACTGGCGGTCGGGGCGTCAGCGCAGCGGATCGGCCGCGCGCGGATGCAGCGCTATCGGGGACACGCTGTCGTCTGCGGCTCGTCACGCATGGCGACGGTGCTCACCGAACGGCTTCGACGGGAACGCCGCCGGGTCGTCACGATCGAGCCCGGCACCCAGGATCGCCGACGCGCCGACACCGTCATCGGCGACCCCGCCCTGCCGGCCCGGCTGCGCGAGGCGGCCGTGAACCGGGCGGCGGTGGTGTACTGCTGCCTGGAGAACAGCGACCGGAACGTCGAGGTCGCCGGGACGATCGAGCGGATGCGCGGCGGAGGCCGACGGGCTCCCACGCGGGTCCACGCGATGGTCCAGGATCTGGATCTCTGTCTGGCGCTGAAGGCACGGCACTGGAGCACAGCCGGGCCCAACGGCCCGTACGTCGACTTCTTCAACCCCGACGAGCTGGCGGCACGGGAAGTCGTGCGCGTGGACGACCTGCTGTTCGCGCACGAGGTACCGCGCGTGGCCGTGGTGGGCAGCGGCGCCTTCGGACGGTCGGTGCTGGTCGAACTGGGGCGGCAGTGGCTGGTACGCCGGCCGCGCTCGGCGACGGCCTTGCAGGTCACGGTGCTCGGGGAACGCGCCCGCGAGGCCGTGACCACTACCGCGGAACGCTACGGCTTCCTGGACGAGGTCTGCCACATCCAAGTCCGCTTCGGATCTCCGACGGAGTTCCTGGCCGAGCGCGACCGACTCGGGGCGCCACGCCTGCATCGGATGTACGTCTGCCAGGAGGACGAGAGCGAGGCACTCGGCACCGCCCTGGACGCGGCGGCCCACCTGCCATCGGCACTGGACACGATCGTGGTGCGGCTGGATCGGATGTCCGGCATGGCGCACGCCTTCGACCCGGCAGCGGGCGCCGGCGCTCTGTTCGACCGGCTCGGCGGCCGGCTGCGGGTCGTGGACGTGGCGGACGTGGGCTGCGATCCGAGCGTGATCGGCCTGGATCTCGCGGAGGTGCTGGCACGCACCTCGCACCAGCGCTATCTGCTGGAACGTATGGCGGATGGAGCCGAGCCAGGAAGCTCTGCGGCGATGACACCGTGGGAGACGCTGGACGAGGACTTGCGCGCAGCGTCCCGAGCGCAGGCCTTCGACATGGGCCGCAAGATGGCCTCCCTCGGCTGCTTGCTGGTACCACGATCGGCCGCGGACAGAGGTTTCACCTATCAGCCGGGCGAGGTGGAGTTGCTGGCCCGACGCGAACACGTCCGCTGGATGGCCGAACGCGCGAGCCGCGGCTGGCGGTACGGGCCCCGCGACGACGCCACGAAGCATCATCCTGATTTCATCCCCTGGAGTGAACTCCCGGAGGCGGAACGGGAACGCGACCGCGACGCGGTGCGCGCCATCCCGAGCATGCTGGCCGAGGTCGGCCTCGCGGTGTTGAGGGTCGGGTCGCGGGGGCGGCCGGGCGGTGGGGCTTCGAGCGAAAACGCGGCTTGAGATGACCTCGGCGCCGTGCTCTTTATAGAGCTCCTATCAGCCACTTAGAAAGTGCGATCTCGGCAGTCAAGAAATAGACTAATCCTTTTGTCTATGGCCTTCATGATCCAGTTGTTTATTTCTACGATGTGCAATAAGTTGGGCGGGGCCTGCCTGTCGGGCAGGTCACATCGCCTGAGTGGCCCCGAGCACAGGCAAGGCAGGCCGTATCGCCTGAAAGTGGTAAAGGGATCATATGGATCCCTACCGCCCGATATAGGGAGCCTTGCCATGGAGTCCAAGACTGGTGCCAAGCCCGGCCAGACCACAGACGTGGTCGATGTTCGCAAGGTCCCGTTGGAACAGCTGTCGGAGAACTCCGATCAGTTCCTGCGCCGCGTGATTCCCTCGTCGCAGAGCACCAAAGCTCCCGTCGCCGCCTTCGACGCGTCTCTCTGACCCACGCCCGTTTCCGTGCCCGCAGTGGTTCCGCCGGTGGTTCCCTTCCGGCAATATGTCCTGAAAGTCCACAGTCGCTGTGATCTCGCCTGCGACCACTGCTACATGTACGAGCACGCCGACCAGTCGTGGCGTTCACGTCCGAAGGTGATGAGCCTGGAGACGGTGGAGCGGATCGGTCGGCGTGCCGTCGCGCATGCCCGGCGGCATGGGGTCGACTCGGTCAAGTTCGTCCTGCATGGCGGCGAGCCGCTCTTGTGCGGCGTTTCGCACCTTGAAAGCGTTATTGAGTGCCTGCGCGGAGTGTCCGAGGAAATCTCCACGGATATCCGCATCCACACGAACGCCGTGCGACTGAACGAGGAATTCCTCAATCTGTTCGTGCGTCACAATGTCCTGGTCGGAGTATCTCTGGACGGCGACCGTGAGGCGAACGACCGCCATAGACGCTACGCCGACGGCCGCACCAGCCATCCGCAAGTTCGCGCCGCACTGAAGCTTTTGCGCCGCCCCGAATATCGCCATGTGTACTCGGGCATCCTTTGCACCGTCGACGTGGCCAACGATCCGATCGCGGTGTACGAGGCGCTGCTGGCCGAGCAGCCGCCCCGCATCGGTTTGCTGCTGCCGCATGCGACGTGGGATGTTCCGCCGCCTCGGCCGCTCGATCCGGAAACCGGCGAGCCGCAGCGCACTGCTTATGCCGACTGGCTGATCGCCATCTATGACCGCTGGGTCGCCGACGGCCGCCCGATGGGGATCCGGGTGTTCGACTCGGTCACCTCGACGTTGCGCGGGCAGGCGCCGCTGTCCGAAGCCTTGGGCGGAGCGCCCAGCGACCTGCTCGTCATCGAGACGGACGGCGAGATCGAGCAGGTGGACTCGCTGAAGGTCGCCTTCGCGGGCGCCCCGCAGACCGGGCTGAACATCGCCGACGACGATCTGGAACAGGCGCTGGCACACCCCGGATTGCAAGCGAGGCAAACAGGATCGGCCGGGCTGTCCGCACAGTGCCGCTCCTGCGAAGTGGTCGAAAGCTGCGGCGGCGGGCACTATCCGCACCGCTACC